>Ga0114983_1000557_pt1 | contig 15659 bp, 13 predicted proteins | sample Shrwel_input2_RT_FD_87182 | JGI IMG/M metagenome (GOLD analysis project Ga0114983, IMG submission 87182) | Subsurface microbial communities from deep shales in Ohio, USA - Utica-3 well 1 S input2 RT | ecosystem: Environmental > Aquatic > Deep subsurface > Shale gas/oil reservoir > Produced... | reverse complement strand
GACATTATCTTCATCAATTAGATAATTGTTTTCGACATAATATCTTTGGTCTTCCTGATCAACTTTTAAAGCTATTTTTTTGAAATCAACTTCTTTTAGATTATTGACTTTGATGATCTGACCATTAAAAGTATAATATTCTTCTGCCATTGAATGAAGAAGCTTATTTAATAAATCATTTCTTTTTTTCATTTAAGTCACCACTTTAAAAGGCTGCCTCAATTGAGACAGCCTAGTTTATAGTTTAAATTTTTATTTTTTAATTAATTTCACTTAAGTCAATTTTCTTTAATTTAGGATTATCTGCAGCTGAACGACCTATTTTAGCAGTATCAATCCATTCGCCATCAATTTTGACTCTGACAACATCACCAGTAAAATCATTATTGGTTCCCTCACAGGAACAGTTTGATAAAAGCCAGCTTCCGACTCCATAAATATCAACCGGCACCTGTGATGATTCAAAACGATCAATTTTTTCAGGGTTAAAGCCACCAGTTGCAATAATTTTTACATTCTGACAGAAATTTTTAGCAAGCTCTAAATCTTCAGGTCTTAAATCCCAATCTTTATAAGCATTATCCAGGGCCTTACGTAAATTGAAAATCAGACGTGCATTAACACCATTATCAAGTTCCTTTTTACCAAGAGGCTCAACACTTTTATCTCTCAGATCAGAGGAGTTATCAGGTCTCACTCCAAATAATTTATATTTTTTTGCTTCCTCTTCATTTCCTGATTTTAATAATTGAAGATACTTATCAAACATTGCTTTTAAAACTTTTTTACTTGTACCTACACAGTTATTTTCAAAATCTACTAAAGCAATTCTATTAACATCAAGGGGCATCAAACGACAAAACTGCAGCATTGCCTCAGCTGTGTCACCTAAAAAAGAAGCAATATAGGAATGACTGATGGTTCCACCACCTTTGCCACCCCACCAGGCTCCCTGCTCATCAGTAGAAATAAAACGCTGAGTATTAGTTCCAAATTCATTATTATAGGCATTTACTCCTAAAGAATAGGCATAGCCATGCATTGCCTGAGATTTATAATGAGTAAATCTAGCCGGGAAAAATAAAATGTCTTTACCTCTGGCAGCCACCATAACCTGATAAACATTAGTAGCAATCCGAGAAACTTCAGTTAAAGATCCCAAAATTGGAGTTTCCAATATAGAAAAATCACGATAGCGTCCTCTGATTTTGATTACTGGATCGACATTATGAGGATTACCTCTATAAAAAGCCTTTTCCCCATCATGACAGGCTTCTACTTCCAGATTAGAAGATGTATTAACAAAGTTACCATCATCATCCTGATAACCCGCAGCTGTTTTTAAAATTGACAGTGCTTCATCAATCCCGCCTAAGATACAAAATGGCTGGCGTCTTGGAAAAATCTGCATTTCAACTTCTATATTTCCTATATCCTTTTCCTCAAACTGATAACCTTCTTTAGATAACTTAGTTAAAATACCTGCTATATTACGAAAATAAACATCTGAATACCAGCCATCTGCCATTCTTTCTCTATCTAATTGGAACAATTCAGTTTCCAGACGCTCACCATTAAAAATAGTCATAAACTCACCTCTAAAATTTACTTATTTAATTATCTCATATATTAATTGATTTTTCTTTTTTTGTTCTTCAGTAATTGTAAAAGCATTTAGTAGTTTTTTCTTTGCTTCATCCAAATTTTTGCTGTCATTATAATGGAGCACAGCCAGTGTATCACCTTTACTGATCTGATCCGAAGTCTTTTTCTTAAGCTCTAAGCCAACAGCAAGATCAATTTTAGATTCTTTGTTTTCCCTGCCGGCACCTAAAATCATCGCTGATAAACCCACATCCAGAGCTTTAATCTCAGCCACATATCCTGCTTTTTCTGCTTTAACTTCAACAGTTGAGTCAGCAGTCGGCAGCAGTGATATATCTTCTACAACTTTTGCATTACCACCCTGAGCAGTAATCATTTCTGCAAATTTATCCAGGCCTTTACCATTTTTGAGATTTTTTCTTAAAATCATTTTTCCTGTCTCTAAATTTGCTGCTTTTCCTGCCAGCTGCAGCATACCTGCACCCAGTTCAATACAGAGCTCTGTTAAGTCTTCAGGTCCCTCACCCTTAAGAGTCTTAATGGCTTCTTTAACTTCTAAAGCATTACCAACTGCATTACCAAGTGGCTGATTCATATCAGTAATATAAGCTGCAGTATCTCTACCTACTTCTTTACCAATTGCAACCATAGCTTCGGCTAATTTTTTAGCATTATCAAAGCTTTTCATAAAAGCACCATTACCGGTTTTGACATCTAAAATAATAGCATCTGCACCACCGGCCAGTTTTTTACTCATGATACTGCTGGCAATTAGAGGAATCGACTCAACTGTAGCTGTTACATCTCTTAAGGCATATAGTTTTTTGTCAGCAGGAGTTAAATTGCCCGTCTGACCAACTACTGCTACCCCATGCTGATTTACATTATCAAAAAATTTATCTCTGCTTAAAGATGTGTTAAAATTCGGAATAGATTCTAATTTATCAATTGTTCCACCTGTATGGCCCAGCCCGCGACCTGACATCTTAGCCACAGGAATACCTGCAGAAGCGACCAGCGGTGCCAGAACCAGGGTTGTAGTGTCTCCTACACCACCTGTGCTATGTTTATCAACTTTAATTCCGTCTATCGGGCTTAAATCTATCATATCACCTGATTCGGCCATCAGCATAGTTAAATTTGCAGTTTCTTCTGCATCCATTCCCTGAAAATAGACTGCCATTGACCAGGCTGACATCTGATAATCCGGAATTTCCCCCTCAACATAACCATTGATCAAAAATTTCAGTTCTTCTTTATTTAATTTTTGACCTTCTCTTTTTTTATATATTATATCATATGCACGCATCATTAAAACCTCCAACTAAATATTTTTAATAATACCTCTCATTAATTTGATAAAATCAGGTCTAACTTTTTCTGCAATCTCAACTACTTCTTTATGATCAAGTGGCTGTGGTAAAACTCCTGCTGCCATATTTGTAATACAGGAAATTCCAACTATTCCAAGCCCCATATGATTAGCTGCTATCACTTCCGGTACTGTTGACATCCCAACTGCATCAGCACCAATGGTTCTTAAATACTTTATTTCAGCCGGTGTTTCATAACTTGGACCTGATTCAGCAGCATAAACACCTTTACGGGTTAAAATTCCATTACCTCTGGCTGCATTTTCCGCTACTTCAATCAACTCTTCATTATATGCCTCTGACATATCAGGGAAACGGGGGCCGAATTCATCATAATTTTCTCCCATTAGAGGATTATCTCCCATTAAATTAATATGATCAGAAATAATCATAAACTCACCAGCAGTAAATTCTTCGTTAACTCCCCCGGCTGCATTAGTTAAAATTAATTTTTCAATTCCAACTTCCCTCATAATTCTAACCGGCATAACCAGCTCCTGCATGGAATATCCCTCATAATAGTGAGTTCTTCCCTGCATAGCAATAACCTTTTTGCCTTCCAGCTCACCAATTACAAAACGACCTGCATGGCCTTCAACTGTAGAAACAGGAAAGTTGTCAAGTTCACCATAATCTATATAAACAGGATTTTCTATTTCTTCAGCCATTACACCAAGTCCAGAACCTAAAATAAGTCCAATCTCCGGCTTATAATCAAGCTGTTCAGCAATAATCTGAGCATTATTTTTAATATCTTCAATCATAATTTAAAACCTCCAAACAAATATTTTTTTAAATAACTCTTTCTTCTAATACGATGATAAAAAATTTTAATTACAGCTTATCCCAAAAGCCAGCTCAAGCTAAATTTATTTAAACTGTCTTCACAAAGCTATCTGATGGTAAATTTATAATTTATAAAAGAAAATGGATAAATTATTATATTTTAAAACAAAATTATAACGATCTGACTTATAAATTTTTATTAGAGAAAGTTAATGAGTATTGAACTTAAATCAAACCGAAAAACACGATGTTTTGAGCTGCCCGCAGAACACTAGGTTCTGATCGGAAAGGTAGTCTGATTTAAGTGAGATATAAATTCTACTTTTTCTTTAAAAATTTTATGGAGGGAGCTTCTAATTTTGTTTTGAAAATAATAAGATTAACAGTTTTGAACTAAATTATAAATTTACCATTACGATAAATCAATTCGCCATCAGCATAAATTTCTCCGCCATCCTTCATATCACAGAGCATATCCCAATGAATAGTAGAGATGTTTTCTCCACCAGTCTCCGGATAACTGCGGCCTAAGGCTAAGTGAATCGTTCCCCCGATTTTTTCGTCAAATAGCATATTCCTGGTAAACTCTGTAATTCCTTCATTACAGCCTACCGCTATTTCTCCGACATAGCGGGATCCTTCATCTGTTTCTAGAAGTGAATGCAGTAATTCTTCTCCTTTGGCGGCAGAGGCATTAATCACCTTACCATTTTTAAATTCAAGTTGAATATCTTCAATTTCTTTACCACTGTAAATACCGGGGAAAGAAAATCTGATTCTTCCTTCAACACTATCTTCAATTGGACCTGTAAAAACTTCACCACCAGGATAATTTTCTTTACCCTTATCAGCAACCCAGGTTCTGCCTCCAACTTTGCATCTTAAATCTGTATCTTTGGAAATGAAATGCAGCTCATTTTTCTGATTTAAAATCTTAGCAATTCTTTCCAGCTCTTTACCAAATTCTATCCAGTAAGCAGCTGGATCTTTTTTGTTTAGATGACAGGCCTGATAAACAAATTCTCTGTAATCACCTAAAGACATCCCTGCTTCTTGAGCATCAGCGTGAGTAGGAAACTGACAAATATTCCAATTTAAAGTTCCTTCTGCAGCTCTATTCATCACAATCTCACTAATCTCTTTTTGAGCAAGGGAATGTTTTTTTATTTTTTCTGGATCAACTCCAGCTAAGTTTTTAGTGTTGTTATGGCCAAGAATTCTCAAAGATGCATCTACATTTTCCATTAAATATTTGGTAAATGGTGCATTATAATTTAACTGTTCTTCTGATGCATGTTTATAAAAAAGTTCTTCCTGTTCCTCAAATTTGTTTATTACAATTGGATGACCACCATTTTTGAGTACCTCTTTGTAAACTTCCTTAATTAAATCTTTACTAACATCTTCTCCCTGAATTAAAACCTGATCTCCCTTTTTCACTTCCAGAGAATAATTTACTAATAGTTCTGCATATTTATTCAATTTAAGATCTGCCATTATTTAACCTTCTTTCTATCTTTTGTATTTTAATTAAAAATCAAAAAATAACCTTACCGTATGTTCCGCCTCCACCAGCTTGAAAGCTAAATTCCTGCTGACGGGCCTTTTTAATTTTTTTAAAGATTCTACTGCTCATACATTCTTTTAATTCAGCTGTAGAAAAATTATGAATTACATCCATTTCAGTCCCACAGTTTTCAAAAAGTTTAGCTGCAGTCTTTTTGCCAATACCGGGAATGTCTAAAAGAGGTACCTGATAAACATAATCTGGTCTATGTGCTGGATGTTTTGGACTTTTATTTTCTGCAATCTCTAAAATTCTATCCTTAACTCCAACTACAACTTTATCTGAACCGCACTTAGGACACTGCAGCACAGCTTCTACTCCTGAGAAAATACTGTCACAGTCTTCACAGTGAGAACGATGATATTTCCCCAGCTCTGGATTTAAGCCATAATTTTTTTTGATTCTGCTGCCTGATTTTCGTGTTAAAGCTTTAAAAACTGAATTAAAATTCAGAGCCTCAAGCTCCATAATATTATATTCCCTAGCAATTTTGGGCAGAGAATGAGCATCAGAATTACTCAAAAAAGTTTTTTCGCTTAATTCCGGCAGTAAATCAGCCATCTCTGTATCAGCACTGAGCCCCAGTTCAATTGCCGGAATTTTATCCCACTCTGCCGAAGTGAAAACTTCACTGTAAGTTTTAAATGCTCTCCCATAAAAACTTTTATGGGGGGTAAATAGATGAGCAGGAATCATTATTCCACCATGATAGTCCACAATTTTTAACAATTCTTTCCCTGTTAAACTAGCAGCCTGAGAACTTAAAGTAATATTTGTAATATAATTATCCATTGTACTGCTGAACTTTTTGATCTGCTTTATTTTTGGAAAAAAAGCTAAGTAATGAACCTGTCCCCCATTTTCTTCTCTACTTTCAATTTCTGCCCCCGGCAAAACCAGCAGCTGATCAGAATAAAGGATTCCACCCTCAGCTAATTCTTTCATTTCTCCTGCAGCCAGCATCCTATCTATATCTTTGAGCACGACAGGTGAGGCACAGTCGATAATTCCAATGATATCAAGGCCCTTTTTAAAAGCCGCCTCATTTAAAATGTTAGGGAAGTTTAATTTTCTGGAAGCAGTAATTTTTACAGGACTGCCATCACTACCTCCCCCAATATGTATATGTAAGTCTGCAAAATATTCTTTTAACATTAAAAATCACCGAGATAGTACATTACTGCAATTAAAGTCTTGCTGTCTTTAATTTTACCCGCCTGCAGTAGTTCTTTCAATTCGACTTTTGTTTTAGGAACAACTTCTATATATTCTCCCTCTTCTAATTCTCTACCCACAAATTTTAAATTTTCCGCCTGATAAATATAAATAGTTTCTGTACTGTAACCAGGTGTAGGGAAAAATTCAAATAACTTACTAAATTTTTCAGCTGTATAGCCAGTTTCTTCTCTTAATTCTCGACTTGCACATCCTGCAGCATCTTCATTTGCTTCTAATTTACCGGCTGGGATTTCATAAATCACTTCGTCAACTGGATACCGATACTGCTTGATTAATAAAACTTTACCTTCTTCATTCTCTGCCAGCACAGAAACCCCACCACTGTGTTCTACTACTTCTCGAGCAGATTTATGATGATTAGGAAATTCTACTTCATCTCTATATAATTTTAAAATATTACCTTCGTAAATTATTTTCCTGTCTGTTCTTCTTTCTTTCTTAATTTCCATTATAAGCCTCCATTTATGAAACCCTTAAATCAACCATTATTTTATCTGCTATTTTAGCAATAAATTGTGAGTTTGTTGGTTTAACATTTTCATTTATATTATTTTTAAAATATTTTTTTAACGCTTTCTGATTACCGCGCTCCCATACAACATCAATTGCATGGCGGATAGCTCTTTCGACCCGACTTGGTGTGGAATCAAATTCTTTTGCAATTCCAGGATAAAGTTCCTTAGTTACTGCTCCTAATAAATCCATATCATCAATAATCATTTCAACAGCCTCTCTTACATAACGATATCCTTTAATATGAGCTGGAACTCCTAACTCTTCGATTATGTTTGTTATCAAAGGAGTATAATTTCCATTTACAAATTCTAATTGGGCCTCTTGTAAATGACTATTACTAGAAATATATGAATCATTTTCAATTAATTGAATAATTCTCTGCTTTAATTTATCCAGATCAAATGGTTTCATAATATAATAATGAACTCCAAGCTCAAGTACAGTTTTCATTATTTTATCATGCCCCATTGCAGTAAGAGCTACAATTTTCATTTCTCCAATCAAATTTTGTTCAGTTAATTCTTCTAAAACACCTATACCATCTAGATGAGGCATTATTAAATCTAAAATTAAGATATCCGGGTTCTTATTATTTTTTATATATTCTAAAACCTGTTCTCCATTATATAACACTGCAGTAACATCAAATTCATCACTTACATCAAAAAACTCTCCCAAAAGTTGACAAAACTCCTTATTATCGTCAGCAATCAAAACATCAATAACCTCTTCCACTTTTTTTCCTCCCTATTTTATAAAACCACTTCTTATCTATAGTATTTATAAATAACAATAGATATTTTATTCAATTGCCATATGCAGCATTTCCTCTGCGTGGGCCAGAGTTTTATCAGTCATCGTTGTCCCACCAATCATCCTGGCAATCTCTTTAACTCTTTCGACCTTATCTAAAGCATAAATTTTTGTAAAAGTTCTATTTTCTCCCTTTTCTTTTTTAATTAAGAAATGATGATTAGCTGCACTTGCAAGCTGTGGCAGGTGGGTAATACAGATAATCTGTCTATCCTTAGAAATCTGGCATAATTTTGCTGCCATTTTAGCAGCTGTTTTACCACCAACTCCACTGTCAACCTCATCAAAAATTAATGTATCAACCTGATCTAAAGCAGCTGTTATAGTTTTTAAAGACAGCATAATTCTGGATAATTCTCCTCCAGATGCAATTTTAGCTAGAGATTTTAAATCTTCACCTATATTTGGTGAAATTAAAAATTCTATTTGATCAGTACCATCTGCAGAAACTTCTTTTTTGTCAAAATTAACTTTAAACCTGACATCTTCCATCGCCAGATCCTTTAACTCATGTTTAAGCTTAACTTCCAAATTTTTTGCATATTTTTTTCTCTGTTCAGACAATTGTGTAGATTTATTGAGCAATTCCCGTTTTAAATTAGCTTCTTTTTTACTTAAAGAAGCAATTCTTTCTTCAACATTTTCCAATTTATCTCGTTTCTGATATAACTCCTCCAAATAAGAAAGTACAGTCTCCACATCTTCCCCGTATTTTCTTAAAAGAGTGTTAATCAGATCAAGACGATCACTGATCATAGATATTTTTTCTTCATCATAAGCAAAAGAACTTTCAAAATCATTTAAATCAAAAATAAATTCTTCCAGGCTAAAATAAATATCCCTGAATTTTTTATTTAATTGTTTTAAATCCTGATTATAGTCCTCAATTTCGACAAATTTATTTTTTAAAACTGCAAGACGGTCCATTATTCCTTTTTCACTATAATCATCACCACTCAATGCTGACAGCATTTCTGCAGTAGTATTATAAATTTCTTCCCCATGAGATAGGCTTTTAAATTCTTCCTTCAGCTCTTCGTATTCACCTGCCTGCATTGATGCCTCTTCAATCTCCTCAATTTGAAAATTGATAATGTCAAGTTCTCGGGCCCGCTGTGAATCATCAATTTCAATTTCTGCAAGTTCTTTTTTTACTTCTGACAGATCCTGGTATAAAGATTTAATTTCAGATTTTAAAGGTTTAATCTCCCGACCAATAAAGGCATCAAGGATCATCAGATGAGAACTCTGATCTAAAAGCAGCTGATGTTCATGCTGACCGTGGATGTCAATTAAATAACGGCTAATTTTTTTAACAATTTTCAGGGTGGACAGCTGACCGTTAATCAGGGTACGATTGCGGCCATTTTCTCTAATTTCTCGCGCAATTAAAATACCATTTTCCTCTTTTTCGATTCCGGCCTCACTTAAAATATTATTGATAATTTTTAGTTCATCAGGCTGAAAAAAAGCAGATATATAGGCTGCTTTTTTGCCGCTGCGGATAACATCAGTATTTGCTCTGGCGCCAAGTAATAAATCAAGAGCTCCAATAATTATTGATTTACCAGCACCAGTTTCTCCACTTAAAATATTTAAACCCTGCTTAAAATTAATATTAACCTTATTTATTAAAGCAAAGTTTTTAACCTGTAAATCACTCAGCATAAGTTTTCCTCCTGTTAGTTAAGCAAGATTCATTTTTTCCTTAACGGTGGTATAAAAAGTTCGATCAGGTAATTTAATAATTGATAATTCCTGATCTGCACCACTGATAAAGATTTCATCCCCAGGAATAATTTCATTTTTTTGTCTGCCATCAGCACAGCCTTTAACAGAACGGCCATCACTGTCTACTTTGATCCTAATTTTTTCCTGATTAGAGATAACCATTGGCCGCAGATGAAGATTATGGGGGCAGATAGGAGTTATTAAAATCGCCTGGATCTGGCGGGGATTGATTATCGGTCCTCCTGCAGAAAGTGAATAGGCTGTAGAGCCAGTTGGAGTAGCAATGATCAGACCATCACCTCTAAAATTATTAACCAGTTCATTGTTAATATAAAGTTGAATTTTGAGCATCTGAGAATCTGGATCTCTATTAATTACATAATCGTTAAGAGCATAACTGCTGTTAATTTTCTGCTCATTACGATAATGTTCAGTCTTCAGCATCATTCGTTTTTCAATATTAAAGTTATTATTATCGATCATCTCCAATGCCTTGGTTAACTCTTCAGTCTCTACATCAGTTAAAAAACCAAGATGACCAACATTAATTCCCAGGAGAGGAATATCACTGCCAATAAAATGATGAGAACTATGTAAAAAAGTTCCATCACCACCAATTATAATAATATGATCAGCCTCTTTTTTAATCTGCTCATAATCAGCTTCTCTTTTCTTTTGAGAAAGTTGAAAAGCAGCCCGTTTTTCAATCAAAAATTCTTTGTTTCGTTTTTCAAACCACTCGATAGCTCTTTCAGCTACAGTAAAAGCTTCGTTTTTATCTAAATTTACTATTAAAGCAGCTTTATCCATTTTAAGAACCTCCAAGTTCTGAATGAGCAGTATTAACCAGCTTTTTTATTCTCTGCTGCCAGTCCTGCCGCTTAAAATCCTCAGTCTGATCAGTATATCTAAGATGAATAAGAAATTCAATATTTTTACTTGAAGCACCTGTTATTGGTGAATAATTGAGGGCAAGCGGTTCAAATCCTTCTTTAAGAAAAAAATCACTTAATTTTTCTATCACATCTAGATGCACCGCCGGATCTTTAACCACTCCATTTTTGCCAACTCTTTCTCTGCCGGCTTCAAATTGTGGTTTAATTAAGGCAATGAAATCTCCATTCTGTTCTAAAAACTTTTTAACACCCGGTGCAATTAGTCGCAGAGAAATAAAAGAAACATCAGTTACAATTAAAGGCACTTCAACTGGCAGCTCATTTTTTTCTAGATGGCGAAAATTACATCTTTCCAGAACCTCTACTCGATCATCCTGCCGCAGTTTCCAGGCTAGTTGGCCATAACCAACATCAATAGCATAGACTTTTTGGGCCCCATGCTGCAATAAACAGTCTGTAAATCCACCTGTAGAGGCTCCAATATCTATTACTTCTTTTGCCTCAGGTTCAATATTAAATACCTTCAATGCTTTCTCAAGTTTAAAGCCTCCCCGGCTGACATAAGGATTTTTGTCACCTCTAAACTCGATTTCAGCCTCTGGATCGATTTGAGTTCCAGCTTTATCTTCTCGCTGACCATTGACAAAAACAAGACCGGCCATAATTGACCTTTTAGCTTGAGAACGGCTTCTAAATAATCCCCTCTCAGTTACTACTATATCTAATCTCTCTTTTCTGGCCATAAATCAGCTACCTCCTCTGCTTCAGCAAGCAGAGAAAGAGCAGTGTCAAGAATACCTCTGGCATCAAGTTTATATTCTTTTTTCATTTCTTCCATTCCACCCTGACTGACAAATTCATCACCAACACCAATTCTCTTAATGTTCTTGATGGCAGCCCCTCTATCTGCAGCCAGTTCCAGCACTGCAGAGGAAAATCCTCCAGCCAGCACCTGCTCTTCAGCTGTAATTATATTTTTAGAATTTTCGAGGGCTTTAATAATCATTTCTTCATCTAATGGTTTAATAAATCTGGCATCAACTAAAGCAGTTTGATAGCCATTGTTATTTAAAATCTCAGCTGCTTTTCTAGCTGGCTCAACAGTTGAACCCACAGCTAAAATTGTAAGATCCATTTCTGCTTCAATTTTAATTAATTCTTCTGCTTTTCCGATCTCTATTTCGGTTAATTCACTGACTTCGCGTGGAATATATTCTCCTGCAGCACTTCCCCTTGGATAACGCAGCACCGCGGGTCCTTCATAATTTACTGCAGTATAAAGCATTTGCTGTAATTGTTCAGCATCTCTAACTGCCATCATTACTAAATTAGGTATAGGGCGCAGAAAAGAATAATCAAATAATCCCTGATGTGTTTCTCCATCATTACCAACAATGCCCGCCCGATCAACAGCTATAGTTAAATCGATATTTTGAATTGCAGCATCATGGATCACCTGATCATAGGCCCTCTGTAAAAAGGTAGAATAAATAGCACAGACAGGCTTCATCCCACCCTTTGCCAGGCCGGTACTCATGGTCATTGCATGCTGTTCTGCTATCCCCACATCATAATATCTTTCAGGATGAGAATTAGCAAAAATATCCATTCCTGTTCCGGAAGGCATAGCAGCAGTAACACCGGCTATTTTTTTGTCTTCAGCAGCCATTAGACTCAGAGTTTCCCCAAATACTTTACTATAGCTAGGTTTAGATTTTTCTTTTTTAGAACTTCCATCTTCTAGATTAAAAGCCCCAACACCATGAAATTTATCAGGATTATTTTCAGCTGGTGGATACCCCTTACCTTTTTGGGTTATTACATGTAAAAGTACAGGCCCAGCTACCACTTCTGCCTGTTTAAAAAATTTCATTAATTCTGTAATATCATGTCCATCAATCGGACCTAAATAATTAAAACCAAATTCTTCAAAAAGCACTCCCTGAATAAAACTGTATTTCAAGGCATCTTTAACTCGATCAACAGTATTTGAAACTGTTTTTCCAAATCTGGGAATTTTATTGATTAAAAATTCTATGTCTTCCTTAACCTTTTTTAAAGTTGGATCATTCCGTAAAGAAGACAAATAATTAGAAATTGCCCCCACATTATTGGAAATTGACATTTCATTATCATTTAAGATCACATTAATATCAGCTCCAATATGACCAGCATGATTTAAAGCTTCAAAGGCCATTCCTCCTGTTAAAGCACCATCCCCAATCACTGCATAAATATCACCCATCTGATCCAAATTTTCTCGAGCTAAAGCCATACCAACTGCAGCTGAAATTGAAGTGCTGCTGTGACCAGCCCCAATTATATCATGCGGAGATTCAGTACATTTTGGATAGCCGCTCATACCATCTTTCTGTCGTAAATTCCCAAAACATTCTTTGCGTCCGGTTAATATTTTATGTGTATATGCCTGGTGTCCAACATCCCATATAATTTTATCTGTAGGACTATTTAAATAATGATGCAGAGCAATAGTCAGTTCAACTGTTCCCAAATTTGAAGCCAGATGTCCACCGGTTTTTGAAATGTTTTCTAATAAAAATTCTCTAATTTCTGAGGCCAGTAATTTCAGTTGAGAGCCCTTCAATTTTTTTAAATCATCTATTCCATTTATTTTCGACAAATAATCACTCATTAATTCCACCTCTTTTTTAGAAAACCATAGATTTTATAATGAATAAGATGAAAAAATACTAATAGCCGCCCAACCACAAAAATTATTTAACATTAAAAGATTCTGGCCTGGCAGCAGTTGCTGTCACACCTACCATATCAGATAAAACACCCACTATAATAATTAACAGCATTATTACTGCCATCGGTAAGGGGGTACAAACTGTACCTGTGTCTGCGAAACTGATGAAACACTTACCACAATAAAAAAAGTAATTATAGCAATAATAATACTGCTCTTTAAATTAGCCAAATATATTCACCTCAATTAATAAAATAACAGATTTAAAAAACTTCATCGATATGCCCTCTGACGAATTTTTAAGCCCACCTTCAAAGATAGTATACCAACTAGTATACTGCACCAACTACATTTTAACTAATTATAACATATTTATATTAACCCTTCAATTAATGCTGACGGTTCAGAATGTAATCAACTAAATCCTTTAAGTCTTTTGCTTTATCTCCAAAAATATTTAACGCTTTTTTTGCTTTTTCAGCGTGGTTCCAGGCGGCTTTTTTAGCCTCTTTTAGCCCCATTAGTTTTGGATAGGTTGATTTATTCAATTCTTGATCTCTGCCGACTACTTTGCCCATTTTTTCGGTCTCACCGGTAAGATCAAGCAGATCATCAACAATCTGAAATAAGACACCAATATTTTCTGCATAAGCTAAGAGTGCTTTTTCCTCTTTAAATTTAAAGTCAGAACAGTAGACTCCATTTAAAACAGCTGCCTTTATTAAAGCTCCAGTTTTTGCTATATGTACTTCTTTCATTTCTGCAAGAGTTAAATCTTTGTTTTCCGCCTCCAGATCCAGCACCTGACCACCAACCATTCCCTGATAACCGGAAAATTTAGCTGTATTGGTAATAATTTTGAGCCTGGCTTCAGCCTCAAGTTCTAGCTCTGATAGAACTTCAAAGGCATATGTTAAAAGGGCATCACCTGCTAATATTGCAGCTGCTTCTCCAAAAACAAGATGATTTGATTTTTTACCCCGCCTCAGATCATCATCATCCATCGACGGCAGATCATCATGAATTAAGGAATAGCTGTGAATCATCTCCAGAGCTGAACCCGCCCCTAATGCAGCCTGATAATTGCCACCAAATAATTCTGTAGTTAAGAGTGATAATATAGGCCTAATCCTTTTACCTCCAGAAAGCAGAGTATATTTCATAGCTTCAGTCAGCTGAGAGCTAATTTCTTGATTAAATTCCATCAATTCTTCTAATTTAATTTCTACTTCTTTAGCCTTTTTTGCCATGACTTTTTTTATTTTCCGCAAGATTACTCCTCCTCAATCTCAGAATCAAAAGGGACTTCTTTTGTAAATTCATTATCCTCTTTCAGCATCAGTTCTATTTTCTTTTCTGCTTTATCAAGCTTTTGATGACAGAATTTAAGCAGCTTCATCCCCTGACTGAATTCAGCAAGTGTTTTATCCAGTGACAGACCACCTTTTTCCAGATCTTCCACTATTTTTTGCAGTTTATCTAGAGCTGACTCAAAGTCTAAATTTTCAGTGTCAATATCTTCAACATTATCTTTTTCTTTAATCATTAATATCACCAACTTTTCTACTAGCTTTTACTTCTAAATCTGCCAGACCATCGCTTAAACGTGCCTGCAGCTGATCTCCAGCTTCAATCTGACTCACTGATTTAATTGTTTTTTCTTTCTGATCCTGCAAAATTGAGTAACCACGGTCAAGAGTTTTAAGTGGACTCAAATTATTTAATCTCTGGTATAATAGCTGATACGTATTTTCCCATTCCTTATATTTTTTTTCTATCTGATGATTTAACTTTGTTTCCAGACTGTCAAGCTCCTGTTCATAGTTTCGAAACAGCTCCTCCGGTGATGCAAAAATTCGTCTTTCAGAGATGCTCTGCAGCCTATTCTGCAGTTCTTTAACCTTTACAGTGCTGCTGTTTAAAAGCCTCTGTTTTAAATTATCTAGCCTATTTAAAATTTCTTCTCTACTGGCAGTGGCCAGTTCTGCTGCAGCTGAAGGTGTGGGAGCTCGTAAATCAGCCACAAAATCTGAGATGGAAAAATCTGTTTCGTGTCCAACTCCACTGATTACCGGCAGTCGCGAATTATAAACTGCTCGGACTACCTCTTCCTCATTAAAGGGCCAGAGGTCTTCAATTGAGCCGCCACCACGACTAATAATAATTAAATCAATATCATCACGACTGTTTAAATATTCAATTCCAGCCGTAATTTCTCCTTTAGCAAGCTTACCCTGCACATGAGCAGGAACAATTAAAACAGAAAAATTACCGCTGCGCCTCTTCATCACCGATAATATATCTCTGATAGCTGCTCCAGTGGGAGAAGTTACAATTCCAATTTTGCTGGCTAAAAGAGGAATCTCTTTTTTCTTGCTTTCAGCAAAAAGACCTTCTTTATCAAGTCTGGCCTTCAATTT
>Ga0114983_1000550_pt1 | contig 15795 bp, 11 predicted proteins | sample Shrwel_input2_RT_FD_87182 | JGI IMG/M metagenome (GOLD analysis project Ga0114983, IMG submission 87182) | Subsurface microbial communities from deep shales in Ohio, USA - Utica-3 well 1 S input2 RT | ecosystem: Environmental > Aquatic > Deep subsurface > Shale gas/oil reservoir > Produced... | reverse complement strand
TGGAATTAGCGAAGGAAACATGCACCAGCAGTAGGTGAAGCATCAACCAGATAATCCGATGAGATGCCGGTCTGTCTCACTCTCATGCAAAGGTAAGATCAACCATTTAATCCGCTTACCCCCATTTTTATGTTGGAAACCGGCCTGGACTCCCTGGGGCGGATGCTGAGCAACTTCTTTATGATGGCCACCTGGGCCGAGCCTTTCGGTGGCTTGGGCACCTTTGAAAATACCCATTTCCCTCAGGACTGGACCATCTTCTATTGGGCCTGGTGGTTGGTGTTTGCCCCCAGCATGGGATTGTTTGTGGCGCGGATCTCCCGTGGTCGCACCATTAAACAGATGGTGGCCGGTTCAATTTTCTTCGGCTCCCTGGGCTGTGCCATGTACTTTATGATCTTGGGTAATTTCGGCTTGTCGTTGCAGTTATCCGGTGAGCTGGATGTGGTGGCGATCCTCAATGAACACGGGGCGACCAGAGCGATTTTTGCGATATTGGAGCAGCTGCCGTTCAGTTATCTGGTCATCGCCGTCTTTACGCTCTTGTGTATCATCTTTACCGCCACCACCTTTGATTCCATCTCTTATATTCTGGCATCCGTGGTGCAAAACAATGTCACCGAGGAACCACTGCGCTGGAACCGCCTATTCTGGGCCTTTACCCTGTCTTTTATGCCTTCGGTACTGATGTTTATGGGGGGACTCGCCACCCTGCAGACGGCGGCTATCGTTGGTGGTCTACCGCTCTTGGTGATTGCCGTGATGTTGATGATGTCCGGGGTCAAGGCGGCCATGTTGGACTTGAGTCATCAGGATGGTTACGAGGATCCCGTGATTAATATTTCGGATCTGCCTGAGGTCGACCCCTGGAGCCGTGAGGGCCAGGCGCTGGCCAAGTTTGAGCAATTGCGGGACAGCGCGATTGAGGCCGCCGATGCCGAGCGTGAAGCCCTGGACGCTATCTGGGAGCTGAAAAAACAGCTGCGCCGTGAAGCCTTGAGCCGCAGTGAGTCGCACCTGGAGTTGGGGGATGCGCCCGATGAGACTCTTGCCGAGCTGCAGCGCCTCACTGATGAAGCCATGGCGGCAAAGGAGCGTAAGCTGCAAGCCTCGGAGCAAGCCCAGGCTGCCCGCATTACCTTCAATGATTTGATGCGGCAGAAACAGGAGGAAGAAGCGCGGCAGGCGCAGGAAGAAGCCAAGGCGCAGATCATTGAACGCCTCAACGGCCGCGACTCGTAACGCTATGGCCCGGTTTGCCGCCCGGGCCTAAAACGGCTAAAATTTTTGCCTCATAAATCAATTGAATATAGGACGTTATACATGAATGGAGCGGGAGGGAGTTCCGGCGGCATTGGTCAGTTTTTTATTGGCCTTATCATGATGTGTGGTGGTGGTTATATGCTGCTCAATGCCATTCGGGTATCCAGCAGTTTTGGTCTTGGCACCCGCTTGTATGGTGTTCCCGCATTTGGCAGTCAGTGGGGGATCACCGGCGGTATGATCCTGGTGCCCTTTATTCTAGGGGTTGGGATGATTTTCTATAACGGCAAGAATATTCTTGGCTGGTTATTGGCGATTGGCTCAATCACAGCGATGATCTTCGGGGTGATCTCTACCATTCACTTTAGCCTGCGCAGCATGAGCAGTTTTGATCTCTTGGTGATCCTTGTATTGCTGACAGGTGGCATAGGTTTGTTCCTGCGCTCACTCAAAGGCAGCTGAAACTATCTCAAAAAGGCGTTACTGCGTTGACCGGCAACGCCTTTTTAATCTTAAAACAACTTATTCAGCATGCGCCTGACGACGCTCGACTCGTCTTGCTTGAATGGCTCAGTGTTTTCTTTGGTGAGGAAATTATGCTTGGCGATGATTTCCAGCAGGCGTTTGCGCTCATCCGCGGTCAACTGCCCGGACATATCCGGCAGTCGCTGCTGGCTGGCCAAGTGGATAATGAAAGACTCAGGTTGCCGCCCTTCGTGCATGGCAAAATACACAGTGGCTTGTGGCGTCACACCTATCCTATCCAACCAGAGTAGCGCCCAGAATTCCTTGTCGGCTTCAAGTTGCAGGCTCACATCGACATCGCCGATGCTTGAGTGCCCAAGCGCTTCATCCTGCCAACGCTCGGCCATATTCAGATGGCCTTCGGCAACCAAATGGTTGACATAGGCTTCCCTGACACTGGGACAGCCCAACCAGTGCAGCCCTCGCTTCCCAAGACCGCTGAGAAACAGTGCCAGCCGCTCTCCCATCTCGGTTGGCAACAGCCAGACAAAGTCTGCCACGCCAATTTTGCCGCGATAATCGCTGTAGGGATCCCAACCTTGTAGAACCGGCAGTTTCAAGGCTTGTGGTGTCAGGTTTTCCAGGCCTTCGCCGCTTTGCAAATAGGCCTGTAACTTGTCATAGACAGCCTTCGCCGCTGCCGGTTTGAGTTTCTGCTCCAGGCCGCGTTGCAGGCTGAGGTTAAATAGCTCAAAGGCTTGCTGCGGTAAGGGGCGCTCCGGGAAACAGGCCTTGAGATCGGCAATAAACCCCAGCATGGCAGTTTCATCGCAATAGCCGAGGGCATCCAACAGCTTTTGTTGAGCCAGCCAATGGCTGCGGCCTATCATGCTGTTATCTTCTGGATCGCCTTCGGCAAAGCTTGCCAATCGCTCCAGGTATCGTTGCCAGAAGCGCTCGTTGGCCGGCGCATAGCGTGCGATGCGCCTGTCTTGCAGCAAAGTATGGGCATCCAGCTGCGTCTCGCTGACTCCCAGTGTCAGCAGCTTTTGATGCAGGCTCTGCTCTGTCTGCGGATCATCTATGGCGGCATATCCCTCATAGTTTGCATAAAACTGACTGATGCGGCTGATAAGCACCATAGGCGCCAGTTTCAAAAGCAGTTGCCAGTGGCGCTGGGCCAGGATCTGCAGTTCGGTGTGAGCCTCTGGCAGTTGGCTATTTAACAGGAAAAACAGGCTGAGCAGGCCGCGCTGGAAACCATCGTCCGGGAAAAACAACCAGTAGGCCGCTTGACGCTGGCTTATCTGGCTTCCGCGTTTTCCCCCATCCTTGCCAAGTAGCGATTCGGCAACGGCGGCCATAGTGTCAGCATCCTGCTGCTCCTTGACCTCAGTGAGCCAGGCCTTGAGTGTCAAATGCTGCGGATTATCGTTATTGAAGCGGCCACCATGCCGATTGAAGACACGCATATAGGCAGTGAGGAAATGCTGCTCCAGCCAGCCAAGCAGAGCCTGGGTTTCTGCCGCTGTGCATTCGGGGCGGCCGAGCCGATAGGCGGCATAGGCAACGCCTCCCAGGTGGGTCGGCAACTTGTCCAGTGCCGCCGGCAGACGATCGGCAATGGCTGCATCCAACTGTGCGAAGTCACTTTGCTTGCAGGTATGGCTAAGCAGGAAAAAAGGCAGCTCTTCCAAGCTGGGTAGTTGGCTGTCGCCTTGAGTTTGCCCGGAGCTCTTGCCACTTTCCTGCTCTGTCTGGGCACTGCCGGTATCTGTCTTATCCTGCTGCCAGGGGGCGAACCTGTCGTCCATCAGCCAGGCTTCGGCAACCTGTGCCTTGGGCTCAACGCCGAGCGCATCCTGCAGCGCCAGCGCCTCATCTTCCACCCTGAGCCCCAAGATCAATTGCTGCTTGACCTGATCTCGCCACAGCTCAGTGTCTTCAAGTTCCGCTTCTACCGGCCAGTCGTCCAGGCTGTAGAAGAATTCCAGTATTGGCTGGGTTTCTTCCAGCGTTTGTTCATCGGCATAGGCCAGCAGCGGGGTTTGCTTTAGACGTTTGAGCAGCTGCGCCTTAAACCAGGCGTAATCGTCAGCATGTTCGGTAAAGTGTTCCAGCAGGCTGGGGTTGACTGGATCACCCTCGGCGGTTTGGAAAAAACAGCGGCGGCTCTGTTCGCCATCACAGTGCAGATAGGCGTGGATCAGTTCGCGGCGCCAGCCGAACTCCTCTACCAGTTTGCCCAGCAGTTCCACGGGTGTATAGCCGCTGTCCAAATCCCAGTAAGGCACTAAAAAGGTGGCCAGATAATGACTCAGTTCGGGATATTGCCTGGCCAGCATGTAGAGGGCTTCCACCCCGAAGACGTTGTAGTCATCGAGAAAGAGATCGCTAAAGTCGTTACGACTGCGGGAGAAGGCCACCATGGCCTCGGCTGTTGCCTTGATCTCGTCCAATAGCTCGGGGAAGTTCAGCGCTGCGGCAAACAGCACGGCTTCAGTGCAATATTTAAAGGTGTGGTGCGCTCGAGCGGCGCTGAGTGCATGCACCAGCAAGTTGCGGTTGCCGCCGGCATCGTCATTGCTGAGTGGCTGCTGTTGCTCGTTGACAAACTCGATATTGAACCGCAGGGAGCCTTCAAGACGAAAGGCGCTGCCATCGTGCAGGTGTTGCCGGTATTGCTGCAGCGCCTGGGCGATGCTGGCGGGATCTTGTGGCTTGAGGCTAATGCTGAGGGTTTTGTCGAACTGGGGCATATTGCTTCCTTGATATTAAATTCCGGTCGTTGCCTGTAAGGCACTTCCTGTTAAACAACCGGCGATCGCGCCGTGAGCCAGGGCGTGGCAGTTATCCTGTTATTACTCGTTTATTGGGTTATTCCCAACTGCTGTTTTATCAATGTCTTCCTTAAGAGCCTGCTATTAAGAGCCTTGCGCCAAATCTTTGGCCAGTTGCCGGACCGCGGCAGACTCGTCTTGCAGGAAGGCGCTGAAAAGCTCGGCGTCAGCCCCGGCTTGCGCCAGCAACTTCAGCAGGCGTACACGTTCGTCTATGGTCAAGAGCTGCGAGGTCTCCGGCAGTCGGCCCTCATCGGCCAAATGTTTGAGGAAGGGTGCCGGGGCGCGGCCTTGGCTTACGGCGAAATAGGCAGTGCTCTGCGGCGCTACGCCTATGCTGTCCAGCCAGCCAAGGGCCCAGTTTTCCTTGGCACTCTGAAAGGCTAACCCTGTGTCATAGTCGCTGTGACGCTTGTGTCCTACGCTTTGATCTTCCCAGCGCTGCGCCATCGAGAGACTACCCTCGGCAATGAGGTGGTTGACATAGGCCGTCTCCACACTCGGCCGGTGAAGCCAATACAGGCTTTGGGTTCCAAGGCCTGCGAGAAACAGGGCCAAACCTCGCCCCTGCGCTTCAGGCAATAGCCAGACAAAGTCGCTAAGCTCAGCCGCATCGGCGGGGTCGTCCGAGCGGCAAGGCGCCCAGTCCTGCAACTCGGCCGTGGCTTGGGGCGTTAAGGGCTCAAGCCCTTCGCCCGATGTCAGATAAGCCTTGAGTTGATGGCAGAGGTTTTGCGCCTGCTCTTCGGTAAATGATTTGCTGAAGCTTTGCCGCAGGCAAAGATCAAACAGTTCGAAAAACGCCTGCGGCAAGGGAGTCTCGGGGAAGTTGGCCTTGAGATGGCCAAAAAAGTTCAGCCTCGGCAGCTCGCGGCCAGAGTCAAGCGCTTGCAACAGCTGCTGTTGTTGCTGCCAGAGGCGGCGGCCTATCATGCTGTTATCCTCTGGGTCGGCTTCGGCAAACCGGCTAAGCCTGGTGATATAACCTTGCCAGAAGCGTTTATCGGCCGGGCGATAGGCAGCCACCTGTTGTTCTGTCAGCAGGGTATGAGCATCGAGCTGCGCCTCGCTGACACCCAGCTTGAGCAGGTTTTGCCGCAATTCGGCCTCGATATGCTCATCATCAATGGCGGGATAGAAGGCGTAGTCAGCCCAGCAATAATAAATTTTTTCAATCAGTTGCAGCGGATCCAGCGTCAGCCATAGCTGCCAGTGCCTTTGTGCCAGGGTTTTCAAAGCCTGCCACTGCGGCGCTTCGAGCTCCGGGGTGCAGAGCAGGAAATACAGTGCCAACAAGCCGTTTGGGAATCCTTTATTGCCATTGGACCACAAGAGTGCAATACGCTTTCCGTCCTTACTGGTATAGAGTATCTCAGAGGCAATTTGAGCCATCTTGGCAACATCGCCCTCTGTGTCTATATCCGTGAGCCAGCTCTTGAGAAGGCGATGTTCACGCCTTTTCTTTTGGTACTCTCCGCCCTCATAGAAGATATGATGCTGAAACTGTAACGGCAGCTGCTGCGCCAGCCAGCGAAGCAGCGCCGCGGCCTCGTCGGCTTCCGGGCTTAAGCTGTGGGGCGAGTTCAGGCGGCTCAGGCGATAGGCGGCATAGGCGCAGGCGCCAAGGCTCTTGGGCAGTTCGGCCAGCGCGCAAAGCATAGCCTCTCCCACTTCGGCATCCAGCTCTTCCAGCTCATCAATCCTGAGATAGTCTTCCGACTCTTCCAGGTCATAAAATAGCTCGGCATAGTCAGAGCCCGGCTCGTTATCATACTGATCCCAGTCATAGTCCTCTGTCAGAGCCTGCTCTTCCCCGGTTTGCCATAGAGTATGGCGGTCGTCTTCCCGCCAGGCCTCAGCCACTATTACCAGAGGTTGGCTCTGCTCGCTCAGCTGCGCCAGCAAGGAAAGTGCTTCATCCTCTACCCGGCGACCCAAGATCAATTGCTGCTTGACCCGATCTCGCCACAGTTCAATGTCGTCAATGTCAGCCTCTACCGGCCAGTCGCCCAGACTGTAGAAGAACTCCAGTACCGGCTGGGTTTGTTCAAGCGGTTGTTCATTGGCATAGGCCAGCAGTGGCGTTTGTTCGAGACGTTTAAGCAGCTGCGCCTTAAACCAGGGGTAATCGTCTGGATGCCGGGCAAAATGTTCCAGTAGGCTGAGGTTGACTGAATTACCCTCTGTGGTCTGGAAAAAGCAGCGGCGATTCTGTTCGCCGTCGCAGTGCAGATAGGCGTGGATCAGTTCGCGGCGCCAGCCGAACTCCTCCACCAGTTTGCCCAGCAGTAACACAGGTTGGTAGAAGCTTTCCAAGTTCCAGTAAGGTACCAGAAAGGCGGCCAGATAATGGCTCAGCTCGGGATATTGCCTGGCCAGCATGTAGAGGGCTTCCACCCCGAAGACGTTGTAGTCATCGATAAAGAGATCGCTGGAGTCATTGCGGCGGCGGGAGAAGGCCACCATGGCCTCGGCAGTGGCCTTGAGCTCGTCCAATAGCTCGGGAAAGTTCAGCGCTGCGGCAAAAAGTACCGGTTCGGTGTAAAAGCTGAGTCTGTGATCCCGGCGGGCAGTATCGAGGGCGTGTTCCAACAAAGGGCGGTTGGCACCGGCATCGTCACGGTTAAGCGGCCGCAGCTGCTGATTGACGAACTCGATATTGAACAGCAAGGAGCCATTGAGCCGAAAGGCGCTGCCGTCGTTCAGGTGTTGCCGGTATTGCTGCAGCGCCAGGGCGATGCTGGCGGGATCTTGTGGCTTGAGGCTGACGCTGAGGGTCTTGTCGAACTGAGACATACTACTTCCTTGAAACTTGAGTCCTGCCCGGGCACAGCTAATCAGTGGAACTTGCAGCTGCAGCCTAGGGCCCGGCTAGTCTAACGACTGAGACCTTGAGGGTAAACGCCTTATCCACCGCGGTGGCATTTTTGTGAGGCTCGCAGTTTGCAACCTGTTTGCTGTGGCGTAGCGCTCACTTTCCACAGTCGCGGGGTTTAGGTTGTTTGTTAGGGATTGCCCTTCACAGAGCAACTGGCTAGGGTTAAGGCCTTTTTGTACAGGAGTTGGTTTTCCCACCGGCGGAGCCTGTCATGGCTTGGGTGAAGTCGTCTCGATGGGACAGCCCAAGTCAATCAGGTGGGGTGTGGGAAAATAAATACGGCATTGGTTCAATCAAACTCCTGTCACGGAACGGTATAAATAAAAATAAGGAAGCAGCAGTATGGCGCCAAGAGTTTGTTCCAGTGCACTGGAAGCGGTATCCCTGATAGGGAATGATGAATTTATCTGGACCCACTCTATGGGGGCTACGCCCAGAGTCTTGCTGGAGGCGCTGGCACAGCATGCCATGACGCGGCAGAACCTGACCTTGCTGCAACTGCATACCGAGGAAGCCGAGGCGTTGAGTGTGCCCGAGCTCAAGGGCCATCTGCGCCATCGCTGTTTCTTTGGCGGCGCCCCGACCCGCGCCCTGTTGGCCAGTGGCGAGGCGGATTATGTGCCTGTCTTTTTATCCGAGGTGCCCAAGCTGTTTCGCTCCGGCGAGCAACCCATAGATACGGCACTGGTACAGGTGTCACCGCCGGACAGCCATGGCAACTGTTCACTGGGGATCAGTGTCGAAGCCAGCCGCGCCGCTTGTGATGTGGCCGGCCGGATCATAGCCCATATCAACCCGCAAATGCCGCGCACCCATGGCGACAGCTTTGTACCCTATGACCGCTTTGCCGCCGTGTATGAACAGAGTTCGCCTCTGCCCGAACACCCCATGGCCGGAGCCGATGCCATCAGCCAGGCTATCGGTAAGCATGTGGCCTCTCTGGTTGAAGACGGCGATTGCCTGCAGATGGGCATAGGTGCCATTCCGGATGCCGTTTTGGGGCAGTTGGCAGACAGACGAAACTTAGGGATCCACACCGAGCTGTTTTCCGACGGCATTCTGGCGCTTTATCGCTCCGGGGCGATTAACAACAGCCGCAAGAAGGTGCATCCGGGGAAGTTGGTCACCGGCTTTGCGCTTGGCAGCCGCGCCCTCTATGACTTTGTCGATGACAACCCCGAAGTACTGTTTCTGGATATAGAGCAGGTTAATGACACCTCGGTTATCCGCCGCAACCCGCAGGTAATGGCCATCAACTCGGCGCTGCAAGTGGATATTTCCGGCCAGGTGTGCGCTGACTCCATAGGTACCCGAATCTATTCCGGGGTAGGCGGGCAGATGGACTTTATTCGCGGCGCCGGTCTTTCTCCCGGCGGGCGCTCGGTTATCGCCCTGCCGAGCACGGCCGCCAATGGCGCGCTTTCCCGTATCGCGCCCGTGCTGAGCCCAGGTGCCGGGGTGGTGACTACCCGGGCCCATGTGCACTATATCGCCACCGAATATGGTTGTGCCAACCTCAGGGGCCGCAGTATCCGCGAGCGGGCCAGAGCCTTAATCGACATAGCGCATCCGGATTTTCGCGAATCCCTGTGCCGGGAGACATTCGAGCTCTGGGGTTTGAGTATTTGAGTTAACGCTCATTAGGTAAAACTTAACACTGTTATCATGGTGTTAACTTTGTATACCGGGTAAGATGCGGTCAATCTCTTATCGCGGTAGGTTCCATGAGCGACAGCAGCTTCTTTTTGGGTGATTGGCAGGTCGATCCCGGCAGCAATAGTTTGCGGCTGGGAAAGCGCCTGCGGCAGTTGGAACCCAAAGCCATGGATGTGCTGCTGTATCTGTGTCGTCGCAGCGGCGAGGTTGTCAGCAGCGATGAGCTGCTGGATGCCTGTTGGCCCGGCAGCGACACGGGCGATAACCCGCTGCACAAGACCATCAATCAGCTGCGTCGGGCGCTGGACGACAAGGCCGGCGATCCTTCTTTCATCGAAACTATCCGCAAACGCGGCTATCGAGTTGTAGCCGATGTCCGTTTCCCCATCGGCCACGAAGCCAGTTTGCCGTCGCTGGCCTGGAGCCAGGGCTCACCATTTCCCGGGTTAAAACCCTTCAGCGCCGATTATGCCGGGGTGTTTTTCGGCCGCAGCGAACAGATCAACGCCTTACTGGAACGCATAGCCAGGCAGATTAAACATGGCCGCGGTTTTTGCTTGCTGCTTGGCCCCAGTGGCAGCGGTAAGTCATCGCTGATTAACGCAGGCATTTTGCCCAATCTGGCTTCGCCTCAGGGCTTTCACGGCATAGGCCTGGCCTGCTATTCGATACTGGATCTGGCCGATGTCGCCGAAGATCAACTGCTGCTGGAGTTGGCCGCCGCCATGCTCGACTGGGAGCTGGACGATGCGCCGGTATTGGCAGGCTACAGCGCCGAAACGCTGGCTCACGCCCTGGAGCAGGATATCGACAGCCTCTGCGCCCAACTCTGCCGGGCGCTGCCGTCCCAAAATTGGCAGAAGCCCAGGTTCGGCCTGTTTGTCGACCGTCTGGAAGTGCTGCTGTCTTCGCCGCGCTTCTCGGCCGCCGCCCGTGAGCAGGGGCTGGCGCTGCTCGACACTCTGGCGCGTTCCGGAGCCGTATTGCTGCTCAGCGCCTGTCGCAATGAATTCTACCCTCAGGTGGTTGCCAGCCCCAGCTTGATGGCGGGCAAGGGCAATGGCGCCCATTTCGATCTCTTGCCGCCCAGCCATCAGGAACTGTTGCAGATGATACGTTTGCCGGCCGCAGCCGCAGGCCTGAACTGGGAATTTGACCCTGAATCGGCACTGGGCTTGGATGAGCTGCTGTGCCGTGAGGCCGCCAGTAACCCGGATGCCCTGCCCATGTTGCAGTATATGCTGCAGGCCCTGTATCTGCAGCGCAGTGACGACAACCAGTTGCAACTGGCGGTTTATCACCGCCTGGGTGGGCTGGCCGGGGCTATAGGCCAGGCCGCCGAAGATGCCATCGCCTCCTTGTCTAGCTCGCAAAGGGCGGCCCTGCCGCGGGTGCTGTCACTGCTGGTGACCCTCAGGGAAGATGAGCAGTCGGTCACCAGTCGCAGCGCCAGATATTCCGAATTGGCCACGGATGCCGAGCGCGCCTTGGTTCAGGCCTTGGTCGATAGTCGGCTGTTTGTCTCCCATCTGGAGGACAGCGAACCCGGTTTCAGCATAGCCCATGAAGCCTTGCTCAGACGTTGGTCCAGGGCCAGAGACTGGATAGATAGCCACAGGGAAGGGCTGGCGGCCAAGGCCAGGCTGTTCCATCAGGCCAGGCGCTGGCAGCAACAGCAGTGCAGCCGCGATTTTCTGCTGCCCCAGGGCAAGCCGCTGACCGAAGCGCTGGCGCTGAAAAACGATCCCCTGCTTGAGCTGGATCCTGTCAGCGAAAGCTATGTTGCCGCCTCCAGCGCCAGAGGGCAGCGCCAGCGGCGCCTCAAGGGCGCGACCTTCATGCTTTTATGCCTCTTGACCCTCATCTCGGTATTCATGAGTTATCGCAGCGTTGAAGCCGAGCAGCAGGCGCAGGCCAAGCGCCTGGCGGCAGAAGACTTGCTGGGCTTTATGGTGGGCGACTTTGCCGACAAGCTGCGCAGCATAGGCCGGATGGATCTGCTCGATGGTGTCAGCAACAAGGCGCTGGATTATTTTCGCGAGGCCGACAGCAGCCTGAGTGAGGCGGCGTTGTTTCGCCATGGCCAGACACTGGAAGCCATGGGTGAGGTGGCCTATTCCCGTGGCCGGGTGGATGAAGCGGAAAAGGCGCTGCTGGCTGCCAGAGACAAACTCTTGCCACTGCTGTCCGGCAGTACAGATCAGCTGGAGCTGTTAAAGACTCTTGGCGCCAATGCTTTCTGGCTTGGGCAACTCAAGTATGACCAGAGCGATTGGCAGGGCACCCGCCCCTGGCTTGAGGCTTATCTGCAACACAGTCAGGCCATGTACCGACTGGCGCCGGACAACAGCGAAGCGTTGATGGAACTCTCCTACGCCCATAACTCTCTGGGGTCATTGTCGATGACGCTGCAGGAGTTCAGCAAGGCGCGCCAGGGCTTTGAGGAATCGCTGCGGCTCAAGCTGATCGCGCTGGCAGAGTCGCCGGATGACCCTCAGCTCTTGGCCGATGTCGCCGATACCCGTTCCTGGCTTGCCAGTGCCGCCAGCGCTGAAGGGGATATTCAAGTAGCCATCGCCATTCATAGGCAGATAGCCGAAGAGTTAAAACGGCATGCTCAGAGAGAACCCTATCAGCTATATAGATTATCCGGGAATCTGGAGATCTTGGCTCAGTTATACAGAGCGGTGCAGCAACCCGAACTGGCCAGAGATAGCGCAATGGAAGCCAGTCGGGCTATTGCTGCCGCACTTGAGGCCGACCCGGAAAATGAGCGCTGGCGAATGCAGCAATCTTTTGTTGAGGTGTTACTGGTTAGCTTGCTACCGACATCAACAGAAAAAACGGCCATGCTAAATACTTTGAGTGGGCATCTGGCCAGTAAGCCGTCAAGCGAAACCTCGACTAAGCAGCTTAAATTGGAGGCTCGTTTTTGGTTGGCTGCTGCCAATGAGCGGCTCGAACAAGGTGATTATCAGCAAGCTCAGAAGCTTGCTTTGTTGGCAGAAGCGTTTTTTACAACATTAGGACAGAAAACGGTTTTGGGCACTGTGGATATGGGAGCCCTGGCCGAGGCTGGGCTTGTAATCGCCTATAGTGTGTCCATGTTAAATAACGATATAAGCTTTGCCTATACTCACTGCCAGAAAGTCAGCCGAAGTCTGCAACCATGGGTCACTGTGAATAGTGATGCCCGTATACTCGCGCCTTATGCTATGGCTTTGGATTGCATTGATGACCAACAGGAACTATTGAAAATGAAGGCTAAATTTGAGCCACTTGGTTATCGTTTTCGTCAATTTAAATACCCCCTCAAAAACTAACCTAAAACAAGGATGAAGCTATGTCTGTACCCGTAAAAAATATCATTGTCACTATTACATTGGATGATAACCGCGTGCCTCAGTTTGCCTATGAGCCGGACGGCCCAGTAGTGGTAGATAAGCCCAACACTCATATTATCTATAAGCTACAGGACAAGACAGATATGGATTTGGCCTTTGTTGGCGCCTCCTTCGATACCCCCTTCGACGGCATTATCGATGCGGTCAAGACCGAGGCGCCGGATATGCTGATACTGATGGATACCAATTCTGTGGTAGGCAAGACAGGCTTTAGGCTGATCCTCAGTAACAGCAACAATACTCTATTGGTTTCCAGCCAGGATCCTCAAATAGTGAATACTGGCAATAACTGAGTTAGTTTTATTGTCAAGTACTTAAATCTGGCTTGATTGCATTCATCTGGGTGGCTTCTGTACCTGAGCCACTCAATCAGTTTTTCTTCTCCACATAAGGCATGTGGATCTAATTGACATGGAGTCGTTATGCGTATTGCTTTGATGGTCAGCGCGCTGCTGGCAAGCTTTCCCCTGGCACTGAGTGCCGCTGCACAGGCCGAGATCGTTCTGGCGATGGCATCGGTAAAGAATGACGCCGAGTTGCAACTCTTGCTGGCCTAGCCCGGATCCTGAAGTCGTAAATAAGCCTGACGAAACAAGTTGTAGAAGTGAGATATTCTGCTTGTTTTTGTTTAAATGTGGGGGCTCTAATCTTAAAGCTGTCACTAAGGATATAAAGTAACTATTTTCCCCGAATCGTGCCGAACGGGGGATTCTTTCCCGCCCGAAAGCTCCTATGCTTGCCAATCATTGCCGTATTTTTGTGGTTGGACGCCTTTCCCGCCTACAGAAGGTTGGAATTATTAACGATATTTTTCAATAAATTACATCGTAAGCTTATCAGAAGGTTAGCCTTGTACGTACGCGCTAGAGTTATCCCTGTCGAAATTGAACAACCCGCAGGTCGGGAGGGAGAACAGCATGGCAAGCCCCTACAACAATGAAGCTGGTTTTAGTCAGTGTGAGTGTGACAGCGAGGCTCTGGCGAGCCTGATTGAGTGCATGCAGCAACCTATGGTGCTGGCCGATGGTGAGGGTAAAGTGTTGGCGGTGAACTCTCCGGCGGCCGAGTTGCTGGGTGATCAGAGCGAAACCTTTGCCGGTGAATTTTGGCATACCTGGTTGGCGGCGCCTTACCGTAGCCGCTATGCCAGCATGTTCGGCAGCCAATACGGTCGTCAGGTACCGCTGCAACATGGCCCCTGGGAGGTATTGCTCAGACGTGTCGATGGGGTGGAGCTGCCGGTGAATCTGTCGCTTTCCTTTATTCAGGGCTTGCTGCCGCTGTTTGTGATTGGTTTGCATGATCTCAGCGGTCACAGGGATGAGATTAAACGCCTGTCCACCCTGGCGGCGACCGACTATTTGACCGGACTGGCCAATCGCCGCACTTTTACCGAGACACTGGAGCGCCAGTGGCAGCAGTGCGTCGATAAGCACAAGCCCATCAGCACCTTGATCATAGATGCCGACCATTTCAAACAGTTCAACGATCAGCATGGTCACCTGATGGGGGATGAATGCCTGAAATTGATGGCCAAGACCATAGCTGCCGCGTTGCCTTCGCCCCAGTGTCTGGCGGCGCGTTTTGGCGGTGAGGAGTTCGCCCTGGTGTTGCCCGGATTCAACAGCGCCATGGCCTGGGTGGTGGCCGAGCAGATAGCCGAGGCCATTCGTAGCCTGGACTTCGTCAAATTGGGGCTGAGCCGTGAGGTTTGTGTCAGTGTCAGCCAGGGGATTGCCACTGAGATCAATGGCCAGTACCGCACCGCCGAGGCCATGCTCAGCGCGGCGGACACAGCCCTGTACCGGGCCAAGAGCGATGGCCGCGACAGGATTAAGTTATCCGCCTGAGGAGGAGAGGATGAACTGGTATGTGATGACGCTGATGCCCAGCGCCCGGGAGCGGGCCGACTGGTTTGTCGATATTCAGCTGCGGCGCTACTGCCATTCGCCGAAAAAAGCCGCCCTGAGACTGTGGAAGGGCTATTGCACCGAGCCTTTGGTAAGACAGCTGCTGAGCGACTTACAACAGATAGCAGCGGCTGAGGGGCAACTCCCGGCGGAAGAGCTGCGCTATTTGCAGGCCTTGCTGGCCCACTTCGACTGGTTGGCGTGTCAGCAACAGATGCGTTTGAGTCTCTCCTGAGTCTCACTGTGAAAGTGATAGAGAGCATCCTGAGGCTTGTCCTGACGCCAAAGTGCCTTGTCATCCAGGCCCAGCAACAGGGCGCGCAGGATAATCCCTGTCAGGCCGTGCGACACAAGGATCACCCGCTCCGGGGTTGCTGGATCGGTCAGCCAATGTGCCAGCCGCTGTTGCACCTGGGGGAGTGTTTCTGCGCCCGGGCCCTGCAGATACCAGTCATTGCGCCCGGCAAGCTCGGGTCTGGCGGCGTGGATATCGGCGACCCGGGTCTGTTCCCATTCACCTAAACCGCATTCAATCACCCTGGGCTCGGCGATAATGGCGCCGGGATCCCGGCAAAGTACCTCTGCCACCAGAGTCGCCGTTTCCATGGCCCTTCCCAGCGGGCTGGAAACCAGCTGAAATTCGTGTTCAGGATTTATTGCCGATTGCAGCCGTTGTTGCAAGACAACACCATAAGCTCTTGCCTGCGCCCTGCCGAGTTCGGTCAGCGGTGAGTTACAGTGTCCCTGCAGCTTACCGGCGGCATTAAATTCAGTTTGGCCGTGGCGTAGTATAAATATTTCCTTTGGCATGGCGGTCAATTCCCGATACTGCTTAAACGGTTGGCTGCGAAAGAGGGTACTCCCCGGCTGCGGAAGGAGCAAGTTGGGACTGAATACTAGTGACTCACTTGCCATGGGCTTCCTGGCCATCTGCATCGCAGGTGATGGGCTGCAGCTTAGCCAGCAGATAAACCCAAGGTCATTGGTTAGTTTTTGCCTGAAGCTATGATAGCCGCTGTGCCAGCGGCCTAAAGTCGTGGTGTAAGTGCATCCATGCACAAAGGCCTGTTCTCCATCCCTGGCTTTCGCTCGTAGCCGGTCGCTAGGCGACACTCGCCAAACCACACCGGGCAAGGGGCTTTGCTTGTCCAAAGCCCCTTGCATCCCCAAGGACACCCCGACGTAGCCGAAATCCCCGCTGGCTTATGAAACAAATTGGCTACACTCAGGACTCGCCAAATGCATCCATGCATAACGGCCAGCTCGCCTTCCTTGGCTCGCGCTCATAAGCTTGTCGCTTCGCAACATTCGCCCTGCTCGACCTTCGAGCCTCGACATCCCTGTCTCGGCTACGCCAATTTGCAACAACGCCAGCGGCG
>Ga0114983_1000549_pt1 | contig 15816 bp, 14 predicted proteins | sample Shrwel_input2_RT_FD_87182 | JGI IMG/M metagenome (GOLD analysis project Ga0114983, IMG submission 87182) | Subsurface microbial communities from deep shales in Ohio, USA - Utica-3 well 1 S input2 RT | ecosystem: Environmental > Aquatic > Deep subsurface > Shale gas/oil reservoir > Produced... | reverse complement strand
GGGCGCCGTGGCGCTCCGGTGAGCACCACACCATGCCCTCGGCCCATTCGGCCAGCGTGCGCAGCTCCGCCACCTTGGGGTGGATCGCCTCCTCGGCGTCGGGCAGCGGCAGGCCCTGAGGGTCGAAGATGCGAGTCTCGGCGCCCATGGCGCGCAGCAGCCGGGCAGCTTCCTCCACGGCCAGGCGGCTGAAGGAGCGCTGCCTGAGCGAGCCATAGAGCAGCAGGATGCGCGGCGGATGCTCGCGGTCCACGGGGATGCCCAGGCTGGCCGCATCCGGCGCCCGAAAGTGCCCAGGGTCGATATTGGGCAGGTCGTTCGGTGAGGTGTTTGTCATGGGTTGTCCGGTCAGATTCATTGGATCGTGCGGGTCGCTATCTAGCATATATGGTAAATCATATATTCTCAATGTGCCGACCTTGAGCCGCCAGCGCCGGGTCGTGATCGGCTGCGGCGGGCGCTTCAGCCAGGGCGCTGCCCTCCCACTCGAAGCTGAACAAGTCTTTTTGGATCGGCTCCTGCAGTTCGGGTGCCCGGTTGGTGAAGGGCTCGCTCAGTGAGAAGCTTGCCCCGGCTGGGGTGACAGCAGCAGCGAGAGCGACGACGGCGAAACTGCCGGCGAGCAGGGAGCGGGTCAGAGTCCTTATGGGACACCACCATACAATGGGGAATGGATACTCAGTCGATATCCTGGAAGCTTCATGTGACACAGGGATGCCGCAAGAGGGTGGCACTGGGATAACGATGCCATGTCGCACACCCCTCGGCGGGGCAAGCTGCTATCATGCGCTAGCATTCCCTTCTGCCGGGAGGCTGCCTTGACCGCTACTCATTCCCTGCGCCTGGCGCGGCTCGCTGTCGGCGAGCTTGCCGAGGTGAGCCTGATCATCGCCCCTGGCGAAGTTCACTGTATTTCCGGCCCTAGCGGTTCTGGGAAGAGCCGTCTGCTGCGTGCCGTGGCCGATCTGGAGCCCCACAGTGGCGAGGTGTGGCTGGGCGATATCGCCCAGGCATCGCTGCCGGCCCATGTATGGCGGGGGCGAGTGATGCTGGTGCCGGCCGAGAGCCAGTGGTGGGAGGACAGCGTAGGCGAGCATATGACGCAGGACGCCCTCACGGACCTGGAAACGCTGGGTTTCAGCCCCGAGGTGCTGGGCTGGCAGGTCTCGCGGCTCTCGTCGGGGGAGAAGCAGCGCCTGGCCCTGCTGCGGGCGATCAGCCGCGCGCCCTCGGCGCTGCTGCTCGACGAGCCGACCGCCAATCTGGATGAGGTCACCACCCGCCGGATCGAGGCCTGGCTCCAGTCGATAATTCGTGAGCACGGCTGGCCGGTGATCTGGGTCGCCCATGACCCGGGACAGATCCAGCGGGTGGCGGATCGCCACTGGCGTATCGAAGCAAGCGGGCTCGTCGAGGTGACAAGATGGGCGTGATCGAGCTGGCCTGGTGGCAACTGGCCCTGGCGGCGTTGATGGTGGTGGTGCTGGCTGGCTGCACGGCCGTAGCACGACTGGGTATGGGCAAGAGCCTGCTGATCGCCGCGGCGCGCACAGTGATCCAGCTCACTCTGGTCGGCCTGGTACTGGAGGCGCTTTTTGCGGCCGAGCGGCTGGTGTGGGTGGCGCTGATGGCGCTGGGCATGCTGCTGATCGCCGGGCGCGAGGTGATGGCCCGCCAGAAGCGCCGGCTGCTGGGCGGCTGGGCCTTCGGTATCGGTACCCTGGCGATGTTTCTCTCCTCGTTCACGGTGACGGTGCTGACGCTTACCGTGATCATTGGCCCCGAGCCCTGGTATCGGCCCCAGTACGCCATCCCGCTACTGGGCATGATGCTCGGCAACACCATGACCGGGGTGGCCCTGGCGCTGGATCGGCTGACCGACACCGCCTGGCGGCAGCGAGCGGTGATCGAGAATCGCCTGATGCTCGGCCAGCGCTGGCAGGAGGCGGTCGGCGACATCCGTCGCGAGGCGATGCGCAGCGGTCTGATGCCGATGATCAATGCCATGGCGGCCGCCGGGGTGGTCAGCCTGCCGGGCATGATGACCGGCCAGATACTCGCCGGCAGCCCGCCGGCCCTAGCGGTGAAGTACCAGATACTGGTGATGTTCACCATTACCCTGGGGACCGGCTTCGGCACCCTGGCGGCGGTGGCGGCGGGCAGCCGGCGGCTGTTTGATCGCCGCGAGCGGCTGCGCCTGGACCGCCTGGCGCCGCCGAAGGGGTGAATGAAGGGCCACGAGGAAAGGTAGGGATAACGCAAAGTGGGCAAGTGAGCGCCGAGCGTCAGGCCGATGCCGGCGCGTCGAGGAAGGGGCAAATGGCGTCGATCAGTCGCTCCGGGCATTCCCGGTGGGGTACGTGACCGCAGTCGGGCAGGATCGTCGGTTCGCTGGGGCCCGGGGTGAGCGCGGCGATCCGACGCGGCTGGGCCAGGGAGCCAAATTCATCATGCTCGCCGTGGATCGCCAGGGTCGGGCAGGCCACCCGGCGCAGTGCCTCGTCCAGCGTCCAGTGCGCGAAAGCCTCGGAGTGCCAGGTCTCGACCCAGCTTCGCAACACCCACTCGGCCTTGTCGCCATGGTACGTCGCCAGGCGCGCCATGCGCCGCGGCTCAGCAAAGTCGCGCTGCGCCTTGCGGATGCCGTCCAGGGTGCGCGGCTCGGTGAAGGCCTGGGCCGCTACCGTGACCAGCGCCTCGCAGCCATCGGCATGGTGAGCGGCGATCTCGACCGCCATGCAGCCCCCCACGCTGTGGCCGAGCATCACGAAGCGGTCAAGGACCAACTGTTTGCGCACGGCGTCGAATGACGCCGACTCCTGCTCGATGAAGTCGCTGGGCTGTGGACCGGGATAGGGGGCAGAGCGCCCATACCCCAGCCGGTCATAGGCGATTACTTCGCGCCCGGTGGCCTCGGCCAGGCGGATAGGGAAGTCGCGCCAGAGTGCCACGCAGCCCAGCGAGTCATGCATCAGCACGATGGGGCTGCCTGTCGCTTCGCTATCGCCTGGCCTGCAGCGCAGGGCGTGCAGTTCGCCCCGCGGCGTGGGAATGCGGATCTCACGCATGGCGGTCTCCCTGGCGTTGTCGCCGGCTCAATCGATCAGCTCCACCGCCACGGCGGTCGCTTCGCCGCCGCCGATGCACAGGCTGGCAATGCCGCGCTTACCGCCCTTGGTGCGCAGCGCATGAATCAGGGTGGCGATGATCCGCGAGCCGGTGGAGCCGATGGGATGGCCCTGGGCGCAGGCGCCCCCGAAGACATTGACCTTGTCGTGGGGCAGGCCCAGGTCGTCCATGGCCATCAGGGTGACCACGGCAAAGGCCTCGTTGATCTCGAAAAGATCGACATCATTGACACCCCAGTCGAGTTTTTTCATCAGCGAGTCGATGGCCCCCACCGGGGCAATGGTGAACTCGCTGGGATGCTTCGAGTTGGTGCTATGCCCGAGCATCCGAGCGATGGGCGTCACGCCATGCTTCTCGGCCGCGGCCCGGCTGGCCAGGATCAGCGCCGAGGCACCATCGGAGATGGAGCTGGAGTTGGCGGCGGTGATGGTGCCGTCCTTGGCGAAGGCGGGGCGCAGCGAGCGGATCTTGTCGAGTTTGGCCTGGAAAGGCTGCTCGTCGTGGTCTACTACGCTTTCGCCCTGGCGGCTGGTGACGGTGACCGGGGCCATCTCGGCCTTCAGGTGGCCGGCATTGGTCGCCTGCATGGCGCGCTCCAGCGAGGCGATGGCGAAGTCATCCAGCCGCTCACGGCTGTAGCCGCGCTGGCTGGCGATCTCTTGGGCAAAGTCGCCCATCAGCCTGCCGGTCTCGGCGTCTTCCAGGCCGTCAAGGAACATATGGTCCTTGAGCTCACCATGGCCCAGGCGATAGCCGGTGCGGGCCTTGGTCAGAATGTGGGGCGCGTTGGACATGGACTCCATGCCGCCGGCCAGGATGATCTCGCCGCTGCCGGCGCGGATCAGGTCATGGGCCAGCATGGTGGCCTTCATGCCAGAGCCACACAGCTTGTTGATGGTGGTGGCGCCGATGGTATCGGGAATGCCGGCCTGGCGCATCGCCTGGCGGGCCGGGCCCTGCTTGACGCCGGCGGGCAGCACGCAGCCCATGATGCCCTCGTCGATGCTGTCGGCACTGATGCCGGCGCGTTCGATGGCGGCCTGGATCGCCGTGGTCCCCAGTTGCGGGGCGGTGAGGCTGGCGAGGCTGCCCAGCATGCCGCCCATGGGCGTGCGGGCGGCGGAGAGGAAGACGATGTCGGTGGACTGGCTCATGGTGGGTTCTCCCGGTGTGGCGTGACGGTCCCGGTCGGGACCGCATTGTCATGGTGTCCGTGATCTCGCACGGCGCCGCGTTGACCCGGCGTCGGGGCTGTGGTTTTCTCAGGATCAACCAAGCAAGCGCTAGTGTAATTCTCGATGAAGGTAATCAATGACTCACCGCGTCGCAAGGTGTTGACCCGGCAAGCTGCCCAGCTGTTCGTTGAGGAGGGCTTCGACCGGACCACGGTGCGCATGCTCGCCCAGGAGATGGGCATCAAGTCTGGAAGCCTCTTCCATCACTTCCGCGACAAGCAGGAGATCCTTGCGGCGGTGATCGAGGAGGGCACCCAGAACGCCCTGGCCATCGCCAGAGCCACCCTCGAACATTGCGGCCCCACTGCCGAGGCACGCTTGCAGGCCATGGCGCGCGCGCATCTCGAAACCCTGCTCACCGACCGCAATGCCCATGTGGTGGCCCTCTATGAATGGCGCCGCCTCGATGCCCAGGCCCGAGACCACCTGAGCCACCTGCGGGATGCCTACGAGGCGCTCTGGGAAGCGGTCATCGACGACGCCCTGGCCGCCGGCCTGATCCATGGCGATCGCTTCCTGGTGGCGCGTTTCGTGATGGGCGCGCTCAACTGGACCGTGCGCTGGTACGATCCTAACGGCCCACGTTCACCGGATGATCTGGCCCACGAACTGGTCGCCATGATCACCCACCGGCCCGCCTGATAGCGTCAGGTCGAGGCCCACGCTCGACCATTGTCTAGTGATCTCCCGCCAGTGAGGGCTTGCCTCATGCATCGGCAGCCTCTAGCGTGTATCGAGCGCTTGCTAGGTTGACGCTTACGTCAACTGCATATAATCACAAGGTGGACAGGCACGCCAGCGTTTGCCGTTTCCGGCGAGCCAAGCCGTCACCCTCCTGTTGTCGCCACAATAAGCACAAACCGCGAGAGGGCCGTACATGAGCACCCTTCCCGATTACCAACATTACCTCGAGACCTTTTCCATCGACGACGTCATCGCACGCCTCGATGACCGACGCGACGGCAAGGCCAACGCCTTCGCGTCCTGCTGCGAACGCCACCTGCGGGCTGGTCGGGGCGATACCCTGGCGCTGATTCACGAGGACGCCGAGGGCCAGGTCAACACCCTGACCTACGCCGAGCTCGATGCCGAGAGCGCCAGGCTCGCCGGCTGGTTTGCCGAGCACGGCCTGGGTGTGGGCGATCGCATTGCCTGCATGCTGCCGCGCTCCCCGCAACTGCTGGTGGTGGTGCTGGCCACCTGGCGCATCGGTGCCGTCTATCAGCCGCTGTTCACCGCCTTCGGCCCGGACGCCGTGGACTATCGCCTGGGGCGCGCCGATACCAAGCTGGTGATCACCGATCATGCCAACCGCTTCAAGTTCGATGGCCTCACCCAGTGCCCGCCGGTGCTCGCCGTGGGCGGCCCCGATGTCGATCATGCCGATGACCTCGACTGGAGCGCTGCTCTGGCACATGCGCCGATCGACAGTGCGCCACCGCGTCTCTCCCGGGATGAGCCCTTCCTGCAGATGTTCACCTCCGGCACCGTAGGCAAGCCCAAGGGGGTGGCCGTGCCGCTGGCCGCCATGCCGGCCTTCACTCTCTACATGGAGCTGGCCGTCGATCTACGCGACACCGACCGTTTCTGGAACATGGCCGACCCGGGGTGGGCCTATGGTCTTTACTACGCCATCGTCGGACCGCTGCTGCTGGGCGTGACGACCCACTTCTGCGAGGCGGGTTTTTCTGCCGAGGGGGCGCTGGCCTTCATGAATCGCCATCGCATCACCAATTTCGCCGCCGCACCCACCGCCTACCGACTGATGAAGGCCTCCGGGCGGTTTGATGATGCCCACCAGACCCTTGAGCTGCGCGCCGCGAGCTCGGCCGGTGAGCCGCTCAACACCGAGGTGGTCACCTGGGTCGAGCGCGCGCTGGGTTGTCCGGTGATGGACCACTACGGCCAAACCGAGACCGGCATGATCTGCAACAACCACCATGGCCTGGACCACCCCAAGCATGTCGGCGCGATGGGGGTGCCGATGCCCGGCTATCGCCTGGCGATCCTCGACGCCGAGTACCACGAGTTGCCCCCGGGTGAACCCGGTGTGCTGGCCGTGGATATCGAGAACTCCCCGGCCTTCTTCTTCCCCGGCTACACGTGGCAGGAGAAGCATCCCTTCGCCGAAGGGTACTATCTGACTGGCGATGTGGTGATCAAGAACGAGGACGGCACCTTTCAGTTTGCCGGTCGCGATGACGACATCATCACCACCGCCGGCTATCGTGTTGGCCCCACCGACGTGGAGAACAGCGTGATGACCCATCCGGCGGTAGCCGAGTCTGCCGCCGTGGGCCAGCCCGACGAGATCCGCGGCGAGATCATCACCTCCTACGTGGTGCTGCGCGAGGGTTTTGAGCCCAGCGATGCACTGGCCGACGAGATCCGCAAGCAGGTGCGCGAACGCCTCTCGACCCACGCCTTCCCGCGGGTGATCGAGTTCGTCGAGGAACTACCCAAGACCCCGAGCGGCAAGATCCAGCGCTTCAAGCTGCGTGCCCTTGCTGTCGACAAGGCCAAGACAGGTGCTGCGTAATGACAGCCGCAAGCGCTTTCTACCGCCACCTTTCAACTCCAGGAACCCGATATGCATGTCAAGGACAATACCTTTCTGATCACCGGCGCCGCCTCCGGACTGGGGGCGGCCACTGCTGAGCGGCTGGTCGCCGCCGGTGGCCGAGTGGTGCTCTGCGACCTCAGTGGTGCTGTCGATGCCCATGCCCAGCGCCTGGGGAAGACTGCTCGGGCAGCGCGCGGCGATGTCACCTCAGGCGACGACATCCAGGCTGCCGTCGATGTGGCGGTGGAGCTTAGCGATGGTCGCGGTCTGGCGGGTGTGGTGCATTGTGCCGGCGTGGTCAGCGTGGCCAAGCTGGTCGACCGCGAGGGCAACCCCGCCGACCTCGAGGCCTACAACCGCACCATCCAGATCAACCTGGTGGGCACCTTCAACGTGATGCGCCTGGCCGCCGCGGCCATGGCCCAGAATCCCGCGGGCGAGGACGGCGAGCGCGGGGTGATCATCAACACCGCCTCCATCGCTGCCATGGATGGCCAGGTAGGGCAGTGCGCCTACAGCGCCTCCAAGGCCGGCGTGGTGGGCATGAGCCTGCCGGCGGCCCGCGAACTCTCACGCCACGGCGTGCGGGTGATGGCCATCGCCCCCGGGGTGTTCGAGACCCCGATGATGAGCGAGATTCCCGACGAGGCCGCCCAGGCCCTGGCCGCCGCCGTGCCCTTCCCTAAGCGGCTCGGCAGGGCTGACGAGTACGCCCGCCTGGCCGAGCAGATCATCACCAACCCCATGCTCAACGGCGAGGTGATCCGCCTGGACGGCGGCATCCGCATGCAGTAAGCCAAGCAAGTCCGTGGACGTTGTGATGGCGCCGGCTATCTCGGTGGTAGGCAGCATCTCAAGCCCCATCTCATGCGAGGTGGGGCTGTTGTTTTAGTGCTCGCTGTTTTGGTGATCACTGCCCTGATGCAGGGGCTGTCCAGAACCTTCGGAACTGGCTCAGGTAGTCGGCCTGGGCACGGTTCACGTCCACCGGGCGAAGTCGGACCTGCTGGCCGGGCTGGCACTGGGCAAGGCGGGAGCAGGCCATCGGCGTCAGGGTACCGAGACGTGGATAGCCGCCGATGGTCTGGCGGTCGTTGAGCAGAGCGATAGGCTGGCCATCCGGGGGCACCTGGAGGGCTCCCAGGGCAATGCCCTCGGAGATCATGCTCTCGAGCCGGCAGTCGAGTCGCGGCCCCGCCAGCCGCACCCCCATGCGGTCGGCGCGAGTGTCGACGGTCCAGTCGGTGTGGAAGGCACGAAAGGTGCTTTCTCCGCTGAAGTCGGCAATCTGCGCCCCGGGCATGAGCGCCAGGGTGGCGGGCTGCCGATAGTCGATCCGCTCCTCTGGCGGCACTTCGCGGTGGCTGCCGGTCGCCGACGTCGCCTCCCTGGCGACGGCAATCCGATCGCCGGTGGCCAGCGGCTTGCCGTCGCCGTGATGGCCGCCGAGCCCCTCGCGGGTGACGCACGAAAGGCTTCCCAGCACGGGCTCGGCATTAAAGCCGCCACTCACGGCGAGGTAGGCGCGAACGCCCGCGACCGGCGTGCCGAAGGTCAGGGCCTTGCCCTTGGGCAGGGTGAAGGCCTGCCATGGCGACAGGGGGGTGCCATCGAGCGTGGCCGAGAGGTCGGCACCGCACAGTGCCAGCCGGGTGTCCTGCTCGGCGACCAGGATGAGGCCGCCGAGGGTGACTTCCAGCACCGCGGCCTGCCAGGCATTGCCCAGCAGGTCATTGGCCCAGGCGAAGGCGTGCAGGTCGGCCGGTCCACCCTGGGTAACGCCTAGCCGGCGGACGCCGAAGCGACCGGAATCCTGGAGCGTGGCCAGCGGTCCTGCCTTCTCCACCCGCAGCGCGCCGAGGGGCCGCGAGGTCATGATTGCACCTTTTGAACCGCTGCCACAGGGGTCGTGTCTCCGCCCAGGCGTTCAAATGCCTCGCGTCCGATGGCGACGAAGCGCACCCGATCGCCTACCTGTAGAAAGCTCATGCGCTCCCTCGCGGGGTCGAACAGAGTTACTGGGGTGCGCCCGAGCAGGTTCCACCCCCCCGGCGAGACTTTCGGGTAGGCGGAGGTCTGGCGGCCGGCCAAGGCTACGCTGCCGGCCGGCACCCGTTGGCGGGGTGTGGCCAGGCGGGGTGTGTCGAGACGCGGATCGACGCTGCCCATGAAGCCGAAGCCCGGAGCGAAGCCGAGGGCGAAGACGCGGTATACATGACCGCTGTGGATCTCGATCACCTCGTCGCGTGTCAGGCCCTTCTCGTATTCTAGGCGTACGAGCTCGGGCCCCACGCTTGCGTCATACCAGACGGGAATCTCCTTGGTCTCGCCCGTCGAGGCGGCCTCGTCGGGGGCCAGGTCGGCGAGGATGTCGACCAGCAGGGCGCGGGCGCGGGACGCTGTTAGCTGCTGCGGCCGGTAGTGTACGAGCAGCGTGGTATAGGAGGGAACCAGGTCCACCAGCGCCTCGCCGAACGCTTGCTCGCAGCGATCACAGAGGGCCATCAGCCAGGGCATATTGGCCTCGTCGATGCGCTCGAAGAGCCGCACCAGCCAGGCATCAATGCCGGCGTTTTCCAACCTGGGATCTTGCATGTCCTGCGTTCCACTGTCGCGAAGGGGTTTGCCGATCTGTCGAGTCTACGCGCCACCGCGTGGAATGTCCGTTGTGGCCGTATCTCTCTGTCATGCAGATCTTCGGCATGCAAGCCCCTCCTGTCAGGCGGCTTACGGAAGGCACGATTGACCGCAGGATGGGATCGGGCGATTGATTGGTGGACGATGTAAGAGCAGGATGCAGTCTGATAGGCTCGGTAACTAGCCTTGCTGTCCTTGCGGAGTAACTGCCTCATGCGTGTCTTTGCCAATCCGGTCGGCGCTGGGTCCCTCTGGTTCGACAACCTCGCCATCGCCGAGGGAACGCCCGTCGCCTATGACCCCCAGGCCAGGGCCTTCATTACCATGCCGCCGTTCTGCGCAAATCGCGACGTGATCGGCTGCAACTGGATCGCTCCCAAGCAGGGCGCCTTCTGTCGCGCCTGTGCCATGACCGAGCTAGCCCCGGATACGTCCATTCCGAATGCCGTGCCTCATTGGGCCCAGACCGAGGCTGCCAAGCGTTGGGTGCTCGACAATCTGGGCCGCTGGAACTGGTTTCGGCCCGAGGATCCCGGCGCGCGCCCCGTCTTTCACATGCTGGCCGAAGGCCACACCCCGGTGCCCATGGGGCATGTCGGAGGTGTGGTGACGATCAGTGTGGCTGAGGCAGACCCGGTCCTGCGTACCACGCGGCGCGAGGCCCTGGAAGAGCCCTACCGCACCATGATCGGTCACATGCGTCACGAGATCGGTCATATGCTCTGGTGGCGTCTCAGCCTTCGGGACGATTTCCTCGACGCCTTCCGTGCCATGTTCGGTGATGAGCGAGAGGACTATGCCGCCGCACTCAAACGCTATTATCACAATGGGCCACCGCCCGACTGGCGATCGCATTTCGTCAGCACCTATGCCTCGGCACATCCTCACGAGGATTGGGCCGAAACCGCGTCCCATCTGCTGCACCTGACAGATATCGCCGATAGCTTCGTTGCCGCCGGTTTGTCTTCCAGTGACCTGCCGCATCTCGGCTGGGACCCCTACATGGAGGCTGACGCCGAGAACTTGATCCACATTGCGACTCACCAGGTCATGGCGGTCAATCACATCAATCGCGCCATGGGAATGCCGGATCTCTATCCTTTCGTCCTTTCCGAAGAGGTTCGCTGCAAGCTGGTCTTCATGCACGACTGGCTCCGTCGAGGCGCTCAGGGGTTGTGAGGGCGTCTCGTCTCGCAATCGTGCCATGGAGAGCTGGCTGAGTAGTTCACTCTCTACGCGAGGCCATGGTCGATCAAGCTCATCCTCGGCGGGTCCGCTTCGAACTCCGTGAGCCTCTTGATCGCTGCTTGGAGAAGCTGGCAGAGACGATGCGCCCCCGTCCTGCTCAGCCATGAGCCGCCGCGCATATCGCGCAGTGCTCGCCGAAGGGATGGATGAAGGGGGTAGGGGCGGTGGCCCACCTGAGTTCCTCGGGATCGGGTTCCACCGCCCAGCGCGAAAGGAGTAACAAGATGTCACGTCAATTCGCCATTCTGGGATTAGGCTATTTTGGCATCACGGTTGCCCAGGAGTTGCATCGTCAACATGACGAGGTGATGGGTGTCGATATCGACGGATCCCGCGTCGACACGTATGCCGATCTGTTCAGTCATGCGATCGTCGGCGACATCACCGACGAACAGGTGATCTCCCAGCTTGGCCTTGATGAATATGACGCGGTTGTCATCGACACCGGCGACAATCTGGAGGCCAGCATGGTATGCACCCTGCTGGTGTGTGAACAGAAGGCCAAGGCCGTGTGGGTCAAGGCACACTCCGACATGCACTACCGCATCCTCAAGCGTCTCGGTGCGCATCATGTGGTCTACCCCGAGTTTGACATCGGCATACGGGTCGGCGAAAGCCTCCACTACCATGCCCTGGTGGACTTCATCAATCTTGGCAATCGGCACTTCGTGGTCGAACTTCAGACCACTGAGGAGCTTGAAAACAGCTTCCCGACGATAGGCCTTTTGAGCAAGGATCGCCCGAGTCTCTCGGTGATTGCCATCAAGCGGGGCAGTCAGCTCTTCAGGATGCCTTCCCTTGATATGCCACTGAAAAGCAAGGACAGCCTGGTGTTGCTGGGAGAGCTCGAGGAACTCAGAGCCCTGGGAGACCACCTTTGAGCGTAGCGAGCACCGGGATCCGCGTATGACAGGAGGTCCAGATGGGGCTACGTGAGCGTCTCAGGCGTCCGGTGCGTCGCGCGCCGCATGGCCGCAGGCTCTCCCTGAACCTGCCCGAACTGCTGCTGCTGGGCTTTTTCGTGCTGAGTGGCGTAGGCACCGTGCTGCTCTCCCTACCCATCGCCGCCTACCAACCCTTGACCTGGGACCAGGCTCTCTTCACTGCCACCTCGGCGGTAACGGTCACCGGTCTCGGGGTAATCGACACTCCCTCCCTGACCGGCTTCGGTCAGGTCGTGGTGCTGGCATTGATTCAGGTTGGTGGGCTGGGTTTCATGACCTGTGCCGCCATGATGATGGTGATGCTGGGGATCCGCCTGCCGATGCACCAGAAAAAACTGATCAGCGAGAGCCTCGAGCATACCTCCTTCCAGTCCCTGGTCGAGATGGTGCGACTGGTCATCCTGTTCGCGTTGGTCGCCGAAGTGATCGGCACCCTGCTGCTTGCGCTGGCCTGGGTGCCTGACTATGGCTTGGCGAAGGGGCTGTGGATCAGTGTTTTCCACGCGATCTCGGCTTTCAACAACGCCGGCTTCTCTACTTGGTCCGGCAGCCTGACCGGTGAAGTTGCCGATCCCCTGGTCAATGCCGTGATCAGTCTGCTGTTCATCGTTGGCGGCCTCGGCTTTCTAGTTATCGCTGAACTGGTGAACTGGCGCTCTCTGGAAAGACTATCCCTGCATACCCGCATCGTCTTGCATGCCACCTTCTGGCTGGTGCTGGTCGCCATGCTGAGCCTGTTGCTGCTCGAGTGGAACAATCCTGCCACGCTGGGTGGTTTGGAGGGTATCGGCACGCGGCTTCAGGCCGCCTGGTTCCAGGCCGTCACCCCTCGCACGGCCGGCTTCAATACGCTGGATATCGGTGCGATGAGCGATTCCACCGCCTTGCTCACCATGCTTTGGATGTTCATCGGCGCAGGTTCGGGTTCCACCGCCAGCGGCATCAAGGTCACTACCATGGTGGTGCTAGTGCTGGTCGCCCGTGCTTTCCTGCGGGGTGAGAGCAGGGCCATGGCCTTTTCCCGTTCGCTGCCGGACAATACCGTGATGGAGGCGGTGGCCGTGGCGCTGGCCGGGATGCTGTTGATCTTCACCTGTCTGTTAGTCCTTACCATCACCGAGAGTGGCCAGGCCTTTCTCGACTTGGCCTTCGAATCGGTGTCCGCCTTTGGCACCGTGGGTCTCTCGCGGGGCATCACCGCCGAACTCTCGCTGCCCGGCCAGCTGGCCATTATCGTCACCATGTTACTCGGGCGGGTCGGACCCATCTCCCTGGGCTATCTGGTGGCCAGGCGCAAGGTGACGGGCTTTCGTTATGCTGAAGGCAAGGTGCATATCGGCTAGGGTTACTGGCGCTGCTCTTGGCGTTGAGCTACCGGTCAATCCGTTGGCATGAAAGAAAAAAGGGAAGGGCCTGAGCCCCACCCCTAAGAGTATTTCGTCTAATAGTATTTCGTCTCTCTACGTAACGATCCTGAGCGAGTCGTTAGACGTAGAAGTCGAGCTCCTCCATCGATTTTAAGAGATCGCGCATCTTGATGGGATCGTCCCCAAAGAAGAACACCAGGCCCCAATGGGTCCCGTACGCATCGCGCTCGGGTACGGTCTCCTCGAGCGGCGCCACCAATTCGTGGTAATCGAAGTAAGGATGCTCGACACACTCCTTGGGCATCTCCAGCTTGCTGACTACACGACGCCGGGGATAGACACCGAAGCAGCCTGCATAGCCCTTGGCATCGACCACTTCACGGGGAAAGAAGGCGGCGACTTCCTCCTTGGTGCTCTTGGGATCGAAGACCAGCATGGATGCCTGATAGGCACTGAATCCGTAGGCGCGCTCGATCAATTCAAAGGCCTTGAAGCCGGGCGGGCGATAGGCAATCTCGCCAAAATACATCTCGCCATCCGCCGTCACGAAATATTCGGGATGGATGAGACCGAATTGGATATCGAACGTTTTGATCAGCTTTTCGATCTGCTTGGTGATCGCGTCGCGCCAGCTCTCAAGCTCCCGGGTGGCGGGAACGAAGACCGAATAGCCCAGGGTCACGTATTCCGAGATGTTGAGAAACTGAATCTTGCCGTCATGGATCCACGCCTCCACCGCGAACTCCCAACCGCTCAGATGGCTCTCCATCAGCAAGGGATATTCTTCATCCGGTATGCTGTCGATATCTTCCAGCTTGCGAATCATGCGGTGGCCGAGGCAGCCGGCCTTGTCGAAGGCCTTGACGTGGATCGGGTCATCGGGGTCGCCGTCAAGCTTGAGCAGGGTCTGGTTGACGCGCTTCATGAAGCGCACGATGTCTTCCTTCTCATGGGCTTCCTCGAAGATCCCCACGCGGATACCACCTAGCTGAGCACGACGCTTCATCAATGCTTTGTCGCGAAACAGGATGGACTGGCCGTACATGCGCGGGTTGTCCATGAGCACCGAGTTGATCGCACCGGACCATTCGACGGTTTCTTCGAACAGCGGTATGGCGACATCGACCCCTTCTTCCTTGAGGCGTTCGGCAATTTCCATCGAGCGATCATTCAAGCGCACAAAATCCCATGGTATGTACGGAATCTTGTTGGCCTTGCAGAAATCGGCCGCCCAATCGGGGGCCACCACCACGTAGCGGCGGTCAAACTTCTGAGCAGCCTTGATGGCATTGACGCTCCAGCCCAGCAGCGCAATATAGCCTTTGTTGGGATCCTTGGGAGTTTCAGTCCCTCGAACGGAATCCATTGTCGGATCGGTCCAGCTTGAGATATCACTAGTGTTGGGAGCTTCCGTTACTATCGACATGAATGACTCTCCTTCTTGGTTTGGTGGAACACTGACGATCGATTTGCCAGCTAACTTGCCCTCTCGACGGTCCGGCGTCGGGCTATCTTCCCGAGGCCCAGCTATCCCGGGCCAACCTCATGGCCCGATTGACTTCTTCGGCTGGAACTTCGTTCGGGTTAGCCTTCTCGAGCGGATCATAATGAAACGCATAGAGTCGTGAGGCGAACTCGGCAACCGGCAGGGAGGCCTCACCATAGAGTTCGCCATGGCCCTGGGTCGAGGTGATGATCCCCTGGCCCCAGTCTTGTCCACTATCATTGTTGGGATTGAAGAAGTACACCCTCATCACCCGGTTTGGATCGAGCGCCAGGCGTTGGATGGTGATCGCGTGCCAGCCGAGAAAGCGCGTGGCGCTATCGGTCACGGCAATGCCTGCAGGCTGCGGATTGATGACCGGAATGTTGCCATTGTAGAAGGGGTGGTAAGCCGCATAGAAATCGCGCATGAACCCTTCGAAATCCTTCAACCCGCCGGTAAAGACATCGACGGCGATGCGAAACCCATGCCCGACGTGATCGCCATGGAACTCGGCATTGACCCACTTGTGAGGATCCTCGCCGCGCCCGGCGCAGCGACGCCCCATCTCGAAGTAGATGCGGTCAAGATGAGGCACGCTAAGCAGGGAGACCGCATCCACATCCACGGGGGGCTCGGTGGCCAGGCCCTTGCCGAGCTCGCGAGAGGAGATGCTGTGCCCCTCGAAGCGCATCACGATTTCGTCGTCTCGCGCCGCCCAGGCAACGATTCGCAGCAGTTCGGCCGGCATGTTGAAGGCCCACATCGATAGGGCGCGTGTCGACTGGCAGGTCGGGTAATTTCCCTGGCCCACGCCCAGCGGACGGCCCAGCACATTGAGCACGTCGGCGAGCAGAAAGCACTCGGCAGAACGGCGGCGGCCGAACACGGCGGCGATCTTCTCCGCTGCGGTTTCGCACACCGTCATTCTCAACTGCCGCCACAGCGAGGGCGCCACCGGGGGCGAGTAGAGGATGCCACGCTCGAGCATCATGGCAAGCCCGTAGGCAGCCTGGCTGGTCTCGGCAAACAGGGCCTCATCGATCAGCTTATGGATCAAGGCCGGGTAACAGTGAAAGGCGTCGGCCCCTGTATAGCTCAGGCCGAGAGCCGTGGGAATCAGCGCATTCCATCGTTCGCGCAAATAACGTATGAAGCCCGGCATGTAGGGAGAAACCAGGCCGGTGCTGTGCATGGCCTGGGCAAAGGC
>Ga0114983_1000547_pt1 | contig 15893 bp, 11 predicted proteins | sample Shrwel_input2_RT_FD_87182 | JGI IMG/M metagenome (GOLD analysis project Ga0114983, IMG submission 87182) | Subsurface microbial communities from deep shales in Ohio, USA - Utica-3 well 1 S input2 RT | ecosystem: Environmental > Aquatic > Deep subsurface > Shale gas/oil reservoir > Produced... | reverse complement strand
GTCTGGGTCATTCATCACGATGGCCGCACCGGACGCGAAACCGGCACCATAGACAATAAGCGCCGCAAGATAGAGTCGATTCGCTATGAGAAAGAGTGGGGCTATCTGCGCCAACGGGACATGCAAACCGGCGCCCTCACAGATACAGTACCGCCCAACTTTCGCCAGCTGGCGCAGGTGTTCAGCCGCTATGCCCATAGCGGACAGAAGCTGAATATTGAGATCAAGAGTCGCGCCGGCAGCCGGGATCTGGAGATGCTCGACTATCTGGCCTTCAGTATCATAGGCCAGGGGCGCTACTTCTACAGCAGTCTGGAGCTGGAAAACCTCAAAAAAATGAGGAAGATAAACGACGCTGTTTTCCTGTCCTTTATCCAGAGCCCCGCCAAGGCCTCGATGAACAAACTGGCGGCCGATATGAAACGCGGCGCAGGTCAAGATCCCATCTTTTTGCGTAATCAATCCATGCTGGAGGATATTCAGGGTTACGCCAACCGCCGCTACCGGGAAAAGCGCTACGATTCTGCGGCCGGACTCAATAAGCTGAAAAAGGCGCTCAAGTCCAACTTCGGTATCGCCCTGGACATACGCCACTATCGGCGAAACGCCCAAGGCTTCAAGTCATTGGCCCATAACCGCGGCATTCCTGTGGCCAGCTATACCATAAATGGTCATGATTACCACGAACAGAGCCTGCTGGGGCTCAAGCGCAGTCAACTACCCGACTCTGTGATTATCGACGACAGTCTCTATGGTTTTTGCAGCCGCTTCGCCCTGCCGCCCATGCTGCCTTATCAAGGCAGCACTGAGCTGACCCGCAAGCTGGCCACGCTGCCCAAGGATCTGGATCTCTCCAAGCTCTCTTTGCTGGAAACCTACTGGCCCAACGGCCTGTATCCGGCGGTGGATGGCAAACTGAAGTCCTTCAAGACAGGCGCTGTGGCCAATAAAGGCAAGGCGTCCGAGTCTGGCGGCGGCTTTGTTCCTGTGATCATGAAAACCCAGGCCGGCCCCAGAGAAAACCAGACCCAAGTAGACCTCACCGCAGATGACGCAGTGAAAATAGAGCTGCGCCGCAGCGAGCAGCAGTGAGGAACCAAGGATGAAAAAACTGTCCTGGCGGGTATTTTTCCTGCTGCTGAGCGCCGCCTATCTGATCCCAGAGGCCATCTTCAACGCCCAACTGGTTTCTTTGGTGGGCTTGGGCACACCCAAGCCAGAGCAACTCGAACACCTGGAGATTTACGGCCGCACCATTTCCGGGATAGGTGTGACCCTGCTGCTGGCCGATCTCTTGCCGGCACGGCTGTTCAAAACCGGCCTGAGAGGCAGCCTGACCCTGTTGCTGCTCACCTTGTGCGTCTGGCCCAGCGTGTTTTTCGGCCAGAAATACCTGATAGAGCAATGGTTGATTGAACCCTCTACCCCGGAGCAGCGTCAATACGCGGCCTACAGCGCGGCGCTGCGTGATGCCCTGGCGGTTAACGCGGTCGAAGTCGAAGGTCTCAACTACGACCCCAAAGAGCTGCACAGCTCTGAAAACCTGACCTTTCTGGCCCTGTTCGGCGGCCTGGCCTATGCCGACCACAACCTCACCGACAACCTGGATGATTACAAGCAGAAGATCATTCACAACTTCGTGCAAAAGCGGGCCTATCGCGACTTTGACCAGCACTATCACGACTTTGGTCAACTCTATGATGAGCTGTCGGCCAGCTATCGCAGTTATGCCGAAGGCTCCAACCGATACAACCAGACCCTGGCGGGGATCCCGGAGCGGGAGATGGGTTACTGGCAAAACATAGAGCAGGAGGTCAATCAGGGATGGGGCAAGTATCAACAGGCGCAAAAGGCCCATGTGGCCAAGGCCGGTGCCAGGGCCCAGGAATACGGCCCCAAGATCTTCTCCTACCATGAAGACACCAACCGCTGCCAGGAACGCTACAAAAAGTCGTCCCAGAAAGAACGTCGCTATCAATGTATAGAGCGGGAAAACGCCCGCTACAAGACAATGATCTCCAAGGCGGGACTCGGCTACATAGATCCCAACTACTGGTTGATAGTCGAAGATATCAGCACAGGCGAAAACCTGCTGTCCAGCGCCCTGTTCGGGGTGATGACAGCCGGTGTCGGCACCGCCATGCAGGCGCTGAGCCTGGCTACAGGTGGCGATGGCGGTCTTAAGGACAAACGCTATAAGTACACAGACGATCCGGATCATTACCAGCGCCTGTTCTTGGCCCATCCCAAGTTCCAGGCGATGTTTGAAAAGGAAACCGGCTATCCGTTCAACATAGGGTCACTGGCCGACTTCAGGGTGCATCCTGTGACTCAGGTGAAACTGCGCCGGGCCCTCAAGGCCAAGGGGCTGAAACTGCCGAACAGCTGGCATATCAACAATCGTCCGCTGTTTAGCCAAAGCGTGGCCAAAACGGTTAAGGCCGAAGCCGATGCCCGCTGGCAAAGCGAGATGCGTAAACGCGGTTTGGACTTGCCTATCAACTTAAGTTGGAACGCCTTTCAGTTGCATCCGCAGATCCAACGCAAGATAGCCGCTCGCATGGGCGATCTCTATGTACCGAACGTCCGCGCCGACTGGAACCAGGCCAACTTCAAACGTCATGTGCTGGATCCCAACATCCAGAAGCGTACCCAGAGTTACCTGCAGATGTTGGCCGAGTCGGAACGTGAATTTGCCGATGGCGGCCGCTATGCCGAGCAAGGCAAGCAGGCGCTGCGATCTGTGATTATCCCGCCCATCTCCATGTCACTCAGCCTGTTTTTGATCTGTATGACCTTTATCAAACTGCCGCTGAAGACGCTGCAGCTGTTCCGCCCCGGCGCGAGTCAAGCAAGTGGCAGCGAAGACAGTACCGGCATAAATGAGAATGCCACTGAAAGTGCCAAGTCCGGCAAACGCCGCTGGCTGGCATTGACCGCCAAGCTGTTGCCGCCCCTGTTACTGCTGACCTTGCCGGTGCTTTTGGTGCAAAACCGCTACACCCAGGATGATACCAGCCCGGTGAACTACTTCCTCACCAAGGTGGAACAGTCCGGCAATATCGGCTTTGCCTACGCCCTGCGCTGGACACTGCACGCCCAGCCGCTGCTGCATCCTTTGGGGCTGAGCTTTGAGCAACACACGGGTATCTATCAGGCCTTCTCGCCACTGGCGCATTCACTGGCCAAGATAGACTTGCTGCACAAGAGCACTCCAGCGCCACTCAAGGCCAGCGAGCTGGCACCGACCGAGACACGCCTCAAGGTCGAAACCAATGTGAACAACGCAAATATCAGGATCATGAACATCGGCCCCAAGTATCACCCTGGGATCCGGCTTAAACCGGGCAACTACGATGTGCAGGTAAGCGCCCCCGGTTATCAAACCTACCGCAAATGGCACAGCCTGAATGGCGGCGAACAAACACTGACAATCCGTCTTTTACCCAATTGACAAGGAAACTGAATGCACCATTGCAATCAACCCATATATGCCAAGGAAAACTTCTGCGGTCACTGCGGAGAGTCCCTGCCTGAGCAGCCCAAACTGAAGAACATTGAGGATGTCGCCCCTGAGATCCTAAAAGATCTTAAACCCCACTATTCCGGCGCCAGGACGTTCACCGGCCGGGTCAACTCCAGTTTCCTCTACAAGCGGCGCCGAGTAGACAGTGGCAATAACCTCACCTACAGCTACTGGTGGCTTGAGCTGGAAGACAAGGACGGCAACATAGAGCGGGTCAGTGTCAACGCTGAGAACAAGTTCTACGACCAGCTTCGCCGCGGCGATGTGCTGACCTTGTTCTACCCGACAGACTACACCCTGAATTACCGCATCGAAGGTAAAGACGCCAAACGCCTTGTCAGCCATAACCATATGGCTCCGGCCGCTATCAGTCATGAAGCCGACGGTCAACGCTCCACCATAGTGCCCGACTATGAGCCGGATGGGCAATCCAGCGCCTTCTGGTGGCTGCTGCTGGGGATTGCCAGCGCCTTGTTGCTGTACTTTGGTGCCAAGCAACCCACAGAAGTCGCTATCGGGGTGGCCGTGGTTCTGTCTGTGGTGTGTTTCATTCTGGAGCGTCAACGCAACCAGAAGAAACACACCAGGGAACTGCGCCGCTACGAGGCGCTGCAACTGGCGATGAAACGCCTGTTGTCTGTCACCCAAGAAGCGTTGGGCTACCATATCGCCCAGCGGCCGAGAAAAGACTCGGATATTTTCTGCTTCAAATGCCAGAGTCGCATCGACGGCGAGCACAGCTACTGTGTTCAGTGCGGCAGCTCGCAGCAGCAAGCACCGGCAACGGCCGCCAACAGCCTCAGTGTCCGCGATGAGGAAGAGGCCATGATGCAGCAATACAGCCTAAGTTACCGTGAGCCCTATCTGCACAAACATGTCTTGGCCAGCGATGAAAAGGGTGAAGTCAGCGTTTCCTGCATCATGGGCAAAGTGCTCGACAGAAGTGCCAGCGCCAGTGTCGATGACTTCACGGTCACCACCACAAAAACCACCACCACAGACCATTATGTGGGTAACAGATTCTCCCACAGCACCACAGACACTGAAACCAGCAGCCATCGCAGCCGCAGCTCCAACGTTGATGGCGAAGTCTTGCTACAACTGGCCGATGGCGAAGTGCGGGAGATGCGCTTCGGCGAAGATCTGCTGGGGGATCTGGATGTGGGCGACTGGATGGTTTACGCCAGCTCAAGAGCCAAAATGGGCGTTGATGACTATAACCGTGAGTACGCCTACAACCTGACCAAGAACAAACGCTATAACAACACATCTTTCCAGCAATACGGCAAGCTCAACGGCGCAGGCACCTGGATCTTGTTGGCGATTGCCGCCTTGGTCTTCAACTTCTGGGGTCCGGATTATATCTGGTATCCGCTGTTCGATATGCTCTACTTCCCGCTGCTGGATCCCATCTACAGTACCTCATTTTTCAGACACAACCTGACCCTGGTGGTGTTTATCATGGTCAGTGCAGTGCTGCTGGTTTGGACCCTGCTCTACGGGCGGCGTAACCAAGAGCGTAAGCGTAAACTGCTGTCACGCCTGACCGACCATATCGACGGTTTTACCCGCGCCATCCCAGAGTTGAAGGAAAAGCTTAAACGTATGGGCTAACGCCGGTTTATACTCCCCCAAGCCACCTCACGAGGTGGCTTTTTTGCCCCAGAGAAAAATATAGAGAATTGAGAATGCAAGTAGCCTATATAAACGAAGACATGAATGAAGGGGATTCACTATTTAGTGCGGTCGATATTCGCTCGTCACTTTATGATGACAATGACTTTATCCCAACAAGTTGTCTGAATGAGATTGTATGGCAGGACACTGACATCCTCGATATTGAAGCGTTGGATTTAATCAGAGGGGGCGCTTTTAATGTTACCAAGGAGATAGCCGAATTAATCATGAGCTTTGACCCTTACGGGGTCGAAGTATATCCCTCCAAGTTAACCTGCGCCGGCACAGGTGTTTTAACCGATCGTTATATACTGGCAGTAGACAACTTGGTGGATGCCGTTGATACCGAAAACAGCATCAAAATAACCAAAGCTACCAGCCGGTTTTTCTTATCGGCTGAAAAAATCAACAAACTTCCCGAAAGTAAAAGACATGTATTCAAGCCGATAGGAATGACGAAAACATTCTTCTCTATTGAACTACTTGAAGCCCTCATACGCCTGGACGAGGAAGGAAAGATAAACACCAGCATTGTGGCTTTCTCATTTGATACATCCGAAGAAGCACCTAGAATATAAGCCTTTAAAACGGATGCGCCTGGCTATGAGTCCCACTAAGAATGCCGCTATGAATATAACCATGAATGATTACGCGCTGCTGTCCAGACAATCTCTGGCTGAATTTGCATTCCAGCCAACCCCGAAATCCACAGTCACTCTTGAACCAGACCTGCTTCTGGAAATAACATTCTCCCCCAAGCTTTTTATTGTCAACGATATAGCAGAGAGAATCGCGGAACGGGTCCAACATGGTGTCGAGTGGCTGGACGCAAGGGTAGATTGCTCACCAAGCCAACCATCAAAAGATCAAATAAAAGTATTTGAAAACTTCCGTATGCCGTACATACACCAGACTTATCGGCTAACTAATGAAGAGAAGCAATATGGCAAGTTAAACTGGTTGGATTTGGAAACCGCAAAGCTGGATTTTTCACGCCTGGAAGGTGTCCCACTTGAAGAGCGACTAATATTTAAGCTTGAAGAGGATTTCGGTTACCTGTTTATCCATAACAGCGTGGTAGCTTTGCTTAAAAAGCATGTAAAAACAGTTTGGGTAAGAGATGTATAAAAAACACGTTTATGCATTAACAACTGCCTATTGATGCCCCCTGGTATGACTTTTTTCGACCCGCGAATTTCTTTCGCGGTAATTTGCCTTGCTATAACCCAAAGTTGAATATCAAGTACAAAATAAACAAGAGTATTGCCCATATAGCCAGTTTGAAAGCCGCTCTGATTTCAGTGATTAGCGCTGCCAACTCTGAATGATACAGGGAATGACGTTCAGCTTTTCCAAACAAGATCCCCATATACAGATCATAGTCGCCTAGTTGTTGGCCTATTTGTCCCCAAAATGTCCTGTTTTTATCCTGATTGGTCTGAGTCAGTTTATGCAGTTTCAGACATGCTCTTACCCAAAGAGAGAGCACCACTGAACATAGGAATAAAAAAGTAGATTCAGCCACTTATACTTTCCTTGTAACGCTTGCGGTAAGGGTTGAAAACCTTATTTTACACCCGATTTCAACAACTCTGCCCATTAATTCGCACAGGCGCAGAGCGAAGCCGAGTTGACCACTTTCCTGACAGACAAACCGGCCTGCTTTAAGCGCCAGAGCCACTATAGTCCCTCGGCGTAACAGGTTGCCGAAGGGCTCAAGCTGCAGCGCAAACAGCTTATTGCGGCAATCATTAAGCCCACACGGCTAAACCATAAATAAAGCCTCAACAGCCAAATAACAGCGATGAGGCAGAGCTATCGCAGCCGCTCTCGACCTTAAGCTCATCGTCGTAAACATCACGACTGCCCAGATACTCACCGTGTTCGAACGTTTGGATATAGTAAGCTTTACCCTGGATGTAAGACACGGTTTCGCCATGCTCCTTACCGTCCTGATAACGGGCGACCTTGTTCAGTAACCCGTCTTCGGTGAAATAGTAAAAACTGCCCTGCGCCTGTCCTTTAGCGTCATATTGCTCCCGCCCCAGTTCATAACCCGCAGCAGAGTGCGCCAGCCAAGTGCCGACTTTTTTGCCGTAATGATACTCCCCTTGCCAGAGGGACACTTGGGTTTCATAGGGATCCTGGTACTGCCACAGGCCATGCCTTTTGTCCTGGCTATAATTTCCCTTGGCTTGCAGCTCGCCTTTTTCGCTGTAGGTTTGGTATTCCCCCACAAGCTGCCCGTGCCGGTAATGCGCCAGCTGCAACAATTGGCCATCGTGTACCTGGATTTCTCTCACTTCACCGTGCAACCGCCCCTGGCTGTCACGCTGTTCTGTACGGCGGTTACGGGCATCTTGATAAGTCCAGAACCCCACCTTTTTGTAATGGGCATATTCGCCCTGCTCCAGCAGCTTGCCGCTGACCAGTTTCTTCTCATAAGCGCCATGGAGCTGACCTTTTTTGTAGTGACTGGTCTCTATATAGGGCTCATCATCCCAGAGCCCCTGATACATTTGCACGGCCAGCCCCTCGCGCTTGCCCTTGATTTTTTCCTCTCGTTCAATGACAACGCCGTTGGCATCAAACTTCTGATATAGTGTCCACACCCGAGTCATATCCTGCTGCATTCTTGAACTGAGCTTGCCGTCTTGGAAGTATTGCCTATCGAGGATCTGCTTATCTTTGACAAAACGGGCGCTGAACTCCATGGTCTTGCTGCCGTCATCGGCAAACTTTTGTTCAAAGACCAAGCGGCTTTTCTCGTCAAAGCGCTGTAACTGCTGCAGCTTCGAGCTACTGGTATAAAAGGTTTGCTGCTCGCCCACCTTTTCGCCCTGCAGATAATGTTCGATTCGTGTCAGCTGTCCCTTGGCATCATACTGGCGGCTTTCCCCGTGCTCTCGATTCTGCTGGAAACTGGTTTCCCGACTAAGCTGGCCATTTTTATGCCAGCGTTTGGCCGGCCCCTGCCGCTGGCCATCCACATAGACATACTCGGCCTCTTGGACACCTGTATCCCAGTATTCATAGGCTTTTCCCTGCTGACCTTTAGGGCCAAAGGTGTCAATGGAGGACAGCTCACCATTGCGGTGATAACGTTTGCGCTCCCCTGTCAGTTTACCCGCCTGATACAGGCTGCGCTCACGCAGTTGCCCACCCGGGTAGTATTCCAGTTGCTCCCCTTCCGGCAGACCATTAACCAGCGAGTGCTGCGCCTGCAGACTGCCATCCTGGTAATAGTGGCTGTCTTTACCGACACGTTTGTCGCCCAACTGCTGATAGACTTCCTCTAACTGACCGTTACTGTAAAAGTTTTTCTGAGTGCCTCTTTGTTCACCATCAACAAAACCGGCCTCCATGGTCAAGACGCCGTCTTCATCATAGAAGCGGATCTGGCCTTCCATCTCGCTGTTATCGTTATAGTTGCCATCGGAAGACAGCTTGCCGTTATTGTGAAAGAACTGGTAGTTACCCAGGGCATTTTGGAAGATCCCCGGCTTGGCAAAGCTGCCCTTGAATCTGGGGGTATCCGAGCCGACATAATAGATGGTGGTCTGCCAACCATGCTGATCCTGGATTTGCGGATCTTTAACATAAAAACTGGCCTGGCGTTCACTGTCGACCACTTGCCAATCCTCATTCAGCCACACTGTCTCGGCGCTGGCCATCCAGCTCATCAGGCCACAAAGTAATATCAATACACGCATTTTCTTGTCCTTAAGGCAGTGGCGGGAAACTGTTGACCCAGCGGATATCCAGGGGCTCGCCCTGGTACTCGAGTTTACCGATACGTTCCACACTATCGGCAACCCTTAGGTATTTGTCTTCCATGACGGCTTCGCTCAGCGGGATATCCTCTGAGCTCAGGTAGCGCGCCTGCTTGTCCAGCAACGGCAGTTGCACGTCATCGGCACTGTAGAGATGGTAACTCTGTAGGAATTGCTGCACAGATTGCTGCAGATCCAACTCGCCAAACACTTCAAGGGGCACCAACCAGGCACGTTCACCCGGGGTATAGTCGACAGAGTGCCATACCGGGCGACCATCACAGTGCAGATGACTGGGTATTTCCAGACCATAGAAATAACGGCGAATGCCATCCTCGGTACTCAGTTGGTACTCGACTTGAGTCGTCATGCGCTCGTTAGGCTTTGCTTTCCAGACCAAAGCCGATGGCCCTTGTTTAAAATCGCCTTCAATTTGCAGCTGGCAGATACCGGCCCAGTCCCGCGGCAAAGTCAGCTTGGCACCCTGCGGCGTATCGGCCTGAGTCGCAAAGGTGGCCGGATTAAAATCGACCGCCTCTTCGCCGGTATCATTGTAATAAAGGTAATGCTTGCCCATGGGAGGCAGGGTGTAATCGGCGGCAAAGGCCTCACGGTTCACCCAGCGCACCTCGCGGCTGAAACCGGCTTGTTGCTGATCCAAGATGGCATGAAAGGTTACCTCTGCTGCTGGCTTGGTCAATTTCACCCGAAAGAGTTGTTGGCCGCTAAACAGCAAACTGCGATCCATGCTGTTGAGCCACTCGGGGCCACCTTGCGGTGTCTGATAGCGAAACTCGCCTTCAAGCCCATCGAAAAACGGTACCAGATAACCATCGGCGCCGCTGAAATGCAGCAGATACTCGCCCTCTTGCTGCGCTACCGGGGTAATAGTGAGTGTGCCACCGGCCAACGCCAACTGTTGCTCCTGCCCCGACTGCCATTGGCTGGAAACCGATACCAACTCGAGTGGCCTATAGTCTGCCACGGCACTGAAGGAGGATATTTTTTCAAACTGGTTTCGCTGATCCCATCCCAGGGGCACAATCGCGGTACTGGTGACTAGCGCACCACTCTCCTGATAGGGGCCCAACTGGCTGAGTATGCTCCACTCCAGTGCAATGGGTTTATCTTCGGCATCCAGCGCCTGCAGATCTCGGTAGCGGATTTCCCCCAACACTTCTCTATCGCCTTCAGTCAGCAAGAGCTCCAGTTGCAGATGTTCAGACTCGCCACGAAATGTGCCCTTACCATAGCGGAATAAGCTTTCGGCACTGAGCTCAAGCCCATCGGCTGGCTTGGGGGGCGATGCCATGATGGGGTTCCAGTTGTCCATATCATCAAAGGCGATTTGTTGCCTCAGATCGCCCACCTGATCGAGCAGATCTTTGCGCGACATCACTATCTGTATATGGTTGTTGCCTTGTTGGCCCATGGCGTCAATCTTGCTCTCCAGCACCAACACCATTTTCTGCAACCAGCCACTCTCACGCGCCAGGCGCATATGACCATACAGGCGACTATCGCCGCTTTCGGCGGTCAACTCTGCATCCACTATCTCCGGGGTCACCTTAGTGACCAATAGTTCCGTTTGCTGACCATTAAACCCCTCGAGTATCAGCTTACTGCCCTCTTTGGCGGGGATCTTTTGCAACACACCGGGAGTCTCCATCCCCTGAGTCAAATGCTCGATTAACTCAGGGCCCGAGCGTGCCAACATCTTTTGCCAGCTCTCTTCATCCTTGCCCTTAAATGCCAGTAATTTGCCGGAGTCTTTATCCAGGGTGATTTCAAAGCCGCTGGAAAACATCTGTTGCAACTCGGGCTCATCGTTTGCAGCGGTAAAACTACTGAAACTATTGCCGCCACCGGACATAGTCATAAACTTGGGCACCAGTTCCAGCTTGAGTGTCGGCGAGGTCTCAATCACCTTATAGTGCATCAAAGAGTTGCTGTGCTGAGTAAATACCCGTCCGCCAATATCTATGTTGGCTTTTGTCTGTACCCAGTAATCGACTCGATCGCCTTTTTTAGGATCAAATTCAACATGGGAATTGGGGGTACACGCGGATAAGAGCCATAACAGGCCGAAGAGGGAAAGATACTGCTTCATTTCATTCCTTGAAGAAGAACGCTTAAAAATTAGCGCCACATTATGCCAAATCAGAAGTCATAATTCTCCTGCTATTCGACCATATACGCGGTATCGAACTGAACCCCAAGACTACGACTAAAAACAAAAAACAAGCCCCATGACTCTTGGCAGGTTTTCTCTCAGCCCAAGCTTGAATAGAGTCTTTAAAAATAACCCAAAACAGCTTAATTTTGCGATGCCCCAGTGAAGGTGCCAGGCGTTTCTTCTGTTAAAATCAACTCAATCTGAATGCTTGAAACCAATGAGGAACTTATGAACCCTATTATTGCCCTGCTGAAAGAGCACAATATCAGCGATGAACAAATAAGCAGCCTGTTCCAGAGCCTGACCGAAAATCCCCTGATGGCCATGGGTACTCTGGGGCAGTTGGGATTACCGCCGGAAAAGTTGCAGGGGTTGATGATGCAAGTGATGCAGAACCCGGCACTGATCAAAGAAGCCGTGGAAGAACTGGGACTGGATTTCTCCAAGGTTGAAGCCGCCAAAGCCCAAATGAACAAGTCTGTTTAATCCTGTGCGCCCTCAAGGCCTGACTCATTTGGCTTTGAGGGCCGATTTCATGTTCTGTCATGCATCCAGTATTAGGCTGATAAATTGGCTGTGCCATCAGCTCAGTTCGCTGCAACGCTTAGGAAGGTGCGAATAGGTCCTCGTGGCACTCTGGCTTACACAGCAATTGGCGCTCAAGGCATCTGACTGAAGGCATGCCGGGGCATGTTGAAGTCGAATAACGCAGAGAGCCGGTTGCTGTGAAAGCCCCGAAGGGCGTGGCTTACAGATCTGTCTGCTGTGTTGTGCTTCTTGCAAAGGACTAGGGCCATTTGCTGCGAACCACGCCTTGCATCCAGGCCTGTAAGCCGACGCAGAGCACACATGGGACTTGTTCGCACCTTCCATTTTTGATAGTTCTCTGAAGCAATACCCGTATCAAGCGCCCGACAATTTCTGCAATAACTTTGATGCCCGTCCGGATTGGCCGCGGTCACACGTGCCGGCGTATTACCAAAATCAGCGGGATAGGGATGAAATATATGTTCCTCACCATGAGTCGCAGAACAGTTGGGACACGACTTAAACTTTCGGCCGCTTCCCGGCTCCTGCTTACGTAACATTCCGCTATTCAAACGCCCACCACAAAAGTTACAGCTCATCAGCTCTCTCCATGTTATTAACTGATATTCAGCATGGCAAACAGCTCACGCTGAACAAACAATAACCAAAGGCCTGTTGAAAGCCAATCTCTTATCTCTCCGTGATATTTTCCTAGCACAAGATTGAGACAAATCGTGTGCGTTTAACAAACACGCTACAAAACGCTACATCATTTGCCGTGCCACCCACTGAGTCGGCGTGCTTAAGTAGGTGCTCGGTCAATATTCGACCAAGGAAGTATGGGTCGATGATCGAAAGCTGAATTTATCCCAATCATACAGGAGGTATTCCAGTGACAAGATCCCAGTGGTTCAAGCGTCTGTCGGCGCTATGTCTCGTCTCAGCCAGTTTGCTGCTGACACCGGCAGCCGTGGCCCAAAAACATCTCAAACAAAATCTCAGTCAATTGACCAATCAAGCGTCCAGCATAGTCTCGGGCCAAGTGGTGTCTGTGACCGATGGCTTTGATGAGCGCAAACGCCCCTATACCCAGATAACCATTCGGGTAGGTATGGATGCCAAGAACAAACATAAAGCCGGCAGCGAATATACTTTCCGCCAGTTTGGTTTGCTCAAGCCCCGCTCCATGGGTAATGGCAAAGTCTACCTTGGCGTATCCCCCGAAGGGTTCGCCCGCTGGTCGGTTGGCGAGCAGGTAGTGGCCTTTATGAATCCGGATCTCGGTGCTGGCCTGACTTCTACCGTAGGGCTGGAACAAGGCAAATTCATTGTGCAAAACGGCAAAGTCAGCAATCAACTGGGCAACATAGGCCTGTTTGATGGCATGAACACCCAGTCGCTCAGCCCTGAAGAGCAGAGCCTTATCACCACGGCAGGTGCTGTGGATGCCGCCGCATTTATGTCTCTGGTTGGCAAACTGGTACAGGAGGCCAAATAATGAAGCTTTCAAGAATTGCCACGGCCTTACTGTTGGGCTCAGTCTCCTCTGCCGCGCTGGCCGGTGGCCCGCTGTATATTCACGAACCCACAATGCAGCCCTATAAGTGGGATACTTCCAAGGGGGCGATTCCCGTCTATACCGACGGTGGCCCTGTGATTAAAAACAAGGATGGGGTTGACGTACAAACCTTCACCATTCTGGAAAAGGGGCAGGTGTTCAATCTCGACATCACACTACCGGACGGCACTGTAATCCCGGCGGGTACTGTGCTGGACCGGGATTACACCTTCCTCAGTATAGCTCAAGCCAATGCCATTACCGCCAAGGCCGTGGGCGAATGGTCTGCGGTGGAAACCTCCACCTTTGAGATGTCGGTGCAGGGCACCATTGAACAGCAAACCGGCATCCAGGACGTCAATCAAACCAATGTCGATCAGATCTATTCCGCCGTAAACGGCTATGGTTTCTGGGTCAACTATGACACCGATGGCCAGATACTGGAACAGTATTTCGGCGTACCACGCAGCCAGGTGCTGGGGATAGCCTTCCCCGAGTGGGCCGATGAAGAAACCGGTGAAATCCTTGAGGCCACTGCCTTGATGAACGGCTGGTACGTGGGAATAGATGACACAGAAGGCGAAATGATTGCCGGGGTATTTACCCATGAATTCGGCCACGCCCTCAATATGTCGCACTCCCAGGCCAATGGCCATCTCAGCTATATGTCGGCCTCTTACAGCCCGCAATATGACGGGGTACCGGGTTGCGCCATCACCAATCAATACACCAGCGCCAGCCAGATAGCGCCGGACACTATTGAAACCATGTTCCCCTTCATCAATGTGTTGGGAATTCAGGGCGCCGAGCAATCAACGGTCAATGTGCGCGACGACATAGTCAACCTGTCAGATCTCTACCCTACAGCGGAATATCGTTCTGGCTACGGCTCGATTTCCGGTACCCTGTACACCAAGGAAGGAGTGGATTATTCGGGCATGAACATGGTGGCCCGCAACCTGGATAATCCACTGTACGATGTGGTCACTCAACAGTCCGGCAACCTGACTCAAGGGCTTGTAGGCCCGGATGGCAAGTTCACCATCAATGGTCTGACACCCGGCGGCCGCTATGTGCTCTACATGGAGACCATCAAGGCCGGTGGTTATCCTACCCAACAAACCGCCCTCTTGTCAGAGGCCGAATACTGGAACAGCAATGAAAGTAGCAATCCGGCCAGCGATAGCGCCTGTGATTTCACTCCTATCATTGCCGAAGCCGGAGTAACCAAACAGGCCGATATCTATTTCAACGGCTACACAGATGGCATCCAATATACCCCGCTGGTAAGCGCCTTTGTGCTGGATCATGCCAAGAACGGCAAACGTGCCATGGGGATAACCGGCACTACGCCTTTCCTCTATGACAGCACCAAGAAGGCCCTGTTCGAGCTGCACCCAGCCGGTAATGCCGTGGTTGCCGGACACCCCACCATGAACAAAAACGCTACCAAGGCCGGTGTCATGGCGGACTTCAGTGGCAACGGCATCAGCAATGCCGCCATCTGGGATCTGCGCAGCGACAAACTAACCTCGCTTGGGGATCTCAACGGTAACAGCTGCGGTGGCTCGGGGCAGTCAGGCACCAACTCCAGCTATGTCTGGGATATGGACGATAGCGGCGACACAGTTGTTGGCACAGCCTATCTGGATACTGACGGTAACGGTGCCTGCCAGAGTGCATTCAAGGACGAGATAGTGCCCTTTATCTGGACCAAGAAGGCCGGTATGCAGCAACTGCCTTACCAATTTGCCGAAAAGGTTCAATGGCTGCGTGCCGACAGGATAGCCGGCAACGGCAGTACCATTACCGGCACTTATGATGGCACCAGTCAGGTTGCCTGGGTCGATGGCCGCTTCCACGACACCTCGGCTGAGTTTGGCGCCCAGGACTCCTCGGTGATCTCCAACGACGGCAGCACGGTTGGCTTTGGCACTCGCACCGGAGTCACCCTGTGGCATACGGACTCGGGCCAACAGGAGAACATAGGTAGCCTGCGCTGGTGTGAGCAGGTACCTTTCAATCACTTCTTCCTGGGTAATCTGTGTGCCGAAGGTTGGGATCACGACAGCATCAGCGCCGAGTTTGGCGTACCGCGTATGCTGCTACTTGATGCCAGCGACGATCTGTCGATGATTACCGCTCGCTCCGGTAGCCTGTTTACCGGTTTCAGTGGTGGTATCTACCTGGAAGGTTTGGGCTGGATGAGCACCAGGGAGTTCTTCGCCAAGCAGGGCGTTACCGAAGCCAAGGCACTGACCATAGATAACCCATTTGCCATCAGTGCCAACGGCTCTGAAATGATGGGGGGTATTGCAGGCGCTGTCTTGTCTATCGATGTCGATCTGAACAAAGCCTTTGTCTGCCGGGATGGCCAGGATGTTCAGCTCAGCTTCCCTAAACAGGTTGTTGCTGCCGTTAAAGGCGGAGCCGAGTTTGGTCGCTGTGCCCACCTGAACGATTGATGCAAAGTTGAAGTAAACAACTGCCAACGGGAGCCTCAAGGCTCCCGTTTTTTCTATAAAACAAAAAAACCGACTCAATGTCGGTTTCTGTTCTCTCTAGGAGAGATGGTACCAGAGGTCGGAGCGACGGGGCTGGCCTTCCAGCCGACACGCGCGTGGCGCAATGACTTGCTCAGACCTGACTCGGAGC
>Ga0114983_1000546_pt1 | contig 15899 bp, 13 predicted proteins | sample Shrwel_input2_RT_FD_87182 | JGI IMG/M metagenome (GOLD analysis project Ga0114983, IMG submission 87182) | Subsurface microbial communities from deep shales in Ohio, USA - Utica-3 well 1 S input2 RT | ecosystem: Environmental > Aquatic > Deep subsurface > Shale gas/oil reservoir > Produced... | reverse complement strand
GTCCAAGGTAAGCAATAGAACAAAAATCGCTTCTGCGCTTGTTGGCGCGCTGGCACTCGCCAGCAGCAACTTAGTCGTTGCAGATCCTCTTACCGACGCGCAAAAAGCCGCGGGTCGTCTGCAGTCAGACGCCGTTGCGTCACAGAAGAAGATCGATAAGTATTTTGACCAGGCTCAAGATATGCTTTTCGAATATTCCGCCGTTGCTGACGAGCGTGAATCTCTCAAAGCCTACAATGATTATCTGGCAGGACTGGTCGCTGATCAGGAAGCCACAATGAAATCCATTCAGGACGATATCAATGGCGTAGACAAACTGCGTCAAGGTGTTGTTCCTTTGATGTTTAAAATGGTTGATGCCCTGGAGCAGTTCGTGGCTCTGGATCTGCCATTCAAATCTGAAGACCGTGCACAGCGCGTTAAAAACCTCAAAGACTTGCTTAACACTGCCGAAGTGACTCTGGCTGAAAAGTTCCGTTTGATCCTGGATGCTTACAGCATCGAGCGTGAGTACGGCAGCTTTGTTGACGTTGAAACCGGTAAGCTGAACCTTGATGGTAAAGAAGTGCTGGTTGATTTCTTCCGCTTGGGCCGCGTAGCTCTGTACGCTCAGAGCCTGGACCAGAAGACTGCCTGGATGTACAACTCTGAAACCAAGGGTTGGGATAAGCTGGATGACAGCTATCTGCGTGACATCACCAAGGGTATTCGTATCGCCCGTAAACAAGGGGCTCTGGATCTGTTCGCACTACCAATTCCAGCTGCGGAGGCTGCACAATAATGAAAAAGCTAATCACTACCGCCGTCGTTGCTGCCAGTTTCTCACTGTCTGCCGGTATGGCCAGTGCCGCAGAGGCGCCTAAGACGATTGATCAACTGCTGCAGCAAGTTAAAGTTGAACGTGCCGCTCAAGGCAAAATTAATGCTAAGCGTGAACAAGAGTTCCAAGCCGAGCGTGGCGACAAGGCTGCCCTGCTGAAGCGTGAAAAAGATGCGCTGGCTGCTGAAACTCAACGCGGTAAAGACCTGAACCAGGCCTTCCTCGACAACGAGCGTAAAATTGCTCAACTCGAAGAAGATCTGAAAACCGCTCAGGGTGACTTGGGTGAAATGTTTGGTGTGGTTAAAGGCGAAGCAGGCGATTTCGCCGGTAAGCTGATCAACTCCAACGTCAGTGCCCAGTATCCAGGACGTGACAAGTTCGTTCAGGACCTGGGTGCCCGTAAGCAACTACCTAAGATTGAAGAACTGGAGCGCTTCTGGGAAGAGCAACTTTTCGAAATGGCCGAATCTGGCAAAGTGGTTAAGTTTGAAGGTTCAGTAACTGACATTGATGGTAACGTGAACAACACCACCATCTATCGTGTCGGTGCCTTTAACCTGTTGGCTGATAATAAGTATGTGGTTCTGAATCACGAGCTGGGTCTGATCCAGGAGCTGTCTCAGCAGCCGGAAGGTTATCAGGTTAAGCCTATCGCTGACTTCGAAAAAGCCACTTCAGGTACAGCCAAGCTGTATGTAGACCCTGCCCGCGGTACTCTGCTGAATATCTTCACTCAGAAGGCCAGCTTCCAAGATCGTATTGAGGCCGGTGGTACCATTGGTTACATCATCATTGCCTTGCTGGCTCTGGGTCTGCTGATCTCGCTGGAGCGTCTGGTTACTCTGACTGTTATCGGTGCTCGCGTTAAGTCTCAGGCCAAGAATGTTGCCAATCCAGGTAACAACGCTCTGGGCCGTGTACTGAAAGTGTACCAAGAGAATAAAGATGTTGACGTTGAGACTCTGGAGTTGAAACTGGATGAAGCCATCCTGAAAGAAACGCCAGCGCTGGAAACACGTATCTCTATCATCAAAGTATTGGCGGCTATCGCTCCTATGATGGGTCTGCTGGGTACCGTAACCGGTATGATTGCAACCTTCCAGAGCATCCAGCTGTTCGGTACTGGCGATCCAAAACTGATGGCCGGTGGTATCTCTATGGCACTGGTAACTACAGTACAGGGTCTGATTGCGGCTCTGCCACTGATGCTGTGTCATGCTATCGTTGTGGCTCGCAGTAAATCTATTGTTCAAATCCTTGAAGAGCAAAGTGCCGGTATTATTGCTGAACACGCAGAGAAGAGGGCTGACTAATGATGCTATACCTGATGGACATTTGGGATTCCGTCAGGGGCTTCATGGCCTCCGGAGGCGATGTCCTCTGGCTTGTAGCGGCGGTGCTGTTTCTCATGTGGGTATTGATGCTTGAAAGATTCTGGTATCTGAACTGGGTATCACCTAAGAATCATAAAGAGATCATTACTGCATGGAATGCCAGGGAGGAAACCACCTCCTGGTATGCACACCGTATCCGTGAAGCTTGGGTATCCCAAGCGAAGCAAGATATGAATGCACGTATGCTGATCATCAAAACATTGGTAGCCATCTGTCCTATGATAGGTCTGCTGGGTACTGTGACAGGTATGATTTCAGTGTTCGATGTTATGGCAGTTCAGGGGACGAGTAATGCTCGTCTGATGGCAGCTGGTATTTCTATGGCCACTATGCCGACTATGGCTGGTATGGTCGCGGCATTGTCCGGGGTGTTCTTCAGCACTCGTTTGGACGCCAAGATGAAAATCAGCTTGGAAAAGCTGAAAGACAGCCTGCCACACCACTAGAGAGAGATTGAACATGGCACGTAAGAAGCATTCCAGTGTAGAAGAGGAAGCACAGATCGATATGACCCCGATGCTCGACATCGTGTTCATCATGCTGATCTTCTTCATTGTGACCACCTCGTTTGTGAAGCCATCCGGTTTGGACTACAACAAACCCAAGGCGTCCACAGCGACTTCAAAACCTTCGGCGAACATCTTTATCGGCGTCAGTAAAACAGGCGTGATTATGATGGAAAACCGTCAGGTTGATATTGAACGAGTAACTGCTAACGTAGAACGTATGTTGGCAGAGGCGCCAGAAGCCGCCGTTCTGATCCAGGCAGACAAAGAAGCCCAACACGGCTTGGTTGTTAAAGTACTGGATCAGGTGAAGGCTGCTGGTATTGATAAGGTCTCGGTATCTGCGGGGAACGACTGATATGTTAAGAGCACTAGTATCTATCATTATTGGTGCTGCTGTGACTTTTGGTCTGTTCTGGTTTATGGCATTCCTGGTCGGAGGTGGCGCGCAACGTGGCGACACCTCAACCGAAACGCCAGTTATCGAGATCACAATGGACAAGCAGGATTCGAAGGCACAGAAGAAACCAAGGGTGACACCTAAGCCACCCCCACCACCAGAGCAGCCACCGAAGCCAGCGGAAACGCCACCGGATAGCTCTTCTGATATTGATACCAATATGGCATTCAATATGGGTGGAGTAGAAGCAGGCGGTCCAAGCACAGGCTTTAAGCTGGGCAACATGATGACCCGCGACGGTGATGCAACACCTATCGTGCGGATTGAACCTCAGTATCCCATTGCTGCGGCGCGTGACGGTAAAGAAGGTTGGGTACAACTGCGCTTTACCATCAACGAACTCGGTGGTGTTGATGATGTTGAAGTTATCCAGGCGGAACCAAGAAGGATCTTTGATCGTGAAGCGGTTCGCGCACTGAAGAAGTGGAAGTACAAGCCGAAGATTGTTGACGGTAAGCCGATGAAGCAACCCGGTATGACAGTTCAGCTGGACTTCACCCTGAATCAAGGAGACAGATAAGATGCAAAAAGTGAATAAGCTTGCTGCAGCCATGCTGTTGACTTTGTCAGGCAGTGCAGTGCTTATGGCGCCAATCGCCCAGGCCGCTGAGAAATGTCCTATTGACCAGCGTCAGGCCAAGGCTGTGGGTCAAACTGCTGCCAAAAAGGTGCAGAGATCCTTTGAAGCCTATCAGGACGGTAATCTGGACGAAGCAATCGCCGTATTGCTTGAAGCCAACGCCCGTAATGACTTCGACAAGGCTTATATCGCCCGTATGCTGGGTAACTTCTACGCTGAAAAAGGTCAGATGGGCACTTCCATCAAGTACCTGAAGCAGGCAGTAGAGGCAGATATCCTCGGTGGAACCGACCACAGTGCAACTCTGAAGTTGTATGCGGATCTACTGCTGCAGGAGAAGAAGTTTAAAGAAGCTATCACCTACTATAACAAGTGGATGGATTTCTCCTGTAAGCAAGATCCTGTGGTCTACCGTCGTATCGGTATTGCCTATACTGAACTGAAAGACTATCCAAATGTGCTGAAAACAGCGGATAAAGGTTTGTCACTGGCGGAAAAGCCTGATAAGAACCTTTACCAGCTTAAGTTCCAGGCTTACTTCAACCTCAAGCAGTACAAGAAAGCGGTTGGTGTTCTGGAAACTATGGTGCCCCTGTTTCAGGACGATAAGCGTCTTTGGGTTCAGTTGGCTCAGCTCTATCTGCTGACCGAGGACTTCGACAAGGCTACAGTGACATACGATTTGGCCTATCAGAACGGTTTCCTGGAAACTGCTGATAACATCACTCGTTTGTCGCAACTGTTGGCGTCCAAAGGTTCGGCTTATCGCGGCGCAGTGATTTTCGAGAAGCACATGAAGCAAGGGCTTATCGAAAAAAGTGAGAAAAACCTGTCTATGTTGGCCGGTTTCTTCCACAACGCCAAGGAGTTGAAGAAGGCCGCGGCTTATTATGGTCAAGCAGCAGCTGCCGGTAACGATGGCAAGCTGTACCTGAAACAAGGTCGTTTGCTGGCTTTGGATCAGCAGTTCAAGGAAGCGATTCCAGTACTCAAGCAAGCGCTGGATGCCGGATTGGAAAATCCTGGCGAAGCTCAGTTTGAGCTGGCTCTGGCCTACCTGAACCTGAAAGACTATAAGTCGGCATACCGCCGTGCTGAATTGGCCTCAAAAGACTCCAAGACAGCACGTAGCGCCACCAGCTATCTGTCATACATAAAAGAGAAAGCGCGGATCCATAACGTTTCACTCTAATGCTATGCCAGCTAAATAAAGCCCCGTATGGGGCTTTATTTTTTTGGTTCATCACTGATCTCCTGCGAACGCCACTCTGACTTTCAAACGCCACTCTGACTTTCCCAAAAGAGGTATGCGGTATCCCGCTAGCCATAGTCTATTCGCTTCAGCAGCTTGTTTTTGTTATTCAAACCTTCCAATTGATACCTGGTACAGCTCAAACAAGGGGATGAGTAATTGGCTGTCAGCATTGGGTCAAGGTTTCTGTTTGGTTAACCTAAAACCATAGTGCTTAAGTTGTTTTTTGAGAGCTTGCTGGCTCATAACCCGTCTGTTTATCAGTCAGCTTGCGGTTGTTTTGAGTAGGCTCAAGAGGTCAGGTTAGCCATACTTTGATCGACAAGTTTGCTTGAGACCGGCATTGCCAATGAGCCCTGTCATACTTGGCAATAATATCAAGCCGAGCATAGCTCTTTTGAGATAAGGCATCAGGTGCGCTAGCTGGAAGGCAGCGCTCATATTTATGATTGCGACTTCAAAGCTTTGACAAAGGTTCGACAGAAAAACGGCTGGAGTCGTTAGTATTTGTTACTTGGTAACGAATCAATGACTTAACAGCCGTTTGCATTTCCAGGTGCGTACGGATCTATGATTTACTTTTTATACGCAAGCTTGACTTCAGCTTCAGTTGGAGCAGTTGGCCGCTGGTAAACGTTTAATCCATTCGCTTATCAGCGCGACTCCTTCCTCGTGGCTGAGGCTACGGCCAATTTCGGGCATTCTGTCGCCCGGCTCATTGCTCTGCATCCGGAAATGCATGATGGACTCGGCCGGATTACCCGGTACCACATCATAGCCCAGAGTGCCGCCGCCATAGGCTACAGGCGATTTACAGGTGCCGTGGCTGAAGCCGTTGTCTTCATCATAGCTGCGCTGGTATTCCAGTTTCAGCCCGGTATTGGAGGCATTACCTTCGGGTCTGTGGCAGTGGGCGCAGTTGATATCCAGGTAGCCCTTGGCAGTTTGCATCAGCTCGCTGTCACTGAGTTGAGTCAAAGTGGCTTCATCACCATCCACATAGGCTGGCACCTTGTCGACGCTGGTAAGGGTTGGCAGGCCGCTTAGAATACCCGCGCTTTGCCAATGAAGCAGTTGGTTGGCGCTGCCATCCTGGTAGGGGTAGTCACGGTTCAGATGGCGGGCCTTGGGACCAATCGGCATAAACACCGCCTGACTGGCGCTGTCGGCCTTGAACTGATGACACTGCTTGCACTGATTCATTGACGGGACAACATAGTCAAAGTTCAGGGTTTGCCCCTTGTGCACCACGCTCTTGCCTTGAATGGCACCGGCCTTGGCCAAAGTGGCATCTGTTTGCTCGGCATTCCAGACATAGGGCAGGGCGGTCCAGCCCGACTCTCTGTGGATCAACAACCGGGTTTCAATCAGAGTTTCATTGTCCACGCCTCTGGTTGCGGTATCGGTGGGCAGGGCAAATGTTTTCACCAGTACTGTGCCTACCGGGAAGTCAAAGGCCTCATTGCTGCTGTAGTTGGCTTGTTTCCCCTCCGGCACAAACACATAGCGATACTTACTGGCATAGTCGGTAAACAGCGGCGTGTTGAGTTTGTAAGGGATCCCGCCACTGTTTGGCATGGCCGCCGGCATAGAGGCGTCGGCAAACAGGCGGTACTGTGCCAGGCTGCTGCAATTGGCACCCGTCAGAGCATCCCAGTTCACACCAGAGCCTTGAGCACTGCACAGCGACAGGTCGCCATCGCCTTCAAGGCCGCCTTCACCTTCTCCTATAGTACCGCCACCGCCGACCAGAACGCCGCCGTCACAACCTTCGGTATTATCATCCACGCCGCAGCCGAAGATCTGTTCGCCGAAAGTGACGGTATGCACAGGTAGGCTGACCAAAGAGCATTGCAACAGTTGCTGCTGCTTGGCTTCATACATGACATCGGGAATGCTGACATCGGTATTGCTGTTGCCGTAGAGCTGCCCAATGCTGACATCTCCATTGTTGCTGGCACAGACATTTTCACTGCCGTCAGGGTTGAAGGGGAGTTCACCAAAGCCGAGATAGGCGCCGGTACCATTGTTGGCGAGCAGTTCACCCAGGCCATCGTAGAGGATCCCCGGGAAGCGGCCATGGCTGTAGATGTAGGCCTTGATGATATCCTCGATAAGATAGCCGTTGGGCTTGGTGGCAAAACCACTTATCTGGTTGTCATGGATATAGATGTTGCGCGGTGTGGCGCGCCAGCCATCTTCAATGGCCTGACCCGGCTGGGCATAGCTGGCGGCAAAGGCAGAGACATCCGGCTCGGCGATAAAGAAGCTGGAGACTGTGACCGCCAGGGTATCGTGGTTGCTGATCTGGTTGTTGAACACTTCCACATCGTTGGTGGACAGTATGATCACCCCGGTGCCGGGAGGAACAATATGCACTCCGGCCGGGTTGGCAGAGGCGTTGGCGAAGTTGTGGGTATTGTTGTCATAAACCTTGTTGTTGAATACCCGTACGCTGGAGCCGTACTTGTGGTTGCCAATGGGAAGGTCGAATACCAGAATACCACCGGTATTGCCCATGGCCTCATTGTCATAGACATCGGCAAAGCGCGAGTTTTCCACTTCGATACCGGCGACGTTTTCCTTGGCAATATTGCGCCTGACGACTATGTATTCAGACTGGCCCACATAGATACCGGCATCGGCGCTGCCGCGGACATAGCTGTCTTCAATCAAAATATTCTCGCATTCCACCGGGTAAAGGCCGTAGGCGCCATTGCCTTGATCCAGCTCACCTTCCCACACGGCGGAGACATTGCGCAGTATGATGCCATTGGTATTTTTCAGCTTGATGCCGTTGTTTTTGGCTTCATAGACCGATAGATCCTTGATGGTGATATTGAGGGCGTTTTGCACAAAAATACCGTCACCGGCGTTGGCATTGGCAAAGTCGAGAATGGTTTCATCGCGGCCATAGCCCATGACAGTGACATTGCTGGCATAGCTGCCGTCACCGTCGACATCGCCGTCAAACAACAAGGTGGCATCTATCTCAAATCGGCCCTTTGGCAACACGATTACAGCGCCACTCTGGGCGTTGATCAGAGCTTCCTGAATTCGGGTTGTCAAATTGTCTCCGGCTTCAACCATGATGGCGCCTTCGGGGAAGGGGCTGGTTAGCGGCGGTGGCGTCACGACCGGCGGTTCTGTGGTTTGAGACGTATTGTCGTCATCCGAGCAGGCAATGAGTCCCAGGGTTAACCCGGCTGCCAGCAACGCCAAAGTCAGGGGGTTTTTCTTGTTGAACATAATCTCTCCTGATTATTGTTATTATTCCGTTAACAAGATCCCGGTTCATTTCCCGACTGACAATGTGAAATCCGGCCAAATTAGCGTCAAATAATGCAAGTAGCGACAGATAACAGATTGAAGCATTATCGCCATATATCAACACTATTTTAACAACCATTTGTTTTTCATCATTTATTCTGGATTTAGTTCGCCGGCAGTGATAAAACCTCATGCGTCAGAATCAAAAGGAGTTGGCATGAGTAAGGATGAACAAGAATACAGCCTTTCCGGTGATCCCATTTTCAGATACACGGATGGTGAAAAGGAGTGGCAATCGCCTATGGGGGAAGAGTGTATCGTCCAGATAAGCGAACATATTGAGCGCCATATTGGTGAAGTCACCTGGGTCTTTCATGAAGTTATCTCGGATACTGTGCATATTGATGTGCATTATGTGGCACCGACAGACGAGCGACCTTTCCATACTCTGGTGACTTCCGGCATGAGTGACTTGCCTATGAGTACCCCCGAAGAGGCGGATATTCCCAGGTTTATGGAGCTGATGATCACCTTGCCGGCGTACTGGCAGATAAGTCAGGAAGCCTTCAGCGATGAAAAGTGGTACTGGCCTGTAAGACAGCTTAAGTTTTTGGCGCGCTTTCCGCATAAATACGACAGCTGGCTGGGCTGGGGACACACAATACCCAATGGTGATCCTGCCGAACCCTTTGCCGAAAATACCCGTCAAAATGGCATGATAGTTCTGCCGTCGCTGCTACTTGATGACGCTTTCCACACCTTGGAGATTGACCGGGACAAGTGCATCAATTTTTATAGCCTGGTGCCGCTTTATGAAGAAGAGATGATGTTGAAACTGGAGCAGGGCAGCGATGCCTTGTTGGAGCTGTTCGACAAGTATCAGGTGAGCGATCTGGTGGATGTGGCCAGAATCAATGTGGTCACGGGGCGGAAATAGCCGAGCCCAGGGGACTCATTCATAGCACACCTATAATAACAAGGTAAAAGCCGGGCTGAGCTGCATTGTCAAAACTAGCCCGGCTTTTTTGAGTCTTAACGCTTGTAACTGATGTGCTGATGGAATCTTAACACCAGTTCATGGCGCTCCGGATCCAAACCTATGGCTTCGGCAAAGTCTTTCAAAGCCGCTTCCACCTGGTTCATATAGCGGCCATAACCAGGCTCTGTATAATCCTCTTTACCGGCGACCAGCAAAAAGTGCACCGATTCCACCAAGTTACCTCCATCCCAATGGCTGACAAACTGAGTGTCGGTTGCCGCAGGATCAAAGCCTATCATCTGGGCTTCGGCAGTGCTTTCCACCTTCTCGAACTTACTGTTGCGAACCAAAGGCATCAAGCCATTAGCTACCATGGCGGTGCGGTGCAATTGCTTGCCGGCCGCCGCGCTGCGGAACTTGTCCTCAAGGAACTGGTACAGAGGGCTGAAGTCCTCGGTATGCTCCTCTTCCAGTACGCTCTGCTTCAGGCGGCGGCTCAACGGCAGACTGACGGTGACATAGGCCAATGAGCTGTGATCTTCCGGCAGTTTGCACCTGCGTGACTTGTAGCGCTGATAGATATCTCTTAGTTTGTAGCCATAGGTTTTTTTCTCACCCTTGGCACGGGCGAAGAGATCGTAGGCCATGTGCTGGTGATCGCGGACTTTGACCTTTAACTCCTGCTCCGGTAGGTTGTCCAATACCCCATTCAATACGGCGTTGACCCGGTTGTGGAAGTTGGCGGCGTTAGCGCGAATATCCTTACCTGTAGCCAAAAACAGCAGTCTTAACTTGCGGGCCTTGTAGTCCGGCTGGAAGAAAAGATTCTGGGCTTCATGGTAGGCTGGGTTGTAAAAGAACAGGATCTGTTCGGCAGTTTGGAAGCAGTAGGCCTCGGTGTGAAAACGCACCACAGGCAGTTTGTCATTGGCGATCACATGAATGTTGTGCAGATCTTCCTTTTCTGCCAACTGGAATACCAACTTGCTGATCTCGCGGTAGCAGTTTTCGTAACTGGCATAGTGACTGAGCAGCGCATCTGTCATCAGTATTTCAGCCATGATGTACTGGCTGGTACGGGTGGCCAGGGGAATATAGACTTTTTGCAGGGACATATGCTTTCCTTGTTTCATGTTATCACGCTGGTATGGGCATACTAGCCGGGTTGCACTGCACTCTCATTGCGACAAAACAACTTTCAATCCGATCGGCTATAGACTTATCGCGCCCGCCCTAGTGTAATCTATGGTTATGATTTATTAAACATTAATAAACTTTAGCCAACCTTAAGGCAACAAGCTGAATTAAAGGAGTCATTAATCTTGATTACCGAAAGCCCCAGATTAATTTTGAGACAGTTCCGAGATGGTGATCAGCAGGCCTTGTTTGCCATGAACAGTATTCCCGAAGTGCTGAGGTATATCCCTGGTGAGCCATTGAAGGATGTTGAAGAGGCCGGTCAGGTGCTTGAAAAGGTCATTTTTGCCGACTACCGCAAGTATGGCTATGGTCGCTGGGCAGTTGAGCATAAGGCCGATGGCAAGGTGATAGGTTTTTGCGGCCCCAAGTTCCTGCCGGAGTTAGGTAAGGTTGAGTTGGGATACAGGTATCTGCCTGAATACTGGGGCCAGGGACTGGGTTATGAAGCCGCCAGCCATGCATTGCCAGAAATAAAAGCGATTTGCGCCGTGGATGAGTTGATAGCCCTGATCATGGATGGCAACCTGGGCTCGGAAGCGATAGCCCTCAAGTTGGGAATGCTGCCGCTGGAAGAAAGTGAACTGATGGGGCACAAGGTGAGGGTATTCAGGTGCAGCCTTTAGTCGTTTTTAGCTATGTCGTCCTGCGGCTATTATGTCCGGCTGCTATTATGTCCGGCGATAGTCTTATCCGCCTGTTGCCGGCGCAGATGCATCTGTGGCTGGGGCTTTGATGGCTTCGATTGCCGATTCAACCCAGGGCAGCACAAAGGCGGTGATCTTGGGCTGGGCCTTTTCGTTCGGGTGCAGCCCATCGGCCTGCATCAACTCGGGGAAGGGGGCTATCTCTGTCATAAAGAAGGGCATTAGGGTGACGTTGGGCTGCTTGGCCAGGTCACTATAAACGGCGCTGAAGGCGTTGGCATATCTGGGGCCGTAGTTTGGTGGCACCATGACTTCGGAAAGCAGCACCTTGGCGCCGGATTGACGGGCCAGTGCAATGATTTTTGTAAGATTTTTTTTCAGCTCCGTTGGCAAAAAGCCTCTCAGACCATCATTGCCGCCAAGCTCCACTAATAGCAGCGAGGGTTTTACCGACTCCAGTAATTGAGGCAATCTTCTAAGGCCACCGGCCGTGGTTTCGCCGCTGACAGAGGCATTAACAATGTTATGCTCGGGTAAGGCTTGTCTCAGCCCTTCGACCCAACCCTGTTTCTCGGCCATGCCGTAACTGGCTCCCAGGCTATCCCCCAGGATCAGTATATCAGCGGCCTTGACGGGCAGCGCAGAGAACAAGAATATGACTGGTATCAATGCCAGCGGACGCAAGCATAAGGAAGCAATTTTGAATAACAGTGCCATTAAGGTTTCCCATCTCGTAAAAACTGTCACTACCCAGGAAGGTGACCTGACTATCCTGAGTGGCATCAATTTGGATGTCAAGCCGGGCCAGAGTGTGGCCATTCTTGGGCCATCAGGTTCAGGCAAATCAACCCTGCTGGGCCTGCTGGCGGCATTGGATACCCCCTCGTCCGGTGAGATTTGGCTCGATGGCAGTGCCCTGGCCGGGCTGAATGAAGAGCAGAAGGCTGCGCTGCGTAAGCAGAAAGTCAGCTTTATTTTTCAGTCTTTTATGTTGGTTGATACCCTCAACGCTCTGGAAAATGTCATGCTGCCGGCTGAACTTGCGGGTATCAAGGATGCCAGAGAGCGGGCCAAAGCCATGCTGGAGCGAGTTGGCCTCGGGCACAGGCTCAATCATTACCCGAAACAGCTTTCCGGCGGTGAGCAGCAGCGGGTTGCTATCGCCAGAGCCTTTATCAGCGAACCCAAGGTGCTGTTTGCCGATGAACCCACGGGCAACCTGGATAAACACAACGCCGACAAGGTTGCCGACATGTTGTTTGAGCTCAATCGCGAGAGTTCGACCACCTTGATTCTGGTGACCCACGATATGCAATTGGCCAGTCGCTGTGAGCGCCAGTTAGAGATGCACGAAGGGCGATTGTATGAACAGGGGCAGCAAACCCCGCCGGAAGAGGCCGGTTTGCATGAGGCCAAGACAGAGAGCCAGGTGTCGGCGGCATCGGTAACGGCAGAGGAGGGGCGCTGATGGAATGGACGCTGGCATGGCGCCTGTTTCGCCGCGAACTCAAGCAAGGGCAGTTGGTATTGATTGTGCTGGCCTTGACTCTGGCGGTGTTGTCTGTCACCGGTCTGGCCCGGGTCAGTGACAGATTGCAGCTCGCCATCAATGGCCAGGCGGCCAAGTTTATTGCCGCCGACCGAATCATTAATTCACCCGTCCCCATAGATGCAGGCATACTGCAGCAGGCCAACGCGTTAGGGCTGAAGCAATCGCATAGTTTGCAGTTCAACTCTATGGTTTACAGCGGTGATGCCTTTCAATTGGTCACTGTCAGGGCGGTTGATAATGCCTATCCGCTCAAGGGCAAAATTGTCTTGCGTCAAGGGGAAACCAGTACCTTGCCGCAGCCAGGTGAACTGTGGTTTGAAATGCGTCTTGGGAGCCTGCTGGGGTATCCCAAGAGTGTTGAGCTGGGTAACGCCCAGATGGCATTGGCCAAGGAGATAGACAGGCTGCCCGATGCCGGTTTCAATCCATTTGCTTCTTCCCCATTGGTGTTGATGCGCCTTGATGATGTGGCGGCAACCGGGGTCATTCAACCCGGCAGCCGGGTGACATATCTTTATCAGTTTGTCGGGAACAACCAGGCGCTGAGCCGTTTTGAAGAATACGCCAAGCCACTGCTGACCAGTAGCCAACGTTGGGTTGATGTACAATCCGGCGATTCGCCGATTGCCGGGGCGGTGCAGCGGGCGGAGCGATTCTTGCTGCTGGCAAGCTTGCTGGGGATAGCCCTTGCCTGTGCCGCCATCGGCATTGCCGCCCAGCGTTATTGCCAGCGTCACTATGATGTGGTTGCCATGCTGAAAACCTTTGGCGCCAGTGCAAGACAAATCCGTTTATTGTTCGGTCTGCATCTGCTGCTGGTGACTTTTCTTGGAGTGATCTTGGGGATCTTCGGTGGCCTGGTGCTGGATTATCTCATCAGCCGAGCCTTACCCGCGGAAATTGCCGCCTATTCTCCGCCTATGCTCAGACCGCTTCTCTTGGGGCTGGCTACAGGGTTTATCAGCGCCTTTATGTTCAGTGCCTATCCGCTGATGCGGCTGCTGGCTATTCCGCCGCTCAGGGTGTTGCAACGCCAGCTCGAAGGAATACGTCTGGGCATGTGGTTGCATCTGCTGCTGAGTTTGGCGGCCATGGGATTACTCGGCTGGCTCTACTCGCGCTCTTTGCCTTTGACCCTGACAGTGGTGGCCAGCGTGGTGTTGCTCGGGGTGCTGCTCAGCCTGATGGGTTTTTTGTTAATCCGCCTGGGGCAGAGTGTTGGCATGCGCACGACCAACCCCTTGTCGCTCGCACTGGCGGGCCTTCGGCGCCGCGCCAGACAAAACGCTGTACAACTGGTGGGCTTTTCCAGCGCCTTGGTGTTATTGCTGACTATAATGGCGTTGCGTCAGGACTTGCTCAGCGAATGGCAGAAGCAGTTGCCTGAGGATGCGCCGAACTATTTCCTGGTTAACATAGCCCCGGATGAAGTAGAGCCGCTGGCGGACTTTATGGCTCAGCGCCAGATTGCTGCCACAGATATCTACCCTGTTATCCGTGGCCGACTTAGCGCTATCAATGGTGAGGAGGTGATTACTGCCGAAGAGCAGGAACAGGGGCAGAGAGGGCGCCTTGGGATTTCAAGGGAACTGAATCTCACCTGGCGAAACACCTTGCCGCCCAACAATGAGATCCTTGAGGGGCATTTTAATCGGCAAACCGATGACGTGTCGGTGGAGTCCGGGGTGGCCGAGCGTTTGGGAATTACTGTCGGAGATAGCCTGAGTTTTGTTATCGATAACCAAACGCTGACTGTCAAAGTGGCCAGTATCCGTTCTGTGCAGTGGGAAACTCTGCAACCCAACTTCTTTATGATTTTCAGTCAGGAAGCCTTGGCCCCCTTTGCTTATACCTCCATGGCCAGTTTTCATCTGGATGATGGCCAAAAGGCCGTTGTGCTTGAAATTATCCGCAACTTCCCCACTGTCTCCATCATAGATGTGGGGGCTATGGTGGCTCAGCTCAAAGAGATAGTCGCCCAGGTATCTTTGGCGCTGACGCTGGTATTGGTGCTGGTGGTATTGGCCAGTGCTCTGGTGATGATAGCGCAGACCGAAGCCGGCATGGCCAGTCGCCAACGAGAGCTGGCGGTTTTACGCACCTTTGGTGCGCCGGGAAGCTTGCTTAAGCTTGCCACGGCGTTGGAGTTTGCACTGCTAGGTGCCGTGGCGGGCATTCTGGCGGTCACAGTGGCGGAGTTTGCGCTTTGGCTTTTGAAAACTCAGGTGTTTGAACTCAGAGTCAGCCCTCATTGGCAATGGTGGCTGTTGGCTCCCCTCTGTGGCGCCTTGTTGGTGGCACTGCTTGGCCTGTGGCGTTGTCGCAGTCTGCTGCAAAAGTCCTGTGGTGAGCTGTTAAGGCTGGAGTAGCGTCAGGAGATTGGTTGTCAGGCTATTTTTTGTCGAACCATTTTTTTGCCAGACTCGGGTGGCGAACTACTGACCTTTTGCTGTTATTTTGAGCGCTTCTGGGGTAGTATTCCGGCTTTCTTTTGGACAGTGAAGGGATGCGCTGCAACAAGTGAGGTGAGGCAAGTTGACACTGATACTGGCAGGCGCGATGGCTTTGGCGGGGACTTTGGGCGTCTCCGCTTACACTCTGGGACATTCAGCCTTCAAGGCGGGGATGGGGGTTAAACGTTGGGTGGCTGCCGGGTTGTTGCTGGGACCCGCTGCCATGTTGTTATTTAATGCACATAGGCAATTGGCGTACCGCAAAAACACTCGGCCCGGCGATAGCAAGCGTTCTTTCTAGAATCCTCTATTGATTCCAAATCACAGCAAAAGGGAGCATAAATGCTCCCTTATTTTTTCGCTGTTTCATCAGTTCCACCAGCCTCTGGCTGGAACCACTTCCAGGTGGCACAGACCCTCTGGCAGTTTCACCCGTTTACGCTCTGGTTTGGTCAGACCCAATAACTTTTTGATTGATATGATCATATTGGAACCCCTTACGCAATGTTCTCAACAGAGTTAACGACTTTGATGTGCGGTACAGCGGCGACTTGAGTTTCCAGCACCTTGATGTGTGGCACTGCGGCGACTTGAGTCTCCAGCACCTTGATATGTGGTACTGCGGCGACTTGAGTCTCCAGCACCTTGATGTGTGGCACAGCGGCGACTTGAGTCTCCAGCACCTTGATATGTGGTACTGCGGCGACTTGAGTCTCCAGCACCTTGATGTGTGGCACAGCGGCGACTTGAGTCTCCAGCACCTTGATGTGTGGCACAGCGGCGACT
>Ga0114983_1000545_pt1 | contig 15931 bp, 10 predicted proteins | sample Shrwel_input2_RT_FD_87182 | JGI IMG/M metagenome (GOLD analysis project Ga0114983, IMG submission 87182) | Subsurface microbial communities from deep shales in Ohio, USA - Utica-3 well 1 S input2 RT | ecosystem: Environmental > Aquatic > Deep subsurface > Shale gas/oil reservoir > Produced... | reverse complement strand
CTTTAAGGGTGATAACTCTACAATTACATTGGTAGAGGAAGATCAGGGTTGGGCAAAACCACCTTCAAGTTATGCAGGTGGCAAATACTTCCAAAATAACGATGGTAGTTTTGATGAGACCCGTGGCACTATTGAGTCAGAAGCACGAACACCAAATGCACAGCTAGACAGTGTTCGACTTGGTAATAAAAACGTAGCAGGTTCTTTCCCTGTTGAAATTGATCCTGAGAACTACACAGCATTGCTAGAATCAGCTTTGTATGGTGAAGCAACACTTAGTGGCACAGATGTTACACTAACAGCAGCAAGCGTATCTGCAACTAAGAAGTTCGAATTAGTTGTTCCGATGTTATCTGGTGATCAAACTACAGCAGGTATAGCGGCAGGTACAATCTTTAACTTAACAGTTCAAGCTCCTTTAGAAAACCTGTCAGATATTGCAGTAGTTGTTTCAGCTACAGCTACTGATGTTACATTCTATTGTCCAGCTCAAAAAGAAGCAACACTTGCGGATACAGCAGTTGATTTGATTGTAGAACCAGTTAACAATATTCGCCCTGATCGTAATCTTAAATCTTTCAATGCAGAAGAGATCTTGTATTCTGAAGATGGTGCAACCATTGCACGATTCATGACAGCAGGTGCAGTTGTGTCTGGAGTTTCATTTGACCTACCATCTGACGCATCAGCTAAAGCTACATTCTCTATGTTAGCATCTGGCAAATATGCAAGTCAAGAGTATACTCAGTTTGATCCTGCATTAACAGATAGCGCAGATGCTCACACAGCAGTTGTGCCTCATGTTAAGTATGATCCACTTGTATTACAAGATGGTGAGCTTATCTCAGAGGGCACTAATACTCGCTGTATTTGGATGTCAGGCACGGTTGGTATTGAGAATGGTACAGAGACTCATTTTGTTGGTTGTGATTTCGATGCAATTGGTACAGTATCTGGAAAGCTACGTATTACATTAGATTATGAGGCACTGTTCCAAAGTGAAGATGATTTCGTAACATTCAAGAATGAAATGTATAACAAGGTTCTTCTTAAACTGAAAGATCGTGCAAGTAATAAGTCTTTAATTCTTTACTTACCAGCTTTCAAAGCAACAGCATATACACTCAACAACCCTAACTCAGGTCTTGTTACAGCAAGTATCAGCGGTATGGCTACTGTTGATCAGTTAGTTGGTGACAGTATTGTTATCGGTGTTTTAGATGGCTAACCCACTTTCAGCAGCTATAAAGGCTACTGTTCGTGAGCTGGAGATGATCAAGCAAGACTTGATCATCTCTCATCAAGTGACTATGTATGAGATTGGAGAACAGCTTGTCTATCAAACACCTCTCAAGACAGGTCTTGCATCTAATAACTGGAATGTCACAGCAGATGATACAACAGAGTCAGAGAGAGAGGCAGGGTTTGAAGGCGGAAAAGGTTTATCATCTTTAAATGCGATTTCATACCAAGTCAAAGATTTATACAAATACCCAGAGTCATTGTTTTATAATCCTGTGGATTACATATGGGACTTAGAGGCAGGTAGTTCAAGACAAGCTCCTAATGGGATGGTAACCCCAACAGTTCCTCAAGTAGAGAGTATCTGGATAGGTAATTTACAGAAGAACGGATTAATAAAATAAGGAGACATTTAATGACAAAGTTTACAATTAGCGGAACACAATTCCGAACAGTTAAGAAAGATATCAAATTAGACATCATAGATAAAGATGGTAAGGTACAAAAAGACACTGTGGTAGGTTGGGTAGAGATTCGAGGAGAGGATGATCCTATTTACCAGAAACGGGTGGCTCCTCATATCATTGCTTATCAAGAGGATACTGAACTTGCTCGTAAAGAGATCCAAGAGATCAAAGAGAAGGCTGAGAAAGATAAAGTAGAAGATGTTGATATCAGTGTTCCTCAGGAAAAGTTCAAAGAAGCCATTGAGAGCTTCATGAGAGAGGCTGTAATCGCATCAATTGAAAAATGGGATGAAGGGTTCTTTGAAGGTGAATACTCTCCTCAGAGAGCTTCTGAGTTATTCTCAGACCCAGCTAACAATCACATCTATAATCAGTTAGCAGCTCTCATCAAGGATAGAGAAGCTTTTTTGCCAAGTGCAAGTGCATAGTTGTAGAATGGATAGAATTACACGCTGCACTTGATGTTCCAGTCAGGAAAGGCAAGAAAGTACATGTTGCCAGAAATGCTCATAAACTCAAAGAAGAGAAGTTTGGTGAAAAATCTGACTTGTTGGAGAGAGAGCGTAACTTAGACATTTCAGATGTAGGATCCTTAATAGACCTGTTCTGGGATGTACACTATCTAAGAGAGCAAAGTACAGACTTAGGAGTACCTCCTCTTAATCCCACTAAGATGAGAGATCACTTTGAACTCTCAGGTAGGAAAGTGAGCAAATGGGAATACAAAGTTCTGATGGAGATGGATCTTGCATACAGAGCTACAGTAATAGATAATTATAAATAGGAGCAAAGCTTATGGCTCAAGAAGCCGAACTCAGGATTAAGCATGACAGTGTTGAGAAGACAACATCGGCAATTGATGCTTTAATAAGCAAGCTTGATCAATTAGACAAAGGTCTTGGTAAGTTAAGTACCGAGAATAAAGCACAAGAAGCTTCTCAAACTAAATTAAATACAGCACTAAAAGCAGCAGAGATTGCTAGGAAGAAAGCTGTAGACATGTTAGGATTGCACCAGCAAGGTCTTCACAAGCTCAGTGATGCGTATGCAACTGAGCAAGCAGCTATAAAAGCTAGAGAAGTTGCTGCTAAGAAAGGTATAGAAACAGGGAGTAAAGAATATGACATACTTCTCAACAACATCAAGGCAACAGAATTAGCAACAACAGCCTCTAAGAGATTAGCAGCAGAGCAAGCTCAGAAAGCAGCTGAGATGACTAAATCACAAAAGGCAGCAGAGTTAGAGGCACTAGCTCAAGGCAAACAGACAGCCGCTGAGAAAGCTCAGGAGAAAGCATTAGCATCTTCTAATATAGCTAGAGAGACAGCAACAAAACTTCTCAAGCTAGAAGAGAAAGGCTTAGATAGATTAAGTGATGAGTATGCAGAAGCCAGAGGTGAAATCCTTGGGATTGAGAAAGCTAAGCAGAAAGGACTTAAAACTGGGTCTGATGAATACAACCAGATAGTTAAAAATACTAAAGCCATAGAGCAATCTACAGCAGCCAGAAAGCGTCTTCAAAAAGAGACAACAGAGGGCACTAAAGGTGCAAGTAAGTTCACTGATGGCCTAGATGACATGGCTAAACAGGCAGCACTTGTAGATGGACCATTAGGTGGCATAGCATCGCGACTTACAACCTTAAGTGCTATCCTTAAATCTACAGGTGGCATAGGAGGGGCAATAGCCCTAACAGGACTTGGCATAGGTGTTGCATTATTCACCCAACAACTCTCCAGAGGCATAACAACTGCTAAAGAGTCTGAGGTTGCATTTAAAACACTTGAAGCTCAAATAGAGGCAACAGGTAATGCAGCAGGGTACTCAGCTACCCAATTAGATATGATGGCCAGAAACATAGCAAGAGGCACTTTAGACAGTACAGATAATGTAAGAACCAGTATCCAATCTCTCCTGTCTTTTACAAATGTCTCATCTGCTGTGTTTGAAGATGTCATAAGGAAATCTCAAGATATTGCTATTGTAGCTGGTAAATCTACTAAAGAAGTCGTTAACCAGTTAGGCAGAGTACTAGATAATCCAATCTCTAAACTAGAGTCTCTAAAAGAGTTAAGGATTGATCTTGAAAAAGGTGACAAGGATCGGATAAAGAGTTTACAAGTAGAAGGTAGACTTTATGAAGCTCAAGAGATAATCCTAAGCAGAATTAATGGGAGGTATGGGGATATAGCTAGGGCGCAAGCAGATACTTTAGCTGGAGATCTCGATACAGTCAACCAGCAATGGACAGAATTGTTCGAAACGCTAGGGAGAGGAGCTAGTGGACCACTTAGGACAGTTGTTCAAAATTGGTCACAATGGTTAGAGCTCGCACAACAACTGTCAGAGACAGACGTTGAAACCACGCTGAGAAAGCAAAGAAATGAAATGCAGGGGCTTACCAAGACATCAGAAGACACAGCCAAGCAAATAGCTCTAATAGATCAGCGTCTCGAAGAGTTAAATAAGTCAGGTGATGAACTTAGCCTTGCAGATAAGGTGGGAAGGTTATCACTAGAGGCAGGAACTGCTGTTGAGGGTTTCCTTAGGATGCAAGCATCTTGGGTTGGAATAGGTGATGGGATAATTTCGGCCAGAGAACTTTCTGACAGGTTTTACACAGATGAGCAGAAAGAGTCTATTTCACTACTAAGACTTAAAGAGGAACTGGTAGAGAAACAGAAGCAACAAAATGGTGAATACTCTAACTATGTGTCCCTTCTAACAGATGCACAGCAAAAAGCAAGAGATACTTCTGAACAAGAACTTGAGAAACAAAAGCAACTTACAGCAGCCTTCTTACAGACAGGGGATACAGCTAGCGATTATTACCTTTCAGTTAAAGCTGGACAAGATGCATTAACAGAGGCTAGGAAAAGAGAGCTTGCTGTTTCAGAAGAGTCTCTCTCTAAGGTTAAAAGTATTATTGCAGGTGGGAAAGAGAATCTTACAGTTCAAGAAAAAGAGCTAAAGATTATTTATGAGAACATCCTAGCAACATCCGACCTCACTAGGCAACGTGTAACTTACAACACTGTTCTTCAAAAGACTAAGTCCCTACAAGCACAGCAAGACGGGCTTGAGAGAGAGGTCGAACTTTACAAGGCAACAACAAGTGGTATCCTCAAAAACTCAGAAGCTTATATACAACTCTCAGCCAGCATAAAAACAGCTAATGATATAAAGCGCATGAGTGGAGAAGTTACATCAGATCAGGCCAAAGCTTTATATCAAGAAAATGTTGAATTACTCAAAGCTCAACGTAACCAAACTGTACTCAATGCATTAAAAGCCAGTGATTCTAATAGTGCAAACGTAGCTACACTTAATAGGCAGATTGAGTTACAGAAGTTATTAGCAACTGGTGTAAGTAAAACGTCTTCTGAATATATCTATGAAGAAGAGCGTCTAAAAGCGCTGAACACTATCAAGACAAATGCTATAGCTTTAGATAGTGAAGAATACACACAACTATTACGCAATGCGGAGGCAATAGCTGCTAAAAGATCTGAACTACAAAAGTATCAGGACTTAGCAGATGCAGGTATTAGTTTCTCATCTACAGGCGGTGCTCAGATAGAAGGTACACTAAGCCAGTTAACATCAGCACTTCCTGATGAACTTATTAAGCTAGATAATCTTGTAGATGTTGAGAATGGCATTTCTCAAGAAATGGTGGATAAACTAAAAGAAAATCTTAAAGCCACTTTCATGGATGAAAAGAATGAAATACTTATTCCTCTAGGTTTCTTTGTAGATGAAGAAGGAGCTATTCAGGCAGCAACAGAATTAAATCTTCTACAGGAAGAATTGCGGGTTCAGGAAAAAGAACTTAAAGAGTTGTGGCAGGAAGAAGATCTTATAACTGAAGAACAATATCTGGAAAGAAAAAGGCAGCTAAATGTAGATTATGAAGATAAGATAACCAATGCTAAAATAGCTGCTTGGGAAGCCACAGCAGAGGCTCAAGCACTATCAAGGCAAGGAGAGGTGGCTGGTGTCATATCTAGTGGAGCTAAGATGTTATCAGCGGTTGCAGGTAACAGTAAGAAGTTAGCTAAGATCTCTAAAGCTGCTGCAATCTTTGAAACTTCAACTGCACTTGTTCAGAGCATAGCAAAGGCATCAGCAGTAGGTTGGCCAGCTAATATACCTATAATAGCAGAAGCCTTTTCAACTGGTACACAGTTAGTAAGTCAAGCTAAATCCTTAAAAGAACCTTCTTTCGCCTTTGGTGGTGTAGATATCCAAGGAGCAGGTACAGGAAGGTCAGATAGTATCAAGGCAAATATTGCAAGAGGTGAGTCAGTGATGACAGCCCCTGCTACAGCTAGATACAAAGACACTCTTGAAAGAATGAATGCAGGTTTACCTGTTAGACAAGGTGGTGGAGGTTCATTTACATCTTCTCCAGTCATAAACATCCAAGGAGACGCATCAGAGCGCACTGTAGGCTTGATTGAGATGAGGTTAAGGGATTATGAAGAACGTGTGCAGCAAATCGCTCAGGGCGTGTCTCAGCAAACCATACAGGAAGAAAATGAGGTAGGTGGGTTCTTAAATCCAATTTAAATAATAAGGAGGAAGATTAGTGGCAATCATTGATCTTCCTTATCAGGATATTATTGACAGAGATTCAGGACCAACATCAGATGGTTTTGACTTGAATGAAATACAGTATTCTGGTAAGGTATCACAAAGAAGTTTTAATGGCCCAAGTGTAGAGGCATCAAGAAATTCTACATGGCAAGTCAAGTGGAAACTTTTAGAGTTTGATAAAGGACAAGGTGTTAGCTATGACATCGATGTTGTAAGAGACTTTTACCGATTAGCTCAAACAAATATGGTCAGGTGGAAGCCTTTCGATATAGCACAGACAAGGATCTGGAGAATCGTTCCTAACTCTTTCAAACAGACAAACACAGCAGGGACAATCTTTGAAGCGTCTCTTAATTTAGAATATTTATACAACGAATAAGGAGGAAGGCCAATGAGCTTAGTTACTCATAGAGCAAAAGAAGATCTAGGTGGTTTGGTCTACCTACTTACAATAGATATGAGAGAGGTAACTGGAGATCCTACTCATGTGCTAAGGTTTGTAAATAACTATGGAGAAGACGGAACAGGGGTACAATATCAGGGCAACCAATATACGCCACATCCTTACAATCTTCAGCAAATAAAGAGGACAGCAAAGTCCAACAAAACAGGTGCAAAACTTTTCTTATCAGATAATGAAGGCTTGACCATAACTCGCTTTATAGACAAGGTAGGTGGTGACATACAAGGTGCTAGAGTTATTGAACTTAAAGTGTATGGAAGGTTCTTAGATTCATCTCCAGATGCCAATGCCTTAGCATATGTGAAAAGATTAGATCACGTAGTAAGTTATGTAGAGGATGGAGATAAGATAGGAGAGATTGTTATACAAACTCTAGATCCTTTATCTAAGGAGATCAATGTTCCTACAATTTCTTTCACAGCAGGTGAGCCAAACGGAACAGCTTCTGCTATAAACATATTCCCAGCAGTTAACAGAAATATATCAAGAGAGAGAGGTTAGATTGAATTTACAATGTGAGAAGAGTATCCAAGAAGAGGCTTTAAATAAATGGCCTGAGGAAATGGTAGGTTATATAAAAGGAGGAAGTTTTTATGCATTAAAGAATATTTCAAAAGACCCAAAAAACAGATACCAATTATCTGCCAAGGATACTCTTTTTATATTGAATAATAATATAGACTATCTAGTCCATTCTCATCCTAAACTAGACAACAATCCTAGTCAGATGGATATAACTTCTCAGCAATCAATAAACATACCATACCTTATCATAGGGACTGATGGTGAGTCATTTACAAACATTAGGGAGACACCATGAAGCATCCACAGAAACGAACAATACACTTCCACGGTGTTTTTAAAGAAAGATATCAGTCAGAGCCTTTAGAAGTGTATGCAGACAGTATGTACAACCTTTTCAATATCATTTTTAAATGTGCATACCCAGAGTTGCTTAAAGAGAAGGTGTTAGGTATCTCTTTTGAAACGGAAGATGGACAATTGACAGAATTGTTTGATCCAGAACAAGAGCTAAGTGATAAACAAACAATTATACATATCTATCCTAAGGCAGATGGTGCTGAGCTCCTTACAATCATAGCAATTGTTATTGCAGTGGTGGCTATAGGTGCAGCCTTTCTTCTAGCACCTAAGCTAGAAGCTAACCAAGAGACTACATCAGGAGCTAACTGGACTAACCCAGAGAACGTTGTAGGACAAGGTGGTAGTATGCCAGTAATACTTGGTAGAAGACGGACTGGTAGCCGTGTGGCATCATATGGGGTGGATTCTAAGTTATATAGGAGTAGAGTATGATAACAAACAAAAAGCCGTTGAGAACGATTGGTCAGCAAGTTACCAATCAGGGGTTTAATAAGCCAAGCTTGTACTCTATCTCTGGCCTTATCAACTTCGGAAGTGAAAGTAATGCAAACTTTGTAGATGTAGTCTCAGTTGGACCAATATCCTCCATTGATAATGTATACATAAATGATACAGATATCTCTACAGGGGAGTTCCCTTTATCAGAGATTTTCACCCACACGGGTGACACAGAGACACAACCGTTTGAAGGTGATTTCCCTTATTCAGAAAGAGCCTATGGTATTTCTAAGCAAGCAGATACATCAGAGGGTGATAACAACACATCGACCACCACAACATTTAAGAGATCAGTAAGTGGAGTAGGTGTCTCTGGTGTAAGGATTTCCTTCACTGCCCCTCAGTTTACCCACAAAGATAATAAGAACAGACGAAAAAGAGCAGAAGCTACTTTCACGGTACATCTTTTAGATGAAAACGGTAGTCGAGTAAAAACAGAAAGAATAGACAACCCTTACTTTTATTCTACAAACCCTATCTCAGTACAATTAACAATGTTAGCTAGAGATCAGGATCTGGACAGAGTCTGGGAATATGAGGTTGAGATGGACATCTTGACCAATAAATACAGAACAGTTGCATCAGGTAACTGGGCAGCTTCGATAGTCACAGAGCTATACAAAGACACACAGACCTACAAAGATATTGCAATGGCGAGTGGTAAGATAGTATCTAGTGACGTAAGTGGATCTACACCTAAACGAGAATACTTAGTCAACGGTTATAAAGTTGATGTACCTGTTTATGTGGGAGCTGAACAGACCTTCTTAGGAGAGTTTACCAAGGCCACATCAGGTAGTCATGCTTGGAACGCAATGGCAGTTCTTGTAGATGACAAATGGGGTGCTGGCCTACCTCTTGACAAAATCAATATAGCTAGTTTTGTAGGGTTCGACAAGTATCTGTCAGAAACACTCTCTGATGGCTCTCAGAGATACAAGCACAGTCAAGAGCTTTTAAAGGCAGATAATTATTTCAGAATAGCATCCCAAATCGTAGGTGCAGCAGATGGTAAACTTTATGAGGATACCAGCGGAAGAATTGGTGTACTGATTGATAGACAGACTGACAACAGACGAGTTATCACTTCTTATGACATCCAAGACGAGAAGGTAAAAAGAACAACTGTTCCTGATAAGAAAAAGACAAACTATGTAGAGATTGAATATTCAGATGAGACTAATAACTTTCAGAAGAATATCATATCAGTTCAAGATGACTTAGCCATTACAAAGAATGGATTAATAAGTCAAAAGCTTAAATCAGATACCTGTACCGTTCCTCAGGAAGCCCGTAGAACGATTGAAAAAGTACTAGCTACCTCACAGGCCTCTACAACAACTTATGTATTCTCAGTAGGGCATACGCACGAGGATGTGCAAATAGGTGAAGTGGTTGCACTTTATGATCGTATCTATTCAAGAGTCAACTACTGTGGTAAGATTGCAGCAGGAACTACACTTACTAAAATAATTGTAGACAAAAGAACACCTATTAGTTTAGAGGGTATTTCAAATCCATATTTAGTACTAGACAATGATAGAGGTGTTCCAGCAAGATACCCAATAGCTTCATGGACAGATCATAGTATCACTCTTTCAGCTCCATTGCAAGCTATACCAGAAGACTTTACATCATTTGCTGTAGAAAGCAATGATGTTGATGGAATTAAACCTACACTGATGCGTGTCATGGGTGTAACAGATAATAAAGGTGTGTTACAATTAGAGTGCTTAGAGTACAATGACTCATTGCAAAGCTATGTAGAAAACGGTACAGAGTTGGTAATACCTCTTACAAGATTAGTACCAGAGCTGCAAGAGGAGATACAAGGGCTTTCTCTTATAAAGACTACAGCAGGTATTTCTGCAAACTGGGATAATGCGGAAGAGGGTGCATATGTTTATTTCTGGAAGAAGTTTACAGGAGACACGGAGAAAGATCCTAACAATACAGGTATTTTAGTCACAAGTGGTCAAACAGACGTATCAAATAACACATTACCAATCCCACTTGAACCTGCCAGATATGAGTTCTCTGTATACATATTAAATGAGTTGACAGGTGAAAGCAGTCCAACTAAGAGTGTGAGCATCAATCTAGGTATAACAGATTCTGCTACATCTCCAATACCTCAGCCTACAAACTTCGATACAGAAGAAGGTCAAGGCAGCTATGCGGGAAAAGGTTTCACACTAAAATGGGATCAAGTGGTTGGGAATGAAACACCTTACCTAATGGGATATATACTTCGTATAACACAGGGTGGAAGTACTTTAGAGTACAGACTATCAAGTGATTGCAGGTCTTATCAAATAACACCACAGGCGCTTACAGAGGCGTTTGGTGAAGATTACTCTAGAAACTTCACAGCAAGACTTATTGCATACGATGATACACTAGCATCTGCACCAACAGTTACAAGAGTAATAAACAATGATGCACCTATCTCTCCAGAGATAACTGTAAGAGTCACAGGAGACATATTACTATCCTCTAACAGTGGCGTACCAGAAGATGTTATAGGATCTCTTGTGTATGTCTGGGAGAGTTCAGACGTAAACTCTGCAAGACCAGCAACAGCATTAGTATTTCGTAGTAATCAAGTTGCTGAGGTAGATCTTCCAAATGATACACTGGTATATGATAACAGGGATTATGTATTTGAGGCAACATGGGTTGACGGATTCGGAGAAACAGGGGCAAACTATGGAAGATCTCAAATAGCATTTGGACCTGATGTTTTAATACCTGAATCAATGTACCTGATAAGAGCTAATGCTTATTCTATCACAGGTGTTCAGGTAGAGTTTGAACATGATGGTGTTTGGCTGGAAAAGATGAAAGTCTATTACAGAAAAACCAATGAGTCAGGAGAGTTTCTACTAGATGATAGTTACCTTTTTGAAGGAGATGTACGAGTAAACTATGACGAAGGTTCTCAATCAGGGACTTTTATCCTTGAGGGACTAGACTATAACAGTGAGTATGAGATATATACGACTGTTTCTAACATAGCTAGTGCAGACTCTGAGGCATCAGGGACAGTTGTAGGTATTACAGTTCCTTACGCTAACGTTGATGATATTAGAGATGATATTGTTGAGGTCAGAGACAACATCCTCGATGTAAGAGATCAGGTTGATGGCGAGCTAAGACCACAACTAAACCTTGAGATTTTAAAAAGAGAGGATAGTGATAGGGAGCTTTTCAATACCACTGCTTCACTTGCTGAGTTTAGAAGAAATAGCAATAGTGAATTAAATACACTTAGAGATGCCACATTTGAAGTAAATCCCGAAACAGGCACAATAGAATTAAGAGCATATAACTACGCAGACAATCAATTTACCCAAGCAGGTATTTTGATTGACGGTGTAGATGCGAAGGTTAATATCAATGCTGGAAAGATCGTAGACCTAGGGAATTCTGTTCAAGATGCAAATGCAAGTATCGATGTGCTTGCAGGTCAGGTGGAAATTAAGGCAAGCTATACAGAGATGACAGAATATGTAAGTGGTGCATTGGATGCAATCATTCCTGCATATTCTTTTGGATTCTTCAATAGCTCAGAAGGCTGGTCGGCTGTAAATGGCACTATCACTCAAGGGAATGGATTTATAAGTACAGCTTGGGGTGATATAGAAAATCAATCGCTTAACTATCCAGCAGATGAAAATCCAATTATTACTCTTACAATAAAGAGATTAGCAGGAAGCGGCTTTACAGGTGATTTGGTTGTCACTTTCTCAGACGGTAGCACTCAGACATACGCAGACGTTATCAGTGACAGCGTTATAGGTGTAACCAATGTTAAGAACCTAAACTTAGCAGAAGATCCAACTTACACAGGAACAGTAACAGGTTTACGTATTGTGCTAGGTAGCTCTGTAGCGGATGAGTATGAAATTAATAGCATCACTATTGGTAAACCATCTGCACAACTAGATGCGCTAGACGGCATAACAGCACAGGTAAACCAGCTAGGTATAGACGTTGATGCAATAAACGGCCAGTTAACCAGTTTCGTTACTACCACTTTTTATGATGAAAACACGGTAACACTTAATAACGTGACTCAAGTGCTAGACGGTGAGGGCGCTATAATCTCACTCAAGGCAACGCAAACAGAGTTAAATGAGCAAGGCACTGTAAGTAAAGCAAATAGTGCAAGTTTTTGGGTGGATGCAGCAGAGGCAAACATAACAACCACTATCACTAGCTTCAACGCTCAGGATGGTGGGATTGATGATAAGCTAGAGGGTCTTGCTGGAAGTGTTAATACTATTAACCAAGAACTTAGTACCATTGATGGTGCAAGTATTCGTACTCAACTAGCAAGCATCAACAGATTAGAAATAGAAAGTGACAATCTGGAAGAGATACAATTCTACACAGAGTTGAAGCTGTTAGATCAGAAAAACAGGGATCTGGAGATAGGGGACTCTGTTGCTACTTTAGATACGCAGTATAAGACAGTAGCTAATGATGCTCAGGCACTTTCACAACAAATAACTGAGCTAGATTCATCTATAGGTGTTCTAGGTGGTCAGATTGATGCAAATGCTACCTTTATATTGAACACGGATGCAAAGGTAGATGGGACTGCAAGATCACTTGCAGACTTAACAACAGATGTTGAAAATACAAAGGGTGATCTGTCTGATGCACAACTTTCATTAGACTCAACCATTGATGAATTAGGAAATGTATCTAGTCGTGCTTACCTCGGTGTTAGTGAGACAGTTGATGGAAAGACTACGGTCACAGGCATTACTGCTGACTCTTCTACAAATGGCTTACGCTTTCAAGGGGATGTGGTTCAGTTTGATGACTCCGCTGGCAACCCTGCCTTGCAGTACAGAGCAGATTTGAACAAGTGGGTATTTACGGGCAATGTTGTAGTAGGTGGATACACTGTTGAGTCGGAAGATGATATACGTGCTTTAGATGGAGACACTATCTATGAGGCTTATCAATATTCAGTTAACGGGTCAACAAACTGGCACGATACATTTACAACAGGGGATTTGTACAGGAGGTCTGCAACTGTAACGAATGGTGTTATTGGTGCTTGGAGTGCTGCTGCGAAAATAGCAGGGATAGACGGTGCTAGAGGTCCACAAGGTGTTCAAGGGCCTAAAGGCGATGACGGCTTATCCACTTACACTTGGATACGCTATGCCGATACATCTAGTGGTGGTGGTATAAGTAATAACCCAACTAATAAAGAATACATTGGTTTTGCATATAATCGGGAAAGCCCTATAGAGCTTAACGATCCTAACTTGTACACTTGGTCACTTATCAAAGGTACTGATGGTGTGAAAGGTGACACAGGCGCAGATGGTACAACTCACTACACTTGGATAGCTTACTCAAACTTTGCAGATGGTACTGATTTATACCAAACACCTAATAGCAATACTTTATACATAGGTATCGCACCTAACAAGCTGACTCCTACAGAATCCAATGTAAAAGGAGACTACACTTGGTCGAGATTTAAAGGTGAAGATGGTTCTGATGGACAGGACGGTGCGAATGGTCAGGATGGTGCAGACGGTCAAGTAGGAGCAGGATTTTACGGCTCCACATACACAGCTATCTCATGGACAACATCAACAGCTAACAGCCGTTTTAGTGCGTTAGTAGGTCGCAACCCAGTTAATGGAGATATATTCACTCAGACAAGAGTAGATGGTACTGACTCTCAAGCTAGACAGTATAATGGTTCTTCTTGGGTAACTGTAGCCTTGCAAGTTAACGGCTCTATTGTTGCTAAAGACACTATTGCAGGTGATAGACTGATTGCGGGTACGGAGATTAGTGCTCCGATTTTAGATGGTGGCATCATCAGGGGTGCTAAAGTTGAGATGCTGGGAGCAAACTTTATGAAAGTGCAATCTGCTACACCTTTCGGACCCAACAACTTGATTGAGTGGTACGGTGAAAAAGCAGGTAAAGTGCTAGGAGACGGCACACCAGACTACAGCGCTTTAGGCAAAGTAAACGCCATAACATATCTAGGTGATGATGGCAGTGCTTACTTTGGCGGATCTATAATCGCAGGCACACTGACGACAAGTAAAGCAAACCCTTCCACAGCAAACAATGTGACAGTGGACACGGGCAGCTTTGGTAGTAATGGCGGTCAAATCGCTGTTGTATGTAGTCTTTCATCTAGCGGAACTACGGGAGAAATAAGTGGCAGTTGTGGCACACTCCCTACCCCAGAGGTAACACTGAAATTATATTCAGGAGCTACTCTACTAAGGCAGGAAGTGTTTCAGGGTAGTACAGACTGCTCTCCTGAGGCTGGTGGTAAGATAGAAACTTACTTTCTAGGGGGAAGTTTTACATATTATGACAATGAATTATCAACAAGTAATAGAGAGTTCACTTTGACTGCAACTATATCAAATATCTTTGGAAGTAAAACACAAAGACTTTCAATAGTAACACAAGAAGCTTAATATGCGTAAACTAATATTAATACCACTCATTTTAATATCAGCCTGTTCAGAGCAGATTGATAAAGAATTTAACAGGGAAGGAGAGAGATTATCTGTCACTGTAGAACTGAGCGGTAATATGAAAAGGGATGCTTTTGAATACCATGACAATCTAATGGGACAGGCTCTGTACTCGCCAGACGATAACTTGTGCGATATTGTTGTAGATAGTAAATTATCAATCAGCGAGCAACAGAAAACACTTGGCCATGAGTTAATGCACTGCCTTTACGGTAACTATCACAAATAACGACACAACACATGGACGTGTTATACTTTAACAAACACTACAGGAGCATATAAAATATGTGGTATACAGCAACAAGCGCCAGCGTTACAAACGGTGCAACAGTCGTCGCAATTACAACGGGCGATGACATTTCCATTATTCAAGAAGATAGTGGACTAATATTTGAGGGTGAAAGTCCTGTACAAGTTAAGCGAGGTTACATTGATGGAAGTGGCAATAAGTTTATTGAGCTTGAAAAACCTTGGCCTTACACAGGAAAGACTAACCAACCTCTGGTTTCCTTTCCTACAGATGCAAGCTTTGCAGAAGCTACCGCTGAACTGAGACGTGTTATTGATACACTTTCGGTAGCAAGTACGGTAGAAGCACAACAGGGTACTGATGATGAAAAGATAATGACACCTCTAAAGGTCAAGGCTGCTATTGATTTTAATTCAACAGAAAATCTAGTAAGTGATGACATTCTGCAAGACACAGGCGCTGCATCAGACAAGCTGATGAGTCAGAATGCAATAACGTTAGCAATACAAGCTGCTCTTGATAAGGCAGATACTGCTCTGAATTACTCAACATTAGCTTGGGACAGTGTTTCAGATACAGAAGAGGGCGAGGGTGTTTCAAGCGGAGTGACAGATGTCCATAAGAACATGAAACGATGTTTGCTACTAGACGATGGTACAGTTAACTACTACCTTGATCCTAATAACTCTTTGCAAAAAGAGGGAGGAGGTATTGCAAACCTAGGAGGGACTGATGGACAAGTAATGGTAGAAGTACCTAAATGCTATGTGAAGGTCTCTAAGGAAGGGAATATAGTTAAATGGTCTGTTAGCTCAGAGCCTAAGCTAGGTTATGTGTTGCACCCTGCATTTACTAAAAATGGCACACTAACTTATGATGAAAAGCTTGATATGTGGCATTATCCTGATGCTACAGATATAGTTGATTATATTTATGTTGGTGCCTACCAAGCAAGTGTTTATGACGTATCAGCTAGTGAGTATATTGACGG
>Ga0114983_1000544_pt1 | contig 15938 bp, 17 predicted proteins | sample Shrwel_input2_RT_FD_87182 | JGI IMG/M metagenome (GOLD analysis project Ga0114983, IMG submission 87182) | Subsurface microbial communities from deep shales in Ohio, USA - Utica-3 well 1 S input2 RT | ecosystem: Environmental > Aquatic > Deep subsurface > Shale gas/oil reservoir > Produced... | reverse complement strand
GTCCAGGATGTCGTCGCGCTTTTTCGCGCGGGCGTCGTCAGATTGTCGGATACGGGCCATGTGGGAATGCTGCCGTCGTTAACGTAACAGTGTCAACAATTATTCAAGGTTGCCGTCAGGCCAGCCGCTCGCGCAGCAGCGCAGCTTCGCCGCGGATCGCGGCGATCGCCTCCGGCTTCAGCCGATCCAGGTTGCGCACCTGCATCACCAGCCGCGGATGGCCGGCGAAGCGTTCGCGATGGCGGTCGAGGAAATCCCAGTACAGGGTCGTGAACGGGCAGGCCTTCGGCCCGGTGCTGACGCCGGGATCGAAGCGGCAGCCCTTGCAGTAGTTGCTCATCTTGTCGATGTACTTGCCACTGGCGATGTACGGCTTGGAGCCCATCAGCCCGCCATCGGCGAACTGGCTCATGCCGATGGTGTTCGGCACTTCGACCCATTCGACGGCATCGACGTACACGGCCAGATACCACTCGTGCACCGCGCGCGGCCGCACGCCGAACAGCAGCGCGAACAGGCCGGTGATCATCAGCCGCTGGATGTGGTGTGCATAGCCGTGGGTCAGCGTGTCGCGCACCACGTGCTTCAGGCAGTTCATCTCGGTGTCGCCGGTCCAGTACAGCTTCGGCAGCGGCTGCTCGGCACCGAGCGCGTTGTCATCGAGATAGGCCGGCATGTGCCAGAAGTACAGGCCGCGCACGTATTCACGCCAGCCGATGATCTGGCGCACGAAGCCTTCCACACTCGCGATCGGCGCCCGCTTGGCGTGATACGCAGCGACCGCGGCATCGATCACTTCGCGCGGGTTCAGCAGCTTCAGGTTCATCGCGGCAGACAGACGCGAGTGATAGAGCAGCGGCTCGGTGTCCCAGACCGCGTCCTCGAACGGGCCGAAAGCGGTCAGCCGGTGCTCGATGAAATCATCGAGCGCGGTGAGCGCGTCGGCGCGGGTTACGGGCCAGTCGAAGTGCTGCAGCTCGCCGGGATGTTCGGCATAGCGTTCGGCGACCATCGCCAGTACCTCGGCGGTGACGGCATCGGGCAGGAAGCGGCGCGGCTTCGGCACGAAGCCCGGCCCGGACTTGCCGAAGGCTTCACGGTTGTCGTGGTCGTAGTTCCATTCGCCACCTTCAGGCTGGCCATCGGCGTCCATCAGCACGCCGGTGCGGCTCCGGACGGCGCGATAGAAGTGCTCCATCCGAGGCTGCTTACGGCTGCCCATCCAGGCGCGGAACTCGGCGACGGTGGTGATGTAGTGGCGGTCGACGCGCACGTCCAGCGGCACGCCGGCTGCTGCGCAGACACGCTCGAAGTCCTGCGCCAGCCGCCATTCGCCGGGCTCGACGACGATCACCGCAGCCGGTTTCAGCGCGGCGATCGACGCTGCCAGCGCATCAGCCAGCGTCGCGTGCGGATGCGTGCCGGTGGCGTGGTAGTCGAGCGGCCAGCCGCGCGCCGTCAGGGCATCGCGGAAGTGCCGCATCGCCGCGAGGAAGATCGCGATCCGGGTCTTGTGGCTCCAGACGTAGTTCGCCTCGGCTGCGGCTTCGCACATCCACAGCCGGTCTTGCGTCGGGTCGAAGCCGTCAAAGGCCGAGGATTGTTCGTCCAGCTGGTCGCCAAGGACGACGATGAGATTGCGCATGGGAAAGGTTCATGGGGAAGGGAAATTCAGGTTCGCCGTGCTTTCCTCGCGGTCCGCAGCTCGGGTGTCGGCACGGCCGACCCGGCGCTGGACGCAGCGGAAGCAACCGCCGATGACCGCCGGCCACGACAGGCGTCGGAGCAGTAGCGCACCTCGTCCCAGACCTTCTCCCACTTCTTCCGCCACGCGAAAGGACGCTGGCAGACCAGGCAGATCTTTTCCGGCAGATGGGGTTTGCGGTGTGCCACGGGGTGGGGGCGGCGAGACGTGCGGTGGATTGTGCACGAGGTCAGGAACACCACGGGCTGATGCTTATTGGGGCCTGGTCGCGACCGGCCGCAGTGCGCATGATCGCAGCCACCTCGATCAACTTGGACGCATGGCGTGAATCTGCCCGAAGGCTTGTATGACCTGCTGCTGACCGAAAGCCTGCAGGCCCGGCTTGACGACGCCAGCGCCAGACGCGAGCCCTTGGCTGGCAATGCCGCCGAATGGCTCGGCGAGCTGATCGGCAGGCAGCTGGCCGCCGTGCTCGACGAGTTGCCGGGCGACGGTGCCGACAAACGACTTGCACAGCTGTCGTTGATCAACGAGCTGCTGGTCAGCCTGCGGGCACGACTTGCCGCCCAGACGCCATCGGCCGACGCCGCCGCGCTGCTCGATCCGGTGACGCTGCCGCCCAGCGTGCTGAAGTCGATCCGCCGCGATCGGCAGTTCCCGCAGGCACCGGAACTGGGATTGGCGCTGCCATGGCTGTTCACCGCCGGCAAGGGCTCGCCTGCCTTGCTGCCCGAGCTGCGCCGCGAGCTGGCCGCGGCGGACAGCGTCGATATCCTGGTCAGCTTCATCAAGGTCGAGGGCGTACGAAAGATCGCCGACGTGCTGAAGGCGATCACGGCGATCGACGCCTCCGGCCGCCCTGCGACGCGGCTGCGGGTACTGACCACGACCTACACCGGTGCGACCGACGCCAAGGCGCTCGACGAGTTGGCGGCGTTGCCCGGCTGCGAACTGCGCGTGTCCTACGACGGCCGACGCACGCGCTTGCACGCCAAGGCTTGGCTGTTCCGTCGGGCGACCGGCTTTGGCTCGGCCTATGTCGGTAGCGCCAACCTGTCGGGTGCGGCGATGACCGGCGGCCTGGAATGGACGGTGAAGCTCACTCAACGTGCGCAGGGCGCGCTGTTCGAACGCGCGGTGGCCCACTTCGAAACGCTGTGGGCCGATGGCGAGTTCGAAGCTTACGACTCAAGCCGCAGCGACGATCGCGACCGCTTGCGTGCCGCGCTGTTACGCGAGTCCGGCAGCTTGCGTGCGGACGACGCCACACCGCTGCGCTTCTTTGATCTTCAGCCGAAAAGTTATCAGCTGGAAGTGCTCGACCAGCTGGACGCGGAGCGCGCGCGCGGCCGCATCCGTAACCTGTTGGTCGCCGCGACCGGAACCGGCAAGACCATGGTTGCGGCCTTCGACTACCGACGTTTATGCGCACGGCTGGGCGGCCAGCCGGCGCTGCTGTTTGTGGCCCATCGCGAGGAAATCCTGCGCCAGGCGCTGCGCAGCTATCGCGAAGTGCTGCGCGATCCGCAGTTCGGCGAACTGCTGGTCGGCGGCACGCAGCCGGCCTCGTTCAAGCATCTGTTCGCGACGGTAGCCAGCCTTGCCAGTCGCGATCTGATCACTACGCTGGGCGCGGGGTACTGGCACACGGTGGTGATCGACGAATGCCATCACCTGGCAGCCGACAGTGTCGACGCCATCGCCACCCGCCTGCGACCGCAATGCCTGCTGGGCTTGACCGCGACCCCGGAGCGCCATGACGGCCGGCCACTTGGCCCGTACTTCGACATGCGCCCGGATGGCAGCCCGGCGGTCGAACTGCGGCTCTGGCATGCGCTGGACCTGCAACTGCTCGCGCCGTTCGAGTACTACGCCTGCGATGACGCGACCGACTTTGCCGAGGTGCCCTGGCATCGCAGCGGCGAGCGCGACGCGATCGACAAGCTGGTCACCGGCAACGAGGTGCGTGCCCGTCTGGTGGTCAGCGAATGGCAGCGGCTGGTCGCCGATCCCCGCCAGTCGAAGGCGCTGGTGTTTTGTGTCTCGGTAGCCCACGCGAGGTTCATGACCGACTGGCTGAACCGCGTTGGCCTGCCGGCCGCCTGCGTGGTCGGCGATGGCGACACCGAACTGCGCCGTCGCGCGCCGTCCCAGCTGGCCAGCGGCGCGCTGTGCGCGATCGTCACCGTCGATCTTTACAACGAAGGTGTTGACCTGCCGATGGTCGACACCCTGCTGCTGCTCAGGCCGACCCAAAGCCCTGTGCTGTTCCAGCAGCAGATCGGCCGCGGCCTGCGTCTGGCGCCCGGCAAGGACAGCTGTCTGGTGCTCGACTTCGTTGGCCAGCATCGCGCCGAGTTCCGCTTCGATCGCCTGCTCGGCAGCCTCACCGGCCTGAACCGCCGCGAGCTGAGCGAAGCGGTCGAGCAGGGCTTCGGCAGCCTGCCGCCGGGCTGCCATATCCAGTTGCAGAAGCAGACCCGGGAGCAGGTGCTGGCCAGCCTCAAGGCCTTGAGCCAGAACAGCTGGCGTCGATTGCAGACCGAGTTGCAGGCCTGGGTCGCGCAGCGGCCGCGCGGCGAAATCGCACTGGCATCATTCCTCGGTGACCAGCAGCTGGCGCTCGACGAGGTTTACCGCAATGGGAATGCCAGCTGTGGGGCGAGCGGCTGGACCACGCTGAAGCGCGATGCTGGCCTGATGGTCGCCGAGCCGGGGCCGGAGGAGCCGTACTTCAGCAAGCGTTTCGCGGCGCTGCTGCATGTCGACGATCCGTTGCGGCTCGATCGCCTTGCTGCCATCGCCGCTGGCGCGCCAGGTGACGCGCACAGCGCGCTGCTCGATCAGATGTTCGCGTATCAGATCGACAGCCAGCCCGGCCAGACCGGCAGCGGTGCCCAGTTTGTTGCCAGACTCGCTTCGCATCCGCCAATTCGTCAGGAACTCGCTGAACTGGCGGCGATGCTGAAGGCGCGTGCCTTGCCCTCTGCCACTGCGATCTCCGGGCTCGACGATCTGCCGCTGTGTCTGCATGCGGCCTACGGCATTCGGGAAATCCTGACGGCGGTTGGCTGGCTGACGGCGAGTCGCCGTACGCCGTTCCAGGCCGGCCTGCTGGCGCTACCTGCGCGGCAGACCGAACTGCTGTTCGTCACGCTCGACAAGAGTGACGGCTATCACGACCGCATCGCCTACCGTGATTACGCGATCAGCCCAGAACGCTTCCACTGGCAAAGCCAGAACAGCGCCGGGCCCGACACCAAGGTCGGCCGCCGGTATATCGAAAGTGCCGCGAACGGCTGGACCTATCAGCTGTTCGTCCGCGAACGGCCTGCCGATCCGTATCGCGCATGTGGGCCTGTGCAGCTCGAATCCTGGGAGGGTGATCGGCCGATGAGCATCGTCTGGGCGCTCGAAATCCCGCTGCCGACCCGTCTGTTCCGCGAGTACTCGGTACTGCGCGGCACCTGAGGCTGCGGCTTCAGGCCGGCGTCGCCGCCGGCGCGGTCGACGCCACCCTGCCCGGAACGAGGTGCTGCGCGCGAATGTCATCCAGCGTCCGGCCGATCGCCGACTGCAGGCGCACCATCTCCAGCTTCTCCCAAGTGGCACGTTCGCCGCCGCGGATCAGTGTCAGCACCTCGGCTTCGGTGCGCAGCCGCATCAGCTTGCGCGGGTCGACCAGGCGGTAGTCCGGGAAGATGTTGATGTCGCCGGTGTAGCGCTGGTTGATCACCGAACGGGTCATGGTGAGCCAGCGTTCCAGCGTCGGGTGGCGCTGTGACGGACCTTCCAGCGCCGCCAGATTGGCATCGACCACTTCCAGCGTGATCCGCCGCAGCGCCTTGCGGTAGCGCGCCAGCGCGCCGCCGTTGCCGCTACCGCCACTGGCGCTGAGAAACGGCAGCACCAGCGGATTGGTCTGGCTGACGATGAAATGATTGACCGCGTAGAGCCGGGCGATGCGCTTGGTTGGCAGATCATCGCTGACCGAGCCATCGACCCAGCGGCGATTCTCCAGATACGGCAGCCGTTCGCCGTGCGGCCCCTTCGCCATCAGCATCACCGACGGCAGGATGCCGGGGACCGCCATCGTTGCGAGCAGGGCTTCGCGGAGACAGACCGACGGCGAGGCGATCGCATTGAGCAGTCGCGAGGTCTGGTGCCTTTCTGCCGGCGCTATCGAGATGTTGATCTTGCGGCCGGTGCGCGCCTGCGCATCCTGGAAGCTCAGATCCGGCACCAGGCGCTCGACCATGTCGCGGACGCCGTCCGGCGAGATCGAACCTGGCCGCAGAGCCGATATGCGCTGCCACAGGCTGGTTTCGCGCTGGACTTCGGCCAGCAGGAAGCCGGGCTCGAACATCCGGCTCAGTTCGTCATCGGTGTGGGTGCCGGCGATCGACGCCACCAGCGCGCCGCCGCTGGACCCGCACATCACGTTCGGCAGCAGGCGCTGTTCCCAGAGTGCCTTGACCACCCCGACATGAAAGTAGAACAGCGAGCCTGAGCCGCTCAGCATCAGCGCCGAGCGGCCGAAGCAGGTGCTGGCCCGCTCGAAGAAGTCGTGACGGACGGCCCATGGCAGATCGTCCGCAGCCGGGCTGGCCAGATGCTGCAGCGCTGCGATGACCTCGGCGACGTAATCGTCCACCAGCTGCTTCGTGCCGAAGCGCGCACGGCGGTACAGCGCCGAGCTGCCCATGCCATCGAGATTGCCGTGGACGCCCTCATTCAGGCTGTATAGCAGCCCCACGTTGTCACCCTGATGGCGGAACTGGCGCAGGGCATCCAGACGCTGCCGTACAGAGCGGAAGTCGTAGCGCGCAGACGCATCGCGCTGCTGCCAGCCGGACGCGCCGGACGCCCGATCATGCGCCTGCGCCGCCTCGCGCCATTCCGCGTAACTGGTGGCACTAGCCAATTGCTGCTCGTAGCGGGCGAGGCGAGTCAGTGCGGGCATGGCGGCGGGCGGCGTTCGGTCGGACAGGTCACAGCGCGTCGGTGCCAGAACCGGTACTGCTACGGCGGATGGACCGGGCGCAGAGAATAACTGTGGCTGCCGGCGAGTGCCTTCAGGGCAAGCCATGCTGGCCCGGATCGTCGACCCCGCTTCATTGCGGCGGCTGGCTGCGTGATAAGCTCTTGCCCGTCGCGCCCGTAGCTCAGCTGGATAGAGTGCTTCCCTCCGAAGGAACGAGTCTGACCTCATCCCTCGGGCCCGCAGCGTAGTATCCTTGCCGTCCTGCGCCCGTAGCTCAGCTGGATAGAGTGCTTCCCTCCGAAGGAAGAAGTCAGAGGTTCGAATCCTCTCGGGCGCACCAAAATCAATGACTTAGAGCCTGCCTCGGCATCGTCGACGCAGGCTTTTTGCTATCTGGGGCCAAAGAGGACAGCGACGCCATGACCTCCTCGTCGCCAATCAGGGAACAAGTCGTCGGGACAGTTGCGGGCCCGTATCGGGCCACTTCAGGGACAGCGGAATCTGCATCTGCTCCGGAGTGACGACATCCCCACGGGACAGTCACCGTCAGGCCGAGGGGCCAGGCGAATACTCAATGAGTTGCTCGATTCGGCACTCGAAGTACGTGCACAGGCGATCGAGATTGTCGGTCCCGGTGTTGTAGCTCGGGTCATTGGCGATCTTGGAAAGCGTCGCCCGGTGGATCCCCGTTGCGGCAGCAACTTCAGCAATCGTGATCACGCGCTTCTCCCGGTATTCCCGGTCGGCAAGAAGCTCCTTGAATCGGAATCGGATCATTTTTGTTGGCGAACGTCGAATAAACGCGACGAAAACAGTTGACACGCGACATACGGCGTCTATAATTGGCCTCAGATGTCGAATAAACGCGACATCGGAAAGCTTTTATCGACAACCGATGAGGAGGCTAACATGACCCCCACCTACCTGACGACCGATGCTCTGGCCGAGCGGATCCACTACGACGCGCGGACCATCCGGGATCGTCTCAAGGATTCCGTCCTGATCGAAGGGACGCACTATTTCCGCCCGTTCGGCGGCCGCAAGATTTTGTACATCTGGGAGGCCATCGAACGCGATATGCGCCTCCCGGCTGGCGACAGCGGCGCCGTGATCATTCCGATGGCCAACGGCGGGGTGTGCAATGCCTAGCGTCCGTGTCCGACCGGAGAGCAACAAGCTGTACTTCGACTTCCATTGGAAGGGCGTTCGCTGCCGGGAGTATTCGACCCTCGATAATTCGGCAGCCAACAAGCGAAAGATGGAAGCGGTTCTGAAGAAGATCGAAGGCGAGATTGCCCTCAACACCTTCGATTACGGCCGCTACTTCCCGGGTAGTCCGAATGTCCTTCGCTTCGCCGCCGAGGCTCTCGGATCGTCGCCTCCGGCGGAGGCGACTCGCGCGCCGTCGCCTACCCCGGACACGCCGCTGTTCCGCGACTTCGTGACGATCTGGAAGTCGGAAAAGGAGGTCGAGTGGCGGCACAGCTACCGGCTTGCCGTGGCCTCGATGCTGGAGACCCACCTGCTGCCGGCGTTCGCCGATACGCCGATCGGGGCGATCGATCGCGCCGCGCTGCTCGGGTTCCGGTCAAAACTCGCCGAGAAGCGCCTGCGTGACGCCAGGAATACCGCGGGGCGGACGCTCAACCCCACGACCATCAACCGGATCATGGGCATCGTGCGGCAGATCCTCGAAGAGGGCGCCCTGCGGTACCACTACGAGAACCCGGCCCTCAAGATCAAGCGCCTGAAGGTCAAGCGTATCGACATCTCACCGTTCGACATGACCGAGGTGCGCAAGATCGTCGAGACCATCCGGCCCGACTACCGCGACTACATGACGGTCCGCTTCTTCACCGGCATGCGGACGGCGGAGGCGCATGGCCTCAAGTGGAAGCACATCGATTTCGAGCGCCGGGAGATCCTGATCCGCGAGACCTACTCGCATGGCCGGACCGAGTACACCAAGAACGACGGCTCGCAGCGCGAGATCCACATGTCGCAGCCGGTGATGGATGCGCTGATGCGGCTCAAGCCGTCGGCTCCCGACGGCGAGACCTATGTGTTCCGGACCCGGAACGGTCTGCCGATCGACAACGCCAACTTCAACGACCGCGTCTGGAACCCGCTGCTTCGACACCTGGGCCTGAAGCCGCGTCGTCCGTACCAGATGCGTCATACCTGCGCGACGCTGTGGCTCGCCGCCGGCGAGAACCCGATGTGGATCGCCCGGCAGCTCGGCCACACGACGACCGAGATGCTGTTCCGCACCTACAGCCGCTTCGTTCCCCACCTGGTGCGTCGTGACGGCAGTGCCTTCGACACGCTGGTGTCGGGTGTGGTCAACGGCGGGGTGAAGGCCGCCAACGATCCGGACGCGCAGTCGCCCAAGTTCCTGCGCATCGGCGCCTGATCCGGAGGATTCCCATGTCGAATCATCATTCCCGGGACCTGCGCAAGCTGTCCCGCGAGCAGCTCATCGCACAGCTCGAGGCCGAACGTGAGTCCATCGCCCGTGCGCGGTTTGCCCGCCGGATCGCGCCGGAGTTCATCCGCGCCTACGGGCTCTTTCCCTACGGCGTGAACCTGATCCCGTGGCTGACGCGCTCGCGCTGCCGGACCAACTCCGAGGCCCTGGTCGACTGGATCGAGCGCCAGCTCGTCGATACCGGATTTGCCGAGGACGCCCGCGAGACGCCGAAGTCGATCGTGCTCGCCTGCCGCCTTCAGAAGCTGCTCGCGACGGTGGAGGCGGCGCACCCGTGGTGAGCCCGACGCTGGGACCGATCGATACGCTCGCGGTTCGGGCCGATCAGACCGGGCGCGGCATCTACCTGCTCACCGAATGCGCGGAGCGGGAAGGCGACAGCGGACAGTCGCGGCTGCAGCTGATGCTCGAAGACGCGACGGGGCGGATTACGGCTTTCTCCTGGCCGGAGCGCCGGCCTTACGTGCGGCCGCCGCTGGTCCCGTCAGCGGTTACCGTGCAGGCGCGGGTGCAGATTTTCGATGGCAAGGTGCAGTTCAAGCTGCTCAGCCTCGACGCCGTCGATGCGGACCAGGTCGATCTTGCCGCAGCCCTGCTGCCGCGCCGCCGTTGCCCGGACATCGCGCATGCCGCCCTCGACCGTCTGATCGCGCTCGAACAGGACCTCCCGGCGCCGTTGAACGGCTTCCTCCGCCAGGTCCTGCTGGATCCGGAGATCGGCATTCCGTTCCTTCGTTGCCGGGCGAGCGTGCGCCATCACCACGCCTATGTCGGCGGCCTGCTGGTCCATTGCACCGAGCAGCTCGACCTCGCCGCCTCGATCGTGCGGACGGCACTTCCCGACGACATCTGGGCACCGCACATCGTGAGGCTTGGGTACCTCCTGCACGACATCGGCAAGGTCCGGTCCGTCGGCGAAACCCGTCGTGCCGAGCATGGCCTCGTCCTTCGTCACGAAACGATCGGCAGTGATCTGCTGGCGCCACACCTCCGTTGGCTCGATCAGCGGGACAGCGAGCTGGCGATCGCCTTGCGCTACGTCTTTGAGCACCTCGCATGCCCCTCGGCCATGCGGCGCATTCCGGACTATCTGGTGGCCGAGGTCGTGGCCACGCTTGATCAATGGAGTGCGGCCGCGCATGGCGGTCGGGATCTGCAGCACCTGCTGCGGCGCGGCGTGCCGGCGGCCGTGGCCGCCATTGCCGGCACGAGCGCTGCCAACGATCACACCCATGCACAGGAGGTGCGTCATGCGGGTTGACGTCATGCCGGTTCGGAACGGTTCCGAACTCTCCGTTCCGAACGGTTCCGAAAGCCGGAAGGCCAGCGCACTCGATCCGAAAGGGCGTCCGCCGGTCATGGACGACATGCAGTTGATGGCGCTGGCAATCGCGCTCGCGGAACGTCTCGGTCGCCCGCCGACGCTTGAAGCGCTGATCGAGGCCGCAGGTGGGTGCCAGCGTCAGCGGGCCAGCCGGACCCTGAAACTGCTGCGCGAGCAGCTGGCCGCCCAGGCGGTCCGGAGCCGGATCGAGCTGCCGGCGGAGTTCGAATCCGAGTTGCGTGGCTGGCTGGATCGTTGCCAGACGCTTTGTGCACAGCAGCTTTCGGCCGAACAGGCGCGCATCGACGAACGCCACGAGCAGGAGCGCGCTGCCGACCGGGACCTTGTAGCCGAGCTGCAGACCTCGTTGCGCGATCTGCGCGAGGCGCTCGCGGATCAGGCGCGGGTCGCCACCGAGGTGATCGCCGCCAACCGGAAGCTGGAGGACCAGGTGATGCGACTGAAAGCGGAGCGGGATATCGCGAATGCGCTGTCCGCAGACCGGATGGCGATCATCCAAGCCTGCCGTATGGGGGCTTAGTCAGACAGCGGCTGCAATAGCGAATAGGCCGGCTCCCCGAACGCGCGCGCCAGCTTTTCGAGGGTATCGACCGTCGCGGCAGCTTTCGCGGTTTCGAGCCTGCTGACGAACACCTGGGTCAGCCCGGATCGCTCCGCCAGGTACTCCTGAGACCAGTCCCGCTGCTCCCGTGCGTGCCGGATGTTGCGTGCGAGGACGGCGCGAAGCGAGCGCAGGGAAGCAGAAGAGGACATGCCGCAAGCCTTTGCTTACGGCTTCACACAATCTATAAACGATGATTTATAAAATGAACGAACCTGCTGTTGATCAACCGCCCCGCTGCCATGGAAGGAAGCTGATGACCGGCGTGAAACATCTTGCCCAGGTTGTGGGCCTCGCGACCCTTGTCTCGGGCTGCACCCCGAACAACGGAGACGCAGGAAACGGCTCGCCGATCACGATCGCGGAAGCGTCGGTGATCGACAGCGACGGCTTCACCAGCACCGGCGCGTCCGTCTCGGACATCCGCCCCGATGACCGGCCCGATCAGGTCTTCTCCCTGCACTGGACCGTGACCGGTGGCCGCACACCCGTGCATCGGGCCGACTGGTTTATCAGTGCCGACGACGCCCTGCAGGCCGACCCTGCCGGCGCCGATGTCGACGTCCGGATCATCGGCCGCAACTGCGGCATCGACCTCAGCGACGTCTGTCTCGAAAACAGCGGCGACGCGGCCTGCAGCTACCGGACCGATCGCACCGTCTACTGCGGCGACCTCGGCGCGCTGGCCGACCGTCGTCCAACGGCCGTCGGGCCCTTCTTCGCCGACACACGCGGCTTGCCCGGCCGCTACTACCTGCTGCTGCGGATCCAGGACCCCTCGAACGGGGAAACCGTCGTCCGTTCCTTCCCCGTCAACTTCGAATGAGGATGCCCCCGATGCTCCGTCATGCCTTCCTTGCCTCGGTGGCTCCTGGCTCGCCTTCGCGCTCGATCCGCGCTGCCGGTCTTCTGAGTCTGGCCGTGGTGCTCTCCGGCTGCGCCGCCATCGACGGCGCCCAGTCCGCCATCGGCCTTTACGACTCCGCCCGAAACGTCACCAGCGGCTATCACGCCTACACCTCGGTCAAGGACCTCAAGTACGCGCAGCCCCACTTCGCCGGCTACGACGGCGTGGTGGTGCTGGCCGACATCCGGCCGCGCGAGAACGCAGACAATTTGGCGGCGGTCTTCGCCAGCAATCTCGCCGGGTACACGACGGCGGTGGCGAAAGCCGTCCGGGCGCCGCTGCAGGTCTGCCCCTCCCTGACCTCGTGCAGCGGCAAGGTCCTGGTGCTGAACTTCCGGGAGGATGCCTACGACCGCAACCTCGTCCAGCGCCTCACCGTCGGCGACAAGATCCGCGGTCGGCTGGTGTTCACCGACGCCGCGTCCGGCAGGATCCTCGACGAAAAGCGGGCCGAGATGAGCGAGGACTACGCATCGCTGGCGCGTCTGACCTCGGGTTTCGTCATGGGGGCGATGTACAAAAGCTTTCCGCCGGCAACGAATGCGGAGAGCGAGCGGATCGGCAAGGCGCTTCAGCAGATCCCGGTCGTCGCGCCCGAGTACGAGCCGGTGCTCGGAAAGGCGGGCTGACCGATGGACATTCAATTCCGTGCGGCTTTCCTGCTGACCGCTCTGGTCGGGCTGGGCGCATGCAGCACCTCGCCGCCGACGCCGCAGGCCGAGGCCGGCATCGAGGGGCTGCAGGTCTTCGCCAACCTCGGCCGCAGCAACGGCCAGTGGGTCGTCAGCGGCTACTGCACCACCGCTGCCAAGTCGGCCCGATCTTCACTGCTGCCTTGCAATGTCAGCGCGATGCAGAAGGATGAAGCGCTCTTTTTCGATCTCGCCTCGCTGCGGCCGTACAAGGACAACAACAAGCTGGGATGTATCGACTACAGCTTGGTCGATGAGTACCCGGAGCGAATCAAGCGTTGTCAGGAATTCGAGTCCATCTACAACGCGTCGCTGAGCCCGATCAGCGCGCTGGGAACAGCCATCCGCTTCGCCACCACCTTCGGCACGACCTTGGGGCGGGTCTGGGTGCTCGACGAAGACCGGTTCCGGGCAGCGATCGAATCGGCAATGCCGGCATCTCAGCGTCAGGCCTATCTGATCGCGGAGCGCGACTCACGGATAGGGGCGATCAAGGCGCGCCAGGACTACGCGGCGGCGGCACCGGCGCGGGAAGCCGCAGCACAGGCCGCGTCGCAGGAGGCGGCGCGCCAGCGCACACTGAAGCGGCAGCAATTCCAGGCGGAACGGCAGCGGCTGGCGCGGGAAGCACAGAACCGGTTTACGACCCTGTCGGCGCAGCCGAAAGCGATCGGCATGACCGTTTGTTCGCGGGACAATCGGCTGGGTTACGTCGAGCAACTGGCAGGGTCGCGGATCAAGCTCGCGATCAAGGGACGGGCCGTGGTGCGCCGGGAGCGGGTGTACCGGGACGACGATGCCCGAGGCCCGTTCGACGTCGACATGACGGGGCTTCCGATCGACTGGGTCAGCAATCCGGGACTGAGCAACGTAGAGGTCGCGGTGCTGGATCCGCACTACCTGTTCCAGCCGCACCAGACCATCAAGCTGGGCGCCATCAACACCGGGGAAATCTGGGATGACGCGACCTACTGGGCGGCCTGCGACTGGCGGTTCTGATCGTTGAATCGGGGTGCCGGCTGATACGATCAGGCCTCCCGGCATCCCATGGACCACTGCCCTTCCTTGATCGCACTGCCACCCCGGCGGCTGCGCGCTATTCGAGGATTGCGCAATGAAGCTCACCCATGAGCAGCACCAGATTCAGCTGGTCCCTTGCGGCACCGTCTGTGATCGCTGCGGGGCCGTACAGCTGGACGATCCCGGCACTAGCGAGTGCCCGGCACTGCCACCGTATATCGTGGTAACCATCGATCGCGGCCCGAGCGGTGGCCGGCTCCGCGGCCATTTCTGCCTCGATTGCGACGCGGCGCTTCAGGAAAGTGCAGGCGGATGGAATCCCTACCTGCGGAGCGTTTCCCGCGCGCTGCCGGACGGCAGCCATCACGGGCTTCGCTACCAGGTACAGGACGCCGCGACCGGCGAGCGACGCTGGATCGAGTCGCTGTTCGACGACGAGTTGGTGTGATCATGGACCGGCATTGCGGTCAGCCGCGACGCCGGCCGTACGGCAAATCGGCGGGACCAGTAGAGAAGGGAGGGGCAAGCAGATGACCGATCAGGACAAGCTCGAAACGCTTCGGCGGGAGTACGAGGAGAAGCTGCTCAGGATGCAATCGCCCCCACAGGCCAAGGCGATGAGACGGCTGATGGACGCATCCGAAGATGAGATCCGGCAGTTTCTTGACGGGTACTACGACAGCCCGGAGGGCCGGGTAACGCTGGGGCTAGAACCCCAGGGTTGACGGGAAAGCGCGACGCATCGAGTCGAGAGAAGGGTTTCAGGCACCGGGTGTAGGATGGCGCTCGCAGCATCTGGTCGTCGGTCCTGTGATTCCGGATCTTGATTCAGAAATTGCTGCCAACCCCGAGCGCAGAACCTCAGCTCTGCGCTCGGGGTTGACTAGCTCTTAGCCCTCGCGGCGAAGCATCGACTCCTCCTTGGCCAGCTCGCGTTCAGCACGCCCGAGCATACGAATCAGCGACTCGCTCAGGGCCTGTTCGACTTCCGCGCCTACGTCATACTCGGCCGAGGCCGGCAACGCTGCGGCGCGCGCCATAAGCGCATCGAGGCGGTCGTTGATCGCTTTCGGCAACGACAACGTCAGGCGACGGGAAACCAGCTTGGGGTGGCGGCGAAGAAGCATCAGATCACTCCGGTGGTGGGATTCGAAGAGACGGTATCCCTCGATTCCGAAGCCGTTCCGCTGCGCTCCGGAAACCAGTGCGTCGCGCCGGATTCCGCACGACGAATCAAGCTGGACAACGGCAAGCTAGGGCCGCGCTTCCCGGTCGACCAGCGGATCGTCGAGGGGATGACCGGCGCGGTGACTTTCCGCTTTGCGCACTGGCTGCCGATGTAGCGGTACAGCCGATGGACGTCGCCCCGAATGCCGCGATCGCCGGGACAAAGCTGCAGGCTACGGATCAGCTGAGGAAGCCGGTCGTCCCGGTGCTGGGCGGCGTGCCGGATGAGGATCCTGAGCCGGTCCAGTTCGGCCAGCGACATCCGCCAGGTCCAGGTGTGGGATGCGATGCGGAACTCCCCGTCCGGCAAACGATATCGAGCACGAAGCGCAGGATCGACGGGCAGCTGGCAAAGCTCGAACCACCACGGCCACACAAGCCTGTCCTCCCTTGCATCCCGCCAGGTTTCCATCCGCAGAAGGGGGTGACTGCCCTCGCTACGGAGGAGCCACCAGTCGAGTGCGAGGGTGTTCTCACGCGGCCAGAAGTGCAACGAGAATCGTGCCTGACCTCGACGTCGCCGATGCTCGCGAGCGCCGACCGACTGCGGCAGGTCGTACCGCTCGTGAAAGCGGTTGGCGAGCGCAAGTGCACGGTCTACTGGCACGAGGCCGCCGATGTAGAAGAAGGCGCCGCGAGCGACGGCGAATTTGATCGCGTTCATTGTCGACGCGGCTGAAAAGTACACGGGGGGATCGAACACGATGAGTCCTCTGGCGCCGGATCGGTAACCAGCGGTATCCCCACCGCGAGGAAGCCGAAGCGAGCGCGACGGACAGGTGCTCGAGCAGGTGGCTTACGGGCGATGGCACATCGCTATAGATGCGGCGAAATGCGAAATCTGCTTAAAGAGATTCCGGGGTGCGCACCCGGCGAGCCGGCCGGTCACGGCCGCGATGCCGGGTAGCTCCCCGGTCCCGGGCGCGCACGAGAGCGCCCCCGAACATCGGTTTCAAAAATCCGGGATAC
>Ga0114983_1000543_pt1 | contig 15945 bp, 12 predicted proteins | sample Shrwel_input2_RT_FD_87182 | JGI IMG/M metagenome (GOLD analysis project Ga0114983, IMG submission 87182) | Subsurface microbial communities from deep shales in Ohio, USA - Utica-3 well 1 S input2 RT | ecosystem: Environmental > Aquatic > Deep subsurface > Shale gas/oil reservoir > Produced... | reverse complement strand
TCGGCGCGTGCGCGACCGTCCGGCAGCGACAGATCGGCGTGGACGATCAAGGTCAGCGTGGCGCGCAGCGAATCGAAGGCCACCAGTTCGTCGGAGCGCATCAGCAGCACATCGGGTGTGCCCAGCGGATCCGGCTTGGCGGCCTTCAGGCGCGGCTCGAACAGGCGCACGCATTCGTAGCCGAAGTAGCCGACGAAGCCGCCGGAGAAACGCGGCAGCGTGTCGTTCGGCGCAACCCGAATCGTCGCGGCGTGGCCGCGCAGCCAGGCGATCGGATCGGCTGCTTCCAGCTGCTGCGTCACGGCGCCATCGACGGTCACGGTGACCGAGTGGCCCTTGATCCGGATCACCTCGCGGGCGCCGAGGCCGATGAACGAGTAGCGGCCCCACTGCGCCCCGCCGTGCATCGATTCGAGCAGGTAGGTGTACGGGCGGTTGGCCAGCTTCAGGAAGGTGCCGACCGGCGTATCGAGGTCGCCGGCGAGTTCGCGCGTCAGCGCGACGTGGGTGTAATCGGACATGGAAGCGGATGGGATCGAAGGATGATGGCCTTGCGGCGGGCACAGCCGGTGTTGCAGCGACGATTCACCATCGCCAACCGTGCTGGCCTTCGATCTTGATCCGCTGCGTCGTCACTGGAGATTCGGTCTCAGGCTTTTGCGATTTCTGCCCGCATCGCAGCAATGGTAGCCGCATAGTCCTGGGTGCTGAAAATCGCCGAGCCGGCAACGAAGGCGTCGGCACCGGCGGCGGCGATCGAGCGGATGTTGTCGACCTTCACGCCGCCGTCGATTTCCAGCCGGATCTCGTGGCCGGTTTCGGCGCGGTGCTGGTCGATCAGGCGGCGCGCCTCGCGCAGCTTGTCCAGCGCGCTCGGCAGGAAACTCTGGCCGCCGAAACCCGGGTTGACCGACATCAGCAGGATGATGTCGACCTTGTCCATCACGTAGCGCAGATGATCCAGCGGAGTCGCCGGATTGAACACCAGACCCGGCTTGCAGCCGGCATCGCGGATCGCCTGCAGGCTGCGGTCGATGTGCTTGGTCGCTTCGGGGTGGAAGGTGATCGAGGTCGCGCCGGCCTTGGCAAACAGTTGCGCCAGCGCATCGACCGGCTCGACCATCAGATGCACGTCGATCGGTGCCGTGACGCCGTACTTGCGCAGCGCTTCACAGACCATCGGGCCGATGGTCAGGTTGGGCACGTAATGGTTGTCCATCACGTCGAAGTGGACCCAGTCGGCACCGGCAGCGAGGACCTTCGCGGTATCGTCGCCCAGACGCGCGAAATCGGCCGACAGGATGCTCGGAGCAATGACAGGCGGCAGGGTCGAGGCAGTCATGGAAGATCCCGTTGGCAGGTGACGAAGTGCGCGAAATCTATCAGATTCCTGCTCGCTGACCGGAATCCGGCATCGGCTGTCGAGAGCCGTTGAAGGGTGTCGATAGAAATAGTTTTGAAGCATTCAAAAGATAAAAACGATTGCCTTTACCAATAAAGCTGCGCCGACCAGAATGCGGGCCAGTACCGACAACCGAGCCGCGCCGGATATCAACGGACGCGGCTGAAGGTGCGGATGGACGTTAGTTGAAACAGGGCCCGGTTCCACGCGTGATCGAACCGAACACAGCAAGCCGCAACAGGAGAAAACCGTGACGACCGAACAGAAATGCCCCTTTGCCAGCGGGGTTGCCCCGACTGCTGCCGTCGCCAGCGTGCGCGGCAATGCCGACTGGTGGCCGAACCAGCTGAACCTGAAGATCCTGCATCAGCATTCGCCGCGCGCGAATCCGCTCGGCGAGTCGTTCGACTACGCCGCCGCGTTCAAGAAGCTGGACCTGCACGCCGTGGTCAAGGACCTGACCGCGCTGATGACCGATTCCCAGGACTGGTGGCCAGCCGACTATGGCCACTACGGCCCGTTCTTCGTCCGCATGGCCTGGCACAGCGCCGGCACCTACCGCATTGCCGATGGCCGTGGCGGGGCCGGTTCCGGCGAGCAGCGCTTTGCGCCGCTGAACAGCTGGCCGGACAACGGCAACCTCGACAAGGCCCGCCGCCTGCTGTGGCCGATCAAGCAGAAGTACGGCCGCGCACTGTCCTGGGCTGATCTGATGATTCTGGCCGGCAACGTCGCGCTCGAAACCATGGGCTTCAAGACCTTCGGCTTCGCCGGTGGCCGCGCCGATGTCTGGGAGCCGAGCGAAGACATCAACTGGGGTCCGGAAGCCGAATGGCTGGCCAGCAGCGACCAGCCCAACAGCCGCTACTCCGGTGATCGCGAACTGGCCAATCCGCTCGGCGCGGTGCAGATGGGCCTGATCTACGTCAATCCGGAAGGCCCGGACGGCAAGCCGGACCCGGTCGCCTCCGGCCGCGACATTCGCGAAACCTTCGCGCGCATGGCGATGGACGACGAGGAAACCGTGGCGCTGGTTGCCGGCGGCCACACGTTCGGCAAGTCGCATGGCGCCGGCGATGCCGCGCATGTCGGGCCGGAGCCGGAAGCCGCACCGATCGAGGCGCAGGGCTTCGGCTGGCTTAGCACGCACGGTTCGGGCAAGGGCGCCGACACGATCACCAGCGGCATCGAAGGTGCGTGGAAGCCGAATCCGACGACCTGGGACAACGGCTACTTCGACACCCTGTTCGGCTACGAATGGGAATTGAGCAAGAGCCCGGCCGGCGCCCATCAGTGGAAGCCGAAGGGCGGTGCCGGCGCGAATGCGGTCGTCGACGCTCATGATCCGAGCAAGTTCCACGCGCCAACAATGACGACGGCCGATCTGGCGCTGCGTTTCGATCCGATCTACGAGCCGATCTCGCGCCGCTTCCACCAGAATCCGAAACAGCTTGCCGATGCCTTCGCGCGCGCCTGGTTCAAGCTGACCCACCGCGATCTCGGCCCGGTTGCGCGCTACCTCGGCCCGCTGGTCCCGAAGAAGACGCTGATCTGGCAGGACCCGGTGCCAGCGCACGAAGGCCCGCTGGTCGGCGCTCGCGAGATCGAGTCGCTGAAGAAGGCCGTGCTGGCCTCGGGCCTGAGCACCGCGCAGCTGGTGACCACGGCCTGGGCTTCGGCGTCGACATTCCGCGGCAGCGACAAGCGCGGCGGTGCCAATGGCGCGCGCATTCGCCTGGCACCGCAGAAGGACTGGGCCGTCAATCAGCCGGCCGAGCTGGCCCGGGTGCTGAAGACGCTGGAAAAGATCCGCAAGGACTTCAACGCGAAGAGCAAGAAGCCGGTGTCGCTGGCCGATCTGATCGTGCTCGCCGGCGCGGCAGCGATCGAAGCGGCGGCCGCCAAGGGCGGCGTCAAGGTATCGGTGCCGTTCTCGCCGGGCCGTACCGACGCCAAGCAGTCGCAGACCGATGCTGCCTCGTTCGCTCCGCTGGAGCCGGTGGCCGATGGCTTCCGCAACTATGTCCGTCCGGGCGTGTCGGTGTCGCCAGCGGAGCTGCTGATCGACAAGGCCCAGCTGCTGACCTTGAGCGCGCCGGAAATGACCGTGCTGGTCGGTGGCCTGCGGGTACTCGGCGTCACCGTCGGCAATGCCTGCCACGGCGTGTTCACGCAGCGGCCGGAAACGCTCAGCAACGATTTCTTCGTCAACCTGCTCGACATGAGCACGGTCTGGAAGAAGTCGGCGGATGATGCCGCCGTGCTCGAAGGACGTGATCGAGCGACCGGTGCGCTGAAGTGGACCGGCACCGTCGTTGATCTGGTGTTCGGCTCGAACTCGCAGCTGCGGGCGCTGGCCGAGGTCTATGCGGCGAAGGATGCCAAGGCCAAGTTCGTCAACGACTTCGTGGCGGCCTGGAGCAAGGTGATGAATCTGGACCGCTTCGACCTCCGCTGAATCGGCGTTGCGGGACTGACAGAGCCGCCGGATTCGTCCGGCGGCTTTTTTCGTGGCGCGGCGGGAGTCACTTCAATACAGTGACGCACCGTTCGCCAATCGCATTGCAGGTTCCATGGGTCTTGCCACCGCTGTACACACGCTGTTCGCCGCCATTTGGGTTGGCGGCATGTTCTTCGCCTACGTCTGCCTGCGGCCCACGCTTGCCGGCATCGACGCCAAGACCCGCACCGCACTGTGGGCGCAGGTGCTGCATCGCTTCTTCGGCTACGTGTTCCTGTCGGCAGCACTGTTGCTCGGTACCGGCCTGCATCTGATCCGCAAGCTCGGCGGCATGGCCGCCGTTGGTCCGCATGTCCACATCATGCTGAGCCTGGGTCTGGTGATGATGGCGCTGGCGCTGCATGTCTATTTCGCACCGCTGAAGCGGCTGAAACTCGCCGTGCAGGCCGGCGACGTGCCGGAAGCGGGGCGCCGCGTCGGTCAGATCCGCATCTTCGTCGGCATCAACCTGCTGCTCGGCCTGCTCGTCATCGCGATTGCCAGCGGCGGTCGTTACTTTTTCGCCGGAGCCTGATCGCCATGACCACGCCTCTGCACGAAGCCACGATCACCAGCCTGCCGAAGCTGCACAGCGGCAAGGTTCGCGACCTGTACGCCCTCGGCGATCACCACCTGCTGATCGTCACCAGCGATCGCCTGTCGGCCTTCGACGTGATCCTGCCGGACCCGATTCCCGGCAAGGGCGCGGTGCTGAATGCGCTGACCGCGTTCTGGATGGCGCGCTTCTCGGCGCTGATCCCGAACCATTTCGATACTGCAGTCGACCTCGCCCAATGGCTGACGCCAGCGGAATTGGCGCAGTGCGCCGGCCGGGCCGTGGTCGCCAAGAAGCTGAAGGCGCTGCCGGTCGAAGCGGTGGCGCGCGGCTACCTGATCGGCTCCGGCTGGAAGGACTATCAGGCGACCGGCGCGGTCTGCGGCATTCCGATCGCCAGCGGCATGGCGCTGGCCGGCAAGCTGGCCGAGCCGATCTTCACACCGGCGTTCAAGGCACCGAAAGGCGAGCACGACGCCAACATCTCGTTCGACGACACCGTCAAGCTGGTCGGCGAAAAGCTCGCCCATCAGGTGCGTGACATCACGCTGCGGCTCTACCGCGAGGCGTCCGAGTTCGCGGCCACGCGCGGCATCATCATTGCCGACACCAAGTTCGAGTTCGGCGTCGATGAAGCCGGCACGCTGCACCTGATCGATGAAGTGCTGACTCCGGATTCCTCGCGCTTCTGGCCAGCCGATCAGTACCGGCCCGGCATCAGCCCGCCGAGCTTCGACAAGCAGTACGTCCGCGACTATCTGGAAACCCTGGACTGGAACAAGACCGCGCCCGGCCCGGCACTGCCGGACAACGTCATCGCCCGCACTGCCGCCACCTATCGCGAAGCGCAGCGCCTGCTGACCGGACACTGAAACGAATGACCACTGCCTACTGGTGCGTGCTGATCGCCGCCTACCTGCCGATCGCCTTCACCGGCCTTGCCAAGTTCGGCGCCGGCGGTCGCGACTTCGACAACAACGCGCCGCGCGCAATGCTGGCCAGGCTCGACGGCTGGCGCGCCCGCGCCAACTGGGCGCAGGCCAATGGCTTCGAAGCGTTTCCGCCGTTCGCCGCGGCGGTGATCATCGCCCATCTGACCGCCGTGCCGCAGGCGCGGATCGATCTGCTGGCGATCAGCTTCATCGGCCTGCGCGTCCTCTACGGCGCGCTGTACATCGCCAACCTGGCCACGTTGCGGTCGATCGTCTGGATCGCATCGGTGGGTTGTGTGGTCGGCTTGTTCATGTCGGCGGCCTGAAGCGTTCACGTCACGAATCAAGGAGCGTCGCGATGCAGATCAAGATCGAGATCGACGTGAAGCCGGAAGAGCTGCGTCGTTTCCTCGGCCTGCCCGATGTCGCTGGCTTGCAGGAGGATCTGATCAATTTCCTGCGCGACAAGCTGGGCTCGGCCGCCGAAACCTTCGATCCGTCGAGCTTCGTCAAGGAAAACCTGCAGTCGCTGAAGGCCAGTGCGCCCTGGCAGCTGATCGTGTCGGCCACCAAGTCCGGCGTCAGATCCGGCACGCGCTCCGTGAAGCCGGTGGTCAAGACCGGCGCTCGACGGGTTCGCAAGGCGGTAACGGCTGTTGGCGAGACGGCGGCCGCCAAGCCGGCTGCGAAACGCAGGAAGCCGGCGGCGCGCAAGGCGGCGCCGAAGTCCGAAGGATCGGCTCAGTAGCTGGGCGAAACCTGGCCGCTACCGGCAAACCGGTCGAGCAGCCGACGCAGCAGTTGCAACCGGCGCTGGTGATCGTCCGCGAGGCGGCGGCGCGTCAACGGCAGCAGATCGAGCTGGTGGCGCAGCAATTCGGGCAGTGTCCGGGTGCGCCGTGCGACGCGCCAGCGGGCTTGCACGGCATCCCGATGGCGGGCCAGTGCCTCGGCTTCATGCCGTGCCAGCGCGCTGGCATCGGCGATCAGATCGGACATCAGCGTTTGAAGATCCGGGGTGTTCATCGGTGGGTGACAACGGGCATCAACAAATGAGCCGCGCCGCTTCGATGAAGCGGCGCGGCTCGGGGTCATCCGGAAGTGGATGCCCAGGCTGGCATTACTGCGCGGCCTTGACTGCCTTCTTCACGGTTGCGGCGGCCTTCTTGGTCGTCGACTTGGCGGCCTTCGCGACCTTGGCGACTGGCGACTTGCCGGTCAGCTGGGCCTGAATGGTTTCGACGCCGGTCTTGACGACCTTGTACAGCTCCTCGCCGGTGCGCGAGACAACGGTCACCGTCTGGTTGAACGGCGCAACCAGCGTGTCGGTGGCCGGCAGGTAGCTGATCGGATCGGCAGCGATGGCCTTCAGACCGTCGGTCTTCGCCTTCTCGAAGCTCGACACGGCAGCCGAATAGATTTCCTTGGCAGCCGTGGTGTTCTCGGTCACCAGCGACTTGTAGCCACCGACGACGACATCGCCGACCTGCTTCAGGCTGTCGATCGAGATTTCCGCAACCTTCTGACCGTGGCCGGAGATGGTTTCGACGCGGCCTTTGACATCTTCAACAACGCTCTGGAAATTCATGTGCAGTACTCCTGATGAGGCGGGCGGGCATCAATGGTGCGACGCAACAATTGACGCACTGCATCATAACAGTGGTTTCGAAGGTGTCAAGCCGCGGCTGATGTCAAGCGGCGGGGGCGTCACCCGCGTGCTGGAAGCTGCGATTCCCGCTCAGCCAGCCGTGCGCCGACCGTGCAGCCAGGCGCGCACCAGTCGCAGTTCCTCGTAGCGATAGTCGCCGCCCAGCGCTTCGTAAGCAGGCTTCAGACGCAGGTCGCCATGCTTGTGCAGCGCGGCGACGATCACCTGCGCCCGGTCATGCGCGATCAGGCGCGACAGGTCGATGGCCGCGCCATGGGCCAGCAGCGCCTCGAGATGGCCCGCGATGGTCGCCGCATCGAGACCGCGCTTGGCGGCAATGGCTTCGACATCGAGCCCGCGATCAAACAGCCCCTGCGTGGCGACCACGGTATCCGGCAGATCCTCGTCGACGATGTTCCGGTCGTCGACAACGAACGCGCTGGCCTCCTCGGCCGGGGCCTCGGGCGAAGCGAGACCCTTGTCGACGAGAAACGACCGGATCGCGGCCGTGAACGCGGCGCCGTACTGCGCGAGCTTGCGGCTGCCGACACCGGAGATGTCGAGGAACGCTGCGCTGGTCAATGGCTGGCGTTCGGCCATCTGACGGATCGAGGCATCGCTGAACACCACATAGGGCGGTACGCCCTGCTGGTCGGCCAGTGTCTTGCGCAGATTGCGCAGCACATCGAACAGGGCATCGCCTTCCGGTGTCGCGGTTTCGCCGGTCGCGGCACCGCGCGTGCGCTTCTTCTTCTCAGCTTTCGGTGCCACCGCGAATTGCACCGTGCGCTCGCCTTTCAGCACGGCGCGGCTGGCCTCGTTGAGCTGCAGCACCGGGAATTCGCTGCCGACTTCGTCGACCAGGCCCTGGTGGGTCAGCGCCCGGACCAGCAGCCGCCATTCATCCTGCGAGCGCTGCTTGCCGATGCCATAGACCGTCAGCGACTGATGGCCACGGTCGATCAGCTTCTGCGTTTCGGCGCCACGCAGGATGTCGATCACATAGGCCGCACCGAAGCGCTCGTTGCGCTGCGCGAGACGGGCGATCGCCGACAGGAACTGCCGCGCCTCGAGCGTCCAGTCCTCGACCGGTTTCGGCTCGTTGCAGTTGTCGCAGGCGCCGCACGGCGGGTCGAAGTTCTCGCCGAAGTAGCGCAGCTGGATCGCTCGCCGGCATTCGGTCGATTCGGCGTAGTCGAGCACCTTGCGCAACTGCTGCTTGGCCAGCCGCTGCTCGGCTTCCAGCGGCACGCCGGTTTGCGGATCGACCTTCTGGGCAATCAGGAACTCGGCGGTCTTCAGGTCGCCGATGCCGAAGTACAGCCAGCAGTCGGCGCGCTCGCCGTCGCGGCCGGCGCGGCCGGCTTCCTGGTAGTAGCCCTCCATGGTCTTCGGCAAGTCGTAGTGCACGACCCAGCGCACGTCCGGCTTGTTGATGCCCATGCCGAAGGCAATCGTCGCGACGATCACCTGCACGTCATCGCGAATGAAGGCGTCCTGGTTGGCACGCCGCGTATCGGCATTGAGGCCTGCGTGGTACGGCAGCGCGCGAATGCCGTCGTCCTTCAGGCTCGATGCCAGTTCATCGACGCGCTTGCGCGACAGGCAGTAGACGATGCCGGAATCCTTTGGACGCTTGCGCGCCCGATCGAGCAGCGCGTTGTAGCTGCGCCCGTCCTTGGCCGCGACCGCGTAATGCAGGTTCGGTCGGTTGAAGCTCGATACATGGATCGCCGGCTCGTGCAGGCCGAGCTGATGGACGATGTCCTGACGGACGCGGCCAGTGGCGGTGGCCGTGAAGGCAAACACCGGCACATCCGGAAAATGCTCGCGCAGCTGATGCATCTGCCGGTACTCGGGCCGGAAGTCATGGCCCCACTCGGACACGCAGTGCGCTTCGTCGATGGTGAAGCCCGACAGACCCTGTGCCTCGATCAGCCGTGGCAGGAAGCCGGTCAGGAAGTCCGGCATCAGCAGCCGTTCCGGCGCCAGATAGACCAGCCGGATGTCGCCCCGCAGCAGCGCCGACAGCGTTTCAGAGGACTCGCGCGCGCTCAACGACGAGTTCAGGAAGGCGGCGGCGATGCCGTTGTCGCGCAGCAGCCGCACCTGATCCTGCATCAGCGCGATCAGCGGCGATACCACCACCATCACGCCGGGACGCAGCAGTGCCGGCAGCTGGAAGCACAGCGACTTGCCGCCACCGGTGGGCATGATCGCCAGCAGGTCACGTCCGGACAGCGCGTCCTCGACAACTTCCCGTTGTCCGGGCCGGAAGCTGTCGAAGCCGAACCAGCGCTTCAGCGCATCCAGCGTGCGGGGACTTTCCATGTCGGGAAACGGACGGGGCGAGACGGGCCGGCATTATCACTGCTGGCGGGAAGACAGAAGCGGGCCTCACGCAAAGACGCCAAGACGCAAAGAACAGCGACAGCAAGAAAACATTTTTCTTGAAAAGCTTTTATCTGCGTCTTGGCGTCCTTTCGTGATTCAGGCTTCCCGAGCTCCGCTCTTCGACAGCCTCCGCTTGGCTGGCGTAAGCGCAGAAGCGGGCCTCGCGCAAAGACACAAAGAACAGCAACAGCAAGACCGCATTTTCTCGAAAAAGCTTTTCTCGGCGTCTCGGCGTCTCGGCGTCTCGGCGTCTTGGCGTCTTTGCGTGATGCCGGCTTTTCCAGGTCCCAGCGCATGGACAGCGCTGCGCTCGGCCCCGACAATCGAGTCACCATGCTTCCGCCGCCCTATCAACGCGCCCACGAATTGCTGTGGCTGCGCGAGCCGACCTCCATCTGGGGCCGCCGACTGCTGACGCCGGGCCGGTATGCGCTGGCCTTGCTGCGCGATCTGCTGGAAGGCGAGATCAGCCTGCGGGCGATGAGCCTCGTCTACACCACGCTGCTGTCGCTGGTGCCGTTGCTGGCGCTGGCGTTCTCGGTGCTCAAGGCATTCGGCGTGCACAACCAGCTGGAGCCGATCCTCAATCGCGCGCTTGAACCGCTGGGCGATCAGGCGGTGGTCATCAGCAGCAGCATCATCACCTTCGTCGACAACATCAAGGTCGGCGTGCTCGGCTCGATCGGCATCGCGCTACTGCTGTACACCTCGGTATCGATGATTTCGAAGATCGAGGCCAGCTTCAATTTCATCTGGAAGATCAAGCAGGAGCGCGGCTTCACGCAGCGCTTCGGCGAGTATCTGTCCGTGCTGCTGATCGGCCCGGTGCTGGTGTTCACCGCGCTGGCCCTGACCGCCTCGGTGCGCTCCAGCGCCGTGGTCACGACTCTCGCGCTGTACGAGCCGTTCGGCACCACGATCCTGCTGGTCACCCAGCTGGCGCCCTACGTGCTGATCGTCGCCGCGCTGACCTTTGTCTACGGCTTCATTCCGAACACCCCGGTCAAGCTGTCGGCCGCCGCTGGCGGCGGGCTGTTCGCTGGTGTGGCCTGGGAAAGCGCCAGCATCGGCTTCGCCCGGTTCGTGGCCGGTGCGTCGAGTTACAGCGCCATCTACTCCAGCTTCGCGATCGTCATCATCCTGCTGATCTGGCTGTATGTCAGCTGGCTGATCGTGCTGTTTGGCTGCCGCCTCGCGTTCTATCTGCAGAACCCGCAGCATCTGGTCGGCACCGTCGAAATGCGGCCCCCGGGCAGCCGCGAGGCCGAATACCTTCCGATGCGGCTGATGATGCTGGTGGCAGAGCGTTTCGCTGCCGGGCAGGCGCCGCTGCCGATGGCCGAAATCGAGCGGCTGCTGGCCGTGGATGGCGAACGGCTGGCGCGCGCGGTGCAGCTGCTGGTCGGCACGGGGGTACTTGGCGAAAGTGGCGTCGAGCGGCGCCTGCTGCCGGCCCGTGATCCGGCGTCCTATCGACTGAGTGAGCTGTGGCTGTGGTGCCGCGGTTCGGCACCTGCCGTCGTCGGTGACGAGGTCGACCATCGTCGCCTCGTCGACTGGCTGTCGCGCGCCGAAGTCGCCGCCGTGGCTGCCGGTGAGCCGAGCTTCGCCGAGTGGCTGCGCGACAAGCCGCCTTCCCTATAATCCTCCGCGTCGGCGCGCGCCGGCAGCTGACAGGGCCGACGAACGATGCGGCCCATAAAGAACAAAGGAACGTGCATGGCGAACGGTGGAGCAGCAGCGGACGACGCAGCGCACGCGGGCCGGGTCTGGCTGCGGCAGTACGCGAGCGGCGTTCCGGCCGATATCGACAGCACGGTGTTTCCGTCGCTCGCCGCCATCATCGACCGTGCCTGCGAGCGCTACCGCGATCTGACCGCGTTCGAGAACCTTGGTGCGCGCCTCAGCTACGACGATGTCGACCGGCTGTCGCAGGACTTCGCATCGTGGTTGCAGAACATTGCCGGCCTGCACCCCGGCGACCGCGTCGCGGTGATGATGCCGAACCTGCTGCAGTACCCGGTCGCCGTGTACGGAATCCTTCGTGCGGGGCTGGTCGTGGTCAACGTCAACCCGCTGTACACGGCCCGCGAGCTTCAGCATCAGCTCAAGGATTCCGGCGCGCGCGTCATCGTGGTGGTCGAGAATTGTGCGGCGACGCTGGCGCAGGTCATCCAGCACACCGCGCTCGAGGCGGTGATCACGACGCAGATCGGTGACCTGCTGCCGTTTCCGAAGAGCGCACTGACCAATTTCGTGGTCAAGCGGGTGAAGAAGCTCGTCCCGCCGTGGCGGCTGCCGAACTGCCTGCCGTTCCGCACCGTGCTGGCGCGTGGCCGCGCCGAGCCGTATCACCGCGTGCAACTGGGCCATGACGACGTGGCTTTCCTGCAGTACACCGGCGGCACCACCGGCCTTTCGAAGGGCGCCACGCTGAGCCACGGCAACATGGTGGCCAACCTGCTGCAGATGCAGGCCTGGATCGGACCGAAGCTTGATGAAGGACGCGACGTGGTGATCACGGCGCTGCCGCTGTACCACGTGTTCGCGCTGACGGTGAACGTGCTGCTGTTCACCCACATCGGGGCGAACAATGTGCTGATCACCAATCCGCGTGATCTCGATGCCTTTGTCGCCGAACTCGGTCGCCGACCGTTCACCGCGTTCACCGGCGTCAACACGCTGTTCAACAGCCTGCTCAACCATCCTGCATTCGCGAAGGTCGATTTCTCGGCGCTGAAGTTCACCGTGGGCGGCGGGGCCGCCGTGCAGCAGGTGGTCGCCGAACGATGGAAAGCGGTCACCGGTGTGGCGCTGACGGAAGGTTACGGACTGTCGGAAACCTCGCCGGGTGTCTGCTTCACGCCGCTCGATCGTCCCGACTGGAACGGCACGATCGGCCTGCCGCTGCCGTCGACCCGGGTCAGCATTCGCGATGACGACGGGCGTGAAGTGCCGACCGGCACGCCCGGCGAACTGTGCGTCAAGGGACCGCAGGTGATGCGCGGTTACTGGAACAAGCCGGACGAGAATCGCCAGACGTTCACGGCGGACGGCTGGTTCAAGACTGGCGACATCGCCACGGTCGATGCCGACGGCTGGTTCCGGATCGTCGATCGCAAGAAGGACATGATTCTGGTGTCCGGCTTCAACGTCTATCCGAACGAGATCGAGAACGTCGTGGCCCTGCATCCGGGCGTGCTCGAATGCGCCTGTGTCGGCGTGCCCGACCACAAGAGTGGCGAAGCGGTGAAAGTGTTCGTCGTGCGCCGCGACCCGGCGCTGACCCAGGACACGCTGCGCGCGCATTGCCAGCTGCATCTGACCGGCTACAAGGTTCCGAAGGTCTACGAGTTTCGTGACACGCTGCCGAAATCAGCGGTCGGCAAGATCCTGCGCAAGGAGTTGCGCGGCTGACGCCGGCCGCCTCGGGCTCGGGCGGGCGCCGGAGATTCATGGATAATCCAAGCTTCGTGCATCGGGTTCGTGCAAGATCGTGACAGCTTGGCAATGACGCAGTTCGGCGAACCGCAAGAATTCCACGTCGTGACGCTATCATCACAACCCACGTTGCTTTTTCGTACTACCTAATTAAGGAGTTTCCGCAATGAGGAATACCGCTCTTGCGCTCATGCTTGGTCTCGGTGTGACCACGGCGCTGCCCACCATGGCCGCGGGCGATCTGTCGAGGAATCCGTACGGTGCCGTTCTCGGCAGCTACGTGGCCCCCGACAAGGATCGTGATGCCGATTACGGCATCGGCGGCACGGTCATCTTTTTCGGCAAGCCGCTGACCGACCATGTGAACCTCGAGTTCAGTGGCTTCGGCAACACGCTGCGCCGCGGCTCGGACAATGGTGACGACTCGCAGTTCGGCCTTGGCCTGGACTTCGTGTTCCCGCTGGTCAAGGGTCCGATCCGGCCGTTCCTGCTGCTCGGCGCCGGTGGCGTCCGCGACCAGCTCGACACCACCAACGACACCGACAGCATCAACCCGTATCTGAACGCCGGTGGTGGTCTTCTGATCGCGTTGAGCGAGCGGTTCGCGCTGCGCGCCGAAGCCCGTTACCTGATGGACTTCAACAACAGCTCCTACCCGAACAAGGACCAGCTTGCCGACGGCCGCTTCGGCCTTGGCGTGCAGTACATCTTCGGCAAGCCGTACGTGGCGCCGCCGCCGCCGGCACCGGTCGTCGTTGCACCGCCGCCGCCACCGCCGCCGGCTGACAGCGATCGCGATGGCGTGATCGACGCGAACGACAAGTGCCCGAACACGCCGGCTGGCGTGAAGGTCGACGCCGTCGGTTGCCCGCTCGACAGCGATGGTGACGGCGTGGCCGACTACCTCGACAAGTGCCCGGGCACGCCGAAGGGCTTCAAGGTCGACGCCGAGGGCTGCATCATCGAGCAGACCATCGTTCTGCGCGGCGTGAACTTCGAGTACGACAAGGACCAGCTGACTGCGGAAGCGAAGACGATCCTCGATGCCGTCGTCCCGGGTCTGGCGGCGCAGCCGAAGCTGACGCTCGAAATCGGTGGCCACACCGACTCGCGCGGTACCGACGCCTACAACAAGGCCCTCTCGCAGCGCCGCGCCAACTCGGTGAAGGCTTACCTCGCCGGCAAGGGCGTCGCACCGGAGCGTCTGGCCGCTGTGGGTTACGGCGAGTCGAAGCCGGTCGCCGACAACAAGCTGGAAGCCGGCCGCAGCGAGAACCGCCGCGTCGAGTTCCAGGTGCTGAACAAGCCGCTGACGGTGAAGGTCATCAAGAAGTAAGACCTCGCCAGCGCGGTTGAAGAACCGCCGGACGCAAGTCCGGCGGTTTTTTTTGTGCCTGCGAGGAACGCCCGACTGCGCAGCGGCGCGCGTAGCGAACGGCCGGCTCAGCCGTCCGTGTCGTCGTGGCGATCGATCCGGCTGGCAAACCCTTCGAGCGCGCGCTGCGCCTGGCGGTAGCCGCGTTCGATCAGTTCGTCGAGTCGCTTCCAGTCGAACAGGCCGATCCCCGAGACCGGCATCCGCAGATAAAGGTCGGCCATTGCGGCACGTTCCCGGGTGCCGCCTTCGCTGGTCAGCGTGGCGCTGCGAAACAGGATGTCCGCCAGCCGCAGCCCCGGACCGCTGCGGGCCTGCTTGAGCAGGGCTTCAGGGTCCGGGCCTTCGACGCCGGGCAGACTCAGCGCACCGTCGGTGGACACGTCCGACGCGATGATCGGGCCGCGGCCCTCGGCCCGCATGATGTCGGTCGGCAGGCTGTTGATGATCGCGCCATCGGCCAGCAGGTCGCCGTTCCAGACCACCGGCGGCGCCACGCCGGGGACCGCCATGCTGGCGCCGACCCATAGCGACAGCGGGCCCTGACGGTGGGTCATCGTGACGCCCCGCGTCAGATTGCTGCTGACGCAGAAATAGCTGAGCGGCAGCTCCTCGATCATCTGTTCGCCGAAGATCGCGCGCAGCCGCGAGCCGAAGCGTCGGCCACGGATCAGCGACACCCGCGGCAGCACGAAGTCGTTCAGGTAGTTCTGGCGCACGAAGGTTTCGTCGGCGATCCGGCGCAGTTCGCGGCTGTCCGCACCGCAGGCCAGCAGGCCGCCGAAGAAAGCGCCCATGCTGGTGCCGCCGATCAGGTCGACCGGCCGCCCCATTTCCTCCAGCGCCCGGATCAGACCGATATGCGCGAAGCCGCGGGCGCCGCCACCGCCCAGCACCAGGCCGAGTGCCCGACCGCTGAGCAGCCGCGCCAGCCGATCGTGATCGCCGGCGCGCAGCGGATGCAGGTGATGGTGGCTGTCGAGATCGCAGTTCGCCGACCAGTCGCGCAGCGTCGACAGCGGCGTCGGGCCTTCGCGCAGCATCACCAGTTCCACCGGCGTGCGCAGCAGCATGCGGCGCAGGATCTGCGGCAGCGGGCTGTGCACCGGGCGGATCGTCGGGTCGGCAACGATCAGCACCCGGTCGGCCTGGCGCAGGCAGCGCTCGCTCCAGGCATCGCCGGCCGGATTGCCGACGTACAGCAGGCGTTGGCCGCCATGCTCGCGCTCGGCCAGCCACTGGATCAGCCGCTCGTTGCCTGCACCGCCACTGAGCGGCGACTGCGCGACACCCGGACCCAGCGCGGCATCGACGCGGCGCGCGTCGAGCCGCTCCGGGGTTTCGCCATGCCGGCGCAGTGCGGCGTCGACGCGTTCGAGGAAGCCGTCGATCGGCACCGACGGGCCGGCCGGCATGATCGCCAGTGCCGGTCGCGACGGTGGCTGGCGCCGGACATTGGCGTTCAGGTTGCGGCGCAGGCGCTGGATCAGCACGCGGGTGATCGCCAGCAGCGCCGACGGATGACGTTCGACGAAGGCCAGCAGCGCGTTGCGCTCGATGCGCAGCAGCAGGCTGTCGCGCAGGGCATAGACCTCGCCGCTGCGCGGCTCGTCGGTCATCACGCTGATTTCGCCGATCGGCTCCAGACGGGAGATGTCGCCGGCCACCGATCCATCGGCCCGCAGCGCCCGCAGGCG
>Ga0114983_1000542_pt1 | contig 15957 bp, 15 predicted proteins | sample Shrwel_input2_RT_FD_87182 | JGI IMG/M metagenome (GOLD analysis project Ga0114983, IMG submission 87182) | Subsurface microbial communities from deep shales in Ohio, USA - Utica-3 well 1 S input2 RT | ecosystem: Environmental > Aquatic > Deep subsurface > Shale gas/oil reservoir > Produced... | reverse complement strand
GCCACCGCCTCGGCGGCGATGCCCTCGCCGCGGCCGGTGAAGCCGAGCCGTTCGCTGGTGGTGGCCTTGACGTTGACCGCGCCCTGGGTGATGCCCAGGTCCGCGGCGATATGCCCGGCCATGGCGTCGATATGCGGCGCCATCTTCGGCGCCTGGGCGATCAGCGTGGCGTCCAGATTGCCGACCCGGTAGCCGGCCCCGTCCACCAGCCGGGCGACCTGGCGCAGCAGCAAACGGCTGTCGGCGCCGGCCCAGGCCGGGTCGGTGTCGGGGAAGTGGTGGCCGATATCGCCCAGCGCACAGGCCCCCAGCAGGGCGTCGCAGACCGCGTGCAGCAGCACGTCGCCGTCGGAGTGGGCGACGAAGCCCCGCGCGAAGGGAATGGCGACGCCGCCGACCATCAGGTGGTCGCCCTCGCCGAAGCGGTGGACATCGAAGCCGTGGCCGATTCGCATCATGCGCGTTTCATGCTCCCTTCAAACTCGCGGCGCCCCCGGGGACGCCTCGGCGTGGTCAGTGTGGACGGTTCGCTGCTGAGCTGACAGCACCCGCTCGGCCAGGGCCAGATCCTCGGGATGGGTGATCTTGAGGTTGTCGCGACGCCCGCTGACCAGGCGTGGCGACAACCCCGCCGCCTCCATCGCCGAGGCCTCGTCGGTCACCGCGACACCGCGCGCCTGCGCCTCGCCCAGGGCACGGCGCAACAGGCCAAGGCGGAAGCCCTGGGGGGTGAAGGCATGCCACAGGCCCTCGCGGGACTCGGTGGCGCGCACCCGCCCGGCGCCGTCGTCGCGCTTCATGGTGTCGGCGACCGGCGCGGCCAGCAGCCCACCCACCGGATCGTCGACGATGGCGGCCAGCAGCCGCGTCAGGTCAGCCACGGTGACACAGGGCCGGGCCACATCGTGAACCAGCACCAGGTCGTCGTCCGTGGCATCCGCGGCGAGGGCGTCCAGGGCGTTGACCACCGACTCGGCTCGCTCGGCCCCACCGGGCGAACGCCGCCAATCGGCGAAGGGCACCCAGGCGGGGTCGAACCAGGCGTCGTCGGCGTCCAGGCAGAGACAGAGCCGCGCCTCGGGGAAGGCCTCGTGGAGCCGTTCCAGAGTGCGCGCCAGCACCGGCCGGCCGGCCAGCGGCAGGTACTGCTTGGGGCGCTCGGCGCCCACGCGCCGCCCCTGCCCCGCGGCGGGCACCACCAGCCACAGGCTAGCGCTCACTGGCCGGCCTCCGGCCTGGGAGCCGGCATGCCCACCAGGCCGGCATTGATTTCGAGGTCGGTGTTGTCCACCGCCACACCGGGCACCCAGAAGAACTGCTCGTCCGTGCGCACCATGCCGATGTCGCTGCGAGCCCGCTCCTCGATGGCATCGAGGCCGGTCTTGAGGTCCACCACCTCGGCAGCCAGGCGGGCATTGCGGTCGCGCAGCGGCTGGTTCTCTTCCTCAAGGGCATCCACGCGTTGGCGCACCTCGGTGAGCTCACGCATGCCGCCCTCGCCCAGCCACAGCCGGTACTGCAGCAGCGCGAGCAGGATGATGAGCACGATGGCCAGCCACTTGAGCATGCAGGGAGTCCGTCACAAGGTTACCGATGGCGGGCATTATGCCAGTTTCGCCGCCTATCGGCAGGGTTTAGGAGCCCTCCCGGAAGGGCAGTGCCGCCTCGGCTGCCCGGCAGTAGGCCTCGACGTGAGTACGCTCCTCGGCGCAGAAGCGTGCCACGGCGTCGCGCAGGCGCGGGTCGGCGATATGGTGCAGCGAGGTGAGCCGCCGCGGGGCGAAGCCCCGGGAGAGCTTGTGCTCGCCCTGGGTCCCGGGGTCGAAGGTGGTCAGGCCGCGTTCGAGACAATGCTCGATGCCCTGGTAGTAGCAGGCCTCGAAGTGCAGGCAGTCGGCCAGTACCTCGCTGCCCCAGTAACGCCCGTAGAGGGTGCGCGCGCCCTGCAGGCAGAGCGCGGCGGCCACCGGGGCCCCGTTCAAGCGAGCCTGGATCAGCAACAGCGATTCGGGCAGGGTGCGACGCAGCCGCTCGAAGAAGTCGAGATTGAGGTAGCCGTGACGGCCGCGCTCCAGGTAGGTGATCTCGTAGCAGCGAAAGAAGTGGGCCATCGCCGCCGCGTCGATGGCCTCTCCCTCGAGGCGATGCAGGGTCAGCCCCTGTTCGGCCACCAGGCGCCGCTCGCGGCGGATCGCCTTGCGCCGCTTGGCCGTCAAGGCAGCCAGGAAGCCCTCGAAGTCGCCATAGCCGCGATCCTGCCACTGGAACTGCACTCCCTGGCGTGCCAGCAGGGACGGACAGGCCGTCTGCCAGGCCTCGACCTCGGCCGGTTCGGCAAACAGCAGGTGCCAGCTCGACAGCGCGCTATCCTCCCAGGCCCGCGCCATCACCCGACGGGCCATCAGGGGATCGAGGTGCGCCGCCAGGGCCAGGCGCGGCCCCGGAGCGGGGGTAAAGGGAATCGCCGAGAGCCCCTTGGGGTAGTAGTCGCCGCCGGCGCGTTCCCAGGCCTCGGCCCATCCCCAGTCGAACACATACTCCCCGTAGGAGTGGTGCTTGTGGTAGTACGGCATGATGCCGACCAGCGCCTCGCCCTGCCACAGGGTCAAATGGCGCGGCACCCAGCCGGTGGCGGGGCTCACCGCGCCACTGGCCTCCAGAGCATGCAGGAACTCGTGGCGCAGGAAGGGATGGTCGTCGCCGACCAATGCGTTCCAGCGCACGGCCGGCACCGCCCCAATAGCGGGCAGTTCATGCAGAACGAGCGGGGTCATGGCTGCTCCCGAAAAAATGCGTTATCCAAGGCAAGGGGCGCCGACAGCTGACAAGCCATTGGCAGAAGGCCTACATTGTGCCCAGTGCCCGAGCCCGCTTCCATCCTCATCGACACACGGAGATGTGCATGACCGATGCCCGCGCCCTGCAGGCGCATCTGGACCAGCAGCGCCACGCCTTCGCCGCCGAGCCCTTCCCCTCGGCGGCGACCCGCCGCGACCGCCTCGCCCGCCTGGCGCGCATGACCCGCCAACATCGCGACAAGATCATCCAGGCGATCCACCAAGATATCGGCCACCGTGCCGAGGCCGAGACGCGCCTGGCGGAGATCGCCCCCTTGCTGATGGCCATCCGCCACGCTCGCCGCCACCTCAAGCGCTGGATGGCGTCGCGTCGTGCCGCGGTGCCCTGGCGGCTACTGCCCGGTCGGGCGCGCATCCACCGCCAGCCGCTGGGGGTGGTGGGCATCATCGCCCCGGCCAACTACCCCTGGGGCCTGGCACTGCTGCCGGCGGTGGATGCGCTGGCCGCGGGCAACCGGGTAATGCTCAAGCCCAGCGAGCAGACCCCCACTACCAGTGCCTTGCTGGCACAGTTGGCGGAGCGCTATTTCGCGACCGACGAGTTGAGCGTGGTTACCGGCGACACCGCCACCGCCCAGGCCTTCGCCGCCCTGCCCTTCGATCACCTGCTATTCACCGGCAGCCCGCGGGTCGGCCGTGAGGTGGCCCGCGCCGCGGCGGAGCACCTGACCCCGGTTACCCTGGAACTCGGCGGCAAGGCCCCGGCCATCGTCGCCGAGGACGCCGACCTGGCGCATGCCGCCCGGCGCATCGCCTTTGGCAAGTGGCTCAATGCCGGCCGGACCTGCATCGCGCCGGACCCTGTGCTGGTCGATGCAGCACGCCTGCCGGCCTTCATCGAGGCGATCCGCGCGGTGGTCAAGGGCTTCTATCCGGCGGGTACCGCCAGCGATGACTACTCGGCGGTGCCCGGTGAAGGCGCGCGCCAGCGGCTCGAGGGCATGTTGGCAGAGGCGCGCGACCACGGCTGCCGGGTGATCGAGCTCGGCGAACGACAGGCGTTCAGCCATGGCGCCAAGCTGCCGCCCACGCTGGTGATCGACCCCACCGCCAACCTGGCGATCATGCAGGAGGAGGTCTTCGGCCCCTGGCTGCCGGTGATCGGCGTGCGCGACTTCGACGCTGCCCTGGCCCGGGTCGCCGCGGGGCCTAGCCCTCTGGCGCTCTACGCCTTCACCGACGACCCGGCCCGTCGCCGGCAACTGCTGGAGCAGACCCGCTCGGGCGGCGTGGTCTTCAACGACACCCTGTGGCATGGCGTCGTGCCCGCCCTGCCTTTTGGCGGCATCGGCGAGAGCGGCATGGGGGCCTACCATGGCGAGACCGGTTTCCTGCGTTTCAGCCACCCGCGTAGCGTCTTCCTGCAGGCCCGCCACAACGCCGTGGGGCTGATTGATCCACCGTGGCGTCGCTGGTGGCTGCGCCTGCTGGGGCTCTAACATGATCCGCCTGGTGCGCTAGCGCTTACCAGGCTTACGGCCGGGGCAAGGCTTGAAAGCCGGCTTATCGGTAATAAAACTACAAATATTGCCGTATCGCGGGTAACATGGCGTAATGCCTGGACGCTTTATTGGTAAGTTTACAATACAACCGACACTCGATTCCGAGGTGACCCATGGCCAGCACGACCCCCGCCCTCAACCCCACCGTTGCCAACGTCAGCCGCCGCATTCGGCAACGCTCCGCCGAGCGTCGCGCCCTCTACGAGCGCCGCATGGCCGACCAGCACCGCCGGGGCGTGCATCGCGGCGAGCTCAGCTGCGGCAATCTGGCCCACGGCTTCGCGGCCTGTGGCGAGACGGACAAGAATTCGCTGAAGCTGATGAATTCGGCCAACCTCGGCATCATCTCCGCCTATAACGACATGCTCTCGGCCCACCAGCCGTTGGAGAGCTTTCCCGAGACCATCAAGGCCGCCGCCCGCGCCATGGGCTCCACCGCCCAGTTCGCCGGTGGCGTGCCGGCGATGTGCGACGGCGTGACCCAGGGCCAGCCGGGCATGGAGCTGTCGCTGTTCTCCCGCGATGTGATCGCCATGGCCACCGCCGTGGGGCTCTCCCACAACATGTTCGACGCCGCCCTCTACCTCGGCGTGTGCGACAAGATCGTCCCGGGGCTGTTCATCGCCGCGGCGCGCTTCGGCCACCTGCCGGCGATGTTCGTGCCGGCAGGCCCCATGCCCAGTGGCCTGCCCAATAAGGAGAAGGCGCGCATCCGCCAGCTGTTCGCCGAGGGCAAGGCGAGCCGCGCAGACCTGCTGGAAGCGGAATCGCAGTCCTACCATAGCCCCGGCACCTGCACTTTCTACGGCACCGCCAACTCCAACCAGCTGATGATGGAGATGATGGGCCTGCACCTGCCGGGCACCTCCTTCGTCAACCCCGGCACCGAGATGCGCGAGGCGCTGACCCGCTACGCCACCGAGCAGACGATCCGCAATACCGAGCCCGGCGGCGACTACCGCCCCTTCTACCAGCAGATCGACGAGCGTGCCATCGTCAATGCCGTCGTCGGTCTGCTCGCCTCCGGCGGCTCGACCAACCACACCCTGCACCTGGTGGCCATGGCCGCCGCTGCCGGGCTGACCCTCACCTGGGAAGATTTCACCGACCTCTCCGCGGTGACGCCGAGCCTGATGCAGGTCTATCCCAACGGCCAGGCCGACATCAACCACTTCCAGGCTGCCGGCGGCATGAGCTACCTGTTTCGTGAACTGCTGGGGGCCGGCCTGATCCACGGCGATATCCCCACGGTGTTCGGCACCGATCTCACCGCCTACACCCGAGAGCCCTTCTTGGAGGAGAGCAAGCTGGTATGGCGCGAGGGACCGGAACAGAGCCTTGACACCGAGGTGCTGCGCGGCGTGGCCGAGCCCTTCGCGCCCACCGGCGGGCTCACCGTGCTTGACGGCAACCTGGGCCGCGGGGTGATCAAGGTCTCGGCGGTCAAGCCCGAGCACCGCCTGGTGGAGGCGCCGGTGCGCATCTTCGAGGACCAGAACGAGCTCAAGGGCGCCTTCGAGGCCGGCGAGCTGGACCGAGACGTGATCGCCGTGGTGCGCTTCCAGGGCCCCAAGGCCAACGGCATGCCGGAACTGCACAAGCTGACCCCCTACCTCGGCGTGCTGCAGGACCGCGGCTACCAGGTGGCACTGGTCACCGACGGGCGCATGTCCGGCGCCTCCGGCAAGGTGCCGGCAGCCATCCACATCAGCCCCGAGGCGCTGGACGGCGGAGCGCTCGCCAAGCTGCGCGACGGCGACATCGTGCGCCTGGACGCCGACCACGGCAGCCTGGAGGTCAAGATCGACGCCCATGAGTGGGCCGAGCGCGAGCTGCGGATTGGCGATCTGGACCACTACCACGTGGGCCTGGGACGCGAGCTGTTCGGTGGCTTTCGCCACCTGGCCATGCGCGGCGAGCAGGGCGCTGGGGTGTTCGGCGGCTTCGAGGCCGACGACCTGGCGCGCCAGGAGGGCCAGATTCACGAAGACGACGCCTGAGCCACTTCGAGAACAGGAGCACCGCAGTTGCACAGCGCGAAGTGCCGGGGACAGGTCGAAGAGGGGGTTCTACGCCAGGGATGGCGTCGGTAGCGCCCAGGGAGGGGTTCACAGCGCCCCCTCGTAGACCTGTCACCGGAAAAGCTTCGAGTGATTGCCATCTACACCTCCCCTGTCGGCCAGAAGGAATGAATTGACGATGACCAGACCCGCACTCATCGGTGATATCGGCGGGACCAATGCGCGCTTCGCCCTGGTAACGCCGGACACCTTCGCGCCTCGTGACATCCTGAGCCTGCCGTGTGCCGACTACCCGGGCCTGGTCGAGGCGGTGCGCGACTACCTCAGCCGGGTCGGGCTGAGCGGCGAGGGCGCCCTCCGCGAGGCCTGCCTGGCCTTCGCCTGCCCGATACGCGACGACCGGGTAAAGATGACCAACAACCCCTGGACCTTCTCCCGGAAGGCGGTCCAGCAAACGCTGGGGCTCAGCCTCTTCAAGGCCATCAACGACTTCACTGCCCAGGCGCTGGGCGTGCCCCATGTGGCCAGTACCGACCGAGTGGAGGTGCAGCGCGGCGAGGCGGTTCCCCACGCCGCCCGTCTGGTGATCGGCCCCGGCACTGGCCTGGGCGTGGCCGGGCTGTTTCCCGGGCGACACGCCTGGATCCCGCTACCTACCGAGGGCGGCCACGTGACCTTCGCGCCCACCGATGAGCGCGAGCAGAACCTGCTGCGCCACTTCCGCAACCGCTACGGCCGCGTCTCAGTGGAGCGCATCCTCTGCGGCCAAGGGCTGCTCGACCTCTACCTGGCCCACTGCTCGCTGAAAGGCGCCCCGCCGCGCTATGCCAGCGCGGCCGAGGTCACCCAGGCGGCGGCGGGCGGCGACGGCGTGGCCCGTGATACCCTGCTGCGGTTTTTGAAGATCCTCGGCGATGTCAGCGGCGACGCCGCCCTGACCCTGGGGGCCCGCGGCGGGGTCACCCTGTGCGGCGGCATCCTACCGCGGCTGCTCGAGTGGCTGCCTGAGAGCCGCTTCCTCGAGGCGTTCACCGCCAAGGGGCGCATGAGCGCCTACACCCGGGCCATCCCGGTACAGGTGGTTACCACGCCCTGGACCGGACTGCTGGGCGCCGCCGAGGCCCTGCACAATCCAGAGGTCGAATGAATCGACGGAAGAGGTCGAATGACTCGACGCAAGAGGCCGAATGATGATTCCACAGAGTCTGCGAACGCTCATCGACGAGACCCGCGGCCAGCGCCGTGCCGAGTGGGCCGGCCGCGAGGTATGGCTGGCCAACGAGGCCTGGGGAGAACTGGCGGTATCCCTTCAGGGCGCGCAGGTGCTTCACTTTCTACCCGCGCCCGAGGCCGCGCGCGCTGAAGGCTCTCTTGTACCCGCGCCCGAGGCCGCGCGAGCCGCGGGCGCGCCGGCGACGACGGACAACGTCGCTAAGGAGGCCCTGGTGCCCGGTGGCTGGCTGTGGGTCACCCCCACGCCCCAGCCCCTGCCCGGCGCGATCCGCGGCGGCATCCCGCTGTGTTGGCCGTGGTTCGCCGACGAGCACACCGCCGACGAGTCACCGGATCGTACCGGCCCGATGCATGGCCCGGCACGCAAGGCGCCATGGCGGCTGGACGCCGTGGACGAGCACGAGCAGGGCGTCGAGCTGCACCTTTCGCCCGAGGAGCGTCTGCACGGCCAGCTCACGCCCCGCGCGGTGATCCAGGCCAACGCCCGACGCCTGCACGTGGAGCTGATCAGCGAGCATGTCGGCGAGACACCGGTGAAGCTCACCGGGGCCCTGCACAGCTACCTGGCGGTCGCCGATGCCTTCGCCTGCCGCGTCGAGGGCCTGGCCGGGGCCAGCTACCTGGACAAGCTGGCCGACGTCGCCGAGCGCGACCAGCAAGGCGAGCTGGGCGTGCGCGGAGCGCTCGACCGCATCTACCGCAGCAATGCCGAGCTGCGCCTCGACGACGGCAGCCGCCGCCTGAGGATCGCCCGTCAGGGCAGCGATTCCGCCGTGGTCTGGCATCCCGGCGACGCGCCGCCCGGGGACACCCCGAGCCAAGCTGCCCGCCACTTCCTGTGCGTGGAGTCGGCCAATACGCGACTCGACCCGGTGTGGCTGCTACCCGGCGCCCAGCACCTGCTGGGCACCACTCTCAGCCTGGAGAAGCCCCAATGACCCCCGTGATCGCCTTCGGCGAAGCCCTCGTCGACCTGCTTTCCAGCCGTCTCGGCGAGTTCGACCCCGCCGTTACCGAGACCTTCACTCCCTATGCCGGCGGCGCGCCAGCCAATGTTTCCGTGGCCTGCGCTCGGCTGGGCGTACCCAGCCGCTTTCTCGGCATGCTCGGCAAGGACCACTTCGGCGACTTCCTCGCCAGGGAGCTCGCCTTCCACGGTGTGGATATCTCCGGCGTGGTACGCACTCGCGAGGCCCGCACGGCGCTGGCCTTCGTCTCCCGCGATGCGCTGGGCGAGCGCACCTTCGACTTCTATCGCCCGCCCGCGGCGGATCTGCTCTACCGCCTGGAGCATCTGCCCGCCGGGGTGTTCGCCGAGCCGGCGATCGTGCATTTCTGCTCCAACAGCCTGACCGAGCCGGAGATCGCCGAGACCACCCTGGCCATGGCCGAGATGGCCCGCCGCGCCGGCTGCCTGGTGAGCGTGGATGCCAACCTGCGCCATGCTCTCTGGGACGGCGGGGTCGCCGATGTCAGCCTGGTCACCCGGCTGCTCGACGCCGCCGACCTGCTCAAGCTCTCCACGCAGGAGCTCGACGACCTGCGCGCCGATCACCCCCGGGAGGGCTGGCTGGCCGAACGCTTCGCCGCCGGCGTCAAGGTCGCGGTGATCACCGACGGCCCGGGCGAAGTGAGGCTCAAGGGGGTCGGCCTGGACGAGCGTATCACCCCACCCCGGGTCGAGGCGGTGGATACCACGGCAGGCGGGGACGCCTTCGTCGGCGGCCTGCTTGCCGAGCTCGCCGAATTCACCGCAGGCAAGGGGCTCGACGGTGACTGGTACCGGGACACGGCCTTCCTGCACCGCGCGGTGGAGATCGCCTGCCGCTGCGGCGCCCACGCGGTGACCCGCCCCGGGGCCTACGCCTCACTGCCTACCCGCGAGGACCTAAAGCGACTGCAGGGCTGAGTCGCCACCCGTCCGTCGATCGGCCAGGCTCAGGCGAGCGCGGTCTCGATGACCGCCTTCTCGTGCAGGGTCCGATGCACGGGACACTTGTCGGCGATCGCCAACAGGCGCTCGCGCTGCTCTTCGGTCAGCTCGCCTTCCAGGCGAATCTGGCGACGGAAGACATCCACCTCGTCAGGGGTCTCCTCGCAGTGTTCGCACTCCTCGCCATGGGCCTTGTTGTGGCTCACCTCCACGGCGACATGCTCCAGGGGGATCTTCTTGTGCCGCGCATACAGCCGGATCGTCATGGCGGTACAGGCCCCCAGTCCCGCAGAGAGGAACTGGTAAGGGGTCGGCCCCAGGTCGCTGCCGCCCATATTCTCGGGCTCGTCTACCACCAGCGAGTGCTTGCCGCCCACTACCACATCCTGACGTAGGCCCTCAGGGTCGGCCTCGGCGACGCGCACCAACCCTTCCGGAACCGCCTCGGGCGTGGGTTCGGCAGCCAGCTCCAGGTAGCGTGACGACCAGGAGACGATGACATCGGCAGCGTATTCGGCATCCGCCTCGCGGCTGATCAGGTGGTCGGCATCGTCCAGGGTAACGAAGGACTTGGGGTGCTTCGCCGCCTGGAAGATTGTCGCGGCATTGTCGATGTCGACCAGGCTATCGATGGGGGAATGCAATACCAGCAGCGCCGCTCCCAGGCGGGGCAGGGCTGCGTCGAGGGAGCTGGCCTCGATATCCTCGATGAACTCCCGGCGAATCTCGAAGCGCCGACCGGCCAGGGAGACTTCCGCCGTCCCCTTGTCGCGGATCTCCTCCAGCGTGTCGCCGAAGTTCTTCAGCACGTGCTCCGGGTCGGCCGGTGCGGCGATGGTGACCAGCGCCTTCAGGCCGGGGATCTCGGCCGCCACCTTGATGGCGGCCGCCCCTCCCAGCGAATGGCCGATCAACAGCTGAGGGGCCATGTCTCGACCCTCCAGGTACTCCGCGGCCTTGACGAGATCCGCCACGTTGGACGAGAAGCCGGTATTGGCGAACTCGCCCCCCGAGTGACCGAGGCCGGTGAAATCGAAGCGCAGTACGGCGATGCCCCGGGCGGCCAGGCGTCCGGCAATGCGCCGGGCGGCAGGAATGTCCTTGGAGCAGGTGAAGCAGTGGGCGAAGAGCGCCGTGGCGCGCACCGGGCCCTCGGGCAAGTCCAGCCTGGCCGCCAGGGCCGATCCCTCGTGCCCGCTGAATTCGATACGCTCGCTGTGCATGACGTCTCCTTACCGGTGATCACCGCCGGCCGCCGAGTCGCGGCTGCCCCTCGAAAAAGCCTAGCAGGCCGCCAGTGGATCGTCTCTCATCTGGCCAGGCGGTACTGCAGGGAAACTCAGGCACTGTATATGCCTTTGACATATCCCTAACCACTGCTAGTATTGGGATATCCCTAGAATATATGCCGAGGTGAGAACCATGCCACAAGGATCCGTATTCCAGTCAAACCGCAGCCAGGCGGTACGCCTGCCCAAGGCGGTTGCCTTGCCTGATGACGTGAAGCGTGTGGATGTGGTGGCGATTGGCCGGGCGCGGGTGATTACCCCTGCGGGCGAATCGTGGGACAGCTGGTTCGATGAAGAGGGCGTCACGGAGGATTTCATGAACGTGCGCGACCAGCCCTCGGAGCAAGAGCGCGAATCCTTCTGATGCTCAAGTACATGCTCGATACCAACATATGCATCTACACCATCAGGATGAAGCCGACCCAGGTGCGTGAAACCTTCAAGCGCCTCCAGGAGCAACTATGCATCAGCACGGTTACCCTGATGGAGCTCATTTACGGCGCGGAGAAGTCGGCTAATCCCGAGCGCAACCTGCACAGCATCGAGGGATTCGCCGCACGTCTCCAGGTGCTGCAGTACGACATCGATGCGGCAGCCCATACGGGTCAGCTCAGAGCCGAGCTTGCCAGGACGGGGACGCCGATAGGCCCCTATGACCAGATGATTGCTGGCCACGCCCGTTCGATGGGGTTGGTGGTAGTCACCAACAACATCCGAGAGTTCGAGCGCGTGCCAGGCCTTCGCATCGAGGACTGGCTCTCGGAAGAGGCCCGAGGTCAGTGATGGAAGCGGTCAGCCACCTCACGAGCGAGCCGGCGGATGGCCTCCCAGTCCTCGGCCTCGACAAGCGACTTGGGGGTCAGCCAGGAGCCGCCCACGCACATCACGTTGTTAAGCGCCAGGTAGTCCTCGGCATTATTGATGCCGATGCCGCCGGTGGGACAGAAGCGCGCCTCGGGAATCGGGCCGGCGAAGGACTTAAGGGCCTTGACGCCACCGCTGGCTTCGGCCGGGAAGAACTTGAAACGGCGATAGCCGTACTGCCAGCCGGTCATCAGCTCGGAGACGGTCGCCACGCCGGGCAGCATCGGCAAGGGGCTGGTGACGCCGTAGCGATAGAGCGCTTCGGTGGTGCCGGGGGTCACCACGAAGTCGGCTCCCACCTCCTCGGCCTGGCGATACTGGGCCGGCGTGAGCACGGTGCCCACGCCGATGCTGGCCTGGGGCAGCGCCTCGTTGATGCGCTTGATCGCCTCCAGCGCGCAGTCGGTGCGCAGGGTGATCTCCAGCACGCTCAAACCGCCCTCGAACAGGGCGCGCGCTAAAGGCACGGCGTCCTCGATGCGCTGGATGGCGATGACCGGGATCACCTCGGCCTTGAGGCAGATGCTGTCCAGTTCGGTGGTACGGGTCGAGGGCAGCTGCTTGTCGATGCTCATTTGAACGGTCATGGGGAGATGGTCTCCAGAATTCAGGGGGCCCAGTAGATGGCCAGCGGGCAGGCGAGAAAGGCGCGTATCGGCAGTTCGCGGACGTCGTCGCCGGTCAGCGCCCTGGCCAGCACGGCGCGCTTGTCGCCGCCGGTGATGTGCAGCACATGACGACGGGCCTGGTGCAGGCGAGCGGCGCTCAGGGTGATGCGCGGCTGGGGCTGGCTCGGCGTGCGTACCGCCACCGCCGGGGCTTCGGTGGCCAGCGCCAGGGGCAGTTCCCGGCTGTCGGGGAACAGCGAGGCGGTGTGGCCGTCGCCGCCCATGCCCAGGATCACCACGCTGGCCGGCCAGGCCAGCCCGGCGATCCGCTCGGCCACCGCCGCAGCACCCTGCTCGGGGGTGGCGTCGGCGGTGGTCAGCGGCACGAAGGTGGCGGCGGCGGCCGGCCCCTGCAGCAGGTGGGTGCGCACCAGGCGGGCATTGCTGTCCTCGGCGTCCTCGGCCACCCAGCGCTCGTCGGCCAGGGTGATCTGGATGCGCTCCCAGGGCAGCTCGCAGGCCGCCAGTGCCGCGAAGAAGGTCACCGGCGTGGAACCGCCGGAAACCACCAGCAGGGCCTGGTCCTGGTGGGTCAGATCGACCCGCAGCGCCTCGGCCACGGCCTCGGCCAGCTGACGGGCCAACTGGTCGCGGGGGGAATCACTCATCTCGTCTCTTCCTCTAGGCAGGCCCGATAAGCCTAAGGCGCATCGGGCGTATTGTGCCCGGTGCGCTGGCGCTTACCGGGCCTACGCTCAAGCGGCTTTGATATGTTGATGTTTTCTAATAATCCTCATACCAGCTGCGCCCATCCTGGGTGATCATGGCGATGGAGGCCACCGGCCCCCAGGAGCCGGCCGGATAGCGCCGCGGCGGCTCGTCGCGGTCGGCCCAGGCGGCAATCAGGTCGTCACACCAGCGCCAGGCATGCTCGACCTCGTCGCGGCGCACAAAGAGATACTGCTGGCCCTTCATCACCTCGAGCAGCAGCCGCTCGTAGGCGTCCGGGATGCGGGTCTTGGGGAAGGCGCTGTTGAAGTCCAGGTGCAGGGGGCCGCGGCGCAGGCGCATGCCCTTGTCCAGGCCGCTGTCCTTGGTCAGCACTTCCAGGGCGATGCCCTCTTCCGGCTGCAGACGAATCACCAGCTTGTTGGCGGCAAGCCCGCGCTGGTCGGGGTCGAAGATGTAGTGTGGCTGCTGGCGGAAATGGATGATGATCTGCGAGAGCTTCTCCGGCATGCGCTTGCCGGTGCGCAGGTAGAAGGGCACGCCCGCCCAGCGCCAGTTGGCGACGCCGGTTTTCATGGCCACGAAGGTCTCTGTGTGGCTGGCGGTATTGGCGCCCTCCTCCTCCAGGTAGCCCGGTACGGCCTGGCCATCGCTGGTACCGGCTATGTACTGGCCGCGCACCACGTCACGCCCTAGCATGTCGTCGGTGAAGGGCTTGAGTGCCTTGAGCACCTTGACCTTCTCGTCGCGGATGGCGTCGGCATCTAGGTTGGCCGGCGGGTCCATGGCGATCAGACAAACCAGCTGCAAGAGGTGGTTCTGCACCATGTCGCGCAGCTGGCCGGCCTCGTCGAAGTAACCCCAGCGCCCCTCGATGCCGACCTTCTCGGCCACGGTGATTTCCACGTGGGAGATGTGGTTCTGGTTCCACTGGGTGCCGAACAGCGGGTTGGCGAAGCGCAGCGCAATGAGGTTCTGTACCGTCTCCTTGCCCAAATAGTGATCGATGCGATAGACCCGCGACTCGGGGAACACCGCGCCGATGGCGTCGTTGACCTCGGCTGAGGAGCGCAGATCGAAGCCGATCGGCTTCTCGACCACCACCCGGGTCTGTTCGTCGAGGCTGCCGCTGGCCTGGAGGTGGCGGCAGATGTCGCCGTAGATCTTGGCGCTTACCGAAAGATAGACCACCATGGGACGTAGCAGACCTTGCTGGCGCCACTCGCGGATCGCGCCATAACCCTCGGCGGTGGTGAAGTCGAGCTGCAGGAAGTCAAGGCGGGTCAGGAAGCGCTTGAGCACGGCGCGGTCGAGCTCCGCGCCTTTGACGTGGGTCTCGAGCGCCGACTGGACCCTGGCCTGGAAGGCCTCGCGGTCGAGTGCCTGGCGCGCCAGGCCCAGCAGGCGGGTATCGGCGTCCAGCAGGCCCTCACGGTCGAGGTGGTAGAGCGCCGGATACAGCTTGCGCTGGGCCAGGTCACCCAGGGCACCGAACAGCGCCAGGTCGATTTCCGTGCTGCCGGCATCGGTGGACCTGGCCTCGCCGACTCGATTGCGTTGTGTCATGTCCGCCCCATCTGGTTAACTTACCTAAAAATAGCCTATGCAGGCCAAGTCTTGCAAACTAAACCTGTAATATTACCACTTTCCTTGCCAGACACTGCCGCAACTGACCGCTGGGTTGGGCAAACCCCAGTACAATGTAGTTAAATCACTACATTATGTATGTTTCACGCCCCGCGCCGCCAATGGCGCCCCGTCGTCACGGAGACTTCACCGCCCATGGTCCGACACGATCTGCTCGACCGCATCCGTCGACAACTCGATGAGCTCAATCGCTCCGAACGCAAGGTAGCCGAGGTGATCCTGGCCGACCCGGCCTCGGCGACCAGCATGAGCATCGCCACCCTGGCACAACGGGCCTCAGTCAGCGAGCCCACCGTCAACCGCTTCTGCCGCAGCTTCGAGGCCAAGGGCTACCCCGACTTCAAGATCAAGCTGGCCCAGAGCCTGGCCGGCGGCACCCCTTACGTCAGCCAGGCGGTGGAGCCCGACGACGACGCCGCCGAGTACACCAACAAGATCTTCGGGGCTACCATCGCCGCCCTGGACCTGGCGCGCCGCGAGGTGCCCCCGGAGCGCATCGAGCGCATGGTCGACTACCTGATCCAGGCCCGGCAGCTGCACTTCTTCGGCCTAGGGGCCTCCGGGGCGGTGGCCCAGGATGCCCAGCACAAGTTCTTCCGCTTCAATCTGCCAGTCACCGCCTATGTGGACGTGCTGATGCAGCGCATGGTGGCGGCGGCCTGCCATACCGGCGATGTGGTGGTGGTGCTCTCCTGGACCGGGCGCACCCGGGAGCTGGTGGACATCGCCCGACTGGCACGGGACAACGGCGCCGTGGTGCTCGGCATTACCGCCCCGGATTCACCGCTGGCCGATGAATGTACCGAGACCCTGGAAGTCGCCACCGCCGAGGACACCGACTATTACATGCCGATGACCTCGCGGATGATCCAGCTGGCGCTGATCGATGTGCTGGCCACTGGTGTGACCCTGCGCCGCGGCGAGGATTTCCTGCCCCATCTCAAGAAGATCAAGGACAGCTTGCAAGCGACACGCTACCCGGTAAGCGGTCGCGAAGACCCGCGCTGAAGCCTCGCTGGACTTGCCAGGCCGACGACGAGCCACAACAATGACAAGCCTATCGCCCACTTCCGGAGACCGAGATGCGCTGGCTTGCCGCTTCCACCGTTGTCGTCACCCTGTTCACCCAGGGTGTCGCCGCCGATACCTTCCGCTTCACCGCCATCCCCGACGAGAACCAGTCGCGACTGGTCGAGCGCTTCTCCAAGGTCGCCAACTACCTCGAAGAGCGCCTCGAGGTGGACGTGGAGTACGTGCCGGTGAAGTCCTACAG
>Ga0114983_1000540_pt1 | contig 15972 bp, 13 predicted proteins | sample Shrwel_input2_RT_FD_87182 | JGI IMG/M metagenome (GOLD analysis project Ga0114983, IMG submission 87182) | Subsurface microbial communities from deep shales in Ohio, USA - Utica-3 well 1 S input2 RT | ecosystem: Environmental > Aquatic > Deep subsurface > Shale gas/oil reservoir > Produced... | reverse complement strand
CTCGCCACGGCTGGTCGTGCCCGCGCCGATACCGGCACGACGGGCCAGCGCATCGGGCGCACCGGTCCGGCCGCCGATACCCGGATGGCCGGCCTGCAGATAACGGTTCTCGTAGTCGACGCGCAGGATCAGCGCGGCCATCACGCAGACGGTGATCAAGCTGGAGCCGCCGTAGCTCATGAACGGCAGGGTCAGGCCCTTGGTGGGCAGCGCGCCCATGTTAACCGCCATGTTGATCAGCGACTGCAGGCCGAACCAGCCAGAAAGGCCGTAACAGAGGTAGGCGCTGAAGCGGCAGTTCATCGCTTCGGCCACGCGGCCGATCGCAAAGCCGCGCCAGACCACGGTCGCGAACAGACCGATCAGCACCAGCACGCCGAACAGGCCGAACTCCTCGGCGAGGATCGCGAAGATGAAGTCGGTATGCATTTCCGGCAGGTACAGCAGCTTCTGCAGGCTGTTGCCGAGGCCGACACCGCTCCACTCGCCGCGCGCCACCGCGATCAGCGACTGCACCAGCTGGAAGTTGTCGCCGCGCGGATCGAGTTCCGGATTCAGGAAGCCGATCACGCGCTTGACGCGATACGGCGCGATCAGCACCAGCATGACCAGCACGACGCTGACCGATGCCCCGATCACCGCCATGTCGCGCAGCCGCGCGCCGCCGAGAAACAGCATCAGCAACGCCACACCCATCAGGATTGCGGTGGCGCCGAAGTCGCGCTCGCCGATCAGCAGCACGCCGACGATCGCCAGCGGAATGAACGGCGCGAACAGGCCCTTGGTGGTGGTCCGCAGCGGCACCTGACGGCGCACGATGTAGCCGGCCAGATAGACGATCACCGCCAGCCGCGCCGGCTCCGACACCTGCAGCAGGAACGGGCCGATCGGAATCCAGCGCCGCGCGCCGTTGCGGATCACGCCGATGCCTGGCACCAGCACCAGGACCAGCAGCACCAGCGCCAGCATCAGCAGCAGCGGGCCGGTGCTTTCCCAGGACTTCATCGGCACCGCGAAGACCAGCGTTGCCGCGCCCAGGCCCATCGCCATGAACATCAGCTGGCGGTTGAAGTAGTACAGGGTCGAGGCGCCGGCCATGCGCTCGGATACCGCGACCGAGGCCGAGGCGACCATCACCAGCCCCCAGGCGATCAGGATCGCTACGGCCAGGCAAAAGCCGGTATCCAGCCCGTAACGGGCCGGCGACAGGCCGAACGGCAGACTGGCCTGGGCGCTCAAGCCTTCAGCTCCAGCACGCGCGCGCGAAACACCGCACCGCGCTGCTCGTAGTTCTTGAACTGGTCGAGACTGGCGCAGGCCGGCGACAGCAGCACGCGATCGCCGTGCTGCGCGGCCGTTCGCGCGGCCAGCACCGCCGCCGCCAGATCATCGACGCGCTGCACCGGCACCTGGCCGGCCAGATCGTGCTCGATCGCTGCGGCATCCTGACCGAACAGGATCGCCAGCCGCGCCTTGGCTTTCAGCGGCGCGCGCAGCGCCGTGAAATCCTGGCCCTTGCCCTGACCACCGCCGATCCACACCAGCGGCCCCTGCAGGCCTTGAAGCGCCGCCATCGTCGCGCCGACATTGGTGCCCTTGGAATCGTTGATCCACGACACGCCATCGAGGTCGGCCACCCATTCGCAGCGGTGCGCCAGCCCGGTGAAGCTGAACAGTGCCTTGAACATGCCGGCCTCGTTCAGGCCGGCCGCCTCGGCCAGCGCAAACGCGGCCAGCGCGTTGGCGGCGTTGTGCAGGCCTTCGATCTTCAGGCTGGAGATCGGGAACAGCGGCGTTTCGCCGCGCGCCGCCCAGGTTTCGCCGTCGTGCTCGATCAGGCCGTAGTGGCCCTTGCTCGGGGCGTCCGGACCGAAGCTGACCACACGCCGCGCCGTATGCGCGCCGGTATGCGTCGAGCGGTCGTCGCGGTTGACGACGGCGGTCTGCGTGTGGGCGTAGATGCGGGCCTTGGCCGCCGTGTAGCGCTCAAGCGAGCCGTGGCGATCCAGATGATCCGGCGAGATGTTCAGCACCGTTGCCGCAACCAGCTTCAGCGTTTCCGTGGTCTCCAGCTGGAAGCTGGACAGTTCCAGCACGTACAGCTGGTGGCGGTCGTCGAGCAGGTCCAGCGCTGGCGTGCCGAGATTTCCGCCAACCCCGGCGTGAACGCCGGCTTCGCGCGCCATCGCGCCGATCAGCTCGGTGACCGTGCTCTTGCCGTTGGAGCCGGTGATGCCGATCACCGGCGTATCGCCGACCGCACGCGCGAACAGTTCGATGTCGCCGATCAGTTCCAGCTTGGCGGCGCGCAGCGATTCGATGAACGGATCATCGAGCGGCACGCCGGGCGACACCACGGCGAACGCGAACTGCGACAGCGGCGCCGGTGCCGCGAACGCGCCGACATGGATGCCATCGACACCAGGCAGCGCGCGCAGCTCGTCAAGGCCGCCGGGCGCCGCGCGGGAATCGGTGAGCACCATCCGCGCGCCTTCGCGCGACAGGTAGCGGGCGGTCGACGCGCCGCTCTTGCCGAGGCCGACGACGAGGATGGACTGACCGGCGTAGCGAGTCATGTCAGCGCACCTTCAGCGTGGACAAACCGATCAGCACCAGAATCAAGGTGATGATCCAGAAGCGGACGATGATCTTCGGCTCCGGCCAGCCTTTCAGTTCGTAGTGGTGGTGCAGCGGCGCCATCCGGAAGATGCGCTTGCCACCGGACCACTTGAAGTAGCTGACCTGGATCGCGACCGACAGCGTTTCGGCGACGAACACGCCGCCCATGATCGCCAGCACGATTTCCTGACGAACCAGAACGGCGACCACGCCGAGCGCGGCACCCAACGCCAGCGCACCGACGTCACCCATGAACACCTGGGCCGGATAGGCGTTGAACCACAGGAAGCCCAGGCCGGCACCGGCGATCGCGGTGCAGAACACGGCGAGTTCGCCGACGCCCTGGATGTACGGAATGCCGAGATAGGTCGCGATCTTCACGTTGCCGGTGGCGTAGGCGAACACCGCGAGTGCCGACGCGACCAGCACCGTCGGCATGATCGCCAGCCCGTCGAGGCCATCGGTCAGGTTCACCGCGTTGGATGAGCCGACGATGACCAGATAGGTCCACGGAATGAAAAAGATGCCGAGCGGGATCGTCACGTCCTTGACGAACGGCAGGATCAGGCTGGTTTCGATCGGCGTCTTCGCGGTGTACGAGATCGCGATCGCGGTACCGAAGCCGGCCAGCGACAGCCAGAAGTACTTCTTGCGAGCCACCAGACCCTTGGTGTTTTTCCGGGTGATCTTCAGGTAGTCGTCGAAGAAGCCGACGATGCCGAACGCCAGGGTCGGGATCAGCGCGAACCAGACGAAGCGGTTCGAAAGATCAGCCCACAGCAACGTGGCGATGGCGATGCCGGCGAGGATCATCGCGCCGCCCATCGTCGGCGTGCCGGTCTTCTTCAGGTGCGACTGCGGACCGTCGGTGCGGATCACCTGGCCGAACTTGAGAATCTGCAGGCGGCGAATGATCCCCGGCCCGGCGACGAAGCAGAAGATCAGCGCGGTCAGCACGCCGAGAATCGCGCGGAAGGTCAGGTAGCCGAACAGGTTGAAGCCGCTGTAGTACGGCTGCAGGTGGCTGGCGAGCGCGTAGAGCATCAGTGCGCCTCCTCGATCGCGGTACCGAGCAGTCCGGCAACGATCCGCTCCATCCGCGCGCCGCGCGAACCCTTGACCAGCACGGTCACGCCTTCGCCAAGATCGTCGCGAAGTGCCGCGATCAGATCATCGGCCTGCTCGAAGCTGTGTGCTGCGCTGCCGAAACCATCGGCGGCATGGCGGGTCATCGCGCCGAGCGTGTACAGCCGGTCGATGCCCAGCGAACGCGCCGCGCGCCCGGCTTCTTCGTGAATCTGCGCGGCATCCGGGCCGAGCTCGCGCATCTCGCCGAGCACCACCCAGCGCTGGCCCGGCAAGCCGGCCAGCAGGTTCAGCGCCGCACGCAAGGACGTCGGGTTGGCGTTGTAGCTGTCATCGAGCACGCGCGCGCCTTCCGGCGTGGCCTTCCAGTTCAGCCGCCCGGCCACCGGCGCCATGCGCGCCAGGCCATCGGCGATCTGGCCGATGCCGAGGTTCAGCGCCAGCCCGGCCGCGACGGCCGACAGCGCATTCATCACGTTGTGGACGCCGGGAATGCCGAGTTCGACGCGCGCACCACCGGCCGGCGTCACCAGGGTGAATGCGGTGGCTTCCGGTGCGGCTTCCGGCACGCCAACCAGATCTTCGGCGCGCACGTCGGCGGCCTCGGAAAGCCCGAAGCTCAGCATCGAGGCCTTGCCGGCCAGCTGCTTCCACAGGGGCGCGTAGACGTCATCAGCATTGATGATCGCAAGACCGTCGGTGCCGAGTGCCGCGAACAGTTCGCCCTTGGCATGCGCGACACCATCACGCGAGCCGAAGCCTTCAAGGTGGGCGTCGCCGGCCTGCGTGACGATGCCGATCTGCGGCCGCGCCAGCTTCGCGAGTAGCGCGATCTCGCCGGCGTGGTTGGCGCCCATCTCGATCACGGCCGTCGCATGCTCGGCACGCAGCTTCAGCAGCGTGAGCGGCACGCCGATGTGGTTGTTGAGATTGCCTTCGGTGATCAGCACCGGCCCGCGCGCCGCCATCACCGCGCCGACCATCTGCTTGGTCGTGGTCTTGCCGTTGGAGCCGGTGATGCCGATCACCGGAATGTCGAAATCATTGCGCCAGCTCGCCGCGTAGCGCTGCAGCGCGTCGAGCGTGTCGGCAACGAGGATCTGCGCACCGCCGCCGTCGATGCGCCGCGACACCAGGCTGCCGACGGCGCCGAGGCTGGCCGCACGGGCCACATAGTCATGGCCATCGAACTTGTCGCCCTGCAGCGCAACGAACAGGTCGCCGGGCTGCAGCTGCCGGGTGTCGGTGACCACGCGATTGAACGTCGCGTTGGGGCCGTACAGCACCGCGCCAAGGCGGGCGGCAGCTTCGAAAAGCGTTTCCATCGGATCAGGCGAAGAAGGGTTCGGGGTCGTGCTCATGCGCGCCTCGGCAGGCCGAGCAGGTCGGCGACATAGGCGCGGTCGGAGAACAGGCGGCGCTCGCGGCCATACAGCCCATAAAGCTGGTAATCCTCGTGGCCCTTGCCGGCGATCAGCACGAGGTCGTCCGCGGAAGCACTGCCGATCGCCGTGGCGATGGCGGTGGCGCGGTCGTGGATCACCTGCGCCGTGCGCCCGGCCGGGATGCCGGCGAGCATTGCGGCGGCAATCGCTTCGGGCGCTTCGGAGCGCGGGTTGTCGTCGGTGATGATCGCGACATCGCTGCGCTCGACCGCAGCCGCAGCCATCAGCGGCCGCTTGCCGTGGTCGCGGTCGCCACCACAGCCGAACACGCTGATCAGCTTGCCGGCGGTGTGCGGACGCAGCGCGTCGAGCACCGCGGCCAGAGCCTGTGGCGTGTGCGCGTAATCGACGACGACCAGCGGGCTGCCCGACACGCGGAAGGCTTCGATGCGGCCCGGCACGGTGCGTGATTCGGCGAGCACTGCGACCACATCGGCCAGCGCGACGCCGTTCGCCAGCAGCACGCTGGCGGCGGCCAGCAGGTTGTGTGCGTTGAACCGGCCGAGCAGGCGGCTGTTCAGCAGCGCGCGGCCCCAAGAGGTATCGAGCTCCATCGACAGGCCATCGCCGTGCAGCACCAGCTCGCGGCCAATGACGAAGCGCGCGCCGGGTAAGGCCGTGCCATCAAGCCCGTAGACGATCACCGGCGTCTGCGCGGCGGCGAGCAGTTCCGCAGCCCAGCGCCGGCCGTGCGCGTCATCCTGATTCAGCACTGCAGCCTGCAGATCCGGCCACGCGAACAGGCGGCGCTTGGCAGCGGCGTAGGCCTCGACGGTGCCGTGGTAGTCGAGGTGATCGCGGCCGAGATTGGTCAGCACTGCAACATCGAAAGCCACGCCACCGACGCGCGCCTGATCCAGCGCGTGCGACGACACTTCCATTGCGCAGGCCGTTGCACCCGCGTCGCGAGCATCGGCGAGCAGCGCCTGCAGGCGCAGCGGGTCCGGCGTGGTGTGCGAGGCATCGGCCAGCGCGCCGAGCCGGCCGTAGCCGAGCGTGCCGAAGTAGGCGCAAGGACTATGCAGGCGCTCGAACGCCTGTGCGACCAGATGCGCGGTGGACGTCTTGCCATCGGTGCCGGTGATCCCGACGGTGAACAGGTCCGCAGACGGATGACGATGCCAGCGTGCGGCGATCGTTCCCGCATGGCGGCCGAGTGCGTCGACGGCGATCACCGGGACCGACAGCTGCGGTGCAGCGACGCCGTCGGCCGGCTCCCAGACCACTGCCGCCGCGCCACGGGCGATCGCCGCATCGACATGCGCCAGGCCATGCGACGCCTGACCGCGCAGCGCGAGGAACAGCGCCCCCGGCGTGACGGTACGGCTGTCGAGCGCAAGGCCGGTCACGGCGATATCGGCGGCTGCATCGACGGCAGCGAAGCCATCAAGCAGCGCCCGCAGGCTGCGGGTGGCGAGTGCGGCGTTCATGGCTGCGCCCGGGCGATCGCCGGACCGGCGTCGACCTGCTGGGTCGGCACCACCGGCACGGCCGGCGGAACCGGCGCTTCGAATGGCGGCGACAGCTCGTCCGGCTTGATCTGCAGCAGGCGCGCGGCACCGGCCATCACCCGGCCGAACACCGGTGCGGACACCGCACCGCCGTAGTAGTCGCCGTTGCCGGGCTCGTCGATCATCACCAGCGCGACCAGGCTGGGCTCCTGCGCCGGCAGCATGCCGATGAAGGCCGACTGGTAGGCGCCCTTGATGTAGCCGCCCTTGCCGTTCTTCTTGACGGTGCCGGTCTTGCCGGCAACGCGATAGCCGGGCACGGCCGCCTTGGTGCCGGTACCGCCCTTGACGGTGACGCCTTCGAGCATCGTCCGCACCAGCTGTGCGGTACGGGCGGAAACGACGCGCTGCGGCGGCTCGTCGTGATCTCGCTTGAGAATGCTGACTGCCGGCATCAGGCCATCGTTGGCGATCGCGCAGTACGCACGCACCAGCTGCAGCGCATTCGACGTGAACGAGTAGCCGTAGCTGGCAGTCACCGTGTCCGAGGCGCGCCAGCGATGGAAATCGCGCAGCACGGTCTTTTCCTCGAACGGCAGGCCGGCCGCCACGCGTTCGCCGAAGCCGAACTTGGTGTAGCCGCTCCACAGCAGCTCGGTGCCCATCTTCTGGCCGATGTAGACCGCGCCGACGTTCGAGGACTTGGCGAGCAAGGTCGCCAGATCGACATCGCCGGCGGCGTGGACATCGCGCACCGATACGTTGCTGATCTTCAGGAAGCCGTTGCCAGTGTCGACGTGATAATCCGGGCCAATCACACCTGCATCGAGCGCCTGGGCCACCATCAGCGGCTTGACCGTCGAGCCCGGCTCGAACGTCATTGCAACCGCGCGGTTGCGCAGCGCTTCGGGATCACGCACATCCGAACGGTTCGGGTTGAAGCCCGGCTGGCTGGCCAGCGCCAGGATGTCGCCGCTGCGGGCATCGGCCAGCACGATCAGGCCGCCCTTGGCCTTGTTTTCGGTGACGGCGGCCTTCAGCTCGCGATAGGCGAGGTACTGCAGGCGCAGGTCGAGCGTCACCTGCACGTCGGCGCCCGGCTGCGCCGGCGTCAGCTCGGTCGGGTCTTCGACGATGCGCTTCTTGTTGTCGCGGATCACGCGGCGTTTGCCCGGCGTGCCGGCGAGCAGTTCGTCGCGCGTCCGTTCGACACCGGAAGCCGGGTTGCCTTCGAAGTCGAGGAAGCCGACCACGTGCGCGGCGACTTCACCGGCTGGATAGAAACGGCGGTAATCCGGCTCGGTCTCGACGCCCGGTACCTTCAGTTCGGCGATGCGCTGGCCATCGTCCGGCGTCATCGAGCGCTTCAGGTAGACCTTCTGCGGTCCCTTCGGCGGCCGTGGGCCGGCCTTGGCGACATCGTGATCGCGCTTGCGCGCTTCGAGATAGCGGCTGAGCTGGCGCGGCGTCTGCTGCAACAGGGCCGCCAGCGCGGCGTGGTACTGCGTTGCTGCCAGCAGCTTTTCCGGATCAGCGGTGATCGACATGACCGGCGCCGACAGCGCCAGCGGCTCGCCGTTGCGGTCGCGCACCGCACCACGGTGGGCGCGCAGCTGCTGCATGCGCACGTACTGGTTGTCGCCGCGGGCGCTGTAGCGATCGTTGCTGACCACCTGCAACTGGAAGGCACGGCCGACGATGCCGAGCGCCAGCAGGCCCAGCACGCCAAGCGCGAACTTGCGCCGCCAAGCTTCCGGCGCATCGGGCAGCGAGCGCTGGGCGGCATTGACTGGGCCCTTCATGGCGTCGGCTCCACAGGTGCCGCCACCGGTGCAGCCGCATCGGCCGCACCCTGTACCGCCTGAATGGTTTGCCAGGCCGATGGCTCGACCAGCCCGAACTGCGCGCGGGCGATCGGCTCGACGCGGGCCGCCTGCGCGAGCGTCGCTTCCTCGAGCTGCAGCTGCGCCCATTCCAGGTCGAGGCGTTCGTTGTCGATGCGCAGCGCTTCGGCCTTCACCGTCAGCCGCCGATGCTCGTTCTTCACCTGCACGACGGCGAGTGCCGAGATCACCACGAAGATCGCCAGCGTGATCGGCAGCAGCAGGCCGCCGCTGCTGCGGCTATCGCGTCGCGATGTGGTCGGGCGCGCAGCCATCAGGCGATGCGCTCGGCAACGCGCAGCACGGCGGAGCGGGCGCGCGGATTGGCGTCAGTTTCGGCGGCACTCGGGAAGCAGCGTTCGACACGCTTCAGCTGCGGCGCGCCGTCGCGATTCAGCCGCTGGCCGGTCAGCACATCGCGTTCGCTGCCTTCGGCATCGCGAATGAAGCGCTTGACGATGCGGTCTTCCAGCGAATGGAAGCTGATCACCGCCAGCCGGCCGCCCGGCGCCAGCAGCGCCGGCGCTGCCGCGAGCACGGTTTCCAGCGCCGACAGCTCGCCGTTGACGTGGATGCGCAGCGCCTGGAAGGCCCGCGTCGCCGGATGGATCTTGAACGAACGCGGACCGGGCACGCTGGCAATCAGCGCGGCCAGCTGAGCGGTGGTCTTCAGCGGCGCCAGCAGCCGTGACTCGACGATCTTCTTGGCGATCCGGCGGCTGTTGCGCTCTTCACCGAGCGTGTAGAGCACGTCGGCGATCTCGGCTTCATCGGCACGCATCAGCCAGTCCGCCGCCGATTCGCCGGACGATGGGTCCATGCGCATGTCGAGCGGACCATCGTTCTGGAAGCTGAAGCCGCGCGATGCGTCGTCGAACTGCGGGCTGGACACGCCAAGGTCGAGCAGGATGCCGTCGATGCGACCGGCGATGCCGGCATCCGCCGCAACGCGGGCCATCTCGGCGAAGTTGGCCGCGTGGAAATGGAAGCTGCTGTTGCCGGCAAACGTCTTCCAGGCGTGCTGGCCGGCTTCCGGATCGCGGTCGAGCGCGTGCAGCGCGCCGCCAGCGGTGAGCCGTTCGAGGATCGCGCCGGAATGGCCGCCGCGGCCGAAGGTGCCGTCCACATAAATGCCTTCCGGGCGGAGGCTAAGTCCGGCCAGGGCTTCGTCGAGCAGAACTGGCCGATGGGAGAACATCCGGTCAGCGCCCTCGTTCGGGCTTGAGCTCGCGGCGGCGTGCGGCACGGGGAGGCCTCATGACAGAGCCAGCGCCGCGAAGGCGTCGGCGTAGTTCTGCTGGCCTTCCGTGTTGTTGGCCTGCCACTGGGCGTAGGACCACAGCTCGAAGTGGTCGTAGGCGCCGACCAGCACCACGTCGGTGCCCAGCGCCTTCATGTCGCGCAGCAGCGTCGGCACGACGATGCGGCCCTGGCCATCGATTTCCGATTCCACGGCGTTGCCGAGGAACAGGCGCTGGACCAGCATCCGCTTGGCGCGGTCGGCGATCTTCGGGATCTGCTCGGCCATCTTGCGGAACACCGGCGCGGGATAGATCTCCACGCACTCCGGGCCGAGCGTCACGGTCAGCTGCTTGCCGTATTCGTCCCCCAACTGGGCGCGCAGACGCGCAGGGACCGCGAGGCGGCCCTTGTCGTCAATCGTCAGTCGGTTGGAACCAGCAAACATGGAATCGAGCCCCGCAATGGCGTGTGGAAGAGACAGGTACAGCCACTTTTCCCCCACTCGACCCACTATATGCCACGGCCCACCACCCTGCAAGCACGATCAAGGCCAAAAAGCCTGTAATGACAAAGGCTTAGCCAACATCTCAGAGGTTCAATCTAACCCATCAAAAACAAGCATTTAGGCGAACTACCTAAAGTGCGGTGCAACATCTGGTCGATGCTGACCGGTGCACCCGGGCAGACAATCGGTAGACAAGTGTGAACCGGATCGCCAATGAGGGCCGGCGGGGATACGGTGGGGCGTTTTCCCACGGATCCGGCCTGAGACCGCGGGCGGCCGACCCGACGACGTCGGGCCGGCGTTCACGACATGAGGAATAAGCGGGAGCCGGCCGATAAGCCGGGTTCTGTCTAGCGACGCCCCGCTTGCGCGCGACGCCGCCGAGACAACCATTCCTCTACAACGACGATCACTCGCCGTCTTCAGCAGCCTACCCGGAGAGCACGCGGACCACGTGTTGCGGCGACCTTGCGGCTGCCGCGTCCCTCCCTATTTGGCCTTGCTCCATGTGGGGTTTGCCGTGCCGGTTCATTGCTGAACTCGCGGTGCGCTCTTGCCGCACCATTTCACCCTTGCCTGATCCGGATCGCTCCGGCCATCGGCGGTATCTTTCTGTTGCACTTTCCGTCGGCTCGCGCCGCCCAGCCGTTAGCTGGCACATCGTCCTGCGGAGCCCGGACTTTCCTCCCCCGCCTCCCCACCCATCGAGCAAGCTCGATGGGAACCCGGGTCCGGCAGCAGCGGTTGTCTGGCCGACTCCCGGGCCGGATTGTACGCGTTTGGTCGAGGTGGCCCTCGCTATCATGGCGGCCACCATCACAACGCCCCTGCTGCCATGCGCAAGCTCACCTTGCTGGTTTTCGTCGCCGCGCTTGGCATCTGGCGCTTCTGGCCGCTGCCGGCAGCCGTGATTCCGCCCGGCGAGCCACTGCCAGCGGCGCAGGCGCCGGCGGGCTTGCGCTTCGCGCTGCTGAAAACCGGCTCGGCGACCACGCTGGAAGCGATGGTGGTTGCTGGCGGCAGCCTGTTCCGACCAACCGCGATCGGCCACGTCGCCGTGCTGGTCGAGCACCCCGCCGGCCGCTTCCTGTTCGACAGCGGCCTCGGTACCCGGATCGACGCGCAGTTCGGCAGCGAGATGGCGATCTGGGCGAAGCCGATCTTCGCCTACCGGAACGTGCAGCCTGCAGTGAACCAGCTGCACGATGCCGGGGTTGCGGTGCCGCCGCGCATCTTCCTGTCGCACGCGCATTGGGATCACGCCAGTGCGCTGAGCGACTTTCCGCAGGCCGATATCTGGGTGCCGGCTGCCGAACAGGACACTGCGCTGCACGGCAAGCCGCCGGCCTTCCTGCCGTCGCAGTTCAGCAGCCCTGACCTGCGCTGGCACCCGTACCGTTTCGATGGCCCGGCGTTTGCCGGCTATCCAGCGAGCGTCGACCTGTTCGGCGATGGCAGTGTCGTGCTGCTGCCGTTGCCAGGCCACACGGCCGGCTCGACCGGCCTGCTGCTGAGTCTGGCCGATGGCCGCCGCTACTTCTTCGTCGGTGACACCGTCTGGAACCATCGCGGCATCGAACAGCCGGCGCCTAAGTTCAGTGTCTCGAGCCAGATCGTCGATGCCGACCGCGAGGCGACCTGGCAGGCGCTGCTCCGCTTGCGCGGCCTGCGCGACGCCAACCCGGGCCTGCAGATCATTCCAGCGCATGACAGCAGCGTGCACGACGCGCTCGGCTACTTCCCGCAGTTCGTCGGCGCGGCAGCGCGCTGATGCGGGTCTTCTCGCACACGTGCTCGAACACCGAGATCGTTGCAGCGCTCGGCGCGGCCGACTGCCTGATCGGCTGCGATGACGACTCCGATTTTCCGGTCGACGTGGTCAGCCGCATCCCGAAGCTCGGCCGCGATCTGGACCTGCGCGTCGACGAGGTCGTCGCGATGCGCCCGGATCTGGTGCTGACCTCGCTGACCGTGCCGGGCCACGAGCGGATCGTCGACGCAATCAACGCCGCCGGCATCGCGACGCTGGTCTGTGATCCGCTGAGCCTCGACGACATCTACAGCGACATCCGGCGCATCGCCGCCGCACTCGGCATCTCCGAACGCGGCGCTACGCTGGTTGCCGAGATGCAGGCAGCGATGCCGAGCGTCCCGCGCACCGTGCGGCCGAAAGTGCTGATCGAATGGTGGCCGAAGCCGGTGATCGCGCCGACGCGCCTGGCCTGGGCCACCGATCTGATCGCGCTCGCTGGCGGCGTGAATCCCTGGGCTGTCATCGCCGCGAAAAGCACCCCGCTGACCGACGAGCAGATCATGGCCAGCCCGCCGGACGTGATCGCGATGAGCTGGTGCGGCGTGAAGGTCGCTAACTATCGCCCGGAGGTGGTCAGCCGCCGACCGGGCTGGACCGATGTGCCGGCCGTGCGCAACGGCCACATCGTCGCGATCAGCGAGGAATTCCTGGGCCGGCCCGGACCGCGCGTCGTCGAGGGCTATCGCCAGCTGAAAGCCGCGATCGACGCCGCTTCGGCATAGACCTTCCGCATAGGCGGCCCCGTCAGGCGACTGCCTCAGGCGCGGATCAGCGTGCCGATCCCTTCGTTGGTGAACAACTCCAGCAGCACGGCGTGATCGAGCCGGCCGTCGATGATCACCGAGGACTTCACGCCGCTCTGCACCGCGTCGAGCGCGCAGGCGATCTTCGGCAGCATGCCGCCATAGATCGTGCCGTCGGCAATCAGCGCATTGACCTGCGCCACGGTGAGGCCGGTCAGCACCTTGCCCTGCTTGTCCTGAAGGCCCGAGACATTGGTCAGCAGCATCAGCTTTTCCGCTTTTAGCACCGAGGCCAGCTTGCCGGCGACCAGATCGGCGTTGATGTTGTAGGCCTCGCCAGCAGCGCCGACACCGACCGGCGCAATCACCGGAATGAAGCCGCCGGCCTCCAGGTGATCGACGACGCGGGGATCGATCGCTTCGACCTCGCCGACCTGGCCGATGTCGCCACCCGGCACGGTCATCTTCTTCGCGCGGATCAGGCCGCCGTCCTTGCCGGTCAGGCCGACCGCGCGGCCGCCCTGCTGGTTGATCGCGTTGACCACCGCCTTGTTGACCAGGCCGCCCAGCATCATCTCGACGACATCCATCGTTTCGGCATCGGTAACCCGCATGCCGTCGATGAACTCGCTCTTCTTGCCAAGCTTTTCCAGATGCTTGCCGATCTGCGGCCCGCCGCCGTGGACGACCACCGGGTTCATGCCGACCGCCTTCATCAGCACGATGTCGCGCGCGAACGATCCGATCATGTCGTCATCGCCCATGGCGTTGCCGCCGTACTTGACGACGAAGGTCTTGCCGGCGAACCGGCGGATGTACGGCAGCGCTTCGGTCAGGACCTGAGCGATGGTGGAAGCGTTGGGCTTGTCGACCGTCATGGCGATATTGGAAAGAAAGGAATCAATGGCGACCGGTGTGGCCGAAGCCGCCGGCACCGCGCTCGCTGCTGCCGAACTCGGACACCAGTTCGAACTCGGCGCGGACGACCGGCACGATCACCAGCTGGGCAATGCGTTCGCCGGGCTCGATGACGAACAGCGTCTGGCCGCGATTCCAACAGCTGACCATCAGCTCGCCCTGATAGTCCGAGTCGATCAGGCCGACGAGGTTGCCCAGCACAATGCCGTGCTTGTGGCCCAGCCCCGAGCGCGGAAGGATCACCGCAGCCAGACCCGGGTCCTCGATATGGATGGCCAGCCCGGTTCTGAGCAAGGTGGTCGCGCCCGGTGCCAGGCTCAGCGGCGCATCGAGCAGCGCGCGCAGATCGAGGCCGGCCGAGCCAGCGGTCGCATAGGCCGGCAACGGCAGATCGCGGCCAAGGCGCGGGTCGAGAATCTTCAGCTGGATCGACTTCATTTCTTGCTCTTCTTCGCTGCTTTGGTGGCGGCGGTCTGCAGCGATGCGAACGCAGCAAAGCGCTCGGCGATCAGGCCAGCCAGCTGCTTCGCGATCTCGGTCTTGTCGGCAGGGCCGATCGCCAGTTCGCCATCCGCCCAGTAGACGGTGAGCTGGTTGTCGTCGCGATCGAAGGCGCGACCGCCACCGACCCAGTTGGCCGCGATCAGGTTCAATTTCTTGCGTTCGAGCTTGCCCTTGGCGTGCTCGGCCAGCTTCTCGGTTTCTGCCGCGAAGCCGACGATGAACAAGCCGGGCCGCGCCGCTCGGAGCTCGGTCAGGATGTCGGCGTTCTTGGTCAGTTCCAGACCCAGCGTGTCGCTCTTCTTCTTGATCTTCTGACCAGCGATCGCCGCGCAGCGGTAGTCGGCAACAGCCGCCGTGCCGACCAGGATGTCGGCCGTTGCACAGGCGGCCTGCGTGGCGGCCAGCATTTCCAGCGCTGTCTCGCAGGGCACCATGCGAACGCCGGTCGGCGCCGGCAGGCTGACCGGACCACTGACCAGCGTCACCTCAGCACCCAGCGCATGCAGTGCTGCGGCCACTGCATAACCCTGCTTCCCGGATGAACGATTGGTGATGAAGCGCACCGGGTCGATCGGCTCGCGCGTCGGGCCGGCGGTAACCACGGCATGACGACCTTGCAGCGGACCATCGGCCGCCTGCAGTGCCGCACCGCGCGCAAGTGCTGCGAGCACGGTGCTCGCCACTTCTTCCGGTTCGGCAACGCGGCCGGCACCGATTTCGCCGCAGGCCTGTTCGCCACTGCCCGGCCCGATGATCCGCAGGCCGCGGCTGCGCAGCGTGGCCATGTTGGCCTGGGTTGCCGCGTTCGCCCACATCAGGCGATTCATCGCCGGCGCCACGAAGATCGGTCGGTCGGTGGCCAGCACCAGCGTGGTCAGCAGATCGTCAGCAAAGCCATGCGCGATCTTGGCCAGCGTATTGGCAGTGGCCGGCGCGATGACGATGGCGTCCGGCCAGCGCGCCAGCTCGATGTGGCCCATCGCCGCTTCAGCAGCCTCATCCCACAGCGAAGAACGCACCGGCTTGCCGGTCAGCGCCTGGAAGGTCTGTGCACCGATGAAGCGCAGCGCGGATTCGGTCATCACCACCTGCACGTCGCAACCTTGCTTGACGAAGCGGCGCGCCAGTTCGGCGGACTTGTAGGCAGCGATGCCGCCCGACAGCGCCAGCAGGATGCGTGGCCCTGCATTCGAGTTCGAAACCATGTTCGGAGAGGGCGGACCGGAGTAAAGGACGTGACGTGAGCCGCGGAATTGTAGCGGCTGGCCGGGTTAGCCTCCGGACCAAGCCAATGCTGTGCATGGAGGCGCTTGCGATGGCAATCACCGACTGGCCGGAAGATGAACGTCCGCGCGAAAAGCTGTTGCTGCGCGGCGCCGAGGTGCTGTCCGATGCCGAGCTGCTGGCGATCTTCCTGCGCACGGGCGTGGCCGGACGCAGCGCCGTCGATCTGGCGCGCGATCTGCTGACCCGGTTCGGCGGCTTGCGTGCATTGCTGAAGGCGTCCCGCGAGGAGTTCTGCGCGGCGCACGGATTGGGCGATGCCAAGTACGCGCAGCTGCAGGCGGTGATGGAAATCGCTCGCCGCCACCTCGCCGAACGACTGAAGGACCGAAGTGCGCTCGCGAGCCCGTCCGATACCCGCGACTTCCTGCGGCTGAAGCTGCGCGATCTCGATCACGAGGCGTTCTGCGCGCTGTTTCTCGACGGCGCCAACCAGGTGCTGGGCTTCGAGGTGCTGTCCGTCGGCACGATCAACGCTG
>Ga0114983_1000537_pt1 | contig 15994 bp, 14 predicted proteins | sample Shrwel_input2_RT_FD_87182 | JGI IMG/M metagenome (GOLD analysis project Ga0114983, IMG submission 87182) | Subsurface microbial communities from deep shales in Ohio, USA - Utica-3 well 1 S input2 RT | ecosystem: Environmental > Aquatic > Deep subsurface > Shale gas/oil reservoir > Produced... | reverse complement strand
TGGCCGACCCGCACGAAGGCCTCGAGGCGCTTCTCGATGTCCGGCATGATGACCAGCTCATTGACGATCGGGTTGGGTGATTCGGCGGCGATGATGCCCGGCTCGGAGATCCCCAGGTAGCGACCATGTGAGCGGCGCTGTTTGACGTGGGCCACGTTGGCGCCCTTCATCGGCCCCTTCATGGCGCCCGGCCCGCACCCGGTGCAGATATCCAGCTCGCGCAGGCCCAGGTGATAACCGACCCGCTTGGTGTAATCGTACTCCTCGCGAGAAATCGAGTGACCACCCCAGCACACCACCAGACTCGGATCCAGCGAGGGCTTGAGAGCGCCAGCCTTGCGCAGAATATGGAAAACCGCGTTGGTGGTGCCTTCGCCGGTGCTCAGATCGAAGCGCGGATGCGTCTGGATCTCGTTGTAGACATAGACGACGTCACGCACCACCGACGACAGCAGTTCGCGGATGCCGCGGATCATCTTGCCGTCGACGAAGGCTTCGATGGGGGCATTGCTGATCTTGAGGCGAAGGCCACGATCTTCCTGAAGCACTTCGATGTCGAAGTCGCGATAGGCCTCCATGACCGCGAGTCCATCGTCGGTCATGTTATCGCTGTTGAGAATGGCCAGCGCGCAGCGGCGCAGCAAATCGTGAAGGCCTGATGTCGAGGTGTCGCGCAGGCGGTTCACCTCGTGCTGTGACAGCACCTCGAGGCTGCCTTCGGGAGACAGCGTCGTGGAAATGGTCTGGGGCATGGGCGGTTTCCTTATTATGCCGCGTCGGCCTGGGCACAGGCCTGTGCCAGCAGGCGACGAATCTCATCCTGGTCATTGGCGCTCATGGCATCCTGGCCAAAGGTGCCTTCCAGCCACTCATGGAAAATGGCATCGAAGTCCTCGGCCAGCACCTCCTCAGGGTCATATTCCACCATTTCCATGACCAGGGGAATCTGTGGAATCAGGTAGCCCAGCGGAAAGAGCTGTTCGTCGCTTGCCTGGCGTTCCATGGCCAGCAGGGCGTGATGAATGGCGTCGGCACGCCGGGCGAGAGGGTCGGACATGAGGCTGAATACTCCGTTGGCTTTGCCTTGCGATGCTAACACGTCACCAAGCCACCCGCAGCGCTGCGCGGCGCACGCTGATCTGGTAACATCACGTGCTACAACCTCTTTCTGATCCGTAATAGAGTGCGTCGCTGCTTCATGTTCAATGCCCAGTATTTCCGCACCTTCATTACGCTTGTCGAGACCGGCAGCTTCACGCAGACCGCCCACCGGCTGGACATGACCCAGCCAGGCGTTAGCCAGCATATCCGCAAGCTGGAGCAGTACCTGCAGAAGTCATTGCTGATTCGCCAAGGGCGTCGCTTTACGCTTACCGAGAGCGGACGGCGGGCCTATGATTACGCGATCAAACTGTTTGCCGAGCACGAGCATTTCTGCCATTCCCTGGACAATGAGTCGCTGGATAGCGGCGACTGTCGTATTGCCTCACCCGCCAGTATGGGCATGATGCTTTACCCCTTCATCCTTGGTTATCAGCAGATGCATCCGGGACTGACGGTCAGCTACAGCTTTGGCTTCAATAGTGCGATCACCGAGGACGTGAAGGCGGGCCGCTACGATGTGGGGATCGTGACGGAAGTCAGTCGACATGCCGAGCTGCATTACGCGCCCTGGCATCAGGAGCCGTTGTGCCTGGTGGTGCCGGCAGACTTCGCTGGTACCACCCTGACTGATCTGGCAGCACTGGGGTTCATGAACTATGCCGATGGCGTTCACCATGCCACCCAGCTACTGCGTGCCAACTTCCCCGGTGAGTTCCGTTCGATGAGTCGTTTTCCGCGGCAGGGTTACACTAACGAGGTGTCGATGGTCATGGATGCGGTGGCGCGAGGCCTGGGGTTCAGCGTGGTGTCGCGTCCGGTGCTCGAGACTTCGCCGTGGCGGCGTCAGGTCAAGGAGTTGCCCATGCCGCAGCCGGTCTATGAGTCTTTCCACCTGCTGACGCCTGCCGGCGTCGAGACACCGCGCCGCTATACGCGACTGCTCGATGAGTTCCTCGAACAGCGCCGCCACGCGCTGTATGGTTTTCCGGAGGAGCCCCATTTTGATAGCCATAGCTGATGCGTGGTGCCGGTTCATAAGAAAGATGCCGGCGACCTGGTGTTTAGCATCCCGTTTGATCAGCTAACCTTTCCCCAGTATCCCGTTAAGCGCCGATGTGAGAAATCCGCACGTTTATTCTGATGTCCGGAGGTCTCGTTATACAGTCCACGATGATCCGCTTCGGGTCTGACTGATGTCCTTGGCAATCGGGTATTCGCGCGATGGCTATCTGTTTCTGCATGCCTTGCGGAGTCAAGAGAGGCGGGTGGTGAAAAGCTGGGAGAGGACCGGCGCTGGTCCTTCTGCCTCTACTTCGTGGTCCAACGTGCTGTGGTCATTCTATGAGTCTAGGCTTTCAGGCTCTTTCTATGTCCTAGGTATTTAGTCCCGGGATAGTCATGCTGATCCGCGGCGCCATTACCTGAAGGGTGACTTTTTTACACTCTACTTTAATGACTTTTTTAGTTTGTTCACACCTTATGCGAATAATTCTCGGTGTATCAGAGAGAGCCAGCATTACTAAGGACAATTATCTCAAGAAGATGGGGGTCGTGTATTGCTTACGGTGCAGGCGTGAAGGGCGTAAAGACGGTTGTCTTCCTATGGTCTATTGTTAATAAAGTACATGGCGACCAGTGCCGGACAATGCACTGGTCGCGGCCCCGGTAGGAAATGGCCGCTCAAGCATTGAAGCAGTAGATGCCTGACTGGGAGAGGGGTGCTGGTGCCCCCGAGGCAAGCCGTAATGGTGCGCCTTGAGCATGCGCTTAAACATTGCCCCGCTACTCACTGCTGGGAGACATGACATGTCAATAGGAACAATTTTACTGATAATTGTGGTTCTACTTCTGATCGGCGTGATACCGGCCTGGCCCCACAGCAGGGGATGGGGATATGCCCCAAGCGGGGGGCTAGGGGTAGTGTTGGTAATTCTGCTCATCCTGTTTTTTTTGGGCAAGATATAGCCTTGTAAAACATTGGATAATGGGGGCAGCTCCTAACCTTACAACCGTAACTGACTCTGTTGGTCAGCGGTTATCACATTCCGAGGAGAGTTTAGCAGGATGGCCTAGCAGTACCGGCTCTTGTTGAGCATCATCAATGGCTTTTAAGTCGGTGCCCAAGTTGGCAGCCCCCATGCTTTGTCGTATAGTACTGAGCGCATTAGGATGACACGTTATTTTCATCCCGAAGCATTGCTCGCCACCGACACCGAGTTGTACTTCATGACGGCGGCGATGATTGAGGCCATCAATGGCAGCTCCACGGCTCCTTGCTGGCATTGTCCTTGATGTTTTGGTCGATGAACCTGTAGTAGTCTTCCTTGAAACGTGTCCACCAGCCGTCGCTGATGTCGATGGCATGCTGGGCGAGTATCTCCTCGATATGTTCGATGCACAGCCGCGACGCATCATAGGCGATGCTGAGCCTGCGTCTGTCGGCGTCGTATGTGACTCTTTCGAGCCCGAACAGCTCATCGATCTTTCCGATGGCAAAACGTAAAGCATCATCATCGCAGGGCGCGAGCTTTAACTTGCGCGTCACGAGATGGACCTCGGAGACGCCGAGACGGCGTTCTTTCTTTGACATTCTGGACACTCATCTGTTTGTTGATTACATGCTCGAGAACGAAGGCCTGATCAGGCGGGACCGTGTCCTGATGCCGCAGTTTGGCTATTCAGCCACATCGATCAGCATCAGGCTCCAAGGTACGACGTGACTCGTAGCGCCCATCGGCCTTCTGCTCTGGCAACACCTCGGCAATTGTTTCGTCGATCCCCAATTGCTTCGTCACTGCCTGGGCCCTGGTCTGGCTGTCACCGGTGAGCATGACGATGCGAATACCCTCGTCGTGCAGGTCGCGGATTGCCTCAGCAGAGGTCTCCTTGGTCGGGTCGGCGACGGCCACCAGCTCCGAGGGCGTGCCATCTACCATCACGGATGTTGCTTCATAAGATCGTCGCCATCATTTCCCTGCAGGGGCGTCGATCTCCTACTAGTGCGTTCCGCACAGGGCTTCAAGGATAAAGCTTCCCTGCGGACGGAGGCTGTTCACCGACCAAGCATCTACAGACAAGTTTAAAACTCTTGTGTTGCCCAATGGTCAAGCTGAGGGAGGCACAGGGAGGGGGCGGGCATAACCCAACCTTGGTGGTCATCATGCAATCCATGTCGAACGCCTTCAGGCTGGTCGGCACAGCTGAACCAAGGCAGAATGGGGCGGATCCTATTAGTGGCGTCACGGACACGCCAGCGAGGCGTGCTCTGGATAAGAGTCACTATCTCCATGATAGATGCCCCCAGCGGGTGCTTGGTGAGACGCAGGCCAGCTACCCCAGGTGCAGCAATCGCTTGAGAGCCGATCGGTAGCGCGCCGGAGCCGCCTTCCAGGAGAGAGGAAGTAGGGTGATGGTGCCGAGCGCGAACACCGTCAGGCCCGCGCGGCGCAGATCGTCGGAGGCGAGCTCATCGCCGAAATGCGCCAGCAGGAAGCTTGCCGGCATGACGCCGAGCAGCGTCGCGATGGCGAAGCGCCAGGCCTTGAGGGTCGAGAGCCCGGCCGCGTAGCTGACGACGTCGAAAGACAGGAACGGCATCAGCCGGGTCGCGAAAACGGCGGCCATCAGGGCGTTCTGGGAGGTGATGAAACGGTGGAGAAGGCCGCTGAAGGGGCGCATGCCCAACCAGGCTCTCAATGCGTCATACCCTAGCAGGCGGGAAATGGAGAAGGCGATGAGCGCGCCGGTCTCGGAGCCGATGGCCACGTAAAGCGTACCCCAGACATGGCCATAGGCCGCGCCGGCGGCGAGCGCGATCGGGGCGCTGGGGATCGGGCTCATGACAATGGCGATCGTCATCAGGCTAATGACCAGTGCCGGGCCGAATGGGCCAAGCCGTATCACTGCCTGCTCAAGGGTGTCGCCGGCCAGCAAAGCATCCAGCATGCCGGTTCGCCACAGCACCAGAGCGGTGGCGAGGAAAACGATAAGTACTGCCATGCCCAGCATGATGCGCCGCCATGAGGCGTGGGAAAGGCGTGCGTGGGTGCTTGTATCGATCTTCTGTGGGCTAACCATGTCTCCTTTTCCCTGTCTTCGGCACGCATCGAGGAGTCAGGACCATGAAATCCTGACCCCTCGGTATTTCATGAGGATTCGCCCCGAACCATTATGACGCTAGATCAGGATCAGAACCACATCCTAACGTCGGCGACGACGCCGGTATCCTTGATGGCATCCCCCGAGGCGCGAGCCAAGTCAGCCGTATCGCCATAGGACTTTGCCCAGTAACCGCCGACATAAGGGGCGAACTTTCGGGTGACTTCGTAGCGCAACCTAAGCCCTGTGCGAACCGAGGTAATGCCCTTGCCGACGCCAAAGTCCGGCACTTCTTCGGCCGCAGCGTTGACATCCAACAGCTTCATGCCTTCATCTCTTCATCCTTGGAGGTCGATGTCTCCGTTCATGCCTGACTCGTAGTGGCCGTGAATGTTAAAGGCGAATTCGAACTTATCGGTATCCTGAGGGCGGTCCACACCAGAGCGGCGGTCTAGACCGGGGCGATGGTCACGGAGGTTATTCCGTCCCCGTGGCCTCCACCATGATGCTGTCCGGACATGTTGTGCCCACCCCCGGACGCCATCGCGAGCATCATCTCGCGGTGGTTCGCCTGAGCTTCGGCGTTGCCGATCTCGAACTTCACCGTCTTTCCCGGCGCGATATCGAGTTTGCCGGGCGTGAACCACATGTCTCCAGCCTCGAAGCTGATGGGTGCTGTCCATCTGGGCGTCATTCTTATCGCCATGATCGCCGCTGGCCATGACTGCAGGAGAGGCGAGGCCCAAGGCCATTGCCAGAAGCGTCTTGCGCATGTTGATACCTCCGTAGAGTCAGTTGGACTGTTCTATGTAAGTCATCAACCTGAAACTGAGCTGAAGCCGTTGGCACTCAACTGTCCCACTGGAAACCTTGACTTAGGGGTTGCGCACAGGTTGTAAGCTCATAACGAAAGCTTATACGCCTTTTCCAACCAGAAAAGGCGACGTCTCTGCCATCAGAAAGACGAGGAGAAAGACCATGACCAAGTACAAGCAGGTAATCGCCATCGTGCTGGCCGCTGGCCTAGGCATCGCCGCCAGCGGTGGCGCTTCCGCTCATGGGATGCATCAAGGCAACCAGGGAGCTGGCAGCATGATGATGGGCGGCGGCCAGGGCAGCATGGGCCCCGGTATGATGATGGGCGGCGCCCAGGGCAGCATGGGCCCCGGTATGATGATGGGCGGCGGTCAAGGCAGCATGGGTCCCGGTATGATGATGGGCTACGGCCCAGGCGGCATGGGGCCAGGCATGATGATGGGTAGCCAGGGTAGCATGATGCCCTGTCCCATGATGGGCGGTATGGGATCCATGGGCGGTATGGCAGGAATGCTCGACGACGAGCAGCTGAGCACCCTGCGCGAGATGCGCAAGGCGCATCGTTCTGCCCACTTCGAGCGGATGGGCGAAATGATGAACCTGCGTGATGAGATGATGCTGCTTATGCAGGCCGATCGTCCGGATCCAGAGGAGGTGAAGACACTCCATGGTCAGATGGCTGAGTTGCAAGGCGAGATGATGGCGGACGAGGTGCGCATGCGTAACCAGAAGCGGGATCTGCTGACCGACGAGCAGATCAAGCGGATGCAGCAGGGCAACGTCGCACAGTAATGGGCGCTCAGCCATGGACAGTGATAATCCGACCTTGAGTTCCAAACGGGGAGGTATCCTCTCCTTATAGGATCGACAGAGGCCGGAGCGAAGTCGCTCCGGTCTTAAACGGAGGAAGCCGGATGCCCGCCGGTTGTCTCCCGATAGGAGACCGGCGGGGCATCAGGCAGGTAAGTGATATGCCGGTCGGCTTCGTTGGGCTTTAGATCGCCACTGCAGGCGGTGGTCCAAAATCACAGTAATTGTCACAAGCAACCGTCTCGTACAATAGTCACAAACCAAAAGGCCCCGGCAATCATTGCCAGGGCCTTGTTCATGCAGCGTCTTATTACTTTCAGTCGCGATACTCGTCGATGCTCGGGCAGGTGCAGATCAGTTGGCGATCGCCCTGCACGTTGTCGACGCGATTGACCGACGGCCAGACCTTGGCGGCCTTGACTGACGGGGACGGGAAAGCGCCGGTTTCGCGGCTGTAGGGCCGTTCCCAGTCGGCATCCATCAGGTCGGCCATGGTGTGGGGTGCGTGCACCAGCGGGTTGTCCGCTGCCGGCCATTCGCCGCTTTCGACGCGCGCAATTTCCTTGCGAATGCTGATCATGGCATCGCAGAAGCGGTCGATCTCATAGCGTGATTCCGACTCGGTGGGTTCGACCATCAGCGTGCCGGGTACGGGGAAGGACATGGTCGGTGCGTGGAAACCGTAGTCCATCAGGCGCTTGGCGATATCTTCCTCGCTGATGCCGGACGCCGCCTTGAGCGGGCGCAGGTCGAGGATGCACTCGTGGGCCACGGTGTTATGACGACCCTTGTAGAGGATCGGATAGTCTTCGCCCAGACGCGAGGCGATGTAGTTGGCGTTGAGGATGGCAAGCTCGGTGGCTTCGCGCAGCCCGCGGGCGCCCATCATCTTGATGTAGGCCCAGGAGATCGGCAGGATCGCCGCGCTGCCGAAGGCCGCTGCCGAGACGGCACCGCAGTCCTTCTCCACGCCGGGAATGGGCGTGACCACATGGTTCGACACATAGGGGGCGAGGTGTGACTTGACACCGATCGGCCCCATGCCCGGCCCGCCGCCACCGTGGGGGATGCAGAAGGTCTTGTGCAGGTTGAGGTGCGAGACATCGCCGCCGAAGTCGCCGGGGCGGGTGATGCCTACCTGGGCGTTCATGTTGGCACCGTCAATGTATACCTGGCCGCCGTGGTCGTGAACGACCTGGCAGGCCTCGCGCACGCCTTCCTCGAACACGCCATGGGTCGAGGGGTAGGTGAGCATGATCGCCGACAGGGCATCGCTGTGCTTTTCGGCTTTCTCGCGAAGGTCCACTAGGTCGATGTTGCCGTCCGCGTCGCACTCAACGACCACGACCTTCATCTGCGCCATGGCAGCCGAGGCTGGGTTGGTACCGTGGGCTGAGCTCGGGATCAGGCAGATGTTGCGTGATCCTTGGCCCTGGGCTTCCTGATAGCGACGAATGGCTACCAGGCCAGCGTATTCGCCCTGGGCGCCAGAATTGGGCTGCATCGAGATGTGGTCGTAGCCGGTGATCTCCACTAGGAAGGCCGCTAGCTCGTCGATCATCTGGTGGTAGCCCACCACCTGATCGTGAGGTGCGAAGGGATGGATGTCGGCGAATTCCGGCCAGGTGATGGGAATCATCTCGCTGGTCGCATTCAGCTTCATGGTGCAGGAGCCGAGCGGAATCATCGCATGGGTCAGCGACAGGTCCTTGTTCTCGAGCCGCTTGAGATAGCGCAGCATCTCGGTTTCGCTGCGATAACGGCTGAAGGTCGGGTGTGTCAGGAAATCGCTATCCCGCTGGCAGGCGGCCGGAATGCCGCTTTTGCCCTGGGCCAGCACCTCGTCGTCGAGCGCCGGCACCGAGAGGTCATGTTCCTCGCCGAGCAGCACGTCGAAGAGCACGCCAAGATCGGCGGCGGTGGTGGTCTCGTCGAGGCTGACGCCGATGTCGCCGCCCTCGAAGTAGCGCAGGTTGATCTCGTGGGTCATCGCCCGGCCGTGGATCTTGCCGGCATCGACGCCGGTCAGACGCAGGGTGTCGAACCAGCTGTCATGCGCCAGTTGAACACCCTTGCGGCTAAGGCCCTCGGCGAGAATGGTCGTCAGGCGGTGGATGCGTCCGGCGATGGTGCGCAGGCCCTCGGCGCCATGATAAACGGCATAGAAGCCGGCAATATTCGCCAACAGTGCCTGGGCAGTACAGATGTTGGAGGTCGCCTTCTCGCGGCGGATATGCTGCTCACGCGTCTGCATCGCCATGCGCAGGGCCTGATGGCCACGGCTGTCCTTGGAGACGCCGATGATGCGACCGGGGATCGAGCGCTTGAGCTTGTCGGTGGTGGCGAAGAAGGCGGCGTGGGGTCCGCCGAAGCCCATCGGCACGCCGAAGCGCTGGCTCGAGCCGATGACGATGTCGGCGCCAAGGCTTCCGGGCTCCTTGAGCAGGACCAGGCTCATGATGTCGGCGGCCACACAAGTCATGATGCCGCGCTCGCTGGCGCTTTCCAGCAGCGGTGCCAGGTCACGGACTTCTCCGCTCTGCCCTGGATACTGCAGCAGGGCGCCGAAGACGTCGTGAGAGGCAATATCCTCGGCCGGACCGGTGATCAGCTCGAAGCCGAAGTAGTGAGCGCGGGTGCGCACAACGTCTAGGGTCTGCGGCAGCACGTCGTCAGCGACGAAGAAGGCCTGGGTCTTGGCTTTCTTGTTGGCGCGCTTGCATAGCGCCATGGCCTCGGCGGCGGCGGTGGCTTCGTCCAGCAGCGAGGCATTGGCCAGCTCCATGCCGGTCAGGTCCATCACCACCTGCTGGAAATTGAGCAGGCCTTCCAGGCGGCCCTGGGCGATTTCCGGCTGGTAGGGCGTGTAGGCGGTGTACCAGCCCGGGTTTTCCAGCACGTTGCGCTGAATGACCGCCGGCAGGTGGGTGTTGTGATAGCCCTGGCCGATGTAGGTCTTGAAGACCCGGTTCTGACGGGCCAGGCGCTTCAGGTAATCGAGTGCCTCGGCTTCGCTGCGCGGCGGGTCCAGGTCGAGCTCACGGCCCAGACGAATGGCGCTCGGCACGGTCTGCTCGATCAGCGTCGCGATGCTGTCGGTGCCCAGTTGATCGAGCATGCCGGCAACGTCGGCCTGGCTGGGGCCATTGTGTCGTTGGATGAAAGCATCGTGGCTGGCCAGGTCGGCCAGACGGCGAGTATCAAGTGCCATGAAACACCTATGCGGTTGATCGAGCGATATGGCCAAGCGGGCCGTGAAGCAAGCGGGCCGTTGCAAAAGAGGGCGCGGGCGAGAGGGTGCCCGCGCAGTGGAGTGGGTCAGTCCTGGTCGGCTTCGGCGACCTTGGTGTAGGCCTCGGCATCGAGCAGCTTGCCAAGCGCGCTTTCATCGGCAAGCTTGAGCTTGGCGATCCAGCCGCCCTCGTAAGGCGCTTCGTTGACGGTCTCCGGTGCGTCTTCCAGAGAGTCGTTGACCTCCACCACTTCACCCGCGAGCGGCGCGTACAGGTCGGAGGCGGCCTTGACCGATTCGATGACCCCGAACTCCTCGCCGGCCGCAAGCTCCTGACCGACTTCCGGAAGATCAACGAAAACCACATCACCCAAGGATTCCTGAGCGTGGTCGGTGATGCCGATGGTGACGGTTCCGTCGCCGTTATCCAGGATCCATTCGTGGCTTTCGGTGTAGCGAAGGTTGGCAGGGATAGTGCTCATCGCGTTTTCCTATAAGAAAAAGGTTTACCTAGGAGAGAATCGTAACGCCCTCGGCCGCGTTTGGCGAGTCCCGCTGACGTCGATTCTTGCCAGCAGCCGGTGCTGCTTCGGTCTCATCTTAGGCGGATTCCCGGTGGGGATCACCCCTGCCGGCGGCAGTGTCCGGCCAGCTGCCGCTGCCAGAGGCATAATGAGGGGCTGCACGCTACGCTTATCCAGGGCTGAAGCAGAGTGCCCGCTGTGAGGGAGGAATGGCAGGCTCGCCCGAACGCTCCATTTGACCTGTTGCAGACGGCGTTGGCAGTCGACTTGCCCAACGGCAATCGCCGCTATAAGGTTATTTTGTTTCTGATAGGAAATAATTTCCCCGAGCCATTGAAGGGCAGTCGTCCCCTTGGCGTATCTCTCAGCCGAGTATTGGAATGGCTGTTTCCATGCCTGCTAAGACCAATGGCTAAGGCTTTTTGCTGCTATTGGTACGTATTGCAAAATTTTCGCATGGGAGGCTGGAGCAATGATGGTGGGTTCCGCTATGGTGTCGTTGGTTCGTCCATTGGCTGGTAAACCATCGCTCAAACGGCCCTTCATGAGGCCTGAGGCAATGCACCTCGGTGCATAACAACAATTAACGACGGGAGAATAACCGTGGAAGCAATCACAAGCTTTTTTTCAGCTGTAGAAGGTGTGGTTTGGGGGCCGCTGATGCTGGTCCTGCTGCTTGGGGTCGGCCTTTATCTGCAGGCGGGCCTCAAGCTGGTACCGATTCGTCGACTGGGAACAGGGTTCTCGCTGCTCTGGAAGGGGCGTGAAACCGGCAAGGGTGATGAGGGCGAGGGCGAAGTCTCGCCGTTTAACGCCCTGATGACCTCGCTGTCCGCCACTATCGGTACCGGCAACATCGCTGGCGTGGCCACCGCCATCTTCCTGGGTGGGCCGGGCGCTGTCTTCTGGATGTGGATCACTGCCCTGGTTGGCATGGCCACCAAGTTTTCCGAGGCCGTGCTGGCCGTGCGTTATCGCGAGGTGGATGAAGCGGGCGATCACGTTGGCGGTCCCATGTATTACATCCGCAATGGCCTGGGCAAGAAGTGGGCCTGGCTGGGCGGTGCCTTCGCCTTCTTCGGGGCCGTGGCGGCTTTCGGGATCGGCAACACCGTGCAGTCCAACTCGGTGGCGGCGGGTCTCAACGAGTCACTGGGGCTGCCTGCCTGGATCACGGGTGTCGTGATCATGGTGCTGGCGGGTGCCGTGATTCTCGGCGGTATTCGCCGCATCGCCAAGGTGGCCGGCAAGCTGGTGCCGATCATGGCCATTGCCTATGTTGTGGCAGGCATTGTGGTACTGATCATCAATGCTGATGCCATCGGCAATGCGCTGGGCATGATCTTCGGTTACGCCTTCTCGCCGGTATCGGCGGCAGGTGGCTTCGCCGGGGCGGCAGTGGCCAAGGCCATCCAGTTCGGTGTGGCCCGTGGCGTCTTCTCCAACGAAGCCGGCCTGGGTAGTGCACCTATCGCACACGCGGCGGCACAGACCAAGAATCCGGTCCGTCAGGGTCTCATCGCCATGCTGGGTACCTTCCTGGACACCATCGTAGTGTGCTCGATCACTGCGCTGGCCATCCTGACGTCTACCCAGTGGACCAGCGGTGAGACCGGGGCAGCCTTGACGTCCCTGGCCTTCGACGAATCCCTGCCGGGCATTGGTCAGTACATCGTGTCCTTCGCGCTGGCGGTGTTCGCCTTTACCACCATTCTGGGCTGGGCCTTCTACGGCGAAAAGTGCATCGAGTTCCTGTTCGGTGTGCGCGCCATCAAGCCCTACCGCGTGGTGTATATCCTGGCGATCCTGGCCGGTGCCGTGGCGCCGCTGGACTTCGTGTGGCTGATGGCCAGCGTCTTCAACGCCATGATGGCCTTCCCCAACCTGATCGCCCTGGCCCTGCTGTCGCCGGTGGTCTTCAAGTTGACCAAGGATTACTTCGATGGCAAGCCGGTACTGCCTGGCGAAGAACTCAACAAATGAGGCAATGCCGCGGCCGCCTGGTCGGCCGCGGCGTCTGCTATCAGCAATGTACGGGATGAACCTAGCCGATGAACGAACTACACAAGACACCGCTTCATGACCTGCACGTGGAACTCGGTGGCAAGATGGTGCCCTTCGCGGGCTATTCGATGCCGGTGCAGTTTCCGCTAGGGGTCAAGAAGGAGCACGAGCATACCCGCGCCGCCTGTGGTCTCTTTGATGTCTCCCACATGGGGCAGGTGCTGGTAACTGGTAGCGAACCGGCCAAGGCACTGGAAACCCTGGTGCGGCGGACCTCCTCGGCCTTCCCGAAGGCATGCAGCGTTATACGCTGTTCACCAACGGCGAAGGCGGTATTCTCGATGACCTGATGGTGGTGAATGCGGGCGACCATCTGTATCTGGTCGTCAATGCTGCCTGCAAGGAGCAGGATATTGCGCACCTGCGTACCGGCCTGGGTGGCGATCATCAGGTCGAGGTGCTGGACCGTGGTCTGCTGGCCCTGCAGGGCCCCAAGGCCGCCAGCGTGATGCAGCGGCTGTGCCCGGCGGCCTGCGAGATGGTCTTCATGCAGCACGGTCGCTTCGAGATCGACGGCATTCCGGTGTGGATCAGCCGGGCGGGCTATACCGGCGAGGATGGCTTCGAGATTTCGGTGCCTGCCGAGCAGAGCGAGGCGCTTGCCCGCCTGCTGCTGGCCGAAGACGAAGTCGAGGCTATCGGCCTGGGCGCGCGCGACTCGCTGCGTTTGGAAGCGGGCCTGTGCCTCTATGGTCACGATATCGACACCACTACCACCCCGGTGGAAGGGGGACTGATCTGGGCCGTGAGCAAGCCGCGTCGTCGCGGTGGTGAGCGGGCCGGTGGCTTTCCCGGCGCCGACATGGTGCTGCACCAGGTCGAGGTCAAGGACCATCAGCGCAAGCGGGTCGGCCTGCTGGGCGAGGGGCGTGCCCCGGTCCGTGAGGGCGCTGATCTCTACGACGGGGAAGACCGCAAGATTGGCGTAGTCACGTCTGGTGGCTTCGGGCCCAGCGTCGGCAAGCCCGTCGCCATGGGCTATGTCAGCATTGATCAGGCGGCCATCGATACTCAGGTCTTCGCCGATGTACGCGGCAAACGCCTGCCGATGACCGTGACCAAGATGCCGTTCGTGACGCCAGGATACTACCGCGGCTGATCGATCCGGGATCGACGCCTATAACCAATACTAAATATACCGTTATCTTTTTTTGAACATCATGAGCCGCTTCCCTCGGGAGGCGGCTTTTTTCGTTGTGTCAACATGATCAATATCAAGGCGACGCCAGAAATACCGGTCGTTTCGCTCTAGGGTCAGCAAGGTGCTGACGGGATAGGCTATCGTGGGCCAGTTGCGACTGAACTAATCTATTCATGGATGAACGTGGATCGAACTACCTGGCCGAGGAACCTGTCATGAAGCGACTGCAAACGGCACTCATCGTTCTTGTCTGTGTCGCTGCTGCCGCCGGAGGCGGGTATTACTGGTGGCAGCAACAGCAGGGCGGTCTGGCAGAAGGCTTTGCCCGGGCCAACGGACGGCTTGAGGCGACACGCATCGATGTGGCGCTGAAATTCAGTGGCCGGATCGCTGAGGTGGTCGTCACGGAAGGGCAGCGGGTAGAGGCAGGAGAGGTGATCGCGCGAATTGATGCTACCGAGCTTGAGGCGCAGATACGCGCCGCTGAGGCCGGTATCCGGCAGGCAGAGCAGGAATTGGCCCAGGCCAAGGCCCTGGTGATCCAGCGCACAAGTGAATTGGCACTTGCCGGTTCAGAGTTAGGGCGTACCCAGACGCTTGCCGGGCGGGGTTATGCCTCACAGGAGCTGCTGGATCAGCGACGTTCGCTGCAAACCACCGCCGAGGCGGCGCTTAATACCGCACGTGCCCAGGTGGCCGCCGCCGAGGCGTCGATCGAGGCAGCCCAGGCGCATGTCGCGGCGCTTAATGCCAATCTCGCTGATTATACCCTGGTCGCGCCGCGCGCCGGTCGCGTGCAGTACCGTTTGGCCGAGCCCGGCGAGATCCTGGCAGCGGGCGGCAAGGTCGTCTCATTGCTCAACCTGACGGATGTCTACATGGACGTCTATCTGCCCACCGACGAGGCGGGGCGCCTGCGCTATGGCAGTGAGGCGCGGCTGGTTCTCGATGCCGCTCCGCAGTATGTGATTCCGGCGGCCGTCGATTTCGTGGCCTCGGAAGCGCAGTTCACCCCCAAATACGTGGAAACCAAGAGTGAGCGCGAAAAGCTCATGTTTCGCGTCAAGCTGCAGATTCCTGCCGATATCCTGAGCCGCTATCAGGAGGTCGTGAAAACCGGGGTGCCGGGCGTGGCCTATGTCCGTGTGGCACCTGAAGCCCAGTGGCCCGCGGCCCTTGCGGTGAAGCTGCCCTGATGACGGACCTCAATGATGTGGTCGCAACGCTAGACGGTGTCAGTCATCGCTATAAGTCGATTATCGCGCTCGACAACGTCTCACTGACGATTCCTTCTGCCCGCATGGTGGGGGTGATCGGGCCGGACGGGGTGGGCAAGTCCACCTTGCTGGGCCTGATTGCGGGAGTGCGCCGCTTGCAGGTCGGCCAGGTCATGGCCCTGGGAGGCGTGATGGATGACGCAAAGCATCGCGCCGCTAGTTATGCTCGCATCGCGTACATGCCCCAGGGTCTGGGACGCAATCTCTATCAGACGCTGTCGGTGCGTGAGAATATCGATTTCTTCGGTCGTCTCTATGGCCAGTCGATGACCGAGCGCTCGACGCGCATCGATGTGCTGTTGAAGAGTACCGGTCTCGAGGCCTTTGCCGACCGGCCGGCGGGCAAGCTCTCCGGTGGCATGAAGCAGAAGCTTGGCCTGTGCTGTGCGCTAATACATGATCCGGACCTCTTGATCCTCGACGAGCCAACCACCGGCGTTGATCCCCTGTCCCGCCAGCAGTTCTGGCAGTTGATCGAACACATCCGTGAACGCCGCCCCACGATGAGCGTCATCACCGCTACCGCCTACATGTCTGAGGCTGAGCGTTTCGATCAGCTGGTCGCCATGAATGCCGGGGGTGTCCTGGCGGAGGGGACACCCGAGGCCTTGAAGTCCCAAACCGCTACCGAGACCCTGGAAGCGGCCTTCATCGCGCTACTGCCGGAAAAGGATCGGCAGGGCCATCAGCCCGTTTCGTTGCCGCCGCGTGTGGTTCAGGCGGGGCCGCCGGCCATCGAGGCGGAAGGGCTGACCATGCGGTTCGGTGACTTCACTGCCGTCGATCATGTCAGCTTTTGCATCGAGTCCGGGGAGATCTTCGGTTTTCTCGGCTCGAACGGCTGCGGCAAGACCACCACCATGAAGATGCTCACCGGGCTGCTGACCGCCAGCGAAGGCAGTGCCCGGTTGATGGGTAAGCCTCTGGG
>Ga0114983_1000535_pt1 | contig 16059 bp, 17 predicted proteins | sample Shrwel_input2_RT_FD_87182 | JGI IMG/M metagenome (GOLD analysis project Ga0114983, IMG submission 87182) | Subsurface microbial communities from deep shales in Ohio, USA - Utica-3 well 1 S input2 RT | ecosystem: Environmental > Aquatic > Deep subsurface > Shale gas/oil reservoir > Produced... | reverse complement strand
GCGCGGACGTGAGGAGGCGGGCAAGATCGTCAAGCGCGGCGTGTTTCAGGTCAGGGGCGAGGCCGCATGCCTGCAGCTCGAGGCCCAGGTGCGCAAGGTCTGGGAGGCGCGGCGGTGACCGAGGCAGACCTCATGCGCTCCATCATGGTGGCGCTCTCGGCCGACGGGCACTTTGTGGCCAGGGCCAACGTGGGGCTGTTCTTCACCGCAGACGGCAGGCCCGTCAAAACAGGACTGCCCAAGGGGTTCAGCGATTTGTTTGGCCACCGGGCCAGCGATGCGCGGGCGTTCTATTTGGAGGTCAAGACCACCACCGGCCGGGCCAGCAAGGAGCAGCTGGCATTCATCGAAGCCATGAAAAAGCGCGGGGCGCTGGCGGCAATCGTTCGGTCTGTCGAGGATGCCAAGTGGGCGCTTAAGAATTGATGGTGGCCGGTGCTGAATTTCCGGCTTTGAGGCCAATCTCATGCCGGTATGCCTACCAGCCATGTAGTCGGCGGCTCTGCTCGGTTAGCCGACTTTCCGTTGAGCGCATCAGCCTGCGCATTCACCATCACGGCTGGGGACTGAGTGGAAAGGGGCTGAGGCTTAGTAGGCCTTGTCCGATCCGCGACTGATAGCGTGAACTCGCTCCATGCCTATCGCTTCAGTCCCCATGCGTGATGGTAGCGGGCCACCGAATCGAACGGTGCGCGATAAGGCTTATGAGACCTTCCGGTGCCCAGCACCGCCCGCACCGAAATCGTACCATAGCCGTTGCATAAACCCCCACATTTATTTAAACCGGTGTTGCGTTTTCTGCCCGACACACCCTTATACTGTCCGTGGGGCTTGGTCCGGTTAGCTACCGGATGACACATGGCCTGACCCTGGCGAGGGCTGCCCCACCTTTTATTCGCCATCAACAAAGCCAGGCATGACCGAAACAAAAAGAACAGGGCAAAGGGACCCCATTTCCCTTGAGACAGCCGAGCGGATGCTCTCTTATGTACGCGGCGTTGATGACCGCGAGACCTGGGTGAAGATGGCCTTCATCTTGAAAGAAGAATACGGCGAGCCAGCCTTCGAGGCCTGGGACGCGTGGAGCCAGCAGGGCACCAACTACAAACCCATCGACGCCCGCGACGTCTGGAAATCGTGCAAGCCAGGCGGCAGCTCCAAACGCGCCACCATCGGCACCCTCGTTGCCCTGGCCGTCGAGGGCGGTTTCAAATCCAGCGCGCAAGACCGCAAGCCCATCGACCCCCAGGAGCGCCAGCGCCGCATCGCAGAGCGCGAGGCCCGCATGGCAGCCGAGGAGGCCCAGGCCAAAATCGACCGCGACGCCGCAGCCACTCGCGCGGCCGAGATGTGGGCACGGGCCACCATGGTCACCGGCCACCCTTATTCCCAACGCAAGCTGATCGAGCCCGAGGGCGCGCGCATGCTCGGCGATGAGCTACTCATCCCGCTGCGCCACGGCCCCGGCGCGCTGGTCGGCCTCCAACGCATCAAGCCCGACGGAACCAAGCTGTTCCTCAAGGGCACGCCCTCTGGCGGCGCTTACACCGTGCTGGGCAAACCCGACAAGCAGGGCACGATCGTGATCGCCGAGGGCTGGGCCACAGCCTGCTCCATCCGGCAGGCCACCGAGCACTGCGTGGTCGTCGCCTTCAACAGCGGCAACCTCCTGCCGGTCGCCCGCAAGATTCGCGCGGCCATGCCCGAGGCCCGCATGATCATTGCGGCCGACGACGACGATCCCACGCTGGACGTCCGCGTCCAGGAGGCCCTGGAAAAAGGCGCAACAAACCCGGTGTGGACCATCATCGACGGCTTCCGGGCCGCAACGGTCACGCTTGCCAGCGGCCAACCGCTGGTCATAAAAAACCCCGGCATCACCGACGCCCGCAAAACAGCCATCGAGGTCGACGCCCTTCTGGCCATCCCGGTCTGGGGCCTCACCACCCGGGGCACCGGTACCGACTTCAACGACCTGCACCTGGCCGATGGCCTGTCCGCTGTCGAGGACTGCATCCTCAAGGCAGGCTCACCACATGAGCCACCCGCTGAGCCGCCACCGGCAGACGACACCCCGCCGTGGGATGGCCAGCCACCGGACGACATTCCCCCCGACGACTACCCACCGGACGAGCCTTCTCCACCGGACGACGATGACGAGCGGATGATCTTCTCGTCCTCGCCGATGAAAACCGCCAGCCTGTTTCACGACACGCTTCCCGAGAAGGGCCGCATCCTGCACTGGCGCGGCGAGTTCTACAGCTGGGATGCCACGCGCTACGTCACCCGGGACCGGGTCTACATCGACCAGCGCCTCTATCACTTCATGGCCAAGTGCGTGACCCTCAAGGTCCACCCCAAGACCGGGGCGTCCGAGACGGTGGCTTTTAACCCCAAGTCCTCCACGGTCAACGACGTCGCCCACGCCCTGCGCGCCGTCTGCTACGCCGACCTACCCGAGCCCCAGGTCTGGATCAACAACAAGCCCGGGGACGTTCCGGCCCACGAGATCGTGGCCTTCAAAAACGGCTTCCTGCACCACCCCACCCGCGCGCTGCTACCCTCAACGGACCGCCTGTTTTGCACCTCGGCCCTTGACTTCGACTTCACCCCCGAGGCCCCGCCACCCACCGAGTGGCTCAAATTCCTGCACAGCCTTTGGCCCGAGGACCCCGAGTCCATCACCACGCTGGCCGAGATGTTTGGCTACCTGCTGACCGACGACACCAGCCAGCAAAAGATGTTCATGCTGATCGGCCCACCACGCTGCGGCAAGGGCACCATCCTGCGAATACTTGAGGCCCTGGTGGGGTACGCCAACCGGGTCAGCCCAAGCCTTGCGTCCCTGGGCACACAGTTCGGCCTGCAGCCCCTGATCGGCAAGCGCCTGGCCATGATCTCCGACGCCCGCCTCTCCGGCCGCGCCGACCAGCAGCCCATCGTGGAAAACCTGCTGCGCATCTCCGGCGAGGACACCATCACCATCGACCGCAAGAACATGACCGCCTGGTCCGGCAAGATGGCCATCCGCTTTGTGCTCGCCTCCAACGAGCTGCCCGCCTTCTCGGACGCCTCGGCAGCGCTGGCCAACCGCTTCTTGCCCTTCAAGTTCAACACCAGCTTCCTGGGCAAAGAGGACCATGGCCTGACCGCCCGCCTGCTTAAAGAGCTTCCCGGCATCGTGATCTGGGCGCTCGACGGGCTTGGCCGCTTGAACCAGCGCGGCTACTTCCAACGCCCCACATCAGCCGACGAGCTGGCTGCCGACCTGGTCGACCAGACCAGCCCGATCCGGGCGTTTGTGCAAGAGCACTGCGTCATCGGGGAGCACGCGCAGGCCGACCGCGACGAGCTTTTCAAGGCCTGGAAGGGCTGGTGCGAGGCTCAGGGCCGCGACCACGCAGGCACCAAGGTGTCCTTCGGTCGCCAGCTTTCAGCCGCTTTCCCGGGCATCAAGCGCAGCCAACCACGCGGTTTTGGCACAACATCGGAGGCGAATCCATCCGGTGCCAACGGCGCTTCTGGCACACGTTTGAACCTTTACACGGGGATTCGGATGCGCCACGACTGGGAGGCGGACCATGAGCCTTTCTGATTTTTGCCATTTGGCACCACTTCAAGTTGTGCCAGCACAACCTGGCACAACTTATTTCAGACCCAAAAAACCCACACAACCCTTTGATTTCATTGATGTTTTTCACTTTGGCACAACCATGCACAGGTAAAAACGCCTATGATCATAATGTGCGCACACACGCTACGCGCAAGAAACATTACAGGCAAGGTAGCGTTTTTGCCTGTTCCACCGGTGCCAGGTTGTGCCAGCGGTTTTGGGGATTAACCAAAGGCAAAGGGTTAAATAACAAATTGCAGCGCAACCCTATAAAATCCTTTACTATAAAAAACCCAACAACTAGGAAACAGCAATGTACGAAGTTCAAAAAAACATCCCAATCCCAAGCGCCGCAAAAACGGACAAACGCAAAAAATACCCATTCGACGAAATGGACGTTGGAGATTCATTTTTTGTGGCAAACATGACGGCCCGGGCGCTCAGCAATTCAAGCCAGTGGCACGCCAACAAGACCGGCAAGAAGTTCACCTGCGCCACAGAGGCTGACGGCGCACGCTGCTGGCGCGTTGCATAATTCACAACCACCACCGAGGACCCCATGACAAAATCCACCCCGGAAATCACAGCCGAAAAAATAACCGGAAACCCTGCCGACAAAATCGAGCAGTGGAACATCGACAAACTTATCCCCTACGCACGCAACAGCCGCACGCACTCAGACGAGCAGGTCGCACAGATCGCCGCCTCGATCAAAGAGTGGGGCTGGACCACGCCAATCCTGGTCGATGAGCAAGGCGGCATCATTGCCGGACACGGCCGCACGATGGCCGCACAGCGCCTCAAAATGACCACGGTCCCGGTCATGGTCGCCAAAGGCTGGTCCGACGCCAAGAAGCGCGCATATGTTTTGGCCGACAACCGCCTCGCCCTGAACGCAGGCTGGGACAACGCCATGCTGGCCACCGAGTTCAAAGACCTGATGGACCTCGGCTTCGACGTTGGCCTCACAGGCTTCACAGACGACGAGATCGAGGCCCTGATGCCACTGGAGCTGGAAGACGGCCTCACAGACCCCGACGACGCGCCCGAGGCCCCGGCCAACCCGGTCACCGTCCAGGGCGACGTGTGGGTCATGGGCAAGCACCGCCTCCTGTGCGGCGACAGCACCAGCATGGACGACCTGGCCCGCCTGTGCGAGAACCAGGCCGTCGACATGTGGCTGACCGACCCGCCTTACAACGTGGCCTACGAGGGCGGTACCAAGGAAAAGCTCACCATCCAAAACGACTCGATGGGCGACGATCAGTTCCGCACGTTCCTGCGCGACGCCTACACCGCTGCCGACTCGGTCATGAAAGCCGGTGCCGTTTTTTACATCTGGCACGCCGACTCCGAGGGCTACAACTTCCGGGGCGCGGCCAAGGACGCAGGCTGGACCGTGCGCCAGTGCCTGATCTGGAAGAAGTCCAGCCTCGTCATGGGTCGCCAGGACTACCACTGGAAACACGAGCCATGCCTCTACGGCTGGAAAGACGGCGCGGGCCACCTCTGGGCTGCCGACCGCAAGCAGACCACCATCCTCGAGTTCGACAAACCCACCCGCAACGGCGAGCACCCGACCATGAAGCCCGTGGCCCTGTTCGAGTACCAACTCCTGAACAACACTAAGGGCGGCGACCAGGTCCTGGACAGCTTTGGCGGATCCGGTACCACCCTGATCGCAGCCGAGAAAAACGGTCGGATTGCACGAATCATGGAATTGGACCCAAAATACTGTGACGTGATCGTGACCCGGTGGCAGCAATTCACCGGCAAGCACGCGCACCTGGAGGCCGACGGTCGGTCCTTCACCGAGGTGATGGGCGAGCGCAGCCCCAACAGCCTGATCGGCAGCGAAATTGGCAAGGCCGACAAAGCCCCGGCCAAGAAAAAGCCGGATTGATGACATAAACCCACCGAATCACTGTCAAAAAGGAGAGATTCATGACAAAAAGTGCTGAAAAACCGCTTGTAAAAAAGCGCGGCCCAAACGGAGGCCCCCGCCCAAACTCAGGCGGTGCACGGCCAGACGCTGGCCGACCGGGTTTCGAGCCCTCCGAAACCGAGCGCAAACAGGTGGAAGCCCTGTCGGGCTACGGCCTGCCGCTGGACCAGATCGCCGTGCTGGTGCGCAAAGGCATCAGCGTGGAAACCCTGACCAAGCACTTCGCCGACGAGCTGGTGTCGGGCAAGGCCAAGGCCAACAGCCAGGTCGGTCGCACGCTGTTCCAGAAGGCGACGAGCGGCGACACCACGGCCATGATCTGGTGGACCAAGACGCAGATGAAGTGGTCCGAGACCCAGAAGGTCGAGCACACCGGCAAGGACGGCGGCGCAATCACCATGGCTGGCGTGGACCTCAAGGGCCTCAACGACACCGAGCTGGCGCAGATGCAGGCGCTGCTGCAGAAGGCGAATGGGGGTGAGGCATGAGCACCCTTGAGCCAATGGACCCGTTATTCACCACGATGAAGATCCGGGTAAGCGACGACGCCGACGGCCGGGCCTTGCTGGAGGCTTACGGCAAGCAGCAGGTGCAAGCGGCTATGGCCCAGATTGCACCCCGCATCGAAGCGGCCATTCAGCAGTCGGCTTTGGACGCAGCCGTGGCCGAGCGCCAGCGCATCATCGAGTGGATGCGCAACGACGACGGCGCAGGCATGACGGCCAAAGAGTACGCCGACGTCCTGGCCATGGGCATCCCTACAGCACCATCAACCGAGATTCCACAATGAACAAACCCACTTTGCCCGAGTCCCCCCTGCCCGCCCTGCTTGACCACGACGGTCGCTTTCAGGCCCTTTACCCCGAGGACCTGGTGCGCCAGCACGGCGAGGACATGATCGCGTTCGAGCGCGCCCGCATCCTGGCGCTGCTGGACACCTTCGGCAACCAGTGCCAGGCGCAGGCCAAGGCCATCAGCGAAAGCGGCCATGCCGACGCCGGGCGCGTCACCGCCCAGCTTGACGCCGTGCGCCTGCTGCAAGAGGCGATCAACGCAGCATGACTGCCTCAGCGGTTCACCCGGGCGATGAGGAGGATTTTGGCCACATCATCCCGCTCTGGGACTTCAAAGAACACGAGCTTTCCTGCGGATGTTGGTGTCACCCAAAGGCGCACGAGGACTACCCTGAAATCATGATGCACAACGCAATGGACCAGCGCGACAAGCTCGAACGCGGGGAGATTCGCATCCAATGAGCGCACCTGTCTCCCCGTCGGTCATGCTGGACCTGATCACCAAGGAACAGGACCGGCGCAAGGCAAGCGCCAAGCTCTACGAGTTTGTCAAGCAGGCCTGGCACGTCATGGAGCCTGGCGTGCCCTTCGTGCCGAGCTGGCACATCGAAGAAATCTGCGAGCACCTGGAGGCCGTGAGCAGCGGCGACATTCACCGCCTGCTCGTCAACATCCCGCCCCGGCACTCCAAGTCCACCATCGTCTCCGTGGCCTGGTGCGCCTGGGAGTGGATCGCCCAGCCCGAGCAGAAGTTCTTGGCCGCGTCTTACTCCGGCTCGCTGTCCATCCGCGACAACTTGAAGGCCCGACGCCTCATCCAGTCGCCTTGGTACCAAGAACGCTGGGGGCATATGTTTGAGCTGTCGGGCGACCAAAACGCCAAGCAGCGATTCGAGAACGACAAGACCGGCTACCGCCTGGCCACCTCGGTCGGCGGCACGGCCACGGGCGAGGGCGGCTCGCGCCTGATTTTGGACGACCCCCACGGCGCGCAGGACGCGCAGTCCGACACCATGCGGCAGACCGCCCTGGACTGGTTCGACATGGTCTGGTCCACCCGGCTGAACAACCCCAAGACCGACGCCATGGTCACGGTGATGCAGCGCCTGCACGAGAAGGACATCAGCGGCCACATCCTGGAGGACATTGGCGGCTGGGAGCACGTCTGCATCCCAGCCGAGTGGGACGGCAAGAAGCGGCGCACGGTCCTTGGCCCCTACGATCCCCGCACGGTCAAGGGCGAGCTGATCTGCCCCGAGCGTTTTGGACCCGAGGAGATCACCAAGCTCAAGCAGCTGCTTGGCACCTACGGCGCGTCGGGCCAGCTCCAGCAGGACCCAACGCCGTCCGAGGGCGGCATCCTGAACACCGACAACTTCCAGCTCTGGCCGCACGTGCAGCGCCTGCCGCAGTTCGAGTACGTGCTGCAGTCCTACGACACCGCGTTCTCCGAGCGCACCACGGGCGACCCCACCGCCTGCACGGTCTGGGGCGTGTTCACGCACAAGGGCATTCACCAGGCGATGCTGCTGGACGCGTGGGACGAGCCGCTCGGGTACCCGGACCTGCGCACAAAGGTGATTGAGGATTGGACCTCGATGTACGGTGCCGACCCCGGCCCCAAGGCTGGGATGCCAACCAAGGGCAGGCGTCCGGACCGGGTTTTGGTCGAGGCCAAGGCCAGCGGGCAGTCGCTGCTGCAGGACTTGAGGTTGGCCAAGGTGCCTGCTGTTGGCTACAATCCCGGAAACGCGGACAAGGTGTCAAGGGCGCACCAGGCCGCACCAACGCTGGAGCTGGGTTTGCTTTGGATTCCCGAGTCCAACAAGAACCCTGGCCAACCGGTCAGTTGGGCGCAGTCTTTTCTGAAGCAGATCGCCAAGTTTCCTGTCGCAGAGCACGATGACTACGTGGACACGTTCACTCAGGCGGTCATTTTTCTGAAGAACGACGGCTGGTTCGAGTTGCCGCAAGCGCGGGACGTGGACGAGCACAGACTTGCAAGCAAGGAGAAGGTGAACCCTTATGCCGCCTAAAGCCAAACCAATCTGGGAAAAGTCCCGGCCCAAAGACCTGGGCAAGCCCAAGGCCCTCTCACCAGCGGCCAAGACCAGCGCCAAACGCATGGCCGAGAACGCTGGGCGTCCTTACCCCAACATGGTCGACAACATGCGCGCGGCAAGGAAGTCGAAATGACCAAGCCGCTCAAGAAGTCCGACATGGACTGCAACAAACCCAAGCGCACGCCGGACCACCCCAAGAAGTCGCACGTGGTCAAGGCCTGCTTTGACGGCACCGAGAAGGTAATCCGTTTTGGCGAGCAGGGTGCCAAGACGGCGGGCAAGCCCAAGGCTGGCGAGTCAGCGGCAACGACCGCCAAGCGCGACAGCTTCAAAGCGCGTCATGCCAAGAACATCGCCAAGGGGCCGTCGAGCGCGGCTTATTGGGCCAACAAAACGAAGTGGTAAGCCATGTCCAAAGTTTCAGTTCTTGCAAAACTTCGCACGTTGCTGGCTCGTGAAGCGCCCGAGCAAGCGGGCACGATTCGTGAGGCGATTGCTCAGTCCGCACGCACGGGCAACGAGGCCTCTGTTGTTGGTCCGGCCAACCTTCCCAGGAAATCACGCATCACGATAGGCCGACCCGACACCGTGGAGCCAAGCGCCAGCGACCGTGCTGCAGCCCTTGATTACGCCAAGCCAGGCCAAGGCATCATCGATTTTCACACCCACCCTTATGGCTCAGATGATTCGATGTTCCTTGTTCGGCCCAGCTCGACCGACCTGAGCTACTTCAACACCAACTACAAGCCTGGCGACTTTCAAGACCGTGAGCTGCGCACGCTGATCGTCCAGCCGCCATCGCTGCGCGACCGGATGCCTGCGGCGTACAGCATGTTCGCCACGGACAAGCCCGCTATTTTGGCTCCGAGGCTTTTGGACACTGCACGCAATGAGCTTGGCATGGCTGCGCGCAAGGGTCGGTTTAAGTCGATCATGGATGACCCGCTGTTCCGCGAATACTTCGATTACGGCGGCGAGCTGAGTGACCTGGTCGCGGACGCTGCGCCATTGCTGATGATGCGGCACCGTGCCGCCCAAGGCGTTGGCCGTCATGAGTACGGTCTCAGCGGTCGCACGCTGACGCCAAACCCAGAGTCGACAGAGGCCAACTTGCTCCAGCGCATGGAGCCAGCCGCCCTGGAAGTCCTGCGGGAAAGAAAGTATGCCCAAGGCGGCGCGGTGCGCAGCCCCCTCAACAAAATCAAGGAGTGCAGCTGCCATGGCTGATGATCTGACCCGCCCATTTATCGGCTACCGCTCCGCTGGTCGCCGCCCCGAGTCTCAGCAAGACCGCCGTGCTGCGGCCGACGCGCCCTTGTCCGCCCTACGCGGCGCGGTGTCCGGCGTGCTGGGTGCGCCTGGCGACATCGAGTCGCTGATTCGCATGCTGCCCGGCCTGTCCGAGCAGACGGTGCTGCCCACCAGCGAGGACGTTGAGAAGCGCCTGCCCATGCGCGAGCTGAACCAGACCCCGACGGGTAAAGCGTTCACCACGGCTGGCCAGCTCGGCGGCGGTTTTTACACCGGCCCCGGCTCCCCGTTGCGCGCCGTTGCTGCGCTGCCATCGGCGGTGTCGCGCGCTGGTCGTGATTTCCTGATGGCTGGTTCACCAGTGAACGTGGTCAAGCCCAAGGGCGGCAACTGGCTGGCGGGCAGTGTTGAGCGGGCGATTGAGCCGATGCAGAAAAGAGTGACACAAGCTGCAGAGCAAAACTTTAATCCGGCTCAAGGAATGACATTTCGTGAAATTTACTCACAAGATGCTCTCAATAAGTGGCTTGAAACCAAGCTCGCCAAGTACATCCGCAACGAGATGGCCACGCCAGAGGACCCGCTGCGCGCGCTGGCTGAGCGGGGCATCATGCACAGCGAAATTACACCGACCGGCTACAACGTCGCCCGCGCTCGTCAACAGGCCGGTTTTCCCGAAGAGGGCATGGGCGTATCCCCAATGGCTAAGGCTTGGGAGGACCGGGCCGACACTTTCATCAATGAATTGAAGGCGTCGGATTTGACTTCTGGTTATCCGGAGTCTATTGAAGCCAACCCTTGGCTTCTCAAGGTCCCGCCCGAGACTCGTGTCTACGACATGCTGCGCGGCGCTGATGAAGACCTCGGCTTTGCCCACCTGACCGACGAGCTGCGCAACGCCATCAACCCCGAGTCGGGCCTGCCCCGCGAGCTGATGCTCAAGTACTCCGACCTAGAAAAGGTCACCGTGCCCCAGGCCGTCGAGCGCGTGGCCAAGATCAACGACTGGCGCGCCGCTCAGAAGGCTGAGGCCGACATGGCCCGCGCCATGGGTCCAGCCACACAGGTGGTCAAGGAGTACCCCGAGCAAGGTTTCAAGTGGGTGGAGCTGCGGCAGCCGAAGGAGACTGGTCGGACGGTTTCAGTCGAGAAAATTCCTGACGAAATTCAAGGAATGGACGATGCGCAAGCACGCCGTGCCGTTGAGGAAATGGCCTACGACGAAGGTCTTGATCCTGGAACGCCTGAGTTCAATCAGTTTGTCGAGGACATACTGCCTCGCAAGACAACGATGACAGTCGACGAATCCTACAAAGCCCTGGAGGACGCCCTCAAGTACGAAGGCGAGACCATGGGCCACTGCGTCGGCGGCTACTGCCCGGACGTGTCCGAGGGCCGGTCCAAGATTTTTAGCCTGCGCGACAAGAAGGGGCAGCCGCACGTGACAATCGAGGTGTCGCCTCGTCGCCCAACCGTTGAGCAAGCCACCAAAATTGCGATTGACGAAGGCCTGCCACCGAAAGGGATTGAGACTTTGGAGCGTGTGGCGCAAATCATGAGCGACCCTGCTTTTTCAACTCAAGACATCGTCCAGATCAAAGGCAAGGGCAACAAGGCCCCGAAGGAGGACTACCTGCCAGCCGTGCAGGACTTCGTGCGGTCGGGGAAATTTGGCAAGGTGGGGGACTTGGGCAACACGGGGTTGGTCGACGTGACCCAAGCTGGTCCATTGATGAAGGCGCTGCAGGACATCTACGGCCAGCACATGGGAATCGGTATGGACAAGTTCAACGCAGCATTAGATGCCGCGCCAGATGTGCAGCGTTTCATGACCAAAGACGAGCTGCTCAAATTCCTTGGCGAGACACCACCCGAAGGCTTCGCCCGTGGCGGCGCGGTGCACGGGTACCAGGCTGGCGGCGCGGCCCGCACGCTGCCGGAGCTGCATCAACGCTATGCCGAGGGCGGCGCGGTCACTGGTGCGAATTTCCCCACAGACGACTATGACCCGGCTAGAATCGACGCCATCGTGGCCGGTCTGCAAGCCGAAATGCAATCCTGAAAGGACCTGCGAAAATGTTTGACCAAATTGCAAAAAAATACGGCGTCATGAATTACGCCATGGGTGGCCCCGTGATGATGTCCGAGGGTGGTCTGAAAACCGAAGAGTTGCGCGCACAGATCGAAGCTGGCCCCCGCACGCAAGCGGCGCTGGATCAGGCGTTTGCCACCTACACACCGGCTCAGCTTGCTGCGGCCTTTCCTGAATATGGGGGTGTCGAAGATTACACCCGAGCCGCTGCAGAGGCAGCCGCTCGCAACAGCCCACCGCCTGCGCAAGACACAAGCGGCTTCACGGCTGGCCCCATGATTGGCCCCGGCCCGGATACCCGCTACCAAATGGCGGGCGGTACCATGGACCAAGGCTACTCCCGCGACTACACGCCCGAGCAGCGCATCGGCATCAACCAAGCGTACATTCGCAGCCAGCAGGATGCCAACTACGGCGTCCAAGGGCTCATGGCTGACATGGAAAAAACCGGGGTCACCGCCAAAGACCTTGCGCTTTCATACGGGATTGACCCCAATTCGACAAACCAGTATTTGATCCGTGGCGGTGCCAGCCCAGAGTTTGGCGGCATCAACACCGATTGGGACACCCAAAAGCAGGACGAGTTTATTGCTTGGCAAAACTCGCAGCCAAATCCTTATGGCCAAGGCACGCTGGCAGACGTCTACAGAGCGCAGGGCATAAGCGACACCGATCCCGTTCGTCGCGCACAAGCGCAAGAAGTCATCGAGCGGCAAAAAGCACGCGAGGGTTTGCGCGCTGGCATCACTATGAGCGGAGGCGTGACTGGCGGCGGCGTTGCTCTAGGCCCAGCACCCGTGGACAGCGGCATGCAGCCCGGCCCCAGCCCAAGTGCAGGGCAGCCACAGCCATTCACCCCACCACCGGTTTATGAGCCACCGATGCCGTTCACCGGCCCTGGCGGCACGATCTACCCCAACAGCATCCAGACCCCGCAGGGGCCGCAGCCCACCTATTTCCCGACGAGCTGGTGGACAAGCTCGCCAACGGCCAGCAACGCCTACGGGCGCACAACGGGATCAACCGCCCGCAACTTTGACGCTGAGATGGTTGACTACCGGGCAAAGTACGCGCCTGTTTTCACGCGGCCAACACCACCGCCACCGATTCTTGCACCGGCTGCTAATCCACCCAATCAAGCCACAAAACCAGCTCAAGACCCTGGACCTGGCATGGAATGGTTTTGGAATGGAGCAGCTTGGGTTGTTCGATTCGCTGGTCAAAATGACAACCAACCAGGCTCCAGCAGCGGTTCCGGTGGAGGCGGTGATTCGGGAGCAGGCGCGGGAGCAGGCGATTCTGGTTCAGGAACTGGAAGCGGTGTTGGCAATTCAGGCGAAGGCGGCGGAGGTCCAGGCACAGGCGGCTGGGCTCGTGGCGGCGAAGTAAACACACTCTGGAACAAATACCATGGCTGATGAGATGAACAACAAGGGCTTGTCCGAGCGCAACAATGAGATCATTGAGATCGATGACGATCAAGGCGACGTGGAGGACACCGAGGACGGCGGCGCTGTTGTTCGGCTGGAAAACAAGCAGGACGCCGACGAGTCCAAGGCTCACTTTGCCAACATCGTCGACGAGGTCCCACAGGACGAGCTGGACGACATCGTCAACGACCTGCTCGAAAAGATCGAGCGCGACAAGGACGCCCGCGCTAAGCGCGACAAGCTCTACGAGGAGGGCCTGCGTCGTACCGGCTTGGGCGACGATGCCCCTGGCGGCGCGCAGTTCTCGGGAGCCAACAAAGTGGTGCACCCCATGCTGGTCGAGGCCTGCGTGGACTTCTCGGCCCGCTTCATGAAAGAAGTGTTCCCGCCCGGTGGCCCTGTCAAATCCAAAGTGCTCGGCAAGGTGGACCGCGAGAAGCTGGACAAGGCGCAGCGCAAGGCCGACTTCATGAACTGGCAGACGACCGAGCAGATGCCCGAGTTCCGTGGCGAGCTGGAGCAGCTCTCCACGCAACTGCCCCTGGGCGGCGGTCAGTACCTCAAGCTGATGTGGTCGCCTCAGTGGCGTCGCCCCACGGCCGAGTTCATCGCCATTGATGACATGCACCTGCCGTTTGCAGCGACCAACTTTTACTCGGCCGACCGCAAGACGCACGTCCAGTACGTGACCAAGGCCGACTTCAACCGCCGCGTCAAAGCGGGCATGTACATCGACATCGAGCTGGGCGCACCGGGTGAGGTCGAGTTCAGCGCGGCCAGCAAAGCCAACAACAAAATCGAGGGCCGCGAGGACACGTCCTACAACGAGGACGGCCTGCGCACGATCTTTGAGTGCTACACGCACCTTGACTTTGGCGACGGCAGCGAGCCCTACATCATCAGCATCGACAAGTCGTCGGGCAAGGCGCTTGCGCTGTACCGAAATTGGGACAAGGATGACGAGCGGCGCAAGGAAATGGACTGGATCGTCGAGTTTCCGTTCGTGCCTTGGCGCGGCGCATACCCGATTGGCCTGACCCACATGATTGGTGGCCTCTCCGGAGCGGCCACGGGCGCACTGCGTGCGCTGCTGGACTCGGCCCACATTCAAAACATCCCAACGCTGCTCAAGCTCAAGGGCGGTCCTGGCGGGCAGACCATCAACGTGCAGCCAACCGAGATCGTCGAGCTTGACGGCGGCGCGCTGGTGGACGACGTGCGCAAGCTGGCCATGGCGCTGCCATTCAACGGCCCAAGCCCGACGCTGTTCCAGCTGCTCGGCTTCTTGGTGGACGCAGGCAAAGGCGTTGTGCAGACCTCGTTTGAAAAGCTCTCAGACCAAAACCCCAACGCCCCGGTTGGCACCACGCTGGCGCTGATCGAGCAGGGCATGGTGGTGTTCAGCTCCATCCACTCGCGCCTGCACAACTCGATGGCCAGGGTTTTCAAAATCCTGCACCGCATCAACAGCGCATACCTGACCGAAGACGACATCGAGGGCATGGAAGCCGGACTCGACGTCAAGCCCGAGGACTTCGACGGCCCTCTGGACGTGGTGCCTGTGAGCGACCCCGCCATCTTCAGCGAGGCGCAGCGCTTCGCCCAGGTCCAGGCCGTGCAACAGCGTGCAGCGGTGATGCCGCAGATGTACGACGCGCGCAAGGTCGAAGAGATGTTCTTGCGCAACGTCAAGCTCAGCCCGGACGACGTGCTGCAGCCCGAGCCTGGCAAGGATGACATTGACCCGGTGAGCGAAAACGTCGCCGCGTCCATGGGACGTCCGATCTACGTGCTGCCCCAGCAAGATCACCTGGCGCACATGATGGTCCACCTCTCGTTTTTGCAGTCGCCGATGTTTGGCAAGAACCCGGCGATCATCAAGACGTTCCTCTACCCCATGGCCATGCACCTGCGCGACCACGTGCTGAACTACTATTTGACGGAAGCTCACCGTGGCGTGCGCCTTGCCGTCGAGAAAGGCCAGATTGAGGAGGATGCGGACCAGCAGGCCGAGCTGATCATGCGCGTGCAGCAACTGGTGGAGCAGCAGCTTGGCCAGTATGCCGAGTTGTTGGCAGCCGTCGATCAAGAGGCCCAGCAATACGCACCGCAGCCGCAGATGCCACCGGACTCGACCATGCAGGTGGCCCAGCTCAACGCGCAGATTCAGCAAGCCGCCCTGCAGCAACGCGGCCAAACGGATGCGCAGCGCCTGCAGATTCAGCAGCAAACAGCGGCGCAGAAGGCCCAGCTCGATGCCGCAAGCCTGGCCGACAAGCAGCAAGCGCGCGCAGAAGAGCTGCAGCGCGAGCAACTGCGCCAGGCTGCAGAGAACGAGCGCACGGCGGCTGAAATCAGCGCCCGCGTCTCGATGAACGACTCGGACAACGCCACGGCCATGCGCCTGGCTGCTGCAGAAATCCAAACCGGTGAGAGAATCGCCGTGAGCACCGGCACCGGTATCAATCCCAACCCCTAAAAGGAGCATCCCATGAGCGACAAACCAACAACAGGCACCGTGCCTTTGAATTCGGCCTTGGTGCCCCAACACCACCGCATGGCCGCTGGCCAGCCCGTGACGGGCCAAACGCTGCCCGCTGCGCCCAGCATGCCTAAGACGCCCTGCTGATGGCGATTGAAAACGCCCTGCTGAACCGGCTCAAAACCGAGCAGCAGGAATTTGCGCTTGAAGCCCTCAAGCGCCCGGTCAACCGTGACGCCTTCGAGTACGGATACCGAGTGGGCATGGTCGCTGGTTTGGAAGCGGCCATTTCATCCCTGCTCAAAATGCTGGACGACGAGCGAAACGACGACCGAGACCTGTGATTTCACGGGTCTGCGAGGTTTTTTTTGAGGGCGGCCGTTGTGGCT
>Ga0114983_1000533_pt1 | contig 16121 bp, 23 predicted proteins | sample Shrwel_input2_RT_FD_87182 | JGI IMG/M metagenome (GOLD analysis project Ga0114983, IMG submission 87182) | Subsurface microbial communities from deep shales in Ohio, USA - Utica-3 well 1 S input2 RT | ecosystem: Environmental > Aquatic > Deep subsurface > Shale gas/oil reservoir > Produced... | reverse complement strand
GAACGATTCTTGGCACTATCCCCAAGCGACATCGCAATTCCTCGAACTGTCAACAACATCGAGAAATACGAGGATCCGGATTCGGTCTATGTGAAGGGCACACCGAAGCATATCAAGGCTGCGTTGATCCACAACCGAATGATTGATATGCTGGGATTGAAACACGTGAAGAAGATTGCTAGCGGAGACAAGATCAAATTCGTGATGTTGAAGAAGCCAAACCCGACAGGCCAAGAAGTGATCGGATTCGAAGGGTTTTTGCCTCACGAGCTTGACCTTGAGGAGTATGTAGACTACGGTGCAATATACGATACAGCATTCCGGTCACCGCTCCATATCATGCTGGATGCTGTAAAGTGGACAGAAGAACCTGTAGTCAGCTTGTTTTAACATAGGATTCAGGTTGAAGGACGAAATCTGATCATGTATTGTGTAAGACTGCTGCACGGGAGCTGCGTCAGTCTTACACACCACAAAAGAGTGAAGAAAAAGTGTCCGATATCACAATCAAGACCAATTTCGAACTGAATGATGATGTATCCAAGGAGCTGATGCGTCAATTCATTCTGACTCTGTCGGGTGGGCGTGAACCTACCGTCGGATCATTCAACAACATCGGCATGGAATCCGAGACGTTGATGTTCATTGTCTCAGGCCTCGCCAAAAACGACGCGGAAGAATTCATCTACAAGCTAATGGATCACAAATCGATTCCGTTTGAAGGGTTCGAAGCGATCGAGGATTGGGATTACGATGTCGCGGTGATGTCAACCCTCGTCGATCCGATGCAAGAGCTTGTTAATCAGCGCAAATTCGAGCAGCTCGACGAGAAAACAGCTCTATTAAACACAGCGCTGGAAGAAGTGAACGGTAAGATGGAGGCATTGGACCTCCAGATGGGTCGAGTTATGGGCCTGCTTCAATCGAGTGGAGTAATGCACTATCGCGAGTTCATGCAAGCGTTCCTCTCTGCGATGGAAGATCGCGGAGTTATCGACAAAGACACCGTCGAAAAGCGAATGTTCCAAACCCACCACTAAGTAGCACCACACGTCAACACGCACAAGAGGCACTGCGTCAATGAGTCTCTTGTGCGTTTGATTCCATTGCGTTTGTTCTCACACAGCTAGAAGGGAATATATGTCCTCATTGACTGATCGCCTGATGAAAGAGTCCAAGCTGACCGGTTCATCTGTACTCTCCGAATCCACCTTCTTTAACGATAAGGATCGCGTATCCACTCCAGTTCTGTCAGTCAACCTTGCTTTTTCAGGTGAGCTGATGGGAGGGATTACCTCAGGTCTTACATTCCTTGCAGGGAAGTCGAAGACGTTCAAGTCTCTGCTCGGCCTACTGACCGTCGGCTCATATCTGAGGAAGTATGACGATGCAGTGTGTCTGTTTTACGACTCTGAGTTCGGCATCACTGATTCATATATGAAAGCCAATGGTGTTGACACATCGCGTGTTATTCACCGCCCGATCAAGAACGTTGAGGAGCTGAAATTCGACGTTGCTAAGATGTTGGAGACGATTCAACGCGGCGAACACGTCATCATCTTCATCGACTCTGTCGGCAACCTGGCTTCCAAGAAAGAGGTCGAGGATGCTCTCAATGAGAACTCCGCTGCCGATCTGTCTCGAGCCAAGCAGTTGAAGTCTCTGTTCCGCATCATCACTCCGTATCTCACTATGAATAACATTCCATGCGTGGCTATCAACCACACGTACGATACGATTGAGTTGCACTCCAAGCAGGTGATGGGCGGTGGATGCATGGTCGCAGACACTAAGGTGACCATGGCTGATGGAACCCTCGCTAACATTCAGGAGGTCAACACCGACGATTACGTGATGACCTTAGACGGACCGAAGAGTGTGACTGCAACATGGAACCCTGACACATTGTTGGAAGGCCATCCCGACTGCTTCGATGTTGAGTTTGAAGACGGTCTTATGGTGACTGTTTCTCACAACCACCGCTTCCTCGTTCATGACGGATACGAGCGAAAGTGGGTAGAGGCTAAAGACCTCGAGCCTGAAATGGATATTGTGTCCGTGTAGTACATTCAACCTCTCCCTTTCATAAATAATCGAACATCGAAAGGGAGAGGAACCAATGCACATCGTTTACATGCTAACGTTTGTCGACAGGAAGAATGCAGGAATCGAGCCATACTATTACATAGGGTCCAAGTCGAACTGTAACGTGGTAGATGGGACTATCATCGATCGTCACGGGAAGCCTTATTACGGAAGCTCGTTCTGGCACGGTTATGACAGCATTGTTGAGAGTAGCCGCCAACACATCAAGGTTGACGTGCTAGCGGCAATCAAAACGGATGAGTACAGAGACCTGATCGCTCGCGAAAGGGAGCTTCAGTTGGAGCGTGATGTGGTCGCTGATACAAGATTCTTCAACAAGTCAATCGCTGGCGTTAATACGTTTGCTGATCCCAACTACGCGACGTTCCGCCATACCACTACCAACAAAACAGTGCGGTTACGGAGAGACCATCCACTGGTTATCGCTGGATTGTATAGAGGGGTGACATCAGGCATGACTTTCCCTGAACGCGACTACCCTGATAGATCGGGGTCGAACAATCCGTTCTATGGCAAACGTCATCCTGATCACGTCATTCGTCGTATAGCAGAGCAGAATCGTGGCAGCAAGCGAACCGAAGACGTCAGGATCAAGATGTCAGAACAGCGAACAGGGGTACCTAAGGCTGAAGACCATCGCAGGAAGTTAGGTCGTCCGGGCCTTATGATGGTGCGAAATGTTGCCACTGATGAAGTCCGAAGAGTGCCTGTTGATGATTACTACGGTGACGTGTACGATAGAAGTCTTTGGTTTCCTAATGGAATGTTTAATGCCAAGAAGGCAACATGCGAGCACTGCGGGACGACCAGTACACCCGCAAACATATCAAGATGGCACAACGATAATTGCAGCGATGTAACGCACCGAGTGTGGTGCCCTTGGGGACACCATCGGTATAATCCCAAACACGATGAGATATACCTGAAGATAGACCAACTCGCCGATATCATCACCTGCTCACCTAGAGCCGGTCGTTCGACAAAGGCATATGGGTCTGAGGTAGTATGGCCCGCTGTCATGCATGTATATGGCGTTGACTACAGAGAACACACTGACCGTAGTTTCGTAGAGGTAATCAGGCGGTGCGTCCGAGAGATTACCAAAGGCAGATTCGATCAACAATCCCGCAACAGTTGGAAGGAATGGTATGAAAGTAAAATCAGTGACTAAAGTGGGCGCGAAGCCCGTGTACGACATCTCGGTCGAGGACGCTGAGCACTACGTACTCGAGAACGGGGCCGTGACCCATAACACAGGTGGGATGTACTCTGCCGACAACGTATTCATCATCGGTAAGCGTCAGATCAAGGAAGGAACGACTGTTGTTGGGTGGCAGTTCATTCTCAATGCCGAGAAGTCCCGTTTCATCAAAGAGAAGTCAGCCATTCCGTTTGAGGTAACGTACGACGGCGGCATCGATCGATATTCTGGTCTGCTTGATATCGCGCTGATCACAGGTCATGTCGAGAGCCCCAAGAAGGGATATTACCAACGACCGTCCGTAACAGACGACAAGAACTGGCGTCGCAAGCAAACCAGTACCGCTGAGTTCTGGGATCCGATTCTTGAAGACCCCGCATTCCACGATGCTGTGAGTAAATTGTACGGTCTTGGTGGCGGCAAGCTATTCGACGAAGCGTTGGCTGCACAGATGAATGACACGTCAGAAGATGTTGATCTGTCTGAATCGGAATAAGATACTAACAGGCCCGTTCTCATCTGAGAACGGGCCCCTCCTCATTGTGCAAAGGACATTGAATGCAAGACATCGAAACAACGATCTTCAAATCCTTGTTGTTTAATGAGCCATACGCAAGAACCGTCTACCCGCACCTTCGTCCTGATTTCTTTGACGGTCACTATCGACAATTATTCGACGTGTATAGTGACCTGTTTGATAACTATGGCAAGATCCCGAATGTTGAAGCAATCGGGGTCGCTTTGAGTAAGTCGAATGTATCCGAAAGTGACTTTGAGCAGATTGTAGAGGTTGTTGAATATGCACTCAAAACAAGCAAGGATCTTCCCGACACCGAATGGTTGATAGATGAGACGGAGCAATATTGTCGAGATAAGGCTCTGTACAACTCGATCTACGAGTCAATCAACATCATTGAGGGAACTAACAAGACACTTGACAAGCATGCGATTCCTGATATTCTCAATGATGCGTTGTCAGTTTCATTCAAGCAGACGGTTGGTAAGGATTACTTCGATGATGCTGAGGCGCGTTATGAGAAGTATGTGTCGAAAGAAGCACGAATCCCGTTTCCGCTTGAGGCATTAAACTACCTGTCGAATGGTGGGGCGAAAAAGAAGAGTTTGTCGGCGATCCTGGCTGGGTGTGTTCATCCGGACACTAAGGTTCGAGTGAGGGTTCGAAAGAAAAACCCACATCCCTAAACGTGCTACCAACATCGTCTTCGGTAAAGATATGAGGAAGTCTGGTTGCAGATAATGGCTTAACCTTGCGATCAGGCTTCTTACACCAACCACGAACATTGGCATGCGATGTATATGGTGTAAACTGTCATTGAATTATCCTAGGTTAGTTGTGCATATTTACTAATTTAGGGAAACTAGAAGAGAGGATTAGTTATATGAGTTGGGAAGAGATGGAAGTTCCTATATCGGACATTCAATGGTTGATGGAGGATTACGATGTAGAGATCGACTCGCCTGATGGATATGTGCCCGTTTCCCGGTTTGTTGACAAGGGTATGTGGAACGAATACGTCGTCGATGATGGCGTCGGGAACTCGGTTAGAGTTAATGAGAACCACCTCTTCTTATGCGAGCGGGGGTGGGTGCTAACCAAGGAGATGCTCGCAACCGACAGAATCCTGAAAGATGACGGATCATATCACTCGGTGCAGGTGACCAAGACCGGCAACCGTATTCCGATCGTTGACCTTGCAATCGACCACGAGAACCATCGATACTACGCAAACGGGTTCACTAGCCACAACACAAACGTTGGTAAGTCAGCGTTGATGATCTTCCTCGCAAGCGAGTTCCTACGGATGGGAAAGAATGTTTTGTACATCACGCTAGAAATGGACGAAGATTCCGTCTATGAGCGCGTGGATGCGAACTTGCTTGGGGTGCCAACAGACAAGCTGGATCAGCTATCGAAAGAAGACTTCATGAGTCGAGTTGGTAAGTTGAAGGAGAAAACACACGGTAAGTTTAAGTGCAAAGAGTTTCCAACATCCTCTGCTCACGTCGGACACTTTCGTTATCTGCTGAAGGAATTAAAGCAGAAGTCGAACTTTGAGCCAGACTTCGTGTTTGTTGACTATATCAACATCTGCGCTTCGTCTCGGTATAAGGCCGGCAGTGGGTCAATCAACTCATACAGCTACGTAAAGGCTATTGCTGAAGAGATACGAGGGCTGGCAGTTGAGTTCGATCTTCCCATCATGACAGCAACTCAGGTCAATCGTGATGGCATGAACAATCAGAATCCGGACATGACAAGCACGTCTGAGTCGTTCGGTCTCCCAGCAACACTGGATTGGTTCATTGCGCTGACGGCTGATGAGGTAATGCGAGAGAACGGACAGCAGCAGGTTCATTTGTTGAAGACTCGTTGGGGAAACAAGCAGCGTGTAGGTTCACAGATGGTCGGAATCGATTGGGACCTGATGCGATACTACGACGTCGGATCGACCCGAGAGGCGCAATCTAGTATGGGCAAAAACAAACCCAACGTCAGCAACGATAAGGAAGCAACGTCATCGTCCAACAAGGAAGAAGTCAAACCGACTACCCCAAAACGCAACAAATCAGTAGAAGGAATTGATTGGGACTAGTTGAGTCTTGTAAGAACGACAGATATAATACAACAACTCTCGCACGCAAAAGAGAGTTTGCTTTTAAAACCAAGGAGATACAATGTCTGATATCATCATTCCGTCCAATCCGAAAGACATCGAGACCCTCAAGAACGGCATCCGCGAGATGACCGATTCAATGACTCGAATCGATTCTGAACGGGACTTCCAGAAGGATGTGATTGACCGTCTTCATGATGAGACCGGCATCGACAAGAAGTATATTCGTCGAATGGCAAAAGACCACCACAAGGACAACTTTGATGAGAAGGCTGATGAGTTGTCTGATTACAATGACCTGTACGAGACCGTCTTCAAATAGTAATTGCTAGAGAGGCAGTTGTTGCGATTGAGAATTTGCAGTAACGTGTAATTCTCAATCGCTTTTAACCCACAACAAGGGATGTGAAATAGATATGCGCTTGAAAGGTATTGAGGAAGAGGTAATCACGAACTCGAAGGCAGAATCAGCCTTCACTATCCACGCAACAGCAAAAGCGTTTCAAATCCTATCTGATGGGCTCTACGAACACAAGATTGCTGCCATTGTTCGCGAGCTGACGTGTAATGCATACGATGCCCACGTTGAGGGCGGATGTGCCGATCAACCGTTCCGCATCAACTTCCCCAATCAGTTCCACCCTGTGTTCGAGATCGAAGATTTCGGGATCGGCCTTGATGAGCAGGGTGTGCGCGACGTCTACACGGGATACTTTAACTCAACCAAGACTGACAGCAACGAATCGATCGGTGCGTTCGGTCTTGGCTCAAAGACTCCGTTCGCCTACACCAGTAGCTACACGATTCGTGCACGCAAAGATGGCGTTGAACGCCTCTTCAAAGCCTACATCGGCGACAACGGGGCTCCTCAAGTCAACATGCTAACGCAACGGGAGGTCGCACCAGATGACTACCCGTCCGGCGTCAAGATATCAATCCCCGTCAATGGACTTGATCATCATCGGTTCCGTTGGGAAGCTGAGTTTCTGATGAGCTTCTTCAAGGTTCAGCCAATCACCAACGACGATGATTTTGAGCCCCTATTCAATATCAGCGATCAGCTCGAAAGAGAGGGGTACGCGATAATTGACTCCAACGGTCGTCGTGTACATTCGTCTCTGTATGGTGGCAACAGGTTCTTCTGCTTGATGGGTGGAGTACCGTACCCGATATCCATGTCATCGTTTGGCACCCACGCGTGGTCCTCAGCGGCTCAGTCGATGCTTAGGATGCTCCGTGATCGGTATGCGTTCGTGCAGTTCGATATCGGAGACTTGGATGTGACTGCATCTCGGGAGTCGTTGTCGTTGGATGATGACACACAGGCGGCCATCCAAGAACGATTCCGCAACATCTATAAAACGATGGGCGAGGAAGCTCAATCAAAGATCGATGATCAATTCACCCACACGCTTGACGCATACGACTATGTGATGGAGCGATTCGGTAATTCCGGCCCTCGTAATTTTAGGTACAAAGGGCGAATCATCAGCTCGTTGGTGTCACGTATAGTTCGATCTTGGGATGGTGCGACTGGGATCTTGTCTGGTGATGCTGTCGTCATGAAGCCGACGTACCGCGGAGTATCAAAGGTCACAGATCCAATCTATCTGCGTTCGTTGATGAACCAGCAATACGACAAGCTGTTCATCATCACTCAGCAAGATCCAAAGCTAAAGGGCCAACACAAACATCTCCGGCGTCTGTTGGCTCCCTACAGGACAACCGGGGGGCATCAGTACGGGATTGCATTCACGGGACCCATCTCAGATCAACGAAAGATACGAATCAACCGGTACTTCAACGGCCGTGTCGACATTGAGTGGCTGTCACTGGAGGATCTGCGCGAGGAAGATAAGAAACGTCGAGCAGCAGAACGTGCAAAGCGACTAGCAGATCAAAATTCCAATGTGCCGAAACGTGATCCGCTTGAGATTGATGCAATCTCTGTCGAGTTCGGGGAACCGCTCTCGAGTCGTCACCGGTTTGAGGTTGATCCAAGCCAACACGTATACGTGATGCGCGATCCTGATGACCGTACGTGTGTGCTGATCAAGGGAAAATCGATCAGTCAGCGTGTTTTGACAGGGGATATCTTCAATGTGATCGGGTACGATAAGACGATCGTAATCGGTACTCAATCAAGCGAGCCTCGTCTCCGTAAACACAACGTCCCTACTTTGGATGAGATGTTCGATGAAGGACTCAAGAAGAATGGCAAATATATCCGTCGAGCGGTAGCGGTGTGTCATTTCACGACGTCAGGTAAACCGAAGAGAGTTCATGCTCGGATCCTTGATGCTGCTGGTGATCCTGATATTTGTCCTCGGCTCCATCGGTACAAGAAATGGGTGAATACTGATCTTGAACCCAGGAAGTGGAATCCGCTTGTGCCTGGTTCTGATCTGTTTACGCAGGGTCTTCTGCCCGACTACCTAATGAAAGCACACGACGAACTGAATGAGATTGACAACAAGGCATCAACTATCGTAGCCGATCGGTACCCGATCTTGGATCGGATGTTTTCGATCCCGGCCGATTACGAAGCTCACGCTGTTGAGTATATCAAAGCGGTAACAGCGTTCCGCGATAAGCACCAAAGCGCTGATGATGACGTTACTAACCAAGAAGAGGGAGCAGCCTAATGGCCGTTAAAGCACTATCCGAAGCCCAGAAGCAAAACGTTGTTGCACGAATCGATCGAGGTGAAAAGCGCAGCAGTGTTGCTAACTTGTATGGTGTCAGCACTCGCACGATCGGTCGCATCCTCGCGGAAGCAAGTGCAAACGAGATCGCCTCCGATGTTGTAGCGGATCATACACAGAGTATCGCTGTTGGTGAGGATACTCTCGATGTGGGGTACATCGAACCAGAGCCGGCTGCAGCATCGTTTGAATACAGCGTTGTGTTGAACAGCTCTAGTCTCACCATTACGAAGATCAACATCGATACGGGTGACATCGCGGGCGATGTGATCATCGACAACGGTCACCCGAAGTTTCTTGACGCTCGGACGGTGATCGTCCAGGGGAATGTGTCTCAGGAATCGCTGGCTGAAGCGTATGAGATGCTCGATGAGAAGTATAAAATCGAGAAACTCACTGAAGGTCGTGTAACGGTCGATGTTAATGGCGCTCGAGTGGTGTACACTACTGAGTCTGGAGCGGAGCAATCATTCCCCACACAACTATCCGAACGAATCATTCACGCAGCACGTCAAGGCGATGAAGCGATCAACCGTTTGTTGAAGTTTGCTGACCGTCTCTCCAACAACCCATCCAACCGAGCCGTCAAAGAGCTGTATCAGTTCATGGTGGCGATGGACCTGGAGATTGATGAAGACGGTCGAGTCATTTGCTGGAAGGCTGTTCGTGAGAACTTCACTGATTGTCATACCGGCACATTCGACAACAGTGTGGGGAAAGTGGTATCTGTTGAGCGCAACCAAGTCGATGAAGACTCTAGCCAAACGTGCTCATACGGTCTCCATGTATGCTCTCGCGCATACCTGCCGAGCTTTGCTCGATCCAATGGCCGAGTCATCAAGGTTGCTGTTGATCCTGAAGACTTTGTTGCGATCCCGCAAGACTACTACTCCATTGATCAGGGTGGAGTAGTGAAAGCAAAAGCCCGTGTATGTAAGTACGAGGTGCTCTCGGATGTATCCGATGAGTGGAACACTTATCGTTCCTCCCTGTAACACCCAACACAGAGCCCTTCTCATGAGAAGGGCTCTTTTCGTTGACTGATAAATTGGGGTATCGAGGTATGAAAGTCTACGATTACGTACTGCGAGTTCTAGTTGAAGAGTGTCCTGCAAAGGAGCTGTACCAGAACAGGTTCGATCCAGTCTACCTACAGGCTGCGTACCACGACACAGCAGCTCGAATCGAAAACCGTGTTCTTGAGGATCAGGAGTCTCCCGATTTTGCAGTGTCGGCTGTTCTGGCAGATGAGTTCGGGACTGATAACCTCCGCGAGGATCGACTTATTCGATGCCGCGATCGCATGACCATGCTGTGGGACAATCAAGAATCTATCCTCAAAGGATTCTAGGAGCCATAACGATGCCTTTGCCAGAAGTACTCCCCGCTCGAATCAATCTGATCAATGATGTGCTCAACGACATCGACCCGTTTCGTTTGACGGTTAGCGACGACGATGATGATCCATACATCACGGAAGCGGAAGATATTGCTGGTCTAATCAACGAGGGAACGTATCGAGCTGTGGATGCTATCCTGCACGTGTTATCACGACGATTCGGGTCGTATCAAGTCTCGCATTTAGATTGTGCTGTGTTTGAGACCCTGGTTCGACGGATAGTGTCTGAAGGCATCATGTGAGTTGCTATCTCATCTTCACCAAAGCCCGCCATCGAGCGGGCTTTTTGTTGCCGCTAAATCCCAACACACGCGCACACAACATCATCATTAATGCAAGGAGAGACATACACTATGTCACAACTACCTCAATGGGCACGTAAACCGAAACACAAGGAAGAGGTGATTGCCACTGTTCAGGGATGGACTGTAAAACGTACTGGAGAGGTGCTCAAACGCGTTCGGGATCTGCCCAACCGGTTGCTTGATCTGTCCAGCGAGATTCTTGAAGCTGCTCAATCTGCGGATACCGATTCTCACGTCAATAAGCCGTCTGTAAGCGATGAAAAATCACAGACGTCTGAAGATACATCTACGAGCGAGAAAACGTCTGAGAACGCAAATTTGAGCGATAATAGCGCTGACGACGATGAGGATATCCTCAATGATGTGGAAAAGGCCGAGAAGGAAGCCGCGACGCGAAAGGAAACAGGTGCCGCTGACGAGGGATCGGCAAAGACGTCGAAGGGAAAGAAGACGACGACAACAGCAAAGCGGAAATCTTACTACAAGCCTAAGGGAACAACCCGCAGGAAGAAGTCGAGCGACGCTGACCAAGAAAGCAACAAAGAGTAATAAGGCAGGCGAATGAAGCTAACCAAAGGGAATTACGCACTGTACGCTGCATCCATCTACGACAACCCGTCTTGCATCTCTGAGGCGGAGTTCGTTGAGGATCTGGGTCGAATCAGCACGATCAAGCGAATGGTATCCAAGTACAGAAACGGGGAGAGCGTTAATGTACGCCTGCTCGTAAATAATGTCATCACGTTCTACAACGTGTTTGAACATCACGGAGCGTCTCGACTGATCGAGTTTAAGATCGATTCCCACCATGCTGGAATGGTCAATGCCATCCTTGCGTATTTGTCATTCCCTTTGGTTGATGGTTATGCGGTCGACGCTGAGTTCTACCACACTCTTGAACAGGAGTTCGGATCAACATGAAATCGTTAGCGGATTATCTAGCCGAATCGGACGCTCCCACGAACCAGACTGGAGGAGTTGCAGCCCCTGACAGCAAACCTATCGGGGGGTCCTCCTCATCATCGACGTTCATGGGGCATCCATGCATCGAGGTGGATAACGACACCTACAACAAATGCGTTCGAGGGAAGGTTCCGTTTGCGCGATGGCACAAATACGTTGATGATGAACAATTGCGTACATCGTTGCGTACCATGTACCAAAAACATAAGCGAGTTGTTGTTAAAAACAGCTCCACTGGAGCAATGTCGTTTGTCAAGTAATGCATACGCACGCGCGACTTGCAAGGATGTGTAAGGGATGGGGATCTTTAGACTGGTTACGGGTCTGCTTAGTGGACGGCTCGGGAAATGGCTGAAGTGGTTGTTTGTGATAGCTCTGATCGGCACTGTCGTATACATGATTATGGACTATGGGAAGTCCAGAGAGCGGGTCAGCAATCTGATGCAGGAGAACACTAGGCTGGTCAATAAACGGAATTCTCTCAAGAATGCATTGGATCAACAAACCAAGAGACTGAACGAGCTGCAGGTAAAGAATCGTCAGCGAGACAGTAGCTACAACCGTCAGGTTGAAAGCATTCGCAAATACAAGAAGGATGGAGCTGATCAGGACCCGAGCCAAATCAAGCAGGAAGTAAATGCACGGTTCAATGACTTTCAAAAGCGCCTCATGTGCTCTACAGGGGATCAATCAAAATGTGGCAACTGATTATCTCAATTGGATTGGCATTATCGTTGACAGCTTGTGGCACTTTCAACGGCTCGAAGTCTGATTATTCAAATGATATTCTGGTTCAACCTGACCTGCCATCTCCAGTATCACCAATCGATGTGGAGTGGGACGTCTATCAACACGACGGTAAGACGTATATTGGTCTACCATTCAGCGAGTTTATGGACTTTGCTATCAATCGAGAGGACACTCTTCGATACATCGACCAACTAACAAACGTGGTTTGTTTTTATCGAGTTACACTAGATGAACCACGATGCCAGCACAAGAACAACAATAACCAACCAACCAAGAAACAACAATAAAAATATTCTTTGCAGGAGTAGTTGACATCGTCTCTACTCCTGCTTTATTATATGTCTGTATAATGGGTTAACACACAAAAAGAGATAGAGTGAGGAATTGAGCGGTGTTTGATGGACTATCACACGCGGTCTTAGAACAGCAGATGGATTGTCTAGCTGAAGCGATATATTATGAGGCTCGAGGAGAGTCTTTCGCTGGCCAAGTGTTTGTAGGATTTGTGATCAGGAATCGGGTTCTCTCTGATAGGTTCCCTGATACATTCTGCCAGGTAATTGAACAACCGCATCAATTCTCGTTCTATGATCACATAGACAACAAACAAAAAGCTATGCGTGAAGTGGATGCGCGGGATCAGGCCTACGAGGTTGCGTACATGGTAATGAACACCTCAACGCCTCCGATACCTGAAGGAGTCATGTTCTATCACACCACTAACATTCTCCCAAACTGGAACTACAGTCTATTGGATGAATACGCGGTGGTCGGTAATCACATATTCTATCAGCGAAGATGAATAAGAGAGGCTTCTACCATGAAGGGTGAAATCATTGCATGTATCGTATCGTTCTTCCTAGGTGTGATCATTACGCTTGTCTGCTCATACCCCGTGACTGATACAGTTACCACTCTGCAGGAAAAGTGTAAGCAAGTGGTAGCTGAGCCAGGTCAGGACTGTGAAGTCAAAGTGATACCCAAACCAGATGATAATGAGGAAATCAATGTTCAAAACCCAGAATGAGTTTTGTCTATACCTCGAGCAACTCAAGCTCGATCATGGATTCGATACGTTCATTGAAACCATTGCGTATTACGCAGAGCATGAGTCTGACCACGAGATGGACCATATCGTCAAGCACCTCAACAAGAGAATCAGGGACGCTGTTCGGTGCGAAGCCACTGACCGAAACCTGCTGAAGGATGCAAACGACAGTGAGCCGTTGTTTTGAAGGGATTTGCTGCGTACCAACTCCATACTGCATTGAATCTGCACTTCTCGGAGAAGACAGACTACGATTACTTCAAGTACAACGGCAAAACGTCAGTGACCGAACAATCGTTTAACAGGTCCCCGTTGAAATGGCAGTATGTGGGGATAGAGAATGCAGCTCCGTCACACGCTGAGTTGATGAGATTCTTCTTCAGTGCGTATAGGAACAACAACTACAATTGGATTCCAGGCAAAGTTCTCGCGAGACGAATAAAAACAATTTCACCGCTTGACTGTTCGCGTTACTTGAGAATACAATTCGCTTCCGATCTGATGACGCTAGCAAGTTCTCACAGAGAGAACCCAACATCGATCTTTGATGTTGGTGCCGTCTACCCGCTACTATACGAGGAGGTGATACAAGAGAACATTCAGCTCGAGAGCTATTTGCTGATTGACGCGTTCATCAACAGCACCCTAAATAGCAACGATCAGAAGCAATTCGGGCCGAAGTGGCCAGATATAGTGACCAAGCTGATGCGAGTAAGACCGTTCATCGCTATGTTGTTTGATCGAGATGAAGTCGTTTCGGTCTTTACGCGGTCATATCTGGATCAGGTCAGTTTTTGATCGATCATCAAAGAAACGCATAGAACTACACAGAATTGCATAGAACCACATAGAACCTAAAAGGTAAAGCAAAACATGGCATCACTAGCACAACTCAAGAAGCGCAAAGGCAACCTCAAGAAGCTGCAAGAGAAGCTGGAAAACTCCAACAACTCTGGCGCCCCTCGCGATGAACGCATCTGGAAGCCGAAGTTCAATCCAGAGAAAGGTCGAGGTACTGCAATCGTTCGCTTCCTCCCTCCCATTGAAGGTGAATCCTTCGTTGAGGTGAAGACCCACTCCTTCACCGGTCCTGGCGGAAACTACTTCGATATCGCACGCGAGACTATCGGCGAAGATGATCCGATCCAGATTGCTGCCATCAACGGCTTCCGCAAAGCGAAGCATACTGATGACAAGCGGTACAAAGAAGAAGCGAAGAAGTTTCTCCCTCGCTCTCAGTATTACGCCAATGTGGTTGTTCTTCGCGACGAAGAGAATCCTGAGAACGTTGGCAAAGTGATGATCTTCCAGTTCGGTCGTCAGATTTACGGCAAGCTGGAGAAGGCAATCAAGCCGGAATACGATGACGTTGATCCGTTTGATCCGTTTGATCTGTGGGAAGGTGCTGACTTCCGTATTCGCATGTCAGCCAAAGAGATCCCTGATCAGAAGACTGGCAAGATGATCACCGTTCCCACGTACGAAGACAGTTCGTTTGATCGCACATCCGAGTTCATGGAAGGCGATGAAGAGAAACTCGAAGAGCTGTTCAACAAGACGTACGACCTCAGCGAGTTTGTTGATCCGAGCAAGGTCAAGTCATTTGAGGACGTTGCTGAACGGTTCAAGAGGGTGATGGGCAAGCCGTACAACTGGCTTGATCCGGATGCGGTAGCTGAGGCAGCTCAAGAGGCCGACCAGCAGCGTGCAATGGATCAGCAACAGAGTGAACCTGATCCTGCACCCTCTACGGACAGTGATGAGGGCGAACCGCCGTTTGATGGTGGGCGTCGAGTGGACAACAGCTCCGGTGACGATGACGACAACGACGACGAAGGTGGAGAAGAAGAGTCTCCACTGGCTCGATTCAAGCGTCTGTCTGGTCAGAGCTGATAACACAAGTCCAACAACCCGCTAATCACAGAGGGCTCCATAATGGAGCCCTTTTTAATGTGTGATATTTGATGAGATAGTAGTTGAGGACGTTCTCGTGTTTCGCTACGATGAATCACGTAGAGACGATACTCGCTCTTAACGCGAATGAGAGGAATGTTGCTATGACAGTGAGTTTAGTGTGGAAGATTGCTCTTGTGTGGTGGTTGCTATCTGGTGCTTTGGTGTCTGGATTCGTCCTTACCCTACCCCGAGACCTCATCAAAGAGCATCCCCTCCTCAGCCCGATTGGATTACTCCTCTTAGGGCCGGTTGCATGGATTCGCTGGTTGATTCTCATCCAACGTGATCGGAACGAGAGAGCGTCAACGGCCCATATCCTCGCCATGCGCCGAGCTGATCGTAGGGCGCAATACCACAGGATGGTGATGGATCATCATTTCAGTACGATCAAGGGTGAGCAGCCAACCAATAAGCAGTGTTCTGCTAGCCGCCATCACAAACAACGTTCCTCATCATCGACGTCATCACGCTCATCAAGAAACAACAACAGCTCGAGCGTATGCAACAACGGACCGATGTAACCCTTTAACTCAAACCACTAAGGATCACAACTATCATGAGCACCAATTTCCGTATCAACAAAACATCCATTCTTGTTGCCGTAGGGATGCTGGCTCTGTTGTTCGTTTTGCTAGCATCCGGTGGAGCCTACCAACTGGGTACTGTTGACACCATGACTGCAACCGTCATGGACAAAGAACGAATGTGTGAATCAACAAAAGACAACGGTAGAGAATGTAAGTGGATGGTTCTCACAGACGAAATGTCATTCGAGAACATCGACTCAATCTGGCACCTCAAATTCAACAGTACAGATGTGCAGGCAGAGATTGCAAATGGGCAGTCGTATCACATCAAGTACTACGGATGGAGGATCCCCTTCCTGAGCGTGTATCCGAACATCATTTCGATCGATAAAGAGTAAAACCGGTTGCGGACAGCGAGAGAATATGTGATCGTATCCATACGCTGTTCCGCACACGTAATAACCAACCCAAGAGGGTTCTATATCATGAACACTATCGCCAAAAGCATCACCCTTAGCCTCGGAT
>Ga0114983_1000531_pt1 | contig 16144 bp, 20 predicted proteins | sample Shrwel_input2_RT_FD_87182 | JGI IMG/M metagenome (GOLD analysis project Ga0114983, IMG submission 87182) | Subsurface microbial communities from deep shales in Ohio, USA - Utica-3 well 1 S input2 RT | ecosystem: Environmental > Aquatic > Deep subsurface > Shale gas/oil reservoir > Produced... | reverse complement strand
TCTCCACACCGTTCTGTTCGAAGTTGCCGTAGCTCACCGTGGCCGTGCCTGACTCGCTGGTGAAACTCACGGCGCCGCCACCCGGCGTGGTCACCGTGAAGAAGTCGCGCGGGTTCGTGCTATCCACGCTGGCCGCCCGGTACGTGCCGTCGTTGCTCGGGCTGCCGCTGATGATCACGTTCAGCCCCACCGCCATGTGCTGGAACGGATTGACGCCGGCGGCGGCGCGCGCGGCGATGCTCGCGGTATCGTTCGGTACCCGCACCTGGTTGCCGGAAAAGGTCATCACATCGGTGTAGATCACCGTCTGGAAAATGCCGGCCACCAGCTCGATGCCGTCGAGCTGTTCGGCGCTATACACGTTCGGATGAAACAAGGTCATCGGCGTGCCCGGCGGCAACAGTTCGAAGCGCGATCCGGGAAAGGCACTGATCGGGGTTTTTCCCACGCGCAGCGCGCTCATCGTGGCAATGCCCACGCTCACGCGCATCAGCAGGTGCAGCACCTGCTCGTTGCTCTGGTACTCAAGCCAGGGCTGCGCCTTCAGCGCCGGGTAGTACGCCTCGTTCCGCCCGTAAAGGATCGTCTGCGGTTCGCCAAGCCGCGCGCTGTTGTTCTGCGCCCGCAGATCGTTGACCTGCTCGACCTCGGTATTGGTCTGCAGCTTCGGAATCTTGGGCGTGATCAACTTCAGCGCCGCTTTCAGCAGCGGCTTGTTGAGCGCCAGCAGCGGCGCGACGGCCACCTTCGCGATCTTCTTGATCACGCTCATGCTGCACGCCCTCTCAGGCCCGGGCTGTTCATCCGCGTGTGGCGGATGAAGGGGTCATTCAGCACGCCGATCTCCAGACTCACGGCAGCCAGTTCCAGGCGCGCATTGCCGGGCGCTGCGGCCTGCAGCGTGTAGACCTCGGTGAGCACCGGCGTCGACAAGTCGCTGGTGAGGAATTCCCAGAGCCGCGCCGTCACCGGCAGCGGGTGCTCGCGCACGCTGTCGATCTGCGCGTACAAGGCGTTATCGGGGTCGCTCAGGCTCAGCGTGCGCACCGCCCGGCCGCTGTCATCGGCCGCCGGAAACTCCCCTTTCCACGGCCCGTTCTCGTTCCAGCCCGGGAAGCTTGTTGCTACCCCATCAATGGTCACGGTCACCGCAGTGGGTTGAATCACACGGCGGTGCGGGGCTGGCCATGCCGGGTGACTGATCTCAAGGCAGTAATGCGCCAGCGTGCGCAGCGGTACCGAGGCCACATAGCGGGGCAGATTCATAGCGCGTCGTATGCCGCGCGGCTCATCGTGGTGCCGGTGCGCGTTTCCAGCGCCAGGGTCACCCGCCAATGGTTCACGCCCTCCAGCGCGATCGATGGCGGGGCGGTCAACTGCACCTCACGGCTCACCACGGTGTCGCCCACCAGCAGCGGCAGCGTGAACCAATTGGCGCCGTCGGCGGCGTCATAGCGCAGCCAGGCCTTGAACCGCTCGCACTGGTCCGACGTGAACAGCATGGTCAGGCGGAAGGTGTCCGGCCCATCGGTATACAGCGGCCGTGTCCGGTTGCCGGCGGCGAACTCGGTGCGCAGCACCAGCTCGGGAAGGTCGTACAGGTAGCCGTCGCGCAGCGGTACCGGCAGCTCGCTCGGCCAGGTGGCCACCGTCATCCCACACCTCCCGCTGCCTTGCGGCCGCTGAAGCTCTGCACGCCGCGCGACACCGGGCTGGCGTTGTCGCCAAGCTCCTCGACGAAGATCCGCACCACGTCCTTTCGCCCCAGGCGCTGCGTTTGCGTGCGCACGCCCACCGATCCGGTCTGCTCGAACACCTGGATCAGTGGCCGGGAATCAAAGGCTCTGCTGTCGTTGGCCGCCGCGGCACCCATGCTTCCGGACATCGCCTTCGCTGGTGTCACCTCGCCACTGTTGCCGGGGATGAAGTACTGCCGGCCAGAGCGGGCATCGCGGTACACCTCGCTGATGCCGCCCTCGTTCAACTCCACCATCTGGCCGGCCGACACCGGGCCGCCGAAGCGGCGTCCGGCGGGTTGCAGGGAGCGGATGCGTCCCACCTGCGCCAGGCCGTTGGCCACCGCCGCCGCGGCCGCAATGCCGCCGAGCACCGGTCCGACCACCGGGATGGCACTCAGGGATTCGTAGCTTTTCTGTGCCGACGAATACGTGCTGATCAGCGTTTCCGCGATCGCGAAAGCCTTGTACGCCGCGAAGCCCTTGGCGCCGAAGTTCTGCGCCACTTGCCCCAGCTGATCGAGCACCGAGGCCGTGCCGTCGGCGATCGACGTGAACACCCCGATTCGGGCCGCCGCGTACTGCCGATCAATCTCCAGCAGCCGGTCGGCATGCGCCTGCGCCAGTGCTTCCTCGCGCTCGGCAAACGCGCCGAAGTCTTCGGTGCCAGCGGCGCGCTCCGCTTCGCGCGCCGATTGCTCCAGCCGCTGCTGCCGGCCGTACTCCTGATTCTCTCGGCCGCGAAGGCTGTCACGTGCGCGATCAATTCGCGCGAACGGATCCGGATCGCGATCGCCGGCACGGGTTTCGAAGCTGGGATCGCGACGGCGCAAATAGGCTTCGGCCTGCCGGTCGGCACGCTCGCGCGCGCTGGCAGCTTCCCGTGCCAGGCGGGCGCCTTCCTTCTGGGTCTGCACCTGCGCTTCCAGCGCCGCCAGCTTTTCCAGCTCTGACTTCAGCAGTGCGTTCGCCGGGTCTTGCGCCTGCCTCTGCAGCAGGAATAGCTCGCGCGCTGCGCCCGTCAATGCCGTCCCGGTGCGCAGCTGGTCGGCAATCAGTTCCGCCTCCAGCCGCGCATTGCTGACGCGCTCGCGCAGCGTTTCCTCGCGTCTCAGATCGGCCTGCAGTGCCTGTTCGGCGTCGCGGGTCAGTGCAGCCGCGATCCGCTCCTGTTCACGCAGCGCCGCGGCCATCTCGGCATCGGCTCTTCGCTTCGCATCACGTTCGGCGCGCGGGTCTGCCGGTGTCTGGCCATAGCCCAACAGGCGGGCGCCGACCAGGCCATCCACGGCCGGCCGGCCCGGGCCGTAGAACGGCGCCGCCGGTCCGGCGGACGCATCGAACAGGGCAGGGCGGAACGGGTTGGCCTGCACGAAATCCCGAGCCGCGTTGGTCCGGCGCGCCAGCGACCCGATGCCTTGCAGGTTGCCGCCGGTGATCGCGTTCGCGCCGGCGATCGCGGTATCCACCAGCGGCGCGAAGAACGTCTGCACCGTTGCCCACTTGCCGCCTTCGCGCTCGTAGCGCAGCAGCTGCGCGATGTAGTCGCTGAGCCCGCCAGTGGCCTCCTTCAACGGGCCGGACGTGGCGTCGACCATCAGCAGCAGTTCGTTCTTCAGCTCCCGCACCTTGGCCGCCGCATCGGAGATCTGCGTCTGCGCGTCGGTGCCAAGGGTTTGCCGGAAGCCCTCGGCCAACGCGGGCAGGACTTCGTTCCCGGCCAGCCGGCCATCAACGATCAGTTGCTGCAGCTCGCGGTTGGACACGCCAAGCCCGAGCGCGAGTGCATCGAGGGTCTGCGGCAGGTTGGTGCCCAGCGCCCCGGCGAGGTCGTCGAGTGTGACCTTTGCGCGCCCTCCGATGCGCACCAGCTGGTCGAAGTTCTGGTTGACCTGCTGCTGCGTCAGCTCATACGCGGCGCCGGCCTCGGTCAATGCGCTGAAGATGTTGTCGCGGACGCTGTCGCTGAGCCCGCTGTTCTGCGTGCCGGCAATGAAGTCAGCGTAGTTGTCGGCGGTCTCGCGAACGGCCTGACCGAGCCGATCGGCCTCACGAATCACGAACGCGAAGCGGGCGCCGCCTTGTTCGGATGACGCACTGACCCGATCGATGCGGTTGCGCAGCGCATCGAACTCGGTCGACACGTTGAACACCCGCTGACCCATCTCGACCAGGCCTGCCACGCCGATGCCAGCGACCACCCCGCGCACTGCAGACTCCAGACTCGATACCTGGCGCCCGGCGCGCTCGCTGGCCTGGCCAAGCGTCTGGGTCTGATCCTGCTGCCGGCGCAGCGCCTGGCCGGCACTGTCCGCCGTGGTGCCGAGTCCCCGCTGTTCCAGCTGCACCCTTTGGAACTGCTGAGTGGCAAGCGCTGCAGCAGCACCCATGGCACGCAAATGGTCGGTGACGCTCTTCAGCTCGGCATCGATGCCTGCCGCGGCCGCGCCGACGCCAGCCGTGTCTTTCGCTGCCTGCTTCAGGCCAGCCGACAGCTGCTGCTGTCCCTGCAGCTCCAGCGTGATGCGGATCTGATTGGTCATCGAGTGCGGCCCGCGTTTCCCGGCCGCCACAACGAAAAAAGCCGCAGTCCCCGGGTAGGGACTGCGGCTTTCGCGACGTGGCGTTATGCCTGACGCCGCGAGTATGCGCTACGCCTCACACTCCGAAAACTCCGGCCCTCATCGATCCTGATCGCGGTGCTGCGGTGGAATGGCATCGGACAGTGAGCCCGGGCGCTGTGCATCGGGATTCGGCTGCGCTGGGCTGCCGTCGGCCGGCGCCAGCTCGGTGCCACAGTGCCGGCACTTCACCGCCTCCGGCCGAATCAGCTCCGCGCAGGCCGGGCAGCGTCGCATGGCTCCCGTGTTCAGCTTGACGCGCTCCAGGCGCGCGTGGTCCACCGGCATCAGCAAGGCAATCACCACGCCGAACGGCCCAAAGATCAGCGCCCACAGCGCCGCCCATAGCGGGTTGTTGCCACGGTTGCCGGCCACGGTGACGGCCAGGAACAGCGAGAGCATCCAGAGCAGGAAGATCCACATGCGCGCAGGTCCGAACGATGAAGGTGAAAAGCCAATCACGCTCCGATAGCCTTGCAGAAAGCGAAGTTCAAGGCCAATGGAAAAGCACAGCGAAGCTCCTTATCCGCTTGAACACGGCCAGCTGCTGGCCTGCCCGAGCTGCCGCGCGGGCCTTGAGCATTGGCCTCAACGCGCAGTCCGCTGTCCTGCCTGCGGCGAGCGCGTGCAGCCCAAGCGCCGTGTCGCTTCGCAGCTGTTCGTGCTGTGCAGTGATGCGCAGGCGGACACGATCAACGCCGAATGGGCGACCCACAACGAACGGCTCGCGCTCGACAAGGCGGTTCGCGATCTGCGCGTGATCATCACCGGGCTTCAGTCGGATGAGATCGAGCGGCAACTTGATTCGTTCGAGGATCTGCTGACCTATGCCATTCGTGTCGGCTCGCCGAGCTGGCCCGACGTGATGCAGCGGGTCGAGAAGGCGCGGCTTCAGCGTGATGCCGAACTGCATGCCATGACCACGATGCAATACCGGTTCGTGGCCAGTGAACAGAAGCGCTGTTCGCGCGCGCAAGCCCTGCACGGCAAGGTGAAATCAGCCGCTGCGTGGTATGCCGGCCCACCGCGTCGCGAGCCGCAATGCAGCGCCTGCAGTTGCAGGCTGGAATCCCTGATCCCCGGAATCGACACGCTGCCTACCTATGAGCCGCAGCCCACAGCGTTGACCATGGCAAACGTCGACGCGTTCATGGGAAACCTGACGGGCCTCGATGTCGCTGCAGCCAAGCCACGCCGGTCGCTGTTCAGTCGATTGTTCGAGTCACGTCGGGCCAAGCCGGAGCATGACTGATCGGATTGGCCTGACTCGCTGTACAGCGCTGCGATCTGCGCTGAGGCCTGACACAAGGACTCTGTCTGCCCATCGGTGAGGGTCAGATTGGCAGGATTGCACCGCTCTCGTCCGACGCCGCAGGCGTCATGTCAGAGCAGCGTAGAAATCCTTTTTTGACACACCAGCCTGGCTGGCCATGCTGGTGATCAGCGTCTGGCTGAAGGGTGCTTTGGGGCAATCCACGGTCACGCTGAACAGCATTCCGTTCACGGTCTTTTGCCATTTCTCGTGCGAGCCGCGCTGCACGATGAACACGAAGCCCAAGTTCTTCAGGATGCGTTTCACGTCCCTGCATTCGAGGGGCGGGAACCGCCCACTCATGCAGTGGCGGGTCGCTGGACGGACACCGGCACGAGGTCACAAAACGAACGGAAACGCTCCCGCATGGCGCGGAAGTGACTCATGGCGTTCACCACGTGGTAACGCGCGAGCAGGGAAGCTGGCGCCTTTCGGAACAGCAGCTCCATGCCGTGCGCCTTGTCGTCGCCAGCGGTGGCATCGTAGAAGTACCAGATCACCTGCTCGTGAAGCTTTCTGCGAGCGGCAGAGTACGTGTCGGCCTGCGCTGCCAGGTTAAAATCGATACAGACGGCGACCCATTGGTCACCTTCGCGCTGCGCGTAGCACCGCAGTTTCATGTTGGCGGGTTGAATAACCGGCCGCTTTCTCGTCGCCATGGCGTCCGCCCTCTGTGCAAAGCCTTCTTTGAGGCTTGAATCTTTGGCGAAGTCAGGGAATTCCTGCTTCTCTGCACGACTTGAGCGCATTAGCTGCACTCATAACCGCGAGTTGGCGGAAGATATCACTTCGCGGAACTGTGGTGAAAAAATAATTCATTGTTCGGAACAGCGGCAGTTCCAGGCGTGTATTCGGTCGGTCGGCCCGCTACTTGCCCCGCAGCACCGCCGCCAACCCGCTCGCCGGGCTCTTGATCCGACGCATCGGGTTGGCCTCCTGAGCGGCCTTCCGCAGCTTCCGGAACGCGATGTGGCTGTAGATAGCCGTGCTCTTGGGGTCGGTATGGCCCATCAGCCGCTGCGCGGTCAGCAGGTTCACGTCGCCTTCGGCCAGTTCCTGGCCGTACAGGTGCCGGAACGCGTGCGGGTGCAGGTAGCGCGCCTCGATCCCCGCCGTTTCGCCCCGGCGCTTGATCATCTGCCACACGCTCCACGCGGTAAGCCGACGGGCTTCTCCGCGGTGGTCCGGCCCCAGCGTGTGGCTGTTGTGCTGGTTGCACCACAGCACCTGGTCGCCGTCGGGCAGGCGGCGGTCGATCTCCTCGAGCTCGGGGTGCCCAAGGTAGGCACGGACCAGCAGCCGGGTTTCCTCGGGCGCCGGCACGTAGCGTTCGTGCGCACCCTTTTCCCGCAGCCGGATCGTCAGCTCCTCGAAGCCCTGCTCGGACACGGTCCACAGCAGATCGCCTTCGTTCATCGCCGTCAGGCCGCTCACCCGCGGGCCGCAGCCCAGCAGCACGGCCAGCATGGCGATGTCACGCACGCCGGCGAACGTGTCCAGGTCGCAGCCGGCCAGCAGCTTTTCCGCATCAGCCACCGGCATCGGCACCGGCAAGCTCCGGCCAAGCTTGGGGTAGGGCAGGCCTTCGCAGGGATTCACGGTGATCACCCGGCGGGCGAGCAGCCAGCGGTACCAGCCGCGCAGCGCGCTCACGAACACCCGCCGCGTGGCGCTGCTGAGGCCGCGCTTGTGAAGCTCGATGCCGGTCCAGCGCTGCACCTGGTCCGGCGTGGCTCGCGTCATCTGCACGCGCTGGCCTGCGCACCACTCCGCCCAAAGCCGCACGGCCGCGCGGTAGCTGCCCAGGGTGGTGCCGGCGTGGCCGCGGTTGTGCTGGTTGAATTCCAGCCAGGCTTCCAGCTCGGCGGTTTCGGCGTCAGTCACCGGGCCTCCCGGCCTTGGCCTTGGCCAGCTCGGCATGCACCACCTGCAGCAGGCCGAAGGCGATATCCGGGCACCAGCCGTTGCGGTCGCAAGCCTGCTGCCAGACGTGGCCCGGCACGCGCATCGTGCCGGCGGGCGTCGGCTCGGCCAGCCGCCAGAACCACTGCCAGATCTCGGCTTCCCAGCGCAGCGGTGGCGGCAGGTCGGCCTTGCCGGGCTTCACCTTCACCAGCCGCAGTGTCTCCAGCGCGTGCGGGCCGCCGGCGTTTACCCAGCCGGCGCACGCGCGGAGTCGTTTCCCGCGTCTTCCTCGGCTTGGCTCAGGTGAATGCTCAGCCCGGTCACGGCGTTGACCACGAACGCGGCAACCGGGTCGATCTCCATCAGCTGCGCGCGCGCTCCCGGCGTGAACGGTACTGACGCCTGCTGGCCTGCCTCATCGATGCCGACCACCCCCTTCCATCCGTGCAGGCACTCGGCGGCTACCAGCTGGCAGTACTTGGCCTGGTCGAAGAACTCGGCTTTCTTCTTGTTGCCGCCCTTGGTCGGCAGGATCACGCACTGCTCGGTGAGCACGGCACGCCGCGACGCCGGCAGCGGGCTCAGCAACAGCTGCACGCCCTCCTGGCCGGGCAGGTCAATCCAGGTGCGGCGCTGGTTGAGAATCAGCATGAGGCGGGCTCCGGTTACGGGTAGGCGGGCACATCGTTGACCAGCGTCACCGTCACCGCGGCCGCACCGGTCACGTGATGCGCGCGCCACGGCAGGCCTTCCACCACCAGACCCTTGCTGGTGTTGATCTGCAGCTTCGGCCGATCGAACTCGATGTTCTGGATCGTGGTGGTCATGCTGCGCGTGCCGCTGCTGTCGCCCTGAACGATCACCAGCTTCTTGCTGGCGTGCCCCAGCGCGTGGTCGAACAGCGTGCCGTTCTCCAGCAGACCGCCGATCGTGCCCGTCACGGACGGCTGCCCCAGCGTGACCACGCCAGTGCCTTCCTGGCCATCGGCCAGGCTGTACGGCGTGAGGTCGTTGGACCACTGGATCGTGCAGGCGCTGATCTTGCCCAGCGTGTTGCCGGCGCCGGCAACGTCGTAGATCGTGGCGCGCTTGGTGCAGGTCTGGCGTTTGGCCTGCCGGGCAGACGGCGTGCTGTCCAGCGGCGTGGTCGGCTGCGGCTTCACTTCCACCGCGCCCATCAGCTGCGCGCTGAAGCTCTGCGCGTTCGCCATCACATCCCAGCTGATGGTGTTGAGCATGATGCCCAGGTAGCGCTGCAGGCGGGTATCTCCGCCTTCGCCAACGGCCACCTCGAACCAGGCGCTTGGGCGCTCGGCCAGGTTCAGCGTGAACGTGTGCGTGTACAGCGGCCCCGGGCCGCTGGTCACCGGCGCACCGAGCAGCAGCTTCAGCCAGACGCCGATCTCGTTCAGACAGATGATCGCGTTGACCGTGGCGCTGGCCGTGCTGTCCATCTCCGTGCGCTTTTCGGCGAGCGGGTTGGCGTTGATGGTGGGGTCATCCTCCAGCACCGCCTCTTGCCCGATCTCCATCGTGCTGAACTTCAGCACCTGCTCTTGCGGAGTGGTGCCAGGGTTACGGTAGCTGGCTTCGAAACCGGCTCTCAGGGTGGCCGTGCGGCCGTGCAGGACAGTCATGTCAGGACTCCAGTTGCCAGTACAACGGTGATCAATCCAGTTCCGCGTATTGCAGAACCACGAACAGCCAGCCGGTAGGCACCGCCGCCTGGCTGCTGAAATCGGCATTCAGCACGGCCAGCGGGCACAGCCCGGCGCCCGGGGCGCGCACGAATGCGCGGATCTCGTCCAGCAGCGCCCACTCCGCGGCTTCCACGTCCTCGCCGCTGGCTTTTTCGCTCAGCTCGAACTCGGCCAGCAGCGCAATGCGCACCTTCCCGGCCACGTCGAAGTACGCGTCCGGCGCGTCCAGATCGGTGATCGCAGTGGATGCCAGCGTCACCACGCCGCGCCGCCGGTCCTGCGTCGGCCGCTGCGCGAAGTCGCCGGCCGATCGCGTCACCAGCCGCCCGGGCATCGCCGCCTGCAGGCGCTCGCGCAGTAGCACCATCGTGTCGTTGCTGGCCATCAGCCGAGCCCCGCTTCGGTGATGCCGCGCTGCATGGCCTTTTCAACCAGATCCGCGATGCGGCGGGCGTTCGCCGGCGTGTTCGCAGGTTCCAGATACGGCTGCGGCCGTGTGCCCTTGCGGGCGATCGAGCGGCTGATCAGCCAGCTCAGCCGTTCCGCGCTGACGCCAGGCCGCGGCTGAATCCCCTTGCGGGCGATCCACGACGCGATGTTGGCGCGGCCCTGCGGGCTCAGATTCTGTTTGCCGCTGGCGCGCCGCTGCGGACCCTGCAGGCCGGTGCCGCGCTCGACGAACACACCGTGCGCAGCGCGGCTGTTCACCTGGTGCAGCAGCTGCTGCAGGCGCCCGGTCTGAATGTTCCGGTGCAGCGTGCCGTCCGCTTTCGGCGCCGCCCGGACGGCCTCGCGCTGGATCAGCAGCGCACCGGCAGCCAGAGCGCCGTCGACGTACTTCAGCACCAGGTCGCTTTTCGCCAGCGCGTCCTGAACGCCCTTGACGTCGATCCGCAAGGTGACGCTCATGACTGGAAGCCCTCGCGCACCATCCGCTCCCAGTCCCGGAAGATCTGGTCGGCCAGTGCGGCCGGCGTGCCGTTGCGGGTCTGGCTCAACGACGGGTCACGCGTGGTGAACGGCTTGTGGGCGTTGCGCACGGCCAGGGCGCGCAGGCTTTCCACTTGGGCGCGCATCACCAGCTGCGGCAGATCTTCCGGCCAGAACGTGGTGTCGCCGGCCACGTCGCTCAGCACATGCGCCACCACCGCCGTGTAGCGGTAGCGGCTACCGAACACGCTGATCAGCCGCGCGCTCGGTGCCGGCGAAAACCGCCACACGCGGCCTCCGGCGCTGTCGCGGATCAGTGTTGGGATCGGCACCTGATCAAGATGGCGCGGGTCGTAGGGATCAAGCGCGTTGTTGGCGTCGACGAAATCGGACAGATGAAAGCGCAGCGCCCCGGGCGGGGCCGGGTAGTCCTGCTGGCCAGCCACCAGCTGCAGCTCCCAAGCTTCGATGCGCGGCCGCACCCGGTTGTAGTCGGTCACGGCGGTAGCCAGGTGCGCGTACAGCGCCGTCTGCTGCTCAGGGCTGCCGTCTTCGCCGAAGATCAGCCGCGCATCCGTCAGCGTGTCCGCCAGCAAGGCCCGCGCGCCTTCGCGGCGGAAGCTCACGGCTGCACCACGTGCATCGGCACGTTCAGTTCGGTGAGCGCGTTCATCCATTCGGTGATCGTCATCTCGCCGTCGATCACCTTCTGCGCGTCCGGCAACTTGCCCCGGAAGCGGTGGTCCTGCTGCAGCAGCATGGCCATCGTCAGCAGGCAGGCATTGCTGCGGTTCAGCTCTTCGCGCAGCTCGCCGCGCTCCCGCATCGATTGCAGTAGCAGCCAACAGCACAGCAGCACGGCCAGCAGCAGCAGCGCCAGCATCAGCATCACCGGCTCTTTCAGCGCCTCCGCGAACAGTAGCAGCCAGTTCCTGACCTGCTCCGATGACACCGTCAGGCCACCGAGCACGGCAAGCACCGTGGCCGCGAATGAAGGCGGGATTGGCTTCTTCATGCGCTATGCCCCCAGACCAGGCGCTGGTAGATCACTTCGATCCCGCCAGAGTGGGTCGTGTTGTCGTCTTGGATGTAGTTGCCGGCCTTGAAGTAGTTCGTGCCGCCATCCCAGCTGCTATCGAACTGGTACACGTGCAGCGTCTGCACGTCGGCTGGATCGGCGCCGAAGGGGAACACGTTGCCGACCGGTACCGCCGGCACCGGATGCGCCACGCGCAAGGTCAGCAGGCCGTTGACCACGCGGCAGTCGTAGGCAAACGAAGCACCGAGCGGAATGGTGATCGAGGCGCTGGTTTCGGTCGGCGCGCCGCTGTCCGGCGTGGTGCGCACGATGTTGTAGAGCGTCACCGTGGTGGCGCTTGGGGTCGCCTTGCGGATCACCGAGATCACCGGCAAGCCGGTGCTCGGCACCTTGCCGTGGATCTGATTCCACACGGTGCGGCTCTGCCCGGTGCCGTTCAGCGGCGTGCAGAAACGCGTGACGCGCAGCACGCCGCTTTGCCAATGCGTGCCGGTGCGGATGTCCCAGTCACCGGTATCGCCACCGAGCACGCGCTGCTCTCGGCCTTCGCAGCGCGGGTGCGGGGTCGGGTCGGTCGGGCTGCCGCCGTTGGCGTCGACCGGGCACCACATCCAGGTTTCGCCCGGGGCGATCGGCACGCCGCTGATCGGTGACACATTGAAGCTGCTGCTGCCCCAGCGCAGGTACGGATCAGCCAGGCTCGGCGGCGCGGCCGTGTTCTGCAGCTGCAGATACGTGAGGTTGATCGGGTTGCCAGTGGCCGGTGGTGCGACCGCCGCGATCGGTAGCGCCAGCGAGCCGTAGGCTGACCAGTCGATCGCGCTCACGGCCTGCGGCGCGTCGAGGCGAAGGGTTGGCAGGAAGAACATCAGGCGTCGACCCAGACCAGGTCGGAGAACTCGACATACGCCGTGGTCGACGCGGCACCGGCCAGAGTCGGCGTGATCGTCCATTCGGCGCCGGTGTCGATCGCGATGTCGAGGGTGTACGTGTCGCTGGTCGTGTGGCCCATGCCGGTGCCGCCGGAAGCGGCACCACTGCGCCGCTGCGCAGTCAGTGATCCCTTGTTCCAGAACCGCGTGTTCGGGTGTGCATACAGCTGGCCGGTGGTCGACACGTAGATCGAGGCCGAACCGCTCTTGATGCGGTACACGTTGTCGGCAACCGCGGCCGGCCAGCGCGCCTGTGAGCGATGCTCGAACAGCGACGAAGGCGTGGCGAGGCCCGCCGGGATCGTCATCACCCGATCGGTCGCGGTCACTTCGGCCGTTGCGGTGCCAGGCGTGGTGACATTCGCCGAGGGTTCTGTCCAGTGGTACAGCAACTGGGACCCGCCGAACGGCACCCACTTGCTCCCGGTCGAGATCATCTGCACGAACTCGACGTTGCCGATGCCGGTGACCAGGATCACGCGGCCCCGGTTGGCCGGCGTAGCGGGCGGCCGCGTCGCCATCGTGAAGATGCCAAGCGGGGCATTGCTGGCTTCCAAGGCGGCTACGGCGCGTGCATCCGTGAAGTACTTGTTGGCTGCGCCTTCCGGCAACCCGTCCGTGTTGGCCAGCGCCCGGATATCCACCGCGCTGGCCAGCACGGTGGTGAAGCCGGTTGCAGACAGATACACGCCCGTTGTCGGCTTGGTGCCGCTGCCGCCGGTCCAGTCCGTCACCTGCAGCACGCGGCGCGCACTGTCGGTGACGACCGCGAGGATGGGTGTCCAGGCGCTGGCGCCGTTCGTCCCGTTGGTTCCAGCGGTCCCCGCCGTGCCGCGGATGTCGATAGCGTCGGCGAGCACCGCCGTCAGCCCGGCCGCGCCAACGTACTGTCCGGTAGTCGGCTTGGTGCCGCTGCCGCCGGTCCAGTCAGTGACCTGCAGCACGCGGCGCGCGCCGTCGGCGACCACGCCGAGCAGCGGTGCCCAGCCGTTGGTGCCGTTGGACCCATTGGTGCCGTTCGTACCTGCAGCGCCGCGCACGTCAATCGCATCCGCAAGCACCGCCGTGAGGCCGGCCGCTCCGATGTACTGCCCGGCGGTCGGCTTGGTACCACTGCCGCCAGTCCAGTCAGTGACCTGCAGCACGCGGCGCGCGCCGTCAGCCACCACTGCCAGGAGCGGTACCCAGCCGTTGGTGCCGTTTGTGCCGTTGGTCCCGGAAGTGCCGGCAGCGCCGCGCAGATCGATTGCTTCCGCAAGCACGGCCGTCAGGCCGGCCGCTCCGACGTACTGCCCGGCGGTCGGCTTGGTGCCGCTGCCGCCGGTCCAGTCAGTGACCTGCAGAACGCGGCGCGCGCCGTCGGCGACCACCGCTAGCAGCGGGGCCCAGCCATTGGTGCCGTTCGTGCCGGCGGCGCCAGTGCCGCCACGAATGTCGATCGCCTCGGCGAGCACCGACGTCAGCCCGGCCGCACCGACGTAGTGCCCCGTGGTCGGCTTGGTACCGGTGCCGCCGGTCCACTCCGTCACCTGCAGCACGCGGCGCGCGCCGTCGGCCACCACCGCGAGGAGCGGCGCCCAACCGTTCGTGCCGTTGGTCCCATTCGTGCCGGCGGCGCCTGCTGCGCCGGGAGTGCCACGCACGTCGAGCGCATCGGCGAGCACGGCCGTCAGGCCGGCCGGGCCGATGTACTGTCCGATCGGTGGCTTGGTTCCGCCTCCGCCGATCCAGTCGGCTACGCGCATCACCCGGCGCTCGCCATCGGCGGCAATCGCGAAGATTGGCGACCAGCCATCGGTGCCGTCGTCAACGCCGGCGCGCAGGTATTCCAGCCATTCCGCTTCGGTCCCTTCGAAGCCGTTTTGGACGGCAATTTCAAAGGCGCTGTAGCCGCGGAGAACGGCGCCGAAGCGCTGGACGACAATGTTCACTTCATTGGCCACGTTGGACGTCTCCGGTGATCGTTAATGGGTGGCTGTGCTCATGCGGCAATCAGCGGCGATGTGTTCATCGTGGATCGAGGTCACGTGGTCACGATCCGCTGCGTGCTGCAGCGCTGGAGAGTTCCAACAGCAGAGGCAGTTCGTCGCTCGGCATGTACACGCGGGCGGACCCGTCTGGCTGCGTCATTGCGATAACGGCGTGAGATGGCCGCTTGCTGATGTGGTCGATGATGACCATGGGTCACTCCACCCAGACGTACATATACGGCGACGACGGCAGGGCTACCGGCGACGCGCCCTGCTGAACTTCGACGCTCAGGAACATCGGTGTCGTGTCGAGGCTGGCGACGGAGACGCCGGCGCTGCGCGATGTTGAACTCGCACTTTGAGAATCCAAGCCGTTGATCGCGCCGTTATTTGGACGGTTGGAGATGAGCGTCGATGAAATCGGTGAGAAGCCCCAGCGCTGGTTGAACTGAAGCAGAGTCGCGCCCCATCCAACCGTATCGATAGTTGCATCGGATGTATTTCCAGACGGACCGAGCAGCGCCCGCACGCTTCCGCCGGCGGGGTCTGCGACATTGCGGTCAAAGCCGGCAGATACGTTCACAAGCCGTACGCCGGCGAGCGGCCCCGCCTCAAACTGCGAGGAGCGAATCACCCTGCGATTTGCATCTGCGGACGCGAGTTGCACCAGTGCGTTGCTGCTGAACACAAGCTGCCGGCCCGCAGGGCGAAACAAAGTGCCGGTCCAGACCCAGATCGTGCCGTGCGTGCCATTTGTACACACCGGCTGGCGCACGCCGTAGCGCCGTCCGACAACACGGCGGCCAACCGGGATCGCCTGTAGTGCGGCCCATGTTGCGACGGAGACGTCCGGCGGCAGGCCGTCCGCGTCAAGCGTCGCGACAGCGGGCGGGTCCACGTAATTGATCGGTACATCGCTCTGCACCGCTTCGCCCTGATACACCAGCTTGCTGCCGACATACGTGGGGCCCTTGGCAGTGATGGGGTGGACGTATTCAGGCACGGGCAACATCTCCAGTAATCGTCAGCGGGCCGCGCAGCCAGGTGCGAACGCGGCCATTTGCTTCGGTGATTTCCAGCTCGCAGGTGTAGCGGCCGGGCACCGTGGCGCCGGTGATCTCCGGTGACAGCTCGCGCAGCAAAACGCAGCCATCGGTTACAAGCGCCGTGTTGTTGCCGGTGGACCATGCGAGCACCACGGCATCGGTGTCGGGATCACGGGCTTGGCACAGGACGGAAGTACCGGCAGCCGCAAAGGCCACTTGATCGTTGAAGCTGATCGCAATGCCGATCGGCCAGGTCGAATCGCCGCGCAGGATCGTTCCGAAGTCGAAGAACACCGGTGTAGGGTTGCTCCCGATATCGCCGGGCTGGGTAGCACTGGCCACCAGGTCACCCATAACGGTGATCGGGCCTCGCAGCCATGTCCGACGTCGGCCGGATGCCTCGGTGATTTCCAGCTCCGCCTGATACCGATCCGGGCTCAGCGATGCTGTTGCAGCCGGGATCCGCTCTCGCAGTAACGCGCCGCCGTCAATCAGCCACAGCGTGTCCGCGGCGGTCGACCATTCAAGCAACAGCGTTCCGGTCAGTGGGTCGCGCACTTGGCATACCGCGCTGGCACCAACCGCACTGAATGCAGGTGCCGCGTCTTCGCTCATCGCAATGGCCAGCGGCGGCGTCGAATCGCCGCGATGCAGCGCACCGAAGTCGTAGTACGCCGGCAGAACCGAGCTCATCGCGCGGCCCTGCAGCGGTAGCAAACCGACATGCCGGCGCCGGCCATGGCTCAGCTGTCGCTGGCGCGACGCTTGAGGGTTTCGGCGCCGATCTTCTCGATCAGCGTCAGCCGGGGCTGCGCGGACTTCTGCTCGATCTCGGTCAGCGCCTCGAGTTCGCTCAGGCTCAGCAGCGGCAGCTCGGGTTCGATCTCCTTGATCGTGCCGGCCTGAAGCGCGTGCAGATCGCGCGCCGCAGAACTGCCGATGCCGGCATCGGC
>Ga0114983_1000530_pt1 | contig 16159 bp, 21 predicted proteins | sample Shrwel_input2_RT_FD_87182 | JGI IMG/M metagenome (GOLD analysis project Ga0114983, IMG submission 87182) | Subsurface microbial communities from deep shales in Ohio, USA - Utica-3 well 1 S input2 RT | ecosystem: Environmental > Aquatic > Deep subsurface > Shale gas/oil reservoir > Produced... | reverse complement strand
GGCTGGGATCTGGCCGCCTATGGTCTGGCGGCACGCGGTGAAGCGTTTCACGAGGGGCAGGTCGTGCAGGGCTTCGAACTGTGGCGCGGCGAGCATCCGCTGCTGCTCGATCGCCTGGTGGTGCGCGGCGGCAGTGCGGCGTTCACCGGACGCTGGGGTCTGGATACTGCGACCGCCCTCGGCACGCTTGTCGCATGCCCGGCCACGGCCGACGATGTCGCGGCCGCGCGGGCCGTCGTCGAGCCGCTGCACGACGTGACGGCGGGCTTGAGCCTGGTCGATGGCGTGCTGGTCGGCCGGGTTCTGGCACGGCAGACCGATGCGGCGATGCGCGCGCTGCTGGCGCTGTGGCAAGTGCTGCGGCCGCGCCTGCTGCAGCGCCCGGCGGTACTGCCGCGCATCTGGGCCACCTGAACAACGAGACGAGAAATGGAACTGAGTCCCCGAGAGAAGGACAAGATGCTGATCTTCACCGCCGGCCTGGTCGCCGAACGGCGCAAGGCCCGCGGGCTGAAGCTGAACTACCCGGAAGCGGTCGCCTACATCTCGGCGGCGATCCTCGAAGGTGCCCGCGACGGCAAGTCGGTGGCTGAACTGATGAGCTACGGCACCACCTTGCTGAGCCGCGACGAGGTGATGGACGGCATCCCGGAAATGATTCCGGACGTGCAGGTGGAAGCCACGTTTCCGGATGGCACCAAGCTGGTCACCGTCCACAACCCGATTCCCTGAATTGCCCACGGAGAATGCGATGTCTGCATCGCGCCTGCTCGTCGTCGCCCCGCTCGTGCTGCTGCCGGGCGTGGCCCTCGCCCATCCTGGCCATTCGGCCGCCAGCTTCATGGAAGGCCTGTCGCATCCGCTGATCGGGCTCGATCATCTGCTGGCGATGCTTGCCGTCGGCGCCTGGGCCGCGCTCACGCCGATGACGCGCCGCTGGCGCCTGCCGGCCGCGTTTGCCGCCGGGCTGTCCGGCGGTGCGTTGCTGGGTATCACCGGGTTGCCGCTGCCGGCGGTCGAGGTGCTGATCGCGCTGTCGCTGCTGATCCTCGCCAGCCTGATGCTGCTGCGCCGCCCGCTGTCGTCGACGCTGGCCTGCGCGCTGGCCGGCGGGCTGGCGATGGTGCACGGCTACGCCCACGGCCGCGAACTGCCGGCAGACGCGGATGCCGTCACCGCCGCCGCGTGGCTGTTCGGCATGCTGGTCGCCACCGGACTGCTGCAGGCTGCGGGCGCGGCACTGGCCGTGGCCAGCCGCCGTCATCCCACGATCCTGAAGGGTGCCGCAGCGGCGATCGCCGTCGCCGGCACCCACCTGCTGCTGGCGCCTTGAGGCGACGATGATTCCCGGCGAACTGCTGCCGCTCGACGGCCCCGACATCGAACTCAACGCCGGCCGCGCGACGGTGAAGCTGCGCGTCGCCAATGTCGGCGACCGGCCGATCCAGGTCGGCTCGCACTACCACTTCTTCGAAACCAACGACGCGCTTCGCTTCGAGCGTGCCGCCGCGCGCGGCTTCCGGCTGAACATTCCAGCCGGCACCGCCGTGCGCTTCGAGCCCGGCCAGGAACGCGACATCGAACTGGTGGCCTACGCCGGCGACCGCATCGTCCACGGCTTCCAGGGCAAGGTGGAGGGTGCGCTGTGAGCTTCCGGCCAGAAGCAGTCTCACACGGAGAACGCGGAGATCGCAGAGATCGCAGAGAACAGCAACAACAAAAAAGCATCCATGAAAAAGCCTTGGCTTTTCTCTGCGTCCTTTGCGTTCTCCGCGTGGGAACCGCTTTTTCCGGTCGGCACGGGGCAATGCCATGAAGATCAGCCGCGCCGACTACGCCAGCCTCTACGGCCCGACCATCGGCGATCGCCTGCGGCTGGCCGATACCGCGTTGATCATCGAGATCGAGCGCGATCACACCGTCTACGGCGATGAAGTGACGTTCGGCGGTGGCAAGGTGATCCGCGACGGCATGGGCCAGAGCCAGCGGGTCAGCGCACTGACCGCCGACACGGTGATCACCAATGTCGTGATCATCGACCACTGGGGCATCGTCAAGGCCGATATCGGCCTGAAGGCCGGCCGCATCAGCGGCATCGGCAAGGCGGGCAATCCGGACGTGCAGCCGGGGGTCGACATCGTCATCGGCCCGGGTACCGAGATCATTGCCGGTGAAGGCCAGATCATCACTGCCGGCGCCATCGACGCGCACATCCACTACATCTGCCCGCAGCAGGTCGAGGACGCGATGATGTCCGGCACGACGACGATGATCGGCGGCGGCACCGGGCCCGCCACCGGCACCAATGCCACCACCTGCACGCCGGGGCCGTGGCATCTCGCGCGGATGCTGCAGGCAGTGGAAGGGCTACCGATCAACTTCGGCTTTCTCGGCAAGGGCAATGCGGCGCTTCAGCCGGCGCTTGACGAGCAGATCGAAGCCGGTGCCATGGGCCTGAAGCTGCACGAGGACTGGGGCACGACGCCGAAGGCGATCGATACCTGCCTGAACGCGGCCGAGAAATACGACGTGCAGGTGGCGATCCACACCGACACGCTGAACGAGTCCGGCTTTGTCGAAGCCACCCTCGCCGCGTTCAAGGGCCGGGCGATCCACACCTATCACACCGAAGGCGCCGGTGGCGGCCACGCGCCGGACATCATCAAGGCGGCCGGCGAGCCGAACGTGCTGCCGTCGTCGACCAACCCGACGCGGCCGTACACGGTCAACACCGTCGACGAACACCTCGACATGCTGATGGTCTGCCACCACCTCGATCCGGGCATTCCGGAAGACGTGGCGTTCGCCGAATCGCGAATCCGCCGCGAAACCATCGCTGCCGAAGACATCCTGCACGACCTCGGCGCGTTCTCGATGATCTCCTCCGACAGTCAGGCGATGGGCCGGATCGGCGAAGTGATCACCCGCACCTGGCAGACCGCGCACAAGATGAAGGTGCAGCGCGGCGCGCTCGGCCCCGATCCTGCGCGGCACGACAACTTCCGGGTACGCCGCTACATCGCCAAGTACACGATCAACCCGGCCATCACCCACGGTGTCGCGCACGAGATCGGCTCGATCGAGGTCGGCAAGCTGGCCGATCTGGTGATGTGGCGGCCGGCGTTCTTTGGCGTGAAGCCGTCGATGATCATCAAGGGCGGCATGATCGTCGCAGCCCCGATGGGCGATCCGAATGCTTCGATCCCGACGCCGCAGCCGGTGCATTACCGGCCGATGTTCGGCGCCTTCGGCAAGGCCGTCGCCGAGACCTCGGTGAGCTTCGTGTCGCAGTCCGCACTCGACAGCGGCCTGCGCGAGCGGCTGGGGCTCGGCAAGCGGCTGGTTGCATGCCGCAACACCCGATCGATCACCAAGCGCGACCTGATCCTGAACGACCTGATGCCGAAGATCGAAGTCGATCCGCAGACCTATGAAGTGCGCGCCGACGGCGTGCGCCTGCATTGCGAGCCGGCAGCGGTGCTGCCGCTGGCGCAGCGGTATTTCCTGTTCTGACCTCTCCGCTCGACAAGCAACATCAAATGTTCAACGCAAAGGCGCAAAGGACGGCAAAGACGAGGACGCAAAGAAAAGCCCAAGCAAGAAAGGCCATTTCGAGGACAACAGCCGACTTTGGAAGAGGCCCTTCCGCATTCATCAAATGATTCATTGCTGATCCTTGTCTTTGCTTGCTTTGCGTCCTTTCTGTTCCCTTTGCGCCTTTGCGTTTAACTTTTGATTTTTGCTTCGAACCACACTGGGCCATGACACCGATCACGATCACCAAGCGCCTTGGCGATGGCGCACAAGCGGCGACCGTCAAGATCGAACTGCCGTTCGACCTGCGCACTCGCAGCCGGCAGCTGGCGAAGCTGTCGACGGGCGAAGAAGTCGGCCTGCGCCTCGAACGCGGGCTGGTCTTGCGCGGCGGCGATCGCCTGCAGGCCGATGACGGCCGGATCGTCGAGATCGTCGCCGCCAACGAAGTCGTTTCGACCGTCACCTGCGCTGACCCGTGGCGGCTGGCGCGGGCCAGCTACCACCTCGGCAACCGCCATGTGCCGGTGCAGATCGGCGCTGGCTGGCTGCGCTTCCGGCATGACCACGTGCTGGACGAAATGCTCCGCGGCCAGGGTTTTGATGTGGTGGTCGAGGAAGCGCCGTTCGAGCCGGAAGGCGGCGCCTACGGCGGCGGTCATGGCCACGGCCATGACCATGGCGGTCACGGCTGAGGACACGAACCATGTCCAGCAGCAGCGGCGGCGCCGCCTTGCTCAGGCTGCTGAATCTGACCAGCCCGGCACTGCCGATCGGCGGCTTCCATTTTTCGCAGGGGCTGGAAGATGCCGTCGAACGCGGCCTGGTTCATGACGCCGCCAGTAGCGGCGACTGGATTGCCGGCCTCGCCGAACATGCAGTCAGCTCGCTCGACCTGCCCATGCTGCTGCGCCTGCATGCCGCGTGGACCGACCGCAGCCCGGCGCGGGCCTGGCGGCTCAGCGCGCGGCTGATCGCTGCGCGTGAAACCGCCGAGATGCGCGCCGAAGACCGGCATCTCGGCTCGGCGCTGGCGCGGGTGCTGATCGAGCACGGCATCCACGACGCCAAAGCCTGGGTCGGTCATCGCGATGCCAGCCATGCCGCGATGTTCGCGCTGGCGGCCATGCGCTGGGACATCTGCGCCACCGATGCCGCGACCGGCTACCTGTGGAGCTGGTGCGAGAACCAGGTGCTGGCCGCGATCAAGCTGGTGCCGCTTGGCCAGAACGCCGGCCAGCGGCTGCTGGGCCAGCTGATCCAGCGCATTCCGGAGTTCGTCGAAAGCGCGGCAGGGATCGACGAAGACGACATCGGCATTGCCAGTCCGATGCAGGGCATCGCCAGCGCGCGCCACGAATCGCAGTACTCGCGGCTGTTCCGGTCCTGAAACGGCGCTGCACTGGCACCTGTCTTGCTGCCATTCCCGCAGGCCGCCGCAACGGTGCGCCATCACGGAGCGCCGCCATGTCACCGTCATCGCAGGGTTCGGCAGCATGAGCGGCCACATCGACGCCGCGTGGCGATTCCGGCGCAAGACCGGGCTGGTACTGACCACCGGCGGCTCGCGCGGCGCCTACCAGGCCGGCGTGCTGAAGCGGATCGGCGAACTGCCGTCGCTGCGCCACAAGCCGTCACCGTTCCCGATCGTTACCGGTGCCTCGGCCGGGGCCATCAACGGCATGATGATCGCTGGCGGCAGCGAGGACTTTCACGGCGCGACGCGCCGGCTCGCCTACCTGTGGGCGCATCTGCAGGCCAAGCAGGTCTATCGCACCGATGTCCGGGCGCTGCTGCGCAATGGCGTGAAGCTCGGCCTCAATGCCGCAACCGGCACCTTGTTCGGCGCCGGTCGCGTCGAGTCCTTGCTGGATACCTCGCCACTGCCGGCCTTCCTGCAGGCGCATCTGGTGCCGGACGGCGTTGCCCGCGCGCTGGCAGCAGGGCATCTGTATGCGCTGGCGGTCACCGCCACCGGTTATCACTCCGGCAAGTCGTACACCTTCATCGAAGGCCAGCCCGGCCATCCGCTGTGGCTGAAAAGCCGGCGCGTGGCGCTGAAAGCGAAGATCGGCATCGAGCACATCTGCGCCTCGGCCTCGATCCCGATCGTGTTCCCGCCAGCACCGGTGCTGATCGACGGCGTCACCGCCTGGTTCGGCGATGGCGCGCTGCGCCTGACCACGCCGATCAGCCCGGCGATCCGCCTGGGCGCCAGCCGCGTGCTGGCCATCGGCATCCGCTGCGCGAATGCCGCCGATCACCTGACCCGCGCCGAACTGGCGCCGATGGTCGACGACGTCGGCCACGCGCTGCGCCGTCCGCCGCTATCGCAGATCTGCGGCGTGTTCATGAATGCGGTGTTCCTTGATCACCTCGACGCCGATCTCGATCACCTGAAGCGGATGAACGAGCTGATCGCCGCGATGCCGGAGACCAGCCGCGACGCGGTCAGCGGCAAGATGCGCGAACCGATCAAGGTGGTCGAGCCGCTGGCGATCTCGCCGTCGGAAGACCTTGCGGTGATCGCCAACGCGATGAAGCACCGCATTCCGGCCACCGTTCGCTATCTGCTCGATGCGCTCGGCACGCCGGATGCGCGCAGCGCCGACCTGACCAGCTACCTGCTGTTCGATGCGCAGTTCACGCGCGAACTGATCCGCATCGGCTACGAGGACGCGAGCCGGCGCATCGACGAGATCGAAGCCTTCCTGCTGCAGCCCGCCGCCGTCGGCCGCAGCGAACAGGCCGAGGACTGATCGCGCCTACAGACCAGTTTCGGCCATCAGGAAAGCCTTGCGGCGATTGCGGCCGCGCCGGAACGAGACGTGCACCCAGCCGGAGGTTGGATCATCCGGCCGGGTCACGCCCTCAAGGATCAGCTGGTCGAATTCCAGACCGCTGCCCTTGATCCATTCGTAGAACTTCGCGTTCGGCACACCTGGAATCTCCAGATCGGCTGCTTCGCCTTTCGGGTGCTGCTTGGGATTGAACCAGGCGTCGACGGCAGCCACGCCACCGGTCCGCTTCAGTTCGGCCACCTTCTTGAAGTAAAGCTTTTCCTCCAGCTTGCGCGAGCGGTAGCCGGAGTTCGGCCGGATCGAACGGCCGTAGTGCTCGCGAATCGGATCGAGCAGCTGGGTGGCGAGATCGGTGAGCGCTGCGATCACCAGCGGATCGCGCGCCAGGTTGTCGATGCCGTTGCGATCGGCGAGATCGGAACGGCACATCTCTTCCAGCGAGAAGTACTTCGAGATCATCTGCGGCATGGCGCGGCTCCTTGCGGTGGCTGCCGCGAGCCTAGCCCGGTACGGCCGCAGCCGGAAGCTCAGTGGCTCACGTTCGGCGTCAGCATGCCCTGCCGGACGATGAAGGCGATCACGTCATCGAGCCCGTGACCGGTCTTCAGGTTGGTGAAGATGAACGGCCGCTCGCCGCGCATCTTCTTCGCATCGCGGTCCATCACTTCGAGCGAGGCACCGACGTACGGTGCCAGGTCGATCTTGTTGATGATCAGCAGGTCGGACTTGGTGATGCCGGGCCCGCCCTTGCGCGGGATCTTGTCGCCGGCGGCGACATCGATCACGTACAGCGTGAGGTCCGACAGCTCCGGGCTGAACGTTGCCGCAAGGTTGTCGCCACCGCTCTCGACGATGATCAGGTCGAGATCGCTGAAGTCCCGGTTCAGCTCGTCGATCGCCGCGAGGTTCATCGACGCGTCCTCGCGGATCGCCGTGTGCGGGCAGCCGCCGGTTTCGACACCGCGGATGCGCTCCGGCGCCAGCGCGGCACTGCGAATCAGGAATTCCTGGTCCTCGCGCGTGTAGATGTCGTTGGTGACCACGCCGATGTTGAAGCGCTCGCGCATGCGCTTGCACAGGCTGTCGACCAGTGCGGTCTTGCCGGAGCCGACCGGCCCGCCAACGCCAAGCCGCAGGGCTTCGCTTCGTGTCGTCATCGCGCGTGATTCCTTGTGTTCAAAACGGGTTCGAGTCCGGACATTGCAGCAATCGGCGTACCACGACAGGCGCCGAAGCAAAAAATCCCAGGGCACAAAGGCACAAAGGTGAAAAGCAAGGACACGAAGAAAAGCGTTTCCTTTGGGTCCTTGCTGTTGCTGCTCTCCGAGCCTTTGTGCCCCGGATCTTGTTTTCAGAGCAGCAGCGCGCCTTCCAGACGCAGCAGCCATTCCTTGCGATCGAGGCCGCCACCGTAGCCGGTCAGGTTGCCGTTGGCGCCGATCACCCGATGGCAGGGCACGATGATCGAGATCGGATTGCGGCCGTTGGCAAGGCCGACGGCGCGCGAGGCCTTCGGATCGCCCAGCCGCGCGGCCAGTTCGCCGTAGCTGATCGGCACGCCGAACGGGATCTCCTGCAGCGCCGCCCAGACCCGCTGCTGGAACGGCGTGCCCTGCGGCGCCAGCGGCAGCTCGAAGCGGGTTCGCTTGCGCTCGAAATACTGGTGCAGCTGCTCGATCACCGCCTTGAACGGCGCTTCATCCCAGATCCAGTCCGGCTGCTTTTCCGGCCAGACCGCGTGGCTTTCCATGTACAGCCCCTGCAGGGCGGTACCGTCGCCAAGCAGCAGCAGTTCGCCGATCGGGCTCTGGGCAATGCAGTAGCGCGTCGCCGGCCGCTTCTGCGGGTCGCCGGTCACGGCCGCCACTGCCTGACGCAGTTCGCGCTTGCCGAGCGTCATCGCCTCAGCCGCCGCTTTCGCGGCTGCTGCCCATGCGCAGCAGCCGCCACAGGTACAGCGCGGCGTAGGCGCGATACGGCCGCCAGGCTTCGGCGGCGCGGTCGGCGTCCTTCGGCTTGACGCCGCCAAGCGCGTTGCACAGCGCCAGATCGCCGGTCGGAAACGCATCGGCATCGCGCAGGGCGCGCATCGCCACGTAGTTCGAGGTCCAGTGGCCGATGCCGGCGATGCCACGAAAGCGCTCCAGTTCGGCCGCCTGATCGCACCCCGGCTCCAGCCGCAGCTCGCCGACCGCGTAGGCCTTGGCAACGCTGTGGATGGTGCGCGCGCGACGCTCGTTCAGGCCGAGATTGATCAGCGTCTGCAGATCGGCATCGGCGATCAGCTGGGCGCGCGGCGTGAAGAACTTCAGTTCCGCGAACGGTGTGCTGGTCGCCTCGCCGAACGCGGCGGCGAAGCGGCTGAACAAGGTCGTCGCCGCCTTGACCGTGACCTGCTGGCCGACGATCGCGCGCAGCACCAGCTCGAAGCCGTCGAAGCCGCCCGGCACCCGCAGGCCAGGCACGGCCGTGACCACCAGTTTCAGGATCGGATCGGCGCCAAGCACGTGGCCGATCGCTTGCGGGTCGGCATCGAGGTCCAGCAGTTGCCGCAGCTTGACGGTCAGTTGCGCGGCAACCGGCGCCAGCGATGGCGACAGCTCGACGGCCAGCTGATCGCGCTTCGTGGTGGCCGACACCGCCAGCCAGCCCTCTGCACCATCAAGGCGCACGGTGCGCAGATAGCGACCGTCGACCACCGCTTCGACACCCGCTGCGCCACGCCCGCCGAGAAATTCCAGCAAGGCCGACCAGGCCAGCGGCGGCCGGTAGTCGAGTGTCAGCCGCAGCGTGTCCGCTGCTGCGGTCATGCGCCGGGCTTGGCCAGCGCGTCGCCGGACTTGAGCCGCGCCCGCAGGCGGCGCAGCAGTTCGGGATCGGCCTCGTCGCCGAACAGCGCACGGCTGCGGCGACTGCCATCGGCGAGCTTGAAGTTCAGCACCAGCACGAAGCGCGTGACCAGGGTCGACGGCAGCAGGGTTGCATCGCTGGCCGCGCCGGTCGCCGTCTCGACACTCCACTTTGGCCCGTCGGCATGCCAGGTCAGGCGGCCCAGCGCCTTCTTTCCGAAGCCGATCACCGGATGCCGGCGCAGGCTGAACCACGACACCAGCAGAAGGCCGGACAGCAGCAGACCGAGGTGATCGGGCGGCTGCGCGATCATCGACAGCGACGCGGCCAGCACATGCAGCCCGACGACCAGCTGCATGCCGCGCAGGCTGGGCCGCAGGCGCAGGTCAATCGTTGCGCTGAAGGCGTTCGATGACATGGGCGTACTGGGCCGGTGGCGGGGTCTGGCCAATGATCCAGGCCCAGAGATCGGGGTCCTCGCATTCGAGCAGGCGCAGGAACACCCACTTTTCTTCGGACGTGGCGGTTTCGTAATGCCGGGCCAGAAAGCCGCCGAACAGCACGTCGAGTTCCTTCATGCCGCGGCGGCACAGGAAGCGGAGACGGTCGAGATCGCTCATGGAGGGAAAGGGTGGAAAGGTGGTGCGCGATTATCGCTGATGGCTGCGGATCCGCGTGACGCGAGACTCAGATCAGCACCTGCCGCGTCCGCTTCGCGAACCAGTGGATTTGCTGCTCGACCACCGGGGCGATCATCGTGTCGGGCTTCGCCCCACGCGGGCACGGCAAGCTCGGCGTGGTGCCGAACAGCCGGCAGATCAGTGGCCGCTCGTCGTAGACGGTGCAGCCCTCAGGGCCGAGATGCGGACAGCTCAGCGCCTCAAGTGCAGCCGCGCGCGCCGCCGTGCCTTTGCGCGGCAAGCGCGCCATCTCGGTTGATGACGCGGTGACCGGGCCGCAGCAGTCGTGGCAACCGGGGACGCATGCGAACGACGGAATCTGCTGGCGCAGCGTGTCGATGATCTGGTCGTCTTCGGACAGGCTCATGGCGAAATCCCGGTATCGGCTTCAAGCAGCTTGCGCCAGAACGACAAAGGCGGCCCGCAGGCCGCCTCTGTGTTCAACACCCTCTGCTTTTAGCCGCGCCGCTCGACCAGCATCTTCTTGGTCTCGGCAATCGCCTTGGCCGGGTTAAGGCCCTTCGGGCAGGTCTTCGAGCAGTTCATGATCGTGTGGCAGCGGTACAGCTTGAACGGATCTTCAAGCTGGTCCAGACGCTCGCCGGTGGCTTCGTCGCGCGAATCGACCAGCCAGCGGTAGGCGGCCATCAGCACGGCCGGGCCGAGGTAGCGATCGCCGTTCCACCAGTAGCTCGGGCAGCTCGTCGAGCAGCAGGCGCACAGGATGCACTCGTACAGGCCGTCGAGCTTGGCGCGGTCTTCCTCGCTCTGCAGGCGCTCGCGCGTCGGCGCCGGCGTGTCGGTCTTCAGCCACGGCTCGACGGACGCGTACTGGGCGTAGAAGTGGGTCAGGTCCGGAATCAGGTCCTTGACCACCGGCATGTGCGGCAGCGGGTAGATCTTGACCTCGCCCTTCACGTCATCGCAGGCCTTGGTGCAGGCCAGCGTGTTGGTGCCGTCGATGTTCATCGCGCAGCTGCCGCAGATGCCTTCGCGGCACGAGCGACGGAAGGTCAGGGTCGAGTCGATCTCGCTCTTGATCTTGATCAGGGCGTCGAGAACCATCGGGCCGCACTTGTCCATGTCGATCTCGTAGGTATCGACGCGCGGATTGGCCTGGTTGTCCGGATCGTAGCGATAGATCTTGAACGCGCGGACGTTCTTGGCGCCGGCCGGGGCCTTGAACACCTTGCCGGCGTTGCGGTCGATCTTCGAGTTCTTGGGAAGCGTGAGCTGTGCCATGAGGTTGCTCCTGGGATTTGAATCCGGGGTATCAATAAGAAATGGAGGCGATCAGTTCAGGACCGAGTCCTTGAACTGGTCATAGGCCGTCGCCGGCAGCACCAGGTCGACCAACCGCCAGTGCAGGCCGCTGCGATCCATCACCACGGTGGCCGCGACCACGTCGTTGCGGGTCAGCGCGGCACTGAAGCGGCTGGCCGACTCGAAGCGCAGATCACCGAGCTTGCTGTGGATGTCGCAGCTGGACGGCACGCGACCATCGACGGTCAGCGCACCGCCGTCGCAGATCGCCGCGATCAGGCCGGACGGCGTCAGCAGCCGCTCGACCACCGGTTCGACCGGCACCCGCTGATCCGAGCCCTGTTCGTAACGGGCGCGGATCCGGGCGGCGACGCTTTGCCGCAGCCGGTCGGCATCGACCAGCTGTGCCAGGGCATCGCCGTCGCGAGTGGTCAGCGCGTCGCGCAGGCCCTGCAGGGCCAGCAGCGGCAGCGCAATCGCCGTCGTGGCTGCGATCAGCAGCACGACGACGACTCCGGTGATCGCAGCGCGCTTCACGTCAGTACGTGCGCTTCTGCGGCGGGATGACCTTGGCTTCGTCGTCGAGCACGTTCATGTGCACCGGGCGATAGCCGAACTTCACGCCAGTGTCGCCTTCGCGCCAGGCCAGCGTGTGCTTGGTCCACTGGTCGTCGTCGCGGTCCGGGAAGTCCTCGTGGGCGTGCGCGCCGCGCGACTCGTGGCGGTTCTCGCCGGAGGCCACGGTGATCAGCGCCTGGCCAAGCAGGTTGTCGAGTTCCAGCGTCTCCATCAGGTCCGAGTTCCAGACCAGCGAGCTGTCGGCAACCTTCACATCGGCAAACGACGCGATGGTCTTCTGCATCTTCGCGACACCTTCGGTCAGCGACGCCGACGTGCGGAACACGGCCGCGTGGTTCTGCATCGTCTTCTGCATTTCCAGACGAATCTCCGCGGTGCCGCGGCTGCCCTTCGTCGAGTGGCGCAGCTTGTCGAAGCGGGCGATCGCCTTGTCTTCCGATTCGGTCGAGATCTTGCCGTGCTTGGAGCCCGGCTTGACGATCTTGGCGGCGTGCAGCGCAGCCGCACGACCGAACACGACGAGGTCGAGCAGCGAGTTCGAGCCGAGACGGTTGGCGCCGTGCACCGACACGCAGGCCGCTTCGCCGACCGCCATCAGGCCCGGAATCACCGTGTCGGACTGGCCGTCGAGGCTGGTGACCACTTCGCCGTGGAAGTTCGCCGGGATGCCGCCCATGTTGTAGTGGACGGTCGGCAGCACCGGGATCGGCTCCTTGGTGACGTCGACGTTGGCGAAGATCTTTGCCGTCTCCGAGATGCCCGGCAGACGCTTGTGCAGCACGTCCGGACCGAGGTGCTCGAGATGCAGGTGGATGTGATCGCCTTCCGGACCGACGCCGCGGCCTTCGCGAATCTCGATGGTCATCGAACGCGACACGACGTCGCGCGAGGCCAGATCCTTGCGGTTCGGGGCGTAGCGCTCCATGAAGCGCTCGCCCTTCGAGTTGGTCAGGTAGCCGCCTTCACCGCGCGCGCCTTCGGTGATCAGGCAGCCCGAGCCGTAGATGCCGGTCGGGTGGAACTGCACGAACTCCATGTCCTGCAGCGGAATGCCGGCGCGCTGCGCCATGGCATTGCCGTCGCCGGTGCAGGTGTGGGCGCTGGTCGCCGAGAAGTAGGCACGGCCGTAGCCGCCGGTCGCGAGGATGACCTGCTTGGCGCGGAAGCGATGCAGGCTGCCGGTGGCCAGATCCCAGGCCAGCACGCCATGGACCGAGCCGTCGGCGTCGGTCAGCAAGTCAAGCGCGAAGTACTCGATGAAGAACTCGGCCTTGTTCTTCAGGCTCTGCTGATACAGCGAGTGCAGCATCGCGTGGCCGGTACGGTCGGCGGCAGCGCAGGTGCGCTGCGCGGTGCCTTCACCGTAGTTCGTGGTCATGCCGCCGAACGGACGCTGGTAGATCTTGCCTTCCGGCGTGCGCGAGAACGGCACGCCCCAGTGCTCCAGCTCGATGATCGCCGGGATCGCTTCGCGGCACATGTACTGGATCGCATCCTGGTCGCCGAGCCAGTCGGAGCCCTTGATGGTGTCGTACATGTGCCAGCGCCAGTCGTCCTCGCCCATGTTGGCGAGTGCGGCCGAAATGCCGCCCTGGGCTGCCACGGTGTGCGAACGGGTCGGGAACACCTTGGTCAGTGCGGCCGTCTTCAGACCGGCCTGCGACAGGCCGACGGTGGCGCGCAGGCCGGCGCCGCCGGCGCCGACGACCACGACGTCATATTCGTGATGAACGATGTTGTATGCGGACATGGCAATCAGGCTCCGAAGGCGATCTTGAGCACCGCGAACACGCTGGCGGCGGCAATGGCGTAAAGGGCGAACTTGACGAGCACGATGCTCACCAGCTTGGTGCCTTCATTGCCAACGTAATCCTCGATGACCACCTGAACGCCGAGCGTTGCGTGGTAGATCATGGCGACGAAGAACATCGCCAGCGCCACGGCGACCAGCGGCGCCTTGATCCAGGCCACCATCGTCGCGTGATCCAGCAGCGGGAAACGGGCGACGCTGATGACGAACCACAGCGACAGCGGAATCAGCGCGATGGCCGTGAGGCGCTGCACCCACCAGTGGCCGACCCCTTCCTTGGCCGACCCCAGGCCGCGGGCCTGTGACAACGGTGAACGAAGACTCATTTGACGCTCCGGGTAAAGGAAATTGTGATCAGGCGCGCCGCGCCGGAGAACGGCTGCAGACGCGCGGACAGGTTCAGATTCAGGCGAGCAGCGCGAACGCCCAGACCGAGGCGGTCAGCACCAGCGACGCGGCAATGACCGCGTAGCCGCTGGCATAGGCAGACTTCAGATCGAAGCCGCGACCGGTGTCCCAGAACAGGTGACGGATGCCGTTGCACAGGTGATAGAGCATCGCCCAGGTGTAGGCGAGCAGCAGCGCCTTGCCGACGATGGTGTTGGCAAGACCCGAGAACACGGCGAAAGCATCGGGACCGGCTGCGGCAGCAGTCACCCAGGCAGCGAGGAACACGGTGCCGAATGCCAGTGCCAGACCCGTCAGGCGGTGGGTGATCGACAGCATCGACGTCAACTGGGCCCGGTAGTACGGACCGATCATGAACGGCGACAACGGACGATTCGACGATGCAGGCTTCACGGACATGGGCTTGGGCTTTCCGGCAGAGAGAATGGCGTCACGTGCAGAGATCGTTCGAACGGATGGCGGACTAGAAGTCGATGCAACGGCCGCCCTTCTCCCAATCGCCGAAACGGGTCGGATCGGTACCGTCGCGACGGCCGCCGATTTCCGGCACGGACGCCGGTTCGGTCGGGGTCGGCACCAGCGCATCGGCAGCCGGCTCGGAGCCAGACTGCGGTGCAGCAATCGGCGCGTTGCCGGTCGCGGCTGGTACTTCGGGGGAATTCGGGGAGCTCACGTTCGATGGGGTCTGCGTAACCCAGCTAGTGTGACAAAATTCGCGCATTCATGGCAACGAACTGTGTCGATTGAACACCTTAACGCCCGCCGCTGCGGCTCCCGCAGCGCCGACTGCCGCACTCGATTTCGACTGGCTGAACACGACTGGCGCCCATTTCGGCGCTGACGGGCTGCCCGACTTCGGCGATCGCCGCGCCGAAGCGGCCGCCGCGCTGACCGTCGATGTCGTCGCCCCGCTGGCCGATCGCGGCACCATCCGGGTTCGTGGCGCCGACGCCGATGCCTTCCTGCAGGGCCAGCTCAGCAACGACATCCGCGAACTGACGCCGACCCGCGGCCAGTTGTCCAGCTACTCGAATCCGAAAGGTCGGGTACTGGCGATCTTCGCGTCGATCCGTGTCGGCGACGCGATCTGGATGGAAACCAGCCGCAGCGTGCTGGCCAGCACGCTCAAGCGCCTGAAGATGTTCGTGCTGCGCTCGAAGCTGACGCTGGAAGACGCCGGCGCCGACGTGATCTCGATCGGCGTTGCCGGCCCGAACGCGGATCAGGTGCTCGAAGCCGCCGGCCTGCTGGTGCCGAGCGTGCTGTGCCTGTGCGCCGAGGTCGACGGCATCGTCATCATGCGCCGCCGCGGTCCGCAGAACCGCTACACGCTGCACGGGCCGGCAGCCCGGATGTCGGCGCTGTGGCCGCAGCTCAGCGCCCATGCCCGGCCGGTCGGGACTGAAGCCTGGCGACTCACCGACATCCTCGCTGGCTTCCCGGCATTGCATCCGGAAACCGCCGAGCAGCACGTCGCGCAGATGATGAATCTCGACAAGCTCGACGGCGTCAGCTTTTCGAAGGGCTGTTACCCGGGCCAGGAAATCGTGGCCCGGCTGCACTACCTCGGCAATCTGAAGCGGCGCATGTTCATCGCCCGCACCGATGCCGACATCGTCAGTCGCGGCGCGGCGATCGTGGTCGGCGGCAGCGAGGGCCAGTCGGTCGGCGATGTGCTGGACCACGCACTGCACCCGGATGGTGGCCGTGCGCTGCTGGTGGTGCTGCAGACAGCACAAGCCGACAGCGACGATCTCAAGATCGGCGCTGTCGACGGTCCGGCCGTCCGCCTCGCGCGCTGAGCGGCTTCAGAACGCGCTGAAGGTCAGCTGCACGAACAGCAGGTTCGAGGTGCCGCCGCGTCCGGCGTTGCGCAGGAACTCGCCAGCCTTGAAATAGGCGTACAGCACTTCCGTCTGGAAGTAGCGCGACTGCCGCCAGGCCACGCGGGCATCGGCTTCGTGGCCGACAAACGTGCCGCTCTGCCCGCTCGGATCGCGCAGGCCGGCGTTGTTCCAGCGATCGGTCGGTGAGTTCAGCAGGTACCAGTTGAAGCCGGCGTCGATCTGCAGATCCTTGGTCGGGACGATCTCGAAACGCAGTTTCGGTGCTTCGAGGTTCTCGAACACGAAGTAATCGTTCTGCGAGAACGGCCGTGCGAACCCGAACAACCGCTCGAAGCGGCCGCTCTGGCGATCGCTCGGGTTGTCGTCGCCGGAGGCGTGGTTGTAGGC
>Ga0114983_1000527_pt1 | contig 16183 bp, 13 predicted proteins | sample Shrwel_input2_RT_FD_87182 | JGI IMG/M metagenome (GOLD analysis project Ga0114983, IMG submission 87182) | Subsurface microbial communities from deep shales in Ohio, USA - Utica-3 well 1 S input2 RT | ecosystem: Environmental > Aquatic > Deep subsurface > Shale gas/oil reservoir > Produced... | reverse complement strand
CAATATCATTGATGGACTCAATGGCCTGGCTTCGGGCAGTGTGGTGTTGATCATGTTTGGCCTGGGTGTCATGGGCTACAGGTACAACGACTTGCTGGTGGTCTACATGTGTGCCATTGGGGCTGCCACCATGTTGGGTTTCATGCTGTTCAATTACCCTTTCGGCAAGATCTTCTTGGGCGATGGTGGCGCCTATTTAACGGGCTTTTGGGTGGCAGAGTGCGCGGTGATGCTGCTGGCGCGTAACCCTGGTGTCAACACATGGCTGGTGCTGGTGATATGCCTGTATCCCGTGTGGGAAACAGGCTACTCCATGTGGCGTCGCAAGGTGATTGAAAAAACCAAAACAGACCAGCCAGACCAAGGGCACTTCCATCACATCATCATGCACAAACTGGTGAAGGCAAAGTGGCTGAGTCCGGGCGCACCTGGCTGGAAAGTACACGGTCTCAGCAGCCCTGTCATGTGGATGCTGGTACTGCTTTGCCAATCAGGTATGTGGTTGTTTCCTCAAAGCCAGAAGCTGGCCTTGCTGGGTGGCGGGGCATTCCTGGTGGTTTATCACTTGCTCTACGCTGGCTTGCAGAAACCGAACAAGTAAGCCAATGCTGTGGGCTCAGCCCCCTTGGCTTGAACACCCTATTACAAAATAGGGGTGCGACACCCTGATCAGGGGGGGATTGTCGCTAGAATGGTAATAAACATACCATCTATAAACCCCCATGACAGTTGTCTCCTACTATGCCCTACTGGCAGCAGTGCTGGTTGGAGCCGGAGTGGCCGGGATTCTTGTCCTGACGCAGCGGTGGCATGGCCGCTTCTCACTTGACCACGACCTCAACGGGGCACAGAAATTCCACGAGGTTCCCGTACCCAGGGTGGGGGGGCTGGCATTTGTCGCTGGCTTGTTGGCTGCCATGTTTGTCATGGCAGATGAAGAGGGGGGGGCTTGGCACCAAATGTTGTTGCTGCTGCTGGCCGGCATACCAGCGTTTGCCGCGGGTCTCTTTGAAGACATGACCAAGTCGGTCAGCGTACGGTTCAGGCTTGTGGCCACTTTTCTGTCAGCCGCATTGGCCATCTGGCTGCTTGATGCCACCTTGACCAGAACAAACACTTTCGGGCTGGACGAGTTGCTGGCCTATTTGCCTTTTGCCATGTTGTTCACGTGCTTTGCCGTGGCCGGGGTGGCCAATGCCGTGAACATCATTGATGGGTTCAATGGGTTGGCATCTGGCAGTGTGGTCATCATGCTGCTGGGCATGGCTGGCTTATCGTGGATCAGTCAAGACACCATGATGTTGACTTTCTGTCTGGCGGGTGCCGCTGCCTTGCTGGGTTTCATGCTGTTGAACTTTCCGTTTGGCAAGATATTCCTGGGTGATGGTGGTGCGTACTTGGCAGGTTTCTGGCTGGCCGAGTGTGCCGTGTTGTTGGTTGCCCGCAATCCAGATTTGTCTGGTTGGTCGGTGCTGCTGTGCTGCATCTACCCCATCTGGGAGACAGTGTTCTCCATGTGGCGCAAGAGCATTTACCGCAAGACTGGCATGGGGCGGCCTGACAAGGTGCATTTCCACATGCTGGTGTTCAGGCGGATGGTGGGGCAGCAGGTGGGTAATTCTGTTGCACCTTGGATTCGCCATGGATTGACCAGCTTGTTCATCTGGGTGCTTGTAGCTTTATGCCAAGTGACTGCAATGTGGCTGGTGTGGTTAACTGAACAAGGATGGCCAATCACATTTGCCGTGGTCGGATTCGCACTCACATACGGGTACATCTACCGAAAACTGGTTGTTCGGGTAAATCAGCAGATGTCAGGCAGCGTTGATGACATGCGGCTAAACCAGTCCTGAACAAAGCGGTAAATTTTTACATATCGTCAACATGCTGCATCAGCATCCGTTGGCTGCTTAAATGCTCAAATGACTGTATTCATTACTGGTGTTGCGGGGTTTATCGGCTTCCATCTGGCTGATCTTTTGCTTAGGCAGGGGCACGAGGTACATGGCTATGATGGAGTTACAAACTACTACGATATAGAACTCAAGCGGGCTAGATTACGATTACTTGATCGTTATCCTCGGTTCAAGATGACGGAAGCATTCATCGAGCATGAGGCTGATCTAAGTGCTGCTGTCGCCAGAGCCAATCCCCGTGTGATCGTGCATCTGGCCGCGCAGGCTGGCGTAAGGTACAGCCTTGAAAATCCACGTGCATATGTCGAGTCGAACATCATTGGTACGTTCAATGTACTTGAGTGTGCAAAGCATCAAAAGATTCAACATCTGCTTATAGCGTCCACGTCATCTGTCTATGGCGCTAACGTCGAGTTGCCATATCGAGAGGATCACAAGGCAGACACGCAGCTATCTTTTTATGCTGCGACGAAGAAGTCGAATGAATCGATGGCACATGCGTACGCACACTTACATGGGATCCCGACTACTGTTTTTAGATTCTTTACGGTCTATGGCCCTTGGGGACGTCCGGACATGGCATTGTTCAAGTTCACGAAGGCAATCATCAACGACACCCCCATTGACATCTACAACCATGGCGATATGTGGCGCGATTTCACATATGTCACGGACCTTGTGCATGGCGTGCAATTGTTGATGGGGGTTGTTCCGCCAGGCCCACAAGATTCGCTACACAAACCTGTCAATGGCGATAGCCTGTCTGCGGTGGCTCCTTACAGGGTGGTCAACGTGGGAAACTCCGAAAAAGTTCGATTACTTGACTTCGTGGAAGCCATTGAGGAGAGTCTCGGCAAGCGTGCCATCAGGAATTACATGCAAATTCAGGCAGGTGATGTGCCCGCTACTTGGGCAGACGCTACGCTGCTGGAGCAGCTTACCGGATACAGGCCTCAAACCAGTTTCAAGGATGGTGTGAGACATTTTGTAGATTGGTATCGACAATATCATTCCATGTGATTAGCGAGCTACTGCGACACCACGGAATGGTACTGCAGCATGATCTTTTCGCACATGCGCGGTACAGTGAATTCCTGTTCGTAGCGCATGCGGCCTTTTGTGCCCATTTCGCGCCTATGCTCGGGTTCAAGAAGCTGCTTCATTGATGCCATGATCTCTGACGTTGCCATTGGTTTAACCAAGTATCCGTTTATGCCATGAGTGATCAGTTCGCTCACGCCGCCTACATTCGTTGCTACTACCGGCAAACTTGCACTCATCGCCTCGATGATCGACAGGGGGAGCGCCTCAAAATGTGATGTCAGTGCAAAAACATCTGATCGAGCCAAGATGGCGGCCATGTCAGATCGCTCGCCCAGACATTGAATCTGACTGTATCGGGTTGGAGCCCAGTGGCGAACTTGGTTCAAAAACTGTCGTGAATCAGTGCCACTACCGCACAGTATCAGCGATGCATCATAGTTAAGGCCCTCAAAGGCAGTAATAAGTGAAGCATGATCTTTTGCACTTGAGACGCGGGCCGCCATCAGGATGGTCGGTGACCGATGTTGATCTTTGAATGTTGTTGCACCGACATGCATTTGCATGTCGGGAACGCCGTTATGAATTACCTGTCCCTGCCATTGAGCAATATGAAGAATCTCCATGGCTTCATCTGCAACTGATTGCGAAACAAAGATGAATCGGCTCTTGGGAATCCATTTGAGGGTTTTTTCAACCAACTGAACCAACCCAGCATTGAACGGAGACAGTCCTCTCCAGCCCCACCCGTGAACTGTATATATGCTGGGCAACCTGTGGCGCCAAGCGACAAGCCTAGAAAGCATGCCCGCCTTGGAACTGTGGGCATGAATCAAATCAGGCAAAAAATCCCGTACAAGTTCCGACAACTTGATGAGGGCTTTCCAATCTCGTCTCGGAGAAATTGCACTGCGGATTTCAGGCAAGATCACGGTACGAATCCCTTTGGCAGACAGGCGGTTGACCACAGGCCCATCCTCGCCAAAAACTGCCAGGAAATCGACTTCAGTCATCAGTTGAGTTATGACAGTCTCAACATGAAGTGGGGCACCAGCCTGGTCACTGTTAGTAGAGACCACGAGTACCCGGAGACGTTTTGAAGTAAACAATGTCACGACTTCAGCTGCTTTCATCTAGCCATGAAAGAAGCATCAAAATGACCCATAGGCAGTGGGCCCATTCTCTTTTGTTAGAGAGATGCTCCTGCCAACGCGAATTGATCAATTCCCAATTTAGATCAAGCAGTTTGTTGGCGGTTGCAGATGCAATAAGATCGGATGCCCAATCGCGCAAGGGCCCCCGTAACCATTGATTGATGGGTATTCCAAATCCCTGCTTGGGTCGATCCCATAGTTGGTCAGGTACGTAGCGTCTCAACAGTGCTTTGAGCATCCCCTTAGGGTGACCATTTGCCGTTCGCACCATCAAGCCCAGAGAGACAGCGTGCTCAACGACCCGATGATCAAGAAATGGCGCTCGGCACTCTAGCCCAACTGACATGGATGCTCTGTCTACCTTGACCAATAAATCATCTGGAAGATAGCAGAGCAGATCAGCCAGCATGACACGCTCAATAGACGTTGGTGCATTTGGTAATTGGGACGTGTATATACAACGTGACTCGGTCGCATCGGTCATGAGTTCAGATGGGTCCCATAGCGTGATCAGTCTTCTATTGAGTTCTGAAATATCCACGCAATCCAGTACCTTTACAATCTTCTTTAGGCGATCTGATGGGTTGTCAATGCCATCTAAACCTCGAGTATTGTTGACAACGAAGTTCACAACATTCGATGGAATGCTATCTAGGGCAGATCCAAGTACCTTGCGTACACTAACTGGTAACCCGTTGATCAGCTTCATCCCTCTCTCTAGTCGCCAATATCGGTCATAGCCCGCAAAGAGCTCATCACCACCATCACCAGTTAGTGCCACCTTCACCCCTCGTCTGGCCATTTGAGAAACCAACAGAGTTGGGACCTGTGAGGAATCAGAAAATGGTTCGCAATAAACCTTCGAAAGACTGGGGATCAGGTCCAGAGCACTTTGAGAACTCAGATAGAACTCGGTATGTTCAGTTTGAAGATATTTTGCAATCTGCCTCGCATGAGGTGCTTCATCCTTCAAACCATCGTGGAATCCTATTGAATACGTCTTGATCGGCGCAGCAGACTGGCGTTGCATCATGCTTACCACCAAAGTTGAATCAATTCCTCCAGACAGCAGAGCACCTAACGGGACATCGGCAACCATTTGTCCGCGAACAGACTGAAGCATCAACTGATCTAGTTGGTCAACATCCGCATCATTGGGAACTGAACCTTTCGCCCTCTCAGTGGGCGCTATGTTGGTATGCACTGCGTCGGACAGTTGCCAGTAAGGCGACGGCTGCGGCAGCTGATTCTGGAGAATATTTTCGACGGTTAGGCATAAAGTATGCCCTGGGGGGAGACGCAATAAATTTTCGAAAATTGATTGAGAACCCGGAACGTAGCCCAGGCGCAAGTAAGAAGACAATGCACTACGATTGACTGATAAATTGCATCCGATTCTTTTAAAAACCTTTGGTTCAGATGCAAAGGCCAGCCCACCATGCAGGAGACCGTAATACAGAGGCTTTTCTCCGAGGCGGTCTCGAATCAATGTCAGGGATTTTTCCTTATTGTCATAGAGTGCGATGGCAAACATACCGACTACCATCGACAAAGATTTCTTAATTCCCCATGTGCTGAAAGCTGCTAGAAGTGTCTCTGTATCCGAGTGACCACGCCACACAAAAACAGGATTATCAATGGTTAGGAGATCACGCAATTCCAGATGGTTGTATATCTCGCCATTGAATACAGCAACATAACGACCACAAACTGAACTCATCGGTTGACGCCCAGTGGGGGAGAGATCAACGATAGAGAGTCTGTAATGTTGAAGGCCTACGCGCTCCGTGGGGTCAATCCAGACATTGAAATCATCTGGACCTCGGTGTGACAATAGACCGCCTCGTGTCAGTTGGTGTAGTTTATTACCGCTGTCGGAGCGAGGTAAATAGAAGCCAGTGATACCGCACATGGTGCACCCTGTTATTAATTGGAATTATTTGGCTCTGAATCGAGCGCTGATAATGCTTCGACCAGTAGCCAGAAGCCAATTCCAACCCATATCGCTGGCGAAGTTTCTAACCTGTGCTGCAGCCACTGCGGCATAAGCTAGCTTGGCTTTTCTGGCAGTTCCAACCCCTTTGGATCTGTACTGGAGCAACGGTTCGCTTAAATTGGCAAATTGAACACTGTGGTCTCGAACCAAGCGTGACCATAGGTCATAGTCTTGAGCATAGATGCTGCCTAAATATCCACCGGCTTGAAGTACAAGTGATCGACGAAGCATTACACTTGGATGGCATATCGGGTTTGAATAGACGAGCTTCGAACGAATTGCTCGGTCTGTTGTCGGAACATTTTTAATAGAAATTATTGCTCCCGACTCATCAATCACTTCATACGCAGACCCCAGAACGCCAACAGCGGGGTGTTTCTTTAGGAAGGCTACCTGCAGGCTGAGTCTTTCAGGCTTGCTGATGTCATCAGCGTCCATCCGTGCAATAAACTCACCTTTTGCATGATGAATCCCAAGGGATAAACTAAAGGTCAGATACCTAATCGGTGTCGTGAAAACCCGCAGCCTTTCATCATGATCGAACCATTGGATGATTGACTCAGCTGCTTGCTCTGCTTCTGGACCATTGCATACCAAAACGACTTCTATGTTCGTATACGTTTGATCTAAGCATGATTGCAGTGCACGTCGTACTTGATCATCGACCAAATGTGTGCAGATGACCCAACTCACCAAGGGGTGTGTAGATGAATCCATCTGTGAATTGGAATAAGTCAGCATGCTAGAACACGCCAATGATCAGGGTATCGATCAGAAAGATCGTGCCCATTACCTGCCGAGAACCATAAGGAGGGAGCAATTACCAGCCTGTCAGACACGCCCCAACGTTGATCAGCTAGCCACGCCCCCCACCAACTGAAGGAACTGTTGGCAATGATGTGATGTTTGCAATGAGACATGAGAATTATTTCTTCCCAGTCAGAGACGCTTTCATCATGATCTACAAAAATCAATGGAGCTTCCACGCTACTCAAGTGTTTGCGGCACCATGCAATATCGTCAGAGAAAATATGGAAATTGGTATTTGGATCAATTTTTCTGACAAGCTCAATAGCATTTATATAGTGCTGAACAGCAAGTGCACCATGGTGTTCGGCTGCAGATGGCAGACTGACATAATCGCCTCGCCTGATATGAACAGCTACGGATGATCCGTTCCGATTGAGCGACTGAATTCTAGTGGTGGTCAGTGACGAAACCCCATACTTCGGGGTTAATTCATCGAAAATAATTTTGCTGATGGCTTGGAAATATTTGTAACTTTGCCAATATCCGGATAAATAGGTGTTATCCGGGAGGCTTTGAAATTTAGGATCGTATCCCGGATTAGGTTCCGCATAGTAATACCACGTGCCTAAATGTTTGTAAAGAATTGGTAAAAACTTTGCAAAACTTTTAATGTAGGTTGGTGCAGATGAGGTAAAAGTGCCAGTTATGCTGAAGTGCTGTAATACAAGATCTCGCTTGGTAATTTTTTTGTCTTCAATGGTCAGCGCAGAGGTGTCTATGATTAATTCGGTGCCGTGTCGAATAGCAAGGGATCTACCGGCAGCATATTGAAACAGCTGATTACCAAGCCCCCCCATGAGTCGTGTATAAATCATCGCTGCTGAGGATGGCGCTTTGCAACAATAAACCATCCAAAAGTAAGTAATTCACTGCTCATCGTGTCTGATGAGCGCATAAATTTTAACAACAAGATGAGCGGTAACGCAAAAATAAGGGCTGTATAACCCAGAAATCGATTCGAGTATTGATCCCCCATCCACGGGAGACGCCATAACTCCTGCGCCAAGAAATCAAACCAACCACCGTTGTGTTGTGTGCATTCAATCTCAAACCCCAACTTCTCCAAGTGATGTTTATACCAGTAACTTGTTAAACCAGATGAGAAATGATACGGAGCAAAGTGCGTAAGACTAGCAAATGGTGCCGTGATGATAAGTTTGCCTTGATCATTGACTATTCGTGCCAGTTCGGCCACTGCTTTCACAGGGTCAGGCACATGCTCAAGTACTTCTGTGCATAGAACCACATCGAACGATCGATCTGAAAGTGGTATGGTCGTGATATCTGAAACTATATCGATTTCGGTTGTATTCCAAGTGCCAGTTTGAAGTGCTTTGCCATCACCTTTCCCCTCATACTGACAAAAGTCCTGAGAAACATACCTTAAGTGTTGGCAGAATTGCCTGTTCCGCTGTTGTCCAGCACCAGCATCAAGCACTCGGTAGCCTGCTGGAATAGATGCAAGTTGACTCTTCAGCCAGCCCAATCGGGTTGACTCGTTGTTGCGACCGAAGACGATAATTTTCTTGATGGTTTGAAGCATGGCTGAAAGGTTGATTCGAATTATTCAAGCATTACGTCATGCAGGAATAAGCGGATTGTATTTTCTGGCAACCACATAAACCACGTTGAAGTAACCAGGCTGCATGATCCATTGGTGAATTTTAAAGCCAGCACTATCGATAAGAGTTCTCAATGAATCTTCGGTTGGATGAAATATGTGCTGATCAAAAAAATGCTCATAAATATCTCCAACGAAAGAGTGCTTAACAATTTTCTTGGCCTTGTCTCGAATCCCACCAGTTTGTTTTAGCTTGAATGCACCTTCAAGCGCCAGACCAATGACCAAAGTACCATCTGCATTCAGAACTCGTCTTGCTTCAAGCAGTGCGCGATGTGGATTGGCAAAGTGATCTAAGCAACTGCGCATGTGAACAGTATCAACCGAAGTGTTTGAAAATGGTAGATCTTCTGCGAAACCCGGAATGCGAACGATTTTGGATAAGTGTTCGTAATGTCGCTTATATGGGCTATCCGGAAGATCCTGCCATCTACAGATCATTGGGTCAACGCAAATGATCTGCTCTGGATCAAGTCTGGCTTGTTTGGCCACAGACCCAAATCCTCCACCCACATCTAGGACCATTCCTGAAAGTTTAATATCTTCGTAGATCTCTTTGGTTTCAGCGTCAACATCAGTGTAATATCTGTCGCTCTGGGCAATTGTTTTTGAATGATATTTTTCGTAATGAAACTGTCCCTTGGACCACTCAAGACTTTGAGTCAGGCTGGATATTACTCTGAAATCCCCCTCGGGATATTTGTAACCAGTGGCTGAGTATAGATCGTCATCTAGAATTTGTAATTTATCAAGCGATACCGGGCAACGCAAATTCTCCAGTACGTTTGTTGTGAGGTTGTCGATTTTCATTGGATTTTGTTTTTTGCTTGCCAATCAATGGGGTTGATGGGGATTATCGCTCTCTTTAGATAGGCAATGGAGGCAACGGTAGGAACAAGAAAAAAACCAGCGACAAGGAAGAGATTGTATGACAAGGAACTTGCAAGGGGCCATGCACATATGCAATATAGCATCAGTGAGTGGATGTTGTTGTGTGATTTTTGATAGAGGCGGCCTATGCACGCACCTAGGATCAGTGCGAAGACGATGCAGCCAATGAAGCCAACACCAAGGTGCAGTGCGCCGTAAAAGCCAGCCCCAATACCAGGCTCTGGGTACACGAATCCAAATATGATTTGAGTGACAGGATTTTCACCTTCACCGAGGCCAGCGATTGTCTCTTCATTGATTAGCATTTTATATGGGAAAAATCCAGCTATCATAGGGAAAATATTCCCCCCTCCCATGAATTTAAAATTCTCGATTTGCCATTCGAAATTTATTAATGGATACTCCATGTAGTTGATTATGCCGGTGTCTGAATCTCTCATTTGGCCAATGAGTGCGAATGTTGCCAAAAGAGATCCAACAGCTATTGCGAGAGTTATTATGAGCGATTTTGGAACTTTTTTCGATTCGCTGTTCATTTTTGCAATGTAGGCAATGGATACAATGGATAGAAGTATAAATATTCCTTGGCGCTTCCCGGCAGACAGTGATCCGAGTATCGAAATTAGAAAGAAGATGCTTGTATAAAGCCCTTTGCGTTTGAAGCTTTTTGAGATGATCAGTGCGGCGCAACTAATCATGCATAGAGTATTAAGTACGAGTAGTATTCCAAACTGACCAGGAAATCCTGTTGCTTGAAGATCATTGATTTCCTTAACGGAAAGATCGCCAGTGTATAGTCTATATAAAGCAAGTCCACCGTAAACATCCATCGTCGAAGCAAAGATGAAGACCCAAGATATTACTAGCAGCCACATCCATTTTTTGCTCATGATGAATGGGTGTATGCGCGATGGTGAGCGATGTTTGGTGGTGAATAATGAGCAGCCAGCAAAGAAGAATAGGTAAGATGTGATTATTATAATCAGAGGTCGGAATGTAATTTCGTACTCATAGTGTGGATTCTTGTCATTGAGTGACCAATGGATGTAAATGAATAAACTCTGAATCAGTCCTATGCTGAAAATTGCTTGAGGTGATATTAGGGCTGAGTAGTTTTTTGGCATTGAGATCAAGCCCTTGTGGCGGTTTTCTCTTTGTCGATCGCGGCCAATAGATGTTCTGGTGGGCCCAGAAAAAGGCCCCTATTTTTATGGAGCCATTCAGCACTCATTTCCCACCATTCTGAGGCAATCAGCTTGTCCTTGGTCGCCTCATCAAATCGAGCTCTGATTGGCTTAGCGGGCACGCCTCCAACAACTGTATAGGGTTCAATATCCTTTGTCACGACAGCAGAGGCTGCAATGATCGCACCGACCCCAATCTTCACATTGTCGAGAATAACTGCGTTGACACCAATCCAGACATCTGGTCCGATGATCGTTCTCCCATTTTCTACTTGCGCAGATTTTTCAATCCAAGTTGTTGCACACTGAGCTTGGTCGGAATAGAAGATGGGGTGAGTAGAGACATGATCTGTCGGATGAAAACCTGGTGAAATGATGGTATGCCAACCAATTGAGCAGAAAGGCCCGATATCGCAATTGGCAACTCTTGATGCATATGATACATAAGAATATCGTCCCAGTGTCGAGTTGATTAACTCTACGTCTCTTCCTACTGAGGAGTACTCATCCAATCTTGACTTGGAAAGTATCGCCCCAGGAAGGACCCTTGCATATTTGTGAATGGAGTTGTCTTTGACAGAATTCAACAGGTCTCTGTAGTATCTGACAAGTGGATTCGCGATCAGTCGTTTCAGTGTTAGCATTTTTACGCCTTCTTTGAGCGTATAAGCCACCCAAGGCTGATGAGCATACAAGTGGCATTACCTACTGTCCATCCGGTTGCTGCACCGCTAAGACCATATGAACGAGTCAATATGAGCGTTGTTGCTACGGAGACTACTCCGGATAAAAAAAATGTTGTCATGATGACCTTATCTGAACCATCAGCTAGCCAGTTCCAATATCCAATATTGAAGGTGGCATTACATGCCACGCCAAGCATCAATATTTTCGTTGGCTGAAGCACCCGTTCAGAAAGTTGTGGATCTTGTAGCCATAGTGTTATGACCGACTCGCCTATGGTTACGAAGGCTATACCTGTGATAGCAATTGCAGAAAGTACAACCAGTAGCGCGTTTATGTTCAATACCCACCTTTTATTGGGGGCATTCTTATTCTGAATGATCTTAGGCAGAATTATCTGACCTAATGGATAAATGATCTGTAGAAATCCAAGTGCTGCGGTAGATGCGATAGCGTAAATGCCTACCTCCTCAAGCGAAAGAATTTGCCCAACAATGAATCGATCAGAGTAAACAATTGCCGAGCCAAGCAGTACGGCAACAGACATTTTAAGGGCATTCCTGTTGATTGGTTTTGTGGCTTTGGTTGCTGATCTTATGTCACATGGTGATTGCAATCTAATATCTATTGCATGGATCTTTGTGGCTCTGTATTTGGAGATGGCGTCACCTATCGAGCAAATGGTATACCAGGAAATGATCGGTAGTAAATCATGCGTATAAAAGCAAAGCATTGCACCCATGCCATGCTTGAGGGTTTGGCTGATGATGTTGATCGTGGCGAGTTCTACATGTTTCTCATTGCCTAATAATATGGCCCTGAAAAATGCGCCCATGATTTGTGCGCATATTAATGGTACCAGTAGTGCATGTGCAATAGCCAGTTTTATATAAGGTAAACTGTCCGCTTGTATTTTTTCGCTTGAGATAAAAAAGAATGCTATAGAGAGTGCCGTGCCAAGTAATGTGCCTGCCTTGAAGTAATTGTTACGTAGTACGTAAAGAACCAAAAGGTATCTTGTTGGGGCACTCGTCTTTTCTACCATGAGGTCTTTCATGATCGATTGAGAGTAACCCTGCTCTATGAGGCTTGCAGCCAGCTGCGTCAACAGCAACAAACTCATCGTGCCCCACATGGATGGCCCTAGGACAGTGGCATAAATTGGTGTGGAGAAAATGGGCCACAACACATTCGCTCCTGTCGAAGCCAAAGATGAGGCAAGATTTTTAGCATCACGCACGATCAGAATTTTAGGCTGATTGCTCAAAGAGTATTTAAAGCCATGCCATTTTTATGCGGCGCCAAGTATCTGATTCGTTGTTTAGTAATATACGTATTAAGGTAATCATGATTGCCAAAATGCTACTTACAATCAGACCAAACAAGATGAGTAGGAGTCTTTTGGGTTTCGCTGGGCGCTCTGGGGGCTTAGCTGTGTCGATCTGCTGGAGCAGGGGCCCCTCTTTTGCCTCGTCTGCTCTGGCCATTTCCAATTGACGAATTAACGTTTCAAGCAGTGCCTCTTGAATCTTCATATCTCGATATGCTTGGACTGCTTTAGTTCCTTTGAAGCTTACCTGTTTTGTGATTCCCCCCGTACCTTGTTCAAGCAGGGTAAGTTGCCTTCTCAAGGCTGAAAGTTCTGCGGATGTTCTTTGAACTTCGGGATGCTCGGATGTTGCAAATCGCGTCAGTGTTTGGAACTGGACTTCACGTGCGGCAATTTGTCCACGTAGTTGCGCACTCTCTTTGACCCCTGCTTCAGCCAGAGCTTGCGTAACAACCAGCCCGCTTTCAGCTTGGGCTTGTCTGAATTTCACTTCTGCATCGTTGAGTAATTCTTTGGTTTTCCCCACTTGTTGATCAAAAAACATGCGACGTTGTTGTGCATCTGTCAGTGCCAAGCGGGTCAAAACTCTGCGCAGTGCAGTTACATGAGCATTTGCTAAATTTGCAGCGAATACCGCATCTGTATCTTCAGCAACCAATCGAATGAAGCCACTCTTTTTTTCATTAGTGATTGTGATGCGCTGATCTAAAACAGTTCTGGTTTGTTCCATGGAGTCTTTGCCGTAGCGATCCATTAGTTTCAAACCAACGATCAAGTCATCTTGCACACTGCGTGATCTTAGCAAGGCTACATACATCTCATCTGGTGTCTTTATTGTGGGCAAATTACCTATCCCACCAACAGCCCCTAACTGAGACAAGGCAGATACAGCAGCTGAATTCTGTTGCTGCGGTGGCAGAAGAACGGTAGATGCAGCGAAATATCTTGGAAGCAACAATATGACTACAGTTGAAATTACGCTTCCAGCAAGCAGGATCGCAAATAGGAAGCGCTTGTGATACCCCAGTGAAATCAGAAGGTCTGTCAAGGAAAAACCATCTTGCTCAGTTGGGTCGTACACTGACTGATCATGATCGGAGTGGTTAGCATCAGGCATAAACATCAATCGCGTAAAGTCTTGATAGCGGCCGCACCCAGGCTGAATTGATAGATGATTTGGGTGATGTCTTTGGCATTTCGGGTAAAGACACTCCAGCCACTCTCTGAAATAATTTTTTCAGGTAACACAATGGTGTCCCCAGGCAATGCCTTAACGCCTGCCACTCCTCGGCTAAGCCAGCCTGTGCTGTTCTTAGTAACGACACTTCCATCTGCCCGTAAGATGAATGCGTGGTCAAGGTCTGCACCTTGAGTCGCCCCAGACAGATCCACATAGTGACTGATGCTTTTGCCTGGCTGCCACAACAGTGCAGCATCGGAGTTAACCGCACCCAGCACATATACAAAGTCTGGTCGAGGTGGAACCACGAGCTTGTCCTGATTCTCCAGGCGCAGTACGGGCAGTCGTTGCGACTTAGGGTTAGATGAGATACCCAACATGACCCGCCCTGTGGGTTGCAGTGAGCGCAGTCGCTGAATGATGCGCTGCTGAGATTGCAACTCAGTTTGCATACGCAGTTGGCTGGCTTGCACGGCCTCTGGGCTGCTGCTGGTCAAGGTGCCAATTGCTGCGTTCAGACGGCTCTGAACCTGAATTTCCAACTGGTCAACAAGCTTCTCCAGATTGCGCTTTTGCGCCTCGCGTACCTCTTCACGGTAGAAGGCTGAGCCAAACAAATAGGCATCGGGCGTCAGTCCGCCGGCCTTATTGATCATGTCCAGCAGGCCTTCGTTGGCATTCATGGGGTAGATGCCGGGGCTTGCAACCTCGCCTTCAACTTTCACGAAAATTTGGCGTTTGCCTTGCGGCACGCGTACATCGTTGACCGAAAACACGGTCACGATGTCACCTGGTTCCAGCAGCAGGTTGTCTGAGCTGCTGGCGTCGTCAAGTGCCTTGCCCAAATTGAACGGAATCAACTGCATGGAGACTTGCTGGCTGTTCACTCGCTCAACCACAGCGTAGTCAAAATTGACCTGATCAACCAACTGACCGACCCGGCTGGACAAAGAGGACTCGTTGTCGTCAGATCGCAAAGCATTGTTTTGTCGCTGCACTGATGACCGGGACATCAAAAAAGATTTGCCTGGGATGAGGTCGCGAATGCGCATGCCGTCTCTCCAGGGAGTGCGCACTTGCTGGTCTACGTTCCCGCGCAGCGTGATGGCGTTGCCAAACTCTGGGCTCAAGGTCAGGATGGTCAGCAGGTCACCATTTCGCAGCTTTTTCTTCAGGCTGCTGGTGTCCAGCGCAAAAGACTCAACGGTGCGGGAGGGTTTCTGGGTGGGGTCAATGCGCTCCAGATAGGCTTGCTTGGGGTCAGCCACCACAGGCAGTCCTCCGGCGACAGCCAAAATGCTGGCCAACGTGTCTTTGTCACTGTCCAGCTCATAAACCGCAGGTACTGCAACAGCACCTGTCAGGGCCACAAAGCCTCGTGCAGGTGGGATGACAATGGTGTCGCCATCTTGCAGCTTGATATCGGCTGATTTATCACCACGGCCAATGAAGTCATAAATATCCAGCTCAGTGACCACGCGGTCTGCGCGTTTGACCTGGATGTGCCGCATGCTGCCCAGCTGGTTGGGGCCGCCACTGGCAAACAGCGCAGAAATCAAGGTGGAGGTGCCTGCCAGTTGGTATGCGCCAGGTTGACGGGCCTGGCCCACCACGTAAATGGTCATGCCTCGCAGTTGGCCCTGCGTGACACTGAGCTCAAAGTCGCGGTAGTACCGCGCCACTGCTGCGCGGATGGTGTCTTCTGCCTGCGATGAACGCACGCCTGCCAGGTTCACCGAGCCCACTCGGGGGATGTGAATCAAGCCGTTGCGGTCAACCACGGCACGCACATCAATGTCAACTGATCCCCAGCCTTTGATCTGGATTTCGTCGCCTGGGCCAATGCGATAGTCTGCCGACACTGGGGTGTTCGATTGGGGTGCAAAGGCACCTGCTTCGCCAGAAAAAAACTCAGCGCCATACAGCGGCAAGCTCTTGCCGGTATTGGTTTCTATGAATTTTTGAAAATCGTTGGGTTGCAGGGGCTTGAGCGCAACCGACTGGTTTTTTGTGCTGCCAGGTGTGCCTGCCTTTGCGTTGTCATCAGAGCGAATGGCCGGTGTGCCTAGGTTGGTGTCCATGCGCCCCAGGGTGCTGCCATTGGCTGCGATGCCAGCCAGTGCAGAGTTTGCACCCAGGTCTGAGCGTTTGGCCAATGCATCTGCGGTGTTGATGTCTTGGGCAAAGGCAGTGAACGGACAACCAAGTACAGAAACAAGTGCGAGTGAGGATGCAACTTGCCGAATTACGGGGAAACGCTCAATCATGGGCCCAGACTTTCATGAGTATTGCACTTGCAGACAGTGCGACACATTGTAGGGCAGTTGACGTTTGCCAACCCCTGCAGGCGGCTTGTATGCGGGCACAATATTGGGT
>Ga0114983_1000526_pt1 | contig 16188 bp, 26 predicted proteins | sample Shrwel_input2_RT_FD_87182 | JGI IMG/M metagenome (GOLD analysis project Ga0114983, IMG submission 87182) | Subsurface microbial communities from deep shales in Ohio, USA - Utica-3 well 1 S input2 RT | ecosystem: Environmental > Aquatic > Deep subsurface > Shale gas/oil reservoir > Produced... | reverse complement strand
GGGTTAGATTATCCCCTAGAAAGGCACAGGATGACCGAGAACGACCTTAAAGCATGGCTAGATACTCTTGAACTAAATACGGAACTCAAGGTCTTGTCGGGCATCGCACTGGCGCTGGCTAAAGAATTTGACGACAAGCGTTCCACCTCGACCGCAGCTGAATTGCGTAAGACAATCTTGGAAATCAAGAACGTTCTAGGCGCTGCCAACGTCGAAGTTGACCCACTGGAGAAACTACTCACTCGCTAATGCTTCAACTGCCCAGCGTCTACACTCCGCCACTAACGGATGACTTCGAAACAGACGGCGACCGTCTAATAGAGTTCGCTAACCTCGCTTGGCAGTCCCCAGAGTCACCGGACGGACTTACCCTAGATGAATGGCAACGTTGGTTGCTTCGTCACGTATTGGAACGCTACCCGGCAACGCATCCTAAATATCCGGGACGACTACGCTACCGACAGGTTGTCATCTCTGTTGGACGTCAGAACGGTAAGTCACTACTGGCTGCAATTCTTGGCTTGTATGGTCTGCTAATGCATGAGCCGGGCGCGCAAGTAATCTCGTTGGCTTCATCGACCGACCAAGCAAACATCGTGTACTCGCGAGTAAACTACGTCATCAACCAAAACCCTTTTCTACGTAAACGCTTCAAACGTGCAACCGAAACTCGCGGTATTGTCACAAGCGATAACGCTGGACGTTATGACGTGAAAGCTGCAAAAGAATCAGCGCTACAGGGTATCCCAATGTCGCTTTGTTTGTTTGACGAGTTGCACTTGGCTAAGGCTGGTATGTGGGGCGCGGCGGTTCTTGGAACTTCACAGCGCAAAGACGGCATAGTAATCGGCATCACAACCGCAGGCGACCAAACATCTGAAACACTAATAAATCTTTACAAGTCCGGCACTGCAGCTGCAAATGGCGCAACCGACTTGGAACGCTTTCGGTTCTTCCTTTGGACTGCACCAGACAACGCACCTATCGACGACCCTGTAGCAATCATGGCAGCGAATCCGTCGGTGGCTGCTGGTAGAATTCCGGTCGAACAAGTCATCAGCGACTTGAAAACAATTCCGGAACACGAAGCACGACGCTACCGACTAAATCAGTTCATTAGCGGAACAGCTGCATCTTGGCTACCGGGCAACTTGTTCAAAGCTGCAACCGGTCGAGGAGTCACTAACATGCAAGCCGGTGTATTTGCGGTGGACATCTCAAAGAACTGGGAACACGCAACAATTGCTTTCGCTAACACTAACGGCGACATTCAAGAAACAGAATTGGTCGCATCTTTGGTTGCGCCTACCGAACAACAACTATTCAACGAGATAACATCCTTGTATAGCAAGTTCTCACCAAGGGCAATCGCTTTAGATGACCGCCAGTTACCAAGCCTAGCCAAACGCTTAAAGTTGGCTGGAATTCCGGTGTGGCAATTGTGGACGAAAGAAATGTCTGCGGCTTGTTCTGCGGTGTTTGCTATGTTTAGTACTGGCACTGTTAGGCATAACAGCGACCCTTTGTTGGTTGCTCAAATGCCTAACGGTGTCACTAAATACACTGGCGAAACTTGGCTTATTAGTCGTAAAGAATCGCATGGTGAAATCGACGCGCTAATGGCAACTGTTATGGCGCTTTATGTTTCATCACGAGCGCAACACGCCACAGTCGGAGTATTCTAACATCCTTGTCGGACACTATGTGCTACTATATTTAGAATATGGCATCTTTATGGAATCGCTTTACTAAGCCGACAGAATCACGCGCAGCACAGCCAACAATTCCAACTCGTTCAGCTGCAGTTGTGACTCCTGACTCTGCCCTTACTCTTACCGCTGTTTACCGCGCGGTTCAAATCATTGCTACCCCAATTAGCAAGATGACTATCAACACTTACCGATACGCAACCGGTATTGAAGTAAAAGTTGATAACCCTGTACTTGTAAACAAGCCAAGCATCAACGAAAACCGTCGCGACTTTTTGTTCCAAACCGTTGCAGACCTTGCACTATCAGGCAACGCATTCTGGTTCAAGAACTACGGTTCAAACGGTCAGGTAAACAACCTAACTATTCTTCCGGCTTCCGCTGTTAACGTTCAGAACCCTTACACTAAGGACGGCAAGCCTGACTTCTCCCGAATCGTCTACGACTACATGGGAACGCAGTACACCAAGAACGAAATTGAACACCTAAAGATATTTAGTCGTGCTGGCTACCTTAGAGGAGTGTCACCAATTGACTCGTGTCGAAAAGATATATCTGCTGCTATTGACTTGCGCGATTATGCTGGTAACTGGTTCACTTCTGCTGGAGTCCCTACCGGCGTCCTAAAAACTAATGCCATGTTGAACGCAGCTGACGCCGAAGCGGTCACTGCTAACTGGCACAACAAGCAACAGAACCGCCAAGTCGCTGTTTTGGGCAACGGTTTCGAATACCAGCAAATTGCCCTAAGCCCACGCGACGCACTATTTACAGAAGTACAAGACCAACAAGTTCAGGCTATCGCTCGCCTGTTTGGTGTTCCTGCTCGTCTACTTTTGACTTCTGTTCCGGGCGCATCTGATACTTACACCAACTTGCAGGACGAAAACCAAGTCTTCTACCGTCACACTCTAATGGCTTACACCGACGCAATCACCGACGCGCTAAGCAATTGCCTACCGCGTGGCGTTCGTATCGAATTTGACTTTGAACACCTATTCAAGGCAGACGTGGCAGCACGTTACAACTACTACAAGACTGGTATTGACGCTGGTTTCTTGCAGGTAGATGAAGTACGCACCAAGGAAGGACTAAATGTCTAACATCGAAACACGCGACTTCCGCGGTGTTGTTGACACTGACCAACGCACCATTACCGGACTGGCTGTTCCATATGGTCAGGAAATCGCTATTGCTAACAACACCTACGAGCGTTTTGCCCCGGGTGCAATTCAGTCAATTGAAGATGTGAAACTATTCTGGAATCACGACGAACCAATCGGCAAAGTTGTCGAGGGTCGCGAAACTGCAGACGGTTTTGAAATCACTGCTTACATCAGCGAAACACCTAGAGGCGAAGAAATTCTAACTTTGCTTCGCGACGGTGTTCTAAACAAGTTTTCAGTTGGGTTTATCCCGGTTGAGAACGAACGCGACTCTAATGTTGTCGTTCGTACTTTGGTAGACCTGAAAGAAGTTTCAGTTGTACCATTCCCAGCCTATTCAGGCGCAAACATCAGCGAAGTTCGCGAGGAAGTCGAAATCGACCCAATCGAAGAATCTCAAATTGAACAAGAAAGTGAACCAATGTCAGAAAACATTGAACTCGACGTTCGTACCGCTCTTGACGAGGTTGCAGAACTGCGCCGCGTTGTAGAGGCTGGGATGACCGTTGCAACTGCACCAGAAACAACAACCAAGTTCCGCTCACAGGGCGAGTTCGTAAAGGCTATGATTGACGGCGACGAGGACGCAAAGGTTCTTGCACGTACTGCTTCAACTTCTGCAGACACCGTTGCATACCCACCGTTCTACGGCTACATCGACACTCTAATCCGTAACAACCGTCCGACTGTAGAGGCTTTCTCACGCGCAGCACTACCAGCTGCAGGTCTAACTGTTGAGTACGCAAAGATTGACACCAACACCCTTGCAATTGGTCAGCAAGACCCAGAGAACGAAGCACTTTCATTCGGAAACCTAACCTTTGAAACTGTTTCAGCTGCTATCAAGACCTACGGTGGATACACTTCTGTTTCACGCCAGTACATCGAGCGTTCAAACATCAACACCGTAAACACTGTTTTCGAAGCACTAACCCAGCAGTACGCAAAGGCAACCAACGCAGCACTAGTTGCAGCTCTTGGCGCTCTTGACTTCACTGGCAAGGTATTCGACGCCGACGGTGGAACTGCATCATCTCTTGCAGAGGGAATTGCAAACGGTTCAGCATACATCTACGAGCAGACCGGTCTACGCCCAGAGTTCATCTTGGCTTCAACCGACGCATACGTAAAGATTGTTAAGGTTGCAGCTGGCGACGGACGCCCAGTTCTAAACGTTGACGGCGCTGGCGTAAACAACATTGGTACAGCAAACGTACCGGGTCTTCGTGGCTCAGTATTTGGTCTACCAATCATCGTTGACCCTGCACTAGGCACTGGAGTTGTCTACATGGCTAACTCTGCAGCTGTAATCACCATGGAGTCTGCAGGTTCACCTGTACGTCTAACTTCTGGCGACATCACCACCCTAACCGACGACCTAAGCGTATACGGATACCTAGCAATTGCTACTCCACGCGTAGGCGCATTGGTTAAGTTGGACGTAACTGCGTAATTAGATTAGGTAAATAAAAATGGCAGTGACGCTGGCAGAGTTCCAAGCATACGTAGGCACAGACGAAACAGACTTCCCACAGGAATGTCTAGACGCTGGGCTGGCTTTGGTTACTCGACACATCGGGAGTATTACATCTGTTCCTGCAGTGTTGAAAGACCAGGCGACGCTTATTGCATCGTCGGAACTCTTCCACCGTCGCTCTGCCCCTAACGGTGTTGCCCAGTTTGCAAGCATGGACGGCTCGCCTATTCGTGTCGCTAAAGACCCGATGAACGCGGTTTATCCGTTGCTAATGCCGTACACAGGCTACGCAGTATGAGCGAAATAAACGACGCCAAGGTTGAGTTCAAAGACGACCTTGTAGCTGCAGGTTTGAATGTTTTGGAATACGTTCCGGAACGCATCACGCCGCCAATCGTTATAGTCAACGCTGCATCGCCTTACATTCAGACCGCCGAGTTCGGAGAATACACTCTTGGACTCGAATTAGTTTTAGTTGCCTCGACTGCTACAAACAAGAAAGCAACTGAAAACCTAGACCAACTAATTGAAGACGTTCTAAACGCAATCAAGCCGTTGACCTACGCTCGTCTGACTTCGGTAAATCAACCGTACAACTTGCAAACAAACAACGCCGAATACCTATCGGTAAACATCTACGCACAACTAGCAATAACAATTTAGAAAGGTCGCCCCTAATGGCAGCATCAACTCGCATCAAGGCAACGAACATTGTCTTCAAAATCGGCACAACCGACTACGCTTGCGACGCGAACATGGTAGAACTTACTCTGGATGACGCCCCGGGCGACGTACAGACATTCTGCGAAGTTCGTGTTGGCGGTCAGTGGACTTTGCAGCTAGACGGTATTACATCTGGCGAAGACACAAGCCTATACCGCGTTCTATGGGACAACTTCGGTTCAGAAGTTGCTTTCACAATCGCACCTAACGGCAACGCAACCGCGTCTGCAGACCAGCCACACTACACCGGAACTGTTGTATTCGACCAGTTGCCACCGCTATCTTTGACTTCAAACGAAATCTCAAAGTTCAGCGTTCAGTTGACTGTAAAGAACACTCCACACACCCCTGCATCAGACATCTTCTACGGCGTGACAATCGACACAACCGCGTAAGAATGTCTAACGCGTCCGGCATCAAGGTAAAAGGTTTCAAGTCCGGCATCAAAGCACTTCAAGCAATTGGAGTCCCCGATGCGGAAATAAAAGCTGCAGGTTCACAAGCAGGTGAAATTGTTGCTAGAGAAGCCCGAAACTTGGTGCCGGTACGCACAGGCGCACTAAGAAACACAATCAAAGTGTCTAAGGCACTAAGAAGCGTTTCGGTTCGTGCAGGAAACAATGGCAAAGTTCCATACGCTAACCCTATACATTGGGGTTGGTTTAAACGCAACATCAAACCACAACCCTTTTTCATAAAGGCTCTTGGAATCACACGCGACGAAGTTTACAAGAACTACTACCGTACTCTTGATACACTTATAGCGTTCAATTCCACGAAAGGCACAGAAGAATGACACAGGACTTTTTTAGCACCCTAACGCTAGACGAAGTTGAAACTATTGAGAACCTAGCCGGGCAACCAATGGACGAACTTATGGGCGCAGGGAAACTAAAAGGCAAGGCGTTGAAAGCAATTATTTGGGTTGCTAAGAAACGTGTTGACCCTAATTTTAAAATGGAAGATGCTGGCAAGGTAACTTTCGCAGATGCTCTTGAATTGTTTAAGGGTGTTGCAGAAGACCCAAAAGCATAAAGAAGCAACAAGCCGAGCGTATGGCTAGGTTTTGTTTGTTGACTAACATGTCACCAAGCGAATACCGAAGACTTACTCTCACTGAATACCGGGCATTCGTTAGTGTCTGGAATGAAACGAACGAGGTAGCGGAATGAGTTTAGTTCTCGGAGTTGAGATACTTGGCGAGTACAAGAATCTAACAGCTGCTACTAAGGGCGCTCAAAGTCAACTTGGTGCTTTAAATAAACGTGCAGCTAAAATCTCTGCAGGCATGAACAAGGCTTTCGCTGCTATCGGTGTAGGTTTCTCGCTTCGCATCATTACCCAGCAATTAGAGGAAGCGGCTAAGGCTGCTATTGAAGACTCTAAGTCAATGAACCTTTTGGCGTTGGCTATGGAGAACTCTGCCGGTGCTACTAAGGCACAAATCGCGCAGGCTGAAAAGTCTATAAATCGCATGCAGTTTCAAGCCGGTGTAGCGGACGACAAACTTCGTCCGGCGTTTCAGAAGTTGTTTATTGCAACTAAAGACGTCACAGCATCTAACAAGTTGTTGCAAATTGCTTTGGATGCTTCGGCTGCAACTGGTAAAGACTTGGATGCTGTTTCGCAAGCCATGGCTAAATCTTTGGCTGGTTCTGACACTGCGCTAACTCGACTTATTCCGTCGCTAAAGGGCGCTAAAGACCCTATGGCTGAATTGGAACGCTTGTTTAAGGGTGCAGCTGCAGAAGCCGCGAACACTGACCCTTACCAACGCATGCAGGTTATCTTTGGCGAAATGCAGGAACAAATCGGTACTGCGCTATTGCCTTTGCTTGAAGAATTTTCGCAGTGGCTTTCAACACCAGAGGGTCAGGCTAAATTGCAAGAAATTGTGGACGGTCTAAAGGCTATTATTACCCAAGGCGCAAAATTGGTTCAGTGGGTAATTGACAACAAGGACTGGCTAGTCCCTATGGTCGCTGCTATTGGCGGTATAACCGCTGCATGGAATATCGCGACAGAAGCGGTAAAAGGTTATCAGGCTCTTGCAGGTCTTGGCGCTATTGTTGGCGGTGGTGCAGCTGCCGGTGGTGTGGTTGCTGGTATTGGTGCAGGTGCAGCTATTGGTGGTTTTCAGGAGGGTCAACAGCGTGCAGTGACTTCTAAAATTTATGGCGAGGGTTTTCAAAAGTTGAACCCTAAAGCGTTCCAAAGCAAAGCACAGGCTACCTATAACTTTAACATTCAGGGTACGCAGTCTGCGCAACAGATTACAGCGGTTCTAAACAAGCAACTAAAGGCTTCCGGTTCTAGCACAATCATTCGTGGCGGTCGCTAATGGCGATTATCCAAGACTTCAACATAGCAACCGACCTAAAAGTCGAGTTGTTTCTACCGGACATCGACTCGGATACTTTTATTCTTGGTTTGTCAGTTCTTGGTGGCGAGGACGTACTTGGCGGTGTTGGTAACTTTATTCTTGGCGAATCACTACTTGGAAGCACCGACGTTCTAGGCACTGGCTCTGCATTCGTCTGGCAAGCGGTCGAAGCGGAAACTATCAGCGCAGACTTTGGTGTTGGTGGCGACATTCAAGACGCATACTACTTCCAACCTAACGCTGGTACTGGTCGCATTAGTTTACAGTCGTACGAGTTCGACCCGAACGTAAACAAGAACATTAGAACAAATACTAAGATGCGCGTTCGTGCTGTAAAGGGCGCTGTAAACCACACGCTATTTACCGGGTACATCGACACAATAAACGTTCAGTATTCACCGGACGGCTGGAACAGAATAGACATCACAGCGTACGACCTTTGGAAAGCACTTGTAAATAGCCGTATTGCAACCTTTGACAACACCGGTCTTGCAGCTGGTTATGCGACTCCGTTGCAAAACTTTGCAACCGCTGTAAATGCTGTTGGCGGTGTAATGTCTTTGGAATCTGCAGCTACTACTGGCAAAATACCTTTGGTTGCAGAAACAGATATTCAGGCGAACGGTATTTTCAATGAAGCGTTACAGGTTGGACTTGCAGTCTGTTGGGTTGACCCTGAAACTGAACAGGTTGTTTTCATTCCTCGTCCGGACGTTGCGAATGGTACTAGTACAACTTGGGTTGTTGGCAATAACCATGGCGATGCTTATCACCTTTGCATGTCTGACATTACTGTTGCTGCCGATGCTGACTCTATTATTAACTCGCTTTATGTTGACCTTGTTTCGGACGACACACAATCTATTGCGCTAGAGGACACCGACAGCATTGAACTTTATGGCGAGAACTTTACTTCACTATCGTTGAATGTTATTGACACCGATGAACTGACTATTTGGGCAGGCAAGGTTTTTAACACAACCGTTACCAAGTTAGTAAAGACTGTTGAAACTCCGGCTATTGACCGCGAGGGCAATCTTACACAAGCGTCGGTTATTACACCGGGTCAGTTGTTGGGTGTAAAGTTTACTAAGAACGAACTTGCAATTGACGAATATTACACTATTACTAAGGTCAATCACACAATTGACGTGAATTCTTGGTACACTCAATTCGAACTATGGAAAGCAGCGTAAATGGCATATAAAGTATTCAGCAACGGTGACGCGCTCACTGGTAGCGAACTAAACACTTACCTAATGAATCAGTCGGTAATGGTGTTTGCTTCGGCTACCGCTCGCACAGCTGCATTACCAAGCCCTAGCGAGGGTATGGTAACTTACCTAGAAGACACAAATGTGCTTTATCTCTGGACTGGCGCTACTTGGCAAAACATTGTTTCAGTAAGCGGAACTGGCAACATTCTTATTAACTCCAATTTTGTTGTGAACCAGCGTTCTTACACATCAGGAACTTCATTGTCTACTGGCGCTTATGGCGTAGACCGTTGGAAAGCAACATCTAACAACTCTTCAATGACTTTCACCTATTCAGTGAACGGTTATCCTGTAACTATTAACTCTGGTGGCTCATTCGCGCAGGTTATTGAGCAGACGAATATTCCGGGGTCGGGTTCTTATACACTATCTTGGTCTGGTACTGCAACTGGACGAGTTTACAACTCTGGTTCGACTGCACCGTCCTATGCAGCTAGTCCGGTAACTGTGACTCTTGACGGCACTGCAAACGTAGTAGTGGAGTTTGAAGCCACTGGCGGAACTAAGACTTTGGAAAAGGTTCAACTAGAAAAAGGAACTAGCGCAACTAACTGGCGTTTGCAGTCAAACGGTTTCGAAGCAGAACTTGCTAAGTGCCAGCGTTACTACATTCGCTACAACGCAGGCTCTTCTGGTTACGGTAAAGTTGCACAAGGTTTTGCGTTAGGTTCTAACTCGGTTGCTTTTGGCTTCCCAGTACCAGTTGAAATGCGAACAGTTGCATCTTCAGTAGATTATTCAACTATTGGTAATTGGCGCGCATACGATAACGTTTCAGAAAAAACAGGTTCATCGTTCTCACTAGATACCGCTTCAACAACAAAATTTATAAATGTCGAATTGGTAGGTGTTGGTTCAGCCACAACATCGCGACCTTACTTCCTAAGGGCGTTCAACGACACAGCGGCTTACATCGGTTTTAGCGCGGAGTTGTAAAAATGATATTTGAAGAAATCACAAACGAAACAGACGGTTCAACTCACATTGTTGTAGACCTTGGAAATGGCGCGTTCAAGTCATTCCCGGCTGACCCAGCAAACCCAGAGTATGCAGCGTTCTTGGAATCTATAAATGACAACACCAACGAAGCCGAATAACACTTCACTAATACTTCGAATCGTGTCAGATATTGAAAAGAAACTTGACGACTTCGAAATGAGAATTCGCGAGTTAGAACAAGCGCGTTGGAAAGGTGCATGGTTGCAAGCAATTATGACCGCGTCAATTACCGCAGCTGCCGTCGCTATCGTTATGAAAGGTCTTGCCTAATGTACTTCGAACCAATCAAAGGCACTGGCGCGGAACGTCGCGACGAACTAGGCAACTTCGCATCATACCGTAAACGTCCACACCGCGGTTCAGACTGGGGTTTCAAAGGCGGTTCAGAGGGCAAGCCTGTTTACGCTGTCGCCGACGGTGTTGTAGCCAAGGTTCTTGTCACTTCGGAACTTGGTAACTGCATCATTACAAAGAACTCGCACGACAAGGTGTACACAATCTTCTGCCACCTAAAAGAACTACCAAAGTTCAGCAACATGGACAGAGTTGTTGGTGGCGAAACAATCATCGGTCACATTGGTAACACCGGGTCAAACTCAACCGGCGCACACCTACACGCAGCTGCATCACTACAGCCAAAGCCACAACTAGCACCACAAGAAGAACTGCTAGACCTGTTCAAACTTATCGACGCGTCAAAACCAAAGACAACACCTAAACCGGCTGCAAAAAAACCGGCGGCTAAAAAGGCGGCAAAGTGAAATTATGGTCAAAAATCCCAAAGCGTTTGAAAAGAGTTGCGGCTCTATCACTTGGCGCTGGCTTGTCTTCTATGGGTGTTGGCAACCTACCTATGTTCAGTATGGGCGCGCTGGAATCAGTTTTGTTTGGGGCATCCGTCGCTATCGTCGGCTTGGTTATGGGACTATCGTTCACTTACGCTGGGAAAGGCGAAGTAGCCGATAAGGACTTCGACGCTCACATCAACGCCACAATCGAATCGGTTCAAAGTAAGAACAAAAAAGACTAAGCCGTACGCCGGCTAAATCGGTAAACAGGTCCGGACGGTCCAAGTAAATGCCGAAGTGACACGACCCTCGCAAGTCCTCGTTTTGAGAGTAGACCGGGGGTTTTGTCATTCCCGGTCACTAAAATAAATTGCATGACAATCACAGAACACATGCGTATTACAGACGCAATCGAATCACTAGGCAAAGCCAAATTTATTGGCTCATTCGAATCAGGCTCACCGGAATGGCATGCAGCTCGCGCCGGCATTGGTGGCTCTGACATCGGAGTTATCCTCGGCAAATCACAATACAAATCCCCATACACCCTTTGGGCTGAAAAGTCAAACCTTATTGACAATTCCGACTCAACAATTCCTATGCGACTAGGCACAGCATTAGAACCTGCTATCCGCCAATTCTTTATGGATGAAAACGAAGAATGGCTTATCGTTCACAACACCGGAACATGGCAGTCAACTGAATCGGACTGGATGAAAGCCAACCCGGACGGAATTATCGAATGGGCAGACGGCAGCTTGGGCGTGTTGGAAATCAAACACTCGGCGCAATACGTGTCAGAAATTCCTGAATCGTGGAAATTACAGGTCCTTTGGTATCTGATGGTCCTAGGTCTTAAGCGTGGTGTGGTCTGTGCGGTCATAGGCGGGCGATACACGGAGTTTGAAGTCGTTTGGGATGAATCCCTTGTCCAAGAGATGAAAACGGCTGTACGGGCATTCTACGGCTCTGTTCAAGACGGACTAGCCCCAGACTTCGACGGTGCTAACTCAACTTACGAAACCGTCCGGGAACTATCCGAGGGTCTAGTCGATGGGGAACTTGACTTGGGCAACTTCTGGGTTGACCTGGCAGCTGCCAAAGCAATCTATGAAGTAGCCGAACAAAACTTCACAAAACACAAGACAGCGGTTTTGGCATTTATGAACGGCACCAAGTATGGTAATTGGCAGGGTGAACGGGTCGTTGCTTTACAGGCACGAAACGGTAAACCTTACATCACATTCAAGTAAAGGACACAGACATGGGCTTTTTAGATAACTACGAACCTGTAGCAGACCGAATCACAAAGTTTTGGAAAGCGTATCCAAACGGACGTATTCACACCGAAATCAAACTAATCAACGAAACCGAAGTAATTGTTATGGCATCGGTCTACACCGACCGCGAAGACATTCGCCCGGCTTCAATCGACTACGCACACGAAACACGTGGGTCGTCAAATATAAATCGTGCCAGTTTTCTCGAGAACTGCAGTACCTCGGCAATTGGACGCAGCCTCCATACCCTCGGGTTCAGTGCATCAAAAAACAGACCGTCACGCGAAGAGATGCTAAAGGTAACAGCGGAACACCGTAACTTCCTAGTTGAAGCACAACAAGCACACGAGAACAAAGACATCGAAACACTGCGAACAATCTACACAGCTGCGGTCAAAGCCGTAGTAGATAATGAAACACTGGCAGCAATCAAGGCATACGCCGAAGAACTAAAGAAGTAAGCGAAAGGGGTGTACCCCACAGAAAAGGTACACCCCGAGGCTTAATCGCCTCACCGCCCACCACAAGGGCGTAAAAGAATTATACACACAGAAAGGCGCAGAATGAGCATAGAAGCCGTTTCAGCCGTACTACATCATTCCCAGTCATCCGGAACAGCCCGAGCCGTCCTCACCGCACTGGCATGGCACATAGGCGAACACCCCGAAGAGGGTTGCTTCCCAAGTCAAAAGCGTTTAGCAGAACTATCAGGATGCAGTAAACGACAAGTTCAACGAGCATTAGAGAAGCTGCACGAACTAAACGAAATACAAATCGCAAGCCACGACGGTGCAGGATACCGGGCAGACCGAATCACAAACCGATACTGGCTACTACTTGACTGTCCCGAAACTTGCGACTCCACACTTATGCACAAGCCTGTGGATAACTTCCAAAACAAGAAAACTACGGGTAGACATTTAAGACGCGACGGGGTGTCATTTAAGACGCAACGGGACGGCGTAGATGTCCACTTAAAAGTAATATAAACTTAAACTAAATAACTAAATAACAACCTACGAAAAAATAGAAAAGGAACACAGAAAAATGGCAGAAGTAAACGTAATAATCGAAGTACAAACAATCTCAGAACAACACGGATACATCAAAGGCTGGGAAACATTTCACTTTAAAGGTGACAAGCGCAACCGACTCTGGACAATCTGGACACGCGACACCATGTACAACGAACACGACATCCTACAAATAACCGGCGAACTATCAACCAAAGCCGCAACCTACGTACCAAAGAACGCAACAGAAGCAAAACAAATCGTTGAACACTCACTAAACGAAGTAACCATCGTAAACAAATCAGTACCACCAACAACCCAAGCCCGAAACGCAGCTGACATCTTGACCCAAAAGATAGAAGCCGAAGCAATCGACATGCCGTTCTAATGTTTCAAATCTTCATAGAGGGCGAACCAAGACCACAAGGCAGCAAGCAAGGTTTTGTTCGCGGTGGGAAAGTCGTGTTGGTAGAAAGCCAAAAGCAACTACCAGCATGGCGCGAACACATGACCCGAATGCTGCAACTAAAGCAACTAGAACAAGACACCGCATTCACAACAGCCGTAAACGTCGCGTTGACATTTTGGTTGCCTAGACCGAAAAGTGTGAAAAGGCAATACGCCACCGGAACATACGACATCGACAAACTAACCCGAGCCGTACTAGACAGCATCACAAAAGCCGGTGTCTGGCGTGACGACTCCGACGTAGTAGACCTAACCGTACGCAAAACCTACGCAGACAACCACCAACCCGGCGTACTAATCAGCATCACACCCTTTGATAACGATTACATAACGCAGGGTGTCGCACCAATAGACAGGAAAAGACGCAACCTAGTCTGAACAACATGAAAATACTTTTCTTAGACCTAGAAACATCCCCAAACCTTGCACACGTCTGGGGACTCTGGCAACAAAACGTCGCAATCACGCAGCTAGAAAAATCAACCGAAGTAATCTGTTTCGGGGCAAGATGGCTAGGCAGCGACAAAGTAATCTTCAAATCAGTACACCACCACGGAAAACAAACCATGCTGGACGAACTACACAAAATCATGAACCAAGCCGACGTACTAATCGGGTGGAACTCCGCAGCATTCGACTCAAAACACATCAAACGCGAATTCATCGAAAACGGCTACCTACCACCATCACCATGGAAAGAACTAGACCTAATGCGCGTAGTCAAAGGTCAATTCAAATTCCCATCAAACAAACTCGACTACGTAGCCCAAAAACTAGGCGTAGGCGCAAAAGTACAACACTCCGGCTTCCAACTCTGGTTGGATTGTATGGCTGGTAGCAACAAAGCATGGGCAGAAATGAAAACCTATCAAATTCAAGACGTCAACCTACTCGTAGACCTATACGACATTCTCCTACCATGGATAAACAACCACCCACACGTAGCAGCTGCAGAGGGCAACCTAGACGGATGCCGAAACTGCGGCTCAACCCACATCGTCAAAGCCGGCAAAAAATACCTAAACGGCGGCGCATACCAAAGACACCAATGCTCAAACTGCGGTTTCTACATGACCGGGGCAAAACTAGCCGGCGCAATCTATAAATAACAATTTGATAACGACACCACAAAACACCATACAGCGACTATAAAATAGACGCATCACACAGAAAGGCAAAAATGCGCGGCTACCAATACAAACTCATAGCATTAGCCAAAAACGAATACGACCACAACCACATCATCGGCAAATTCAAACGGCAATACTACGCAGAACGCTGCATGAACCTAATGGTAGAAGCACAAAAAGACTGGTCAACACAAATCCACTACCAAGTCACATTCAAAAACAAAGTAATCTGCTACCGCTAACACAGAAAGGCAACACCATGAACAACTGGACAGCACCACTAATCGTTGCACTATCGGGCATACCATTCGCACTACTATCAGGCGAACTAGTCATAGCACCACTAGCAATCGCACTAGGCTACCTAGGCTACAAAATCAACAAGGCAGGCAACTAATGTGCCAACTAAACCACGCAGACGAATGCCAACACGCAGCCGCAGCTGAACGTGAACTAATCATCGAAGAACTACAAGAACTACTAACATTCACCAAAGCCAAACTACGCGAAACAACCGGCGAAACCAGAGCCATCAGACTAATGGGAACAATCATCGGCATCGAAGACGCCATCAACCTAGTCGAAAGCATCGGCGGCTAATGAACAACAAAGCAGAACAACTAATCAAAGAAATTCAAGCACTCATATTCGAATGCGAATCACTAACCTACAAAATCTACAAACTCAGCAAAGAGTTGGAAGAACTAACAAAATGAGCGACACAGAATACACCAAAGCATTCAAAGCCGGGTACGACTTCGGCTACAAAGACGCAGCAAACGAAAACCGATACAACACCGGAGTAAAAGTAGGCATCAACGCAGAACGCGAACGCATTATCAAGTTGCTAGAAAAACTCGATGATGACCCTTGTTATGTATGTGGCGACCTAAGCAAAGCAATCGAACTTATCAAGGGAGAAACAAATGAGTGACAAGGACAGAGAAATTGCTGGACTAATTGTTGGTGCTATAAAGGCTGGCTACAAGATTACTTTTGAACGCAACGACATTGGGGCAGTAAAAGGTGGCAGTCATATCCATATTGGCTTTGTTGACGAACTGGTAAAAGAGAATGGCACTAATCCTTTTGATTACATAAACCAAGAACTTATCAAGGGAGAAACAAAGTGAACGACTACGACATCCTAGACCAAGCCATAGAACTACTAGAAACACCACAACTAATCTGGTCAAACGACTTCGAAGCCATACGCAATCACCTCTGGGCAATGCTAAAAGACGAACGCAAATCACTAGCACCACACGAAGCAACACTAGACCTAGCCAAAGCCCTAGTCGACGGATACGAACATGGCTGAATGGCACCAATCCAAAGAATGGGCAGCTGCACGAACATACGCCAAAACAATACTCGAACCAATCTGCGCCATCTGCAACAAAGACCTAGACGGCAACGACTGGACCATCGACCACATCATCCCACAAGACCCACCAAACCACGACATCCACAACCTGCAAAGCATGTGCCGAGCATGTAACGGAAGAAAGCAAGACCGCACCTATGTCAGAACAACATGGCGTAACCCACGCTTCAAGTAAGCCAGTGGGTCAAGATGGAAGACTTAGAGATTACCCACCCTTAAACAAAAGGGGGTGGGGTGCGCCTATCCCTGCCCCTATCCGCCCCGGCATCCTACTACCAAACTACAAAGCAAAACACAGAGCAAAAGCATCCGGGTTCGTGTTCAAATACGAATTAAGATACTGGCAGAACCGGTGGTACGTAGTGGGGCGACCACGTTACCGCAAACT
>Ga0114983_1000525_pt1 | contig 16203 bp, 9 predicted proteins | sample Shrwel_input2_RT_FD_87182 | JGI IMG/M metagenome (GOLD analysis project Ga0114983, IMG submission 87182) | Subsurface microbial communities from deep shales in Ohio, USA - Utica-3 well 1 S input2 RT | ecosystem: Environmental > Aquatic > Deep subsurface > Shale gas/oil reservoir > Produced... | reverse complement strand
TGCTGGACGAAGCCGACCGCATGCTGGACATGGGCTTTATCCGCGACATTCGCAAGATTCTCGGGCTGCTGCCGGCCAAGCGCCAGAACCTGCTGTTCTCCGCCACCTTCTCCAACGAGATCCGGACCCTGGCCGAAGGTCTGCTGGATAATCCGGTCCAGGTTGAAGTGGCGGCTCGAAACACCTCTGCTGAAAATATCAAGCAGTCTGTTTACCCGGTGGATCAGAGCCAGAAAACCGCCCTGCTGAGCAAGCTGGTGCGTGACAACAGCTGGGACCAGGTGCTGGTGTTTACCCGTACCAAGCACGGTGCCAACCGCCTGACCCAGAAGCTGGAGAAGGACGGCATTACCGCGGCCGCCATCCACGGCAACAAGTCCCAGGGTGCCCGTACCCGCGCGCTGGCGGACTTCAAGGCTGGCGAAGTGCGTGTGCTGGTGGCAACGGATATCGCCGCCCGAGGCCTGGACATCAAGCAGCTGCCCCAGGTGGTGAACTTTGAACTGCCCAATGTACCGGAAGATTACGTGCACCGTATCGGCCGCACCGGCCGTGCCGGCGAGAGTGGTCATGCGCTGTCACTGGTGAGCGCCGATGAAGGCAAAATGCTGGCGGGCATCGAAAGGCTGATCAAGAAGCAGCTGCCACGCACCGAAGTGGAAGGCTTTGAGCCCACCAACAACCTGCCGCTGAAGCCCAAGGCCAAGGCCGACCCCAGCCGCGCCCGTAACCGTAATGGTAACGGAGGTGCTAATGGCCGGCCAGGAGGCAAACCGAGAAGCTTCGGCGACAAGCCCGGTGGCCGCAGTGGCGGTCGGAGCCAGAATGGTGGTGGTCAGAGAGGCCGGTCAGGCCAGCGCCAGAGCGCCTGAAGCTGATCTAGACCATACACAAAGGCGGAGCGGACGCTCCGCCTTTGTTGTTTCTGGCAGATAAAAAAAGGCGGGGCCGGAGGGCCCCGCACAGGAGAACGCACCTGCCGGCAGCCCACAGACCATGGAGACTGCCGGAGAGCACGGGGATCAGAACTTGTAGGACACACCTACCATGTAAACCAGGGGGTCAATTTCGACGTCCACGGTCTGGTTGGCGGCTTGAATCTTTGCCTCGGTATCGATATCGATGTACCAGATGGCGGCGTTGACGCCAACATTTTCGGTAATCATATAATCCACGCCTGCTTCAGCCGCCAGCCCGAAGCTGTCATCCAGTTCGATGTCGGTACCTGCCAAGGCGCCAGCGGTCTCTTCGTCGAAGAACACTGTATAGTTTACGCCTGCGCCAACATAAGGCTGGAGCTTGCTTCCGCTGGGCATCGGGAAGTACTGCAGCGTAACGGTTGGGGGCAAGTGCTTGGTTTCAGCCACTTTGCCTGCACTCGCCAGAGCGCCCGCACCCTTAATGTCGTGACTGAACGGCGTGGCAGCAAGAACTCCCAGGCCAATCTGATCGGTAAGCATGTAACTCAGGGTCAGGCCAAGCTGCGTATCGTTGTCTACGTCAACTCTTGCGTCAGCCGCAACGTTGGTAATTGGGTCACTTGAGGCATCTGGCGCAACAGTAGCAGCGCCAACGCGACCAATCAGATCACCAGCTTCATACGCCTGAACAGCGGGAGCAGCAGCCATAACCGCTGCGGCCAGAATACCAAGTTTGAATGTACGGGACATATCCATCTCCTTAACCTGAATCGTTGATGGGTTCAGATTAATGACCCCGGAGAATGGAAACTTGATTTAGCGCAAGAATGGCCGGGCAGCGGGGTTAGTTCGGTCGTCAGATTGACACAACTCAAGAAACGGGGCGGTACAGGGGTTAGTACGGATACTCAGGCCGAGTTCTTTTTGCCGGTCGGCAGGTTCTCTTCCGGCACAAACACGTCCCGAATGGACAGGGCCTGGCCATCGGCGTCCTGGACTTCCACCGCGTGTATCGGGCGGCCGGTTGCCCGGTCGCGCAGATCCAGCGGTGCCTGGTCTGGTGCCGGATTCCACTTGTCGCCCCACTGGCGCAGGGCGATTACCACAGGGAACAGATCCCGGCCTTTCTCGGTCAGGCGGTATTCGAAGCGGGAGCCGTGCTCGCCCACGTCCACCTTGCGCAGTACCTCGTTATCCACCAACCGGGCCAGGCGATCGCAGAGGATATTCTTGGCTATACCCAGTTCCTGCTGGAAATCCACGAACCGGCGGGTGCCATACATGGCATGCAGCACAATGAGCAGGGACCACCAGTCACCCACTTCGTTGAGGGCACGGGCGACGGAGCAACTGGAGTCATCAAAACGTTTTCTGGCCATCCTGGGAGTGTACCGAATAGGGTTGCATTTTAAAACCAGATTTAATAGGGTTGCTTTACGAAACCAAATTAGTGAGGTTGCATACTACCATGAGCATGAATCTTGGCCCGCTTTTCGAACCGTTTGAAATCCACAACCTCAAGCTGCGTAACCGGGTCGCCATGGCGCCCATGACCCGGAACTTCTCGCCGGATGGTGTTCCGGGAGAGAACGTGGTGGCCTATTATCGTCGTCGAGCCGAGGCGGGTGTGGGCCTGATCATCACCGAAGGCACGACCGTCAATCACCCGGCTGCCAATGGTTACCCGAACGTTCCGGCATTTCATGGCTCCGATGCGCTTGAAGGCTGGAAAAACGTGGTCGACGCGGTGCACGAAGCCGGTGGTACGATTTTCCCGCAGCTCTGGCACGTTGGCGCGGTACGCAAGGAGGGTACGCCTCCGGATCCGTCCGTTCCCGGTTACAGTCCGTCCGGTCTGTTTGCCCCCGGCAAGCCCAACGGCAAGGCCATGAGCAAAGAGGATATTGCGGACGTCATCACCGCTTTTGCTGATGCCGCCCAGGATGCCAAAGCCCTCGGTTTTGACGGCGTGGAGATCCATGGCGCCCATGGTTACCTGCTGGACCAGTTCCTGTGGGAGGGCACCAACCAGCGCGATGATGAGTACGGCGGCAGCCTGGAAAACCGCCTGCGCTTCGTCGTCGAGATTGTTGAGGCCGTCCGTCACCGCGTCGGGCCTGATTTTCCGGTCATGCTGCGGTTCTCCCAGTGGAAGCAGCAGGATTACGAAGCCAAACTGGTCAACAGCCCTGAGGAACTCGAGCGGTTCCTGACCCCTCTGGTGGAAGCCGGTGTGGACATTTTCCACGCCTCCACCCGCCGTTTCTGGGAGCCGGAGTTTGAAGGCTCGGATCTGAATCTCGCAGGCTGGACCCAGAAGCTGTCCGGCAAGCCGACCATGTCCGTGGGCAGTGTCGGGCTCACCGAAGATTTCATCAGCGGCACCTTTGCCAGCAAGCAGGAAGCGGTTGAGAAAGCCGGTATCGATGAACTCGTGGAGCGGATGAATAACCACGAGTTCGAGCTGATCGCCGTGGGGCGTGCGCTTCTGCAGGATCCCGAGTGGCTGATCAAGGTAAAGGAAGGCCGCCTGAACGAGGTGGAATCCTTCGCCAAGAAGTCCCTCGCCAGGCTTTACTGATCGACCCTTCGGTCCAGGTCTGCCGCAGTGCCTTCGGGCCTGCGGTTTTTTTGTACCTGGGGAATCTGTCGTCTTCGTAATCGCGTCTGATCAGAGACACGCTATGATGGGTGAAACTCACCCGAATATGAGGGATTGGTATGTCGATGATTGGTTCGGTTAAAACACTGCTTTTGGCGCTGGTGATGGCGGCCATGGTGGGGTGTGCGACCGTTGGAAGAGACTTCGCCACCCACAATGTGGACCAGATCCAGATTGGTGAAACCACTCGGGCCGATATCCAGGAGATGTTCGGCGAGCCCTGGCGTACCGGGATTGAAGACGGCAAACGGACCTGGACCTATGGCAAGTACAAGTGGTCCGCCTTCGGTGATGCGGAAACCACCGATCTGGTGGTGCGTTTCAACCAGGACGGAACCGTGTCGTCCTACGTGTACAACACCACCGAATAGAGCGCGGTACACGCAGACACAGTGGCTATGGACAATAACCACGAGCCTGCTGATATGGAGGAAGTGCTGAATCGGATAGAAGCCGCCGCGGCCAATCGCGCCCATATCAGCATCGAGGAAATGATGAATGCCGTGGGGCACAGAACGTTCGGCCCGTTGGTACTTCTGGTGGGGCTGATTCTGGTCACCCCCCTGAGTGGGGTGCCGGGCATGCCCACGCTGATGGGGCTGTTGATTCTGCTGACCCTGGGCCAGCTTCTGGTGGGCCGGGAACATCTCTGGTTGCCGCGATGGCTGGTGCAGCGGCAGATACCCCGGCAGAGGCTGATACGGGGGCTGACAATGCTACGCCCGGCTGCGCGCGGCGTCGACAGCGTGATACGCCCCCGATGGACCCTTCTGGCGAGTGGTCCGGGCCTGTACGCGATGGCGCTGGCCTGCATTGTCATTTCACTTGTGATGCCGATAACCGAGCTCGTGCTTTTCAGTTCCAGTATTGCCGGCCTGATATTGATGGTTTTCGGCCTTGCCATGATTTCCAGGGACGGCCTCGTTGCCTTGTTGGCGTGGGGGCTGATGCTGTCAGCCCCGATGATTCTGGTGGGCTAGTTCCGTGTTTCCTGAACCAGCGGGCCTGAGACTCAGGCCCGTAAACCACCGACCAGCTTGTCGATACTCTCCTTGGCATCCCCGAACAGCATCCGGGCGTTGTCCTTGAAGAACAGCGGGTTCTCCACGCCGGAATACCCGGTTGCCATGCCCCGTTTCAGAATCACCACCTGACGGGCCTTCCACACCTCCAGCACCGGCATGCCGGCAATCGGGCTGCCCGGGTCTTCGGCGGCGGCCGGGTTCACGGTGTCGTTGGCGCCGATGACCAGCACCACGTCAGTCTCCGGGAAATCGGCGTTGATCTCGTCCATTTCCAGTACGATGTCATAGGGTACGTGGGCCTCCGCCAGCAGCACGTTCATATGCCCTGGCAGGCGCCCCGCCACCGGGTGGATGCCGAAACGCACGTTCACGCCCCGATCCCGCAGGATTTTTGTCATCTCGCTGACGCCATTCTGGGCCTGGGCCACGGCCATGCCGTAGCCGGGCACAATGATCACCGAGTCGGCGTTGCGCAGCTCCTCACAGACATCATCGGCACTGGATTCGTGGACTGTCTGGTCGGAATCCGCTGCTGCCGAACTGCTGCTGGTCTGGCCGAAGCCACCGAGGATCACACTGATGAATGACCGGTTCATGGCCTTGCACATGATGTAACTGAGGATGGCACCGCTGCTGCCCACCAGGGCACCGGTGACAATCAGCAAATCATTGCCCAGCATGAAACCGATGGACGCTGCCGCCCACCCGGAATAGCTGTTGAGCATGGACACCACCACCGGCATATCGGCACCGCCGATTGCCATGATCAGGTGGATGCCCAGAACCGACGCAATGACTGTCATCACTACCAGGGCAACAATGCCCAGGGCCATACTTTCAGTGCCCATGAACCAGCTTCCCAGCAGGATACAGGCGATGATAGCGGCCAGGTTCATCAGATGCCGGCCAGGCAGGGTCAGTGCCTTGCTGTCAATGCGACCGTCCAGCTTGCCACAGGCCACCAGCGATCCGGTGAAGGTCACGGCGCCGATAAAGATGCCGACAAACACTTCCACCAGTTTGATGGTGTGCTCTGCCCCGGACGTTGGTACCAGAGGCTCGATATAGCCTGAGAACCCCACCAGTACCGCCGCGAGGCCCACAAAGCTGTGGAGCAGGGCGACCAGTTGCGGCATCTGGGTCATTTCCACCTTGTTGGCGATGGCAATGCCGGTGCCGGCGCCCAGGAGCACGGCGATCACAATCGCGGTGATCCCGCCATCACCGACACTGGCCAGGGTGGCGCCAACCGCGATGATGATGCCGGCAACGCCATACAGGTTGCCCCTACGTGCGGATTCCTGGTGGCTGAGACCACCCAGGCTGAGAATAAACAGTATGCTTGCGACCACGTAGGCCACGCTCACCAGTCCTGTACTCATATCGGGCGCCTCCTACCTGCGGAACATTTTGAGCATGCGATGGGTGACCCGGAAGCCACCACCCACGTTGATACTGGCAATCAACACCGCGACAAAGGCCATGATGCCGACGGCAATATTCTCCGCCTGGGCCAGGTGCAGAATGGCACCGATCACGATGATGCCGCTGATGGCATTGGTCACACTCATCAGGGGCGTGTGCAGGGAAGGTGTCACGTTCCAGATCACCTGCCAGCCGATGAAACAGGCCAATACAAACACGGTGAAGTGCCGCAGGAAGCTTTCCGGCGCGTAGGCGCCAACTCCATAAAGTGCGAGCGCCGTTACGATCATAAGGGCACCCTTGCCAATCAGGCTGCGCCGGTCTGCATGCTTTTTCGCGGCCGCTTTGTCAGCCGCCGACGGTTCCTCGGTGCCCGGAGCTGGCTTGGGACTGACCGGTGATTCCGGTTGTGGTGGCGGCCAGGTGATGTCGTCTTTATTCACCACGGTCAGGCCGCGGATGACTTCGTCTTCCATGTTGACCAGCGGCGTGCCGTCTTTCTCCGGGGTCAGCTCGGTAAGCAGGTGCACCAGGTTGGTGGCGTACAGATCGCTGGCCACCTTGGCCATCCGGCTGGGCAAATCGGTGTAACCGATCAGGGTAACGCCGTGTTGATGGGCCACCTTGCCGGGTTCCGTGAGTTCGCAGTTGCCGCCCCGCTCGGAGGCCAGATCGACAATCACGCTGCCGGGCTTCATGGATTTCACCATGTCGGCAGTGATCAGTTTCGGCGCTGGTTTACCGGGAATCAGGGCGGTGGTGATGATGATGTCCACCTCTTCCGCCTGCTCTGCAAACAGCGCCATCTCCGCCTTGATGAACTCGTCGCTCATCTGCTTGGCGTAGCCGCCGCTGCCACTGCCTTCCTCGTTCTCGAAATCCAGTACCAGGAACTCGGCCCCCATGCTCTCGACCTGCTCCTTCACCTCCAGACGGGTATCAAACGCCCTGACGATAGCGCCCATGCTGTTGGCAGCACCGATGGCCGCCAAACCAGCCACACCGGCACCGATCACCATGATCTTTGCCGGCGGAACCTTGCCTGCAGCTGTCACCTGGCCGGTAAAGAAACGCCCGAAGTGATTCGCCGCCTCGATCACCGCCCGATAGCCGGCAATGTTGGCCATGGCGCTGAGCGCATCCATCTTCTGGGCCCGGCTGATCCGGGGCAGGCTGTCGATCGCAAAGGAAGTGATCTTCCTGGCCGCCAGCTTCTCCAGCAGTTCCGGGTTCTGGGCCGGCCAGATGTAGCTGACCAGAAACGCACCCTCTTTCATCAGGTCCGCTTCGTGTTTGCCCAGCGCCGGATTCTCCATGGGGGCCCGGACTTTCAGGATAAAGTCGGCTTCTTTCCACAGCGAGCTGGTGTCCACTGCGATGACTGCGTCGACTTTCTCATAGGCGGCATCAGAGTAGTTCGCCGCCTCGCCGGCGCCGCTTTCAACGATCACCTCGTAGCCAAGCCCGATGAGTTTGTGAACGGAGGGTGGCGTCGCCGCAACCCGCCGCTCGTCCTTGAAGATTTCCCTGGGGATACCGATTCTCATTATTCGTGCGCCTCCGGAGTTCCCAATCAATCAGATGTCTGGATACATACATACTAGTGCAGGTTGCCAGATCTGCCCGAAATCCGGAGGTTTCGCAAGACTATCAGGTGTGTGCCAGGGCAAGACGCTCGATCTGCGCCTGGGACAGTTGGTCCAGCATGGCACCCCGAAACTGCCGGTTGATGAAGTGCTCGGTTTCGATCTGGATGCTGTCCCGCTGTGCCGGTTTCTCGATGTAGTCCATCGCCCGGAACAGGATGTACCGGATGGTCATGCGGGAAATTTCGTGAACGGTCTCCGGCGGCACAGCACTCACCAGCTGCCGGTCGATAATATCCTCGGCCATTTCGCGGGCGCTGGCCTCCAGTTGTGTTTCCAAAGCACTTCGCAGCGCCGCCGAGGGGCCGTGAAGTTCCCGGACGGCCACGGTGGTCGCCGCCGGATTAGCCAGGAAGTAGTGGTACACGAAGGCGACGGTATCCCGGGAGGCCTGCTCGGAAGAATCCGCCATCTGCCGCAAATCCCGGACCCCGGCTTTCATCTCCTCGGCAATGTAACCCAGCACCTGCAGGCCGAATTCGTCCAGGCTCTTGAAATGCCGGTAGAACGTATTCGGATTCAGCCCCGCCTCCCGGGCAAGCTCCCGCAGTCCCAGCGACGTCAGGCTCCGGGTTTCGGTAATCAGCCGCAGCGCGGCCTGGATGAGTTTGAGTTTTCCGCCGGCTATTGTTTTCACGTTGTCCTCTTTTTCCGGGGCAGGGGCCGCGTTGGCGGGCGTTCCGAAAACCGCTGTGAATACGTCCCTGTACGCTTGCTCTCCGCCATCCATGGCTCCGAGCATTTTCGGAACGCCCACCAACACGGCCCCCGGGCAATGGCAAAGGCCTGCCAGATTCCAATCCAATGTTTAAGGGCGGGCCTGGATGAGTCTGACGGTCGTTTGTGGGAAGGGCTTCCAAAACTGTCTCTCGCCATGGATGGCGAGAGCCAAGCGTCACAGGGATGTGCCGCGAGGAGCGTGTTTTGGAAGCCCTTCCCACAAACGGCCAGCCCCCCAACCAGAGCCCGCCACGGAGGCCAATCACCTGTCACTCCAGGCCAATCACAAAACACGCAGTATACGGCTGTCTACCAATCTGTGTATACATGTGTCTACCGGTCATGATGACCCGCCGGACAACGACAGACAAGGCTGAGAAGGCCAACACAGGAGTGCAGCAATGACACAGAACACACAGATCGCCATTATCGGCACCGGCTTCTCCGGCCTGGGCATGGCCATCAAACTCAAGGAAGCCGGCTACAACGACTTCGTGATCCTGGAACAGAGTGACGACATCGGCGGCACCTGGCACCAGAACCACTACCCGGGGTGTGCCTGTGACGTTCAGTCGGCCTTGTACTCCTTTTCCTTTGAACAGAACCCGGAGTGGAGCCGGATGTACGCCCAACAGCATGAGATCAAGGCCTACCTGAAGCATTGTGCCGAGAAATACGGCCTGATGAAGCATATCCGGCTGAACACCCATGTTGCCGGAGCGCGGTTTGATGAGAGAACGCAGGCCTGGAAGCTGGAAACCTGCGACAGCGCCAGGATCTGGGTCTACAGGCAGGAGCGGGGCCTGGATCCTGGTGACAGGCTCGATCGAAACGACGAAAAGCTCCCCGAATTCAGTGTCCTGACGGCCGATATTCTGGTCTCCGGAATGGGAGGATTAAGCACCCCGGCCTACCCGGACATCAAGGGTATCGAGACCTTCACCGGCAAACGCTTCCACTCCCAGAACTGGGATCACGACTACGACTTGCGGGGCAAGCGGGTGGCGGTGATCGGCACCGGTGCGTCGGCGATTCAGTTCGTTCCGGAAGTGGTGAAACAGGCGGCACGGGTGGATCTGTATCAGCGCACACCGCCCTGGATCATGCCCAAGCCGGACCGGGCCATCAGGCCGCTGGAAAAGCGCCTGTTCCGGATGTTCCCGCAGTCGCTGAATGCCTTCAGGCAGAGCATATACTGGTCGCTGGAAGCCCGGGTGCTGGGCTTTGTTGGCAATCCGCGCATTCTCAAGCTCGGTGAGCTGCAGGCCCGCCGGCACATTCGTAACCAGATTCCGGACAGAGAATTGCGCAAAAAAGTCACTCCGGATTTTCACTTTGGCTGCAAACGGGTACTGATCTCCAACAATTACTATCCGGCCCTGGCGCAGGATCATGTGGATGTGCTGACCGATGGTATCCGCGAAGTGCGTGGCAGTGTCGTTGTTGATGGCAGCGGTGATGAACGGGAAGTCGATTGCATCATCTACGGCACCGGCTTCAGAGCCCAGGATCCGATTCCCGCCGGCATGATCTACGGCCGCAACGGTCAGGATTTGTTGGATGCCTGGCAGGACGGCGCCGAAGCCTATAAAGGCACAACGGTAAGCGGCTTCCCCAACTTCTTCATGCTGATGGGGCCGAACACAGGCCTTGGCCACAGCTCCATGGTGTACATGATCGAAAGCCAGATCCGGTACGTGCTGGATGCCCTGAATACCATGCAAAAGCACGGCTGGAAGAGTGTGGAAGTGAAGGAAGACGCCCTGAGCAAATACAACGCCTCAATTCACGCCAAACTTGGCGACTCTGTGTGGCAGACCGGCTGTAAGAGCTGGTACGTGAACGAAAATGGCAAGAACACCACGCTGTGGCCAGGCTTTACCTGGCAGTTCCGCCAGCAGACCAAGCGGTTTGATGCGGGGCAGTATATGTGTGTGCAGGGCGCTTCAGTTGTAGACGAACCGGCCACTGTAACTGCGTAGGACTAGAATCAGGGAGGCCAATGATTGGTCTCCCTGAATGTAAAATATCGCAAAATAATTAAAAAACGTTAATCGAGTCATGGAGAGCTGACAAGTACTTCCTATACTGCCCCCTCAAAAAGGTAGTTATGCACGCGCTGTGCAAATAACGGGACAAGGAAGTTGTGATGTATAAGTACGTCTTGGCGCTGGCCTTCGCTTGGGTAGTTACGTCTTTCGCTACTGTTAATGCAGAGTCGTTTCGGGAGACGGACGATATAGTCATCAGCCCCGACTTCTGCTCCCTCTATCCCATCGCCATTTCCGATTCGGTGCTGGCCACCGCTACAAAGGGTCAAACGTTCCAGAACATTCCGACAGGGACGGGCGCCGGCAACTACAGCTGGCTGTCCTGGCAGGGTAGTAACAACGCCAATACTCTGGCCGATGCCCTCGTTCCTCCTGGGACCAGTAAAAACTACCGTAACCCGCTCAACGCCTCCGACACACAACTGAATGTTGGCGACTGGGTGGAAGGTGGTCCTGGTGTCAAGAACAGCAAGGCTATCCGCTCGAACCTTGACGCACTTCTGGACTACAACATTATCGTGCCGGTTTGGGGGAATGTGGACGGTCAGGGCGCCCGCTTTAACTACGAGACTGTGCGCTTTGCCGTCATTCGGCTGAACGACTATGCCCTCAATGGCAAAGGCTATATCAGCTTTACCTTTGAACGATATACCCGCTGCTACAACCATCGCCCCGAATCCCTCGACAGCCAAATCACCACGCCGGAAGACACGCCGGTTGAGTTCGAACTGCAGGCCCAGGATGCGGACAGTGATGCGCTGACGTACGAAATACTGGTGCAGCCCCAGCACGGGCAGATCGCACAGTCAGGCTCCCGGGTTACCTATACACCTGACGCCCATTTTTATGGAAACGACAGCCTGCAGTTCCGGGTACACGACGGCGAACAGCTCTCCGGTACCGCTACCGTCAGCCTCGAGGTGCTGCCCGTAAACGACGCTCCGGTGGCTGATCCCGGGACGGCATCCGGCCCGGAAGACACCGCCATCCCGCTGCACTTTTCCGGTAGCGACATAGAAAACTCTCCCCTGACGTTTTCCGTGGTAACGCCACCTGCCCACGGCGCAGTCATTGAAACCGACGACGGCCCGGCGTACCTGCCGGAGGCCAATTACTTCGGCCCGGATGTGCTGGAATATATTGCCAACGACGGGGAGCTGGACTCCGCGCCGGCCGGCTACAACCTGACGGTAACGCCGGTGAACGATGCGCCAACGGCTCAGGATGTCTTTGCCGAAACCAAAGGTGGGGACGCCGTATCAGTCACTCTTGTGGGTGAGGATATCGACAGCGAGCCTCTTGCGTACCGTTTGCTTGAAGAACCCGCTCATGGTCAGTTCACCGGGAAAGCACCGGAGTTGGTGTACACCCCGGATCCCAGGTTCGAGGGTTTGGAAGTACTGACTTACGAAGTTTCTGACGGCAAGCTCAAGGCTACGGCAACCATCACCATCAATGTTATTCAGCCCAATCTGCCGCCGGTAATCACCAGCCCACCGGTGGACACTACGCCGGAGAAGGCGAATTACAGCTATCCCGTAGCCGCGGAAGATCCTAACGAAGACGAACTGACCCATACCCTGGACCGTGGTCCGGAAGGGATGACCATCGACCCGGCTTCCGGGGTGATTCACTGGCTGCCCCAGGCGGAATTCACGCAATCGGTACCGACCTTCAACCAGCAGTGCTATGTGGTGCCAAGTGGCAGCGTGAAAGTCTTTGAAGAGGGTGATGATGCCTCGGGGGTGAGCTACATCGCGCCACTGTTCCACCGTGTGAAGACGGCGGTCGCCGATGCTGGCAGGTATGTGGCGCCCCAGTCGGTGGCCTGGCACAAGAGGAACCGATGCCTGGGCTGTCACATACAGACGCAAAGCTTGTTGGGAATGCAGTCCTCGAAAGCCAAGGCCGATGTGGATGAAGAGGCTGCGGAATACCTGCTGACCGAAATTCTCTCCAGCCAATTGAGTGATGGCTCCATCCGCCGCTCGCATCCTAATTATGCAAAAAACCAGACAGCGTTTGCGCTTTGGGCACTTAACGCGGTACCCGAGCGGGATCGGACCCTACTGGTGCGCCAGAAAGGATTGGATTTCTTTGCTGATCGCGTCACCGTCAGTGGTAACAGGGCATATTGGACAACAGACCACAACAGTGGGTGGCTAAGAGAGTCCCTGGGAATCACCGCCTTGGTCAGTCAGGCTGCAGCGGGGTTCATTAATGATCTCGATGAATTGGAATATCAATCATCGGGTCAGCTTGCGGTCGCCGATACCTACCGCATGCTGATGCCGGCATTGGCGGAACACCTGCTGGCAGGTTTGAACTCGAGTGAAAACGACAGCTTGCTGCGCGTATTCCGTCTTGTGGGCCTGGCGGAAATTGAACCTTTCATTGACAGTGACGACTTACGGTCCCGAATTTCCACTGCCATTGTTCTGCTCGACCAGCAACTCCGCGAACGCCAGCGTGAAGACGGTGGCTGGTCACGCTACCACTCCGGCAGCCAGAGTGATCCGCTGACTTCGGCCTGGGTGGGCCTGGCCCTTGACTATCAGGACCCGGCACTGACCGACCCGGTGGTTCTGGGTAATATCGAATACCTGCTGGCAAGCCAACAGGCTGGCGGCACCTGGGACACGACCAGTGGCCTGTTCAGCACCAAACTGGCCACCACCAGTCTGGTCATGGCTTACCTTCCCGTTGCCCTGGACCACTTGGGCAATCCGGACGTTCGCCTGGGCCATGTCTCCCTGGCTGAAGGTGACAACGGTGTGCACGAGTTGAGTGTTGAGCTTGCCAACCTCGGGCTCGCAGACATTCGGGTACCGCTGGATGTGTCCTTCTACGCGGGCCAGTCCGAGGATGGCCAGTTCCTCGGCTCTGCACAGGTCGCCAGCCTGAGCAGTGACACCAAGTCCACTCCCAAAATCCTGGTCAGCGACGATGAGCTGACCGACGACATCTCCGTGGTGCTTAACCCCGGCGCGGCAATTGAGGAGTGCCAGATCAATAACAACGTCACCCGTGCCGCCTTCGTACGTCACCATGTGACTGACCCGGACGGTTTGACGGACACCCAGCTCTACACCCTGAATGTAGAGGATGTGAACGAAGCGCCGGTTATCGACAGCGAACCACAAACCGTTCTGCAGGGCGGGCAATCGTTTGAGTACCAGGTTGAGGTGTCCGACACCGATGTGGGCGACGCTCATACCTTCGAAATCGTATCCGGACCGGAAGGCCTGTACCTGGATGAGCGCACGGGTCGCTTCACGTCGGCACCGGGCGGGATTGCGCCGGGTGAGTATGAGATTGTGGTCCTGGTCACCGACCTGCGGGGCGCCACGAGCGAGCAGACCTTTACCCTGGTTATCCATGAAAATCTTCCGCCGGAAATTGTTAGCCCTGCCGTAGTGGCCGGTGTTGAGGATTCCGGGTACGACTACGATCTGGAAGCTGTTGATCCTAATGAAGGGGATCTTCTGTCCTATGGGTTAGAGCTTGCGCCGGATGGGATGAGCGTTGGTCGGGATACGGGGGCGATCTCCTGGAGCGGTGTCTCCGTTTGGGTGGATAACCGGACTGATCGGAACGAGATGTGTATCGGGGAACCACAATCAGACCTCGGTTCACTGAGTCCAGTTGAGAAATGGCGCTGGAATGCGTCCGGACAGCCTGCATCCCACTACAATCAAGTTATGCATGCACCCATTGCCGTTCCTTTATATGACACCAATGGTGATGCTCGTGTTAATGCAAAAGATGACATTGCGATAATTTTTCAGACTTTTTATAGCTCCCGCTACAACAGCCCGGGGTATTTGAGGGCTGTATGGGCAAAAAACGGTGAGCCTATTTGGACCTCAGCATCAGCATCTATTTTGCCTGTCAGTTCGCCTGCGGCTGCCGACATAGATGGTGATGGGAACGTTGAAATCGTTACTGGTCGTCATGGTGGCGGAATCATCGCTTTCGCTCACGATGGCAGTGTTAAGTGGCAGTCGAGCAGCCGGGTCACTGTCAATTGGGGTGGGCCGAGCATTGCCGATCTCGATGGGGATGGTGTTCCGGAGATTATCGTAGGGAACACTGTCTTCGACAATCTGGGGCAGGTTCGTTGGAGATTATCTGGTCCGTCTGGAGACAACGGTACCGGGCCTCTGTCATTTGCGGCAGATCTTGATGGTGACGGAGTCCAGGAGGTCATAGCGGGCAGAGGAGCATACAGTTACGACGGGAAACTGTTATTTAACCATGGTGACGGTTTCTCTGCCGTTGGTGACATGGACGCTGATGGGTTGGCAGAAATAGCTGCGGTACACAGCGGCTATGTAAGCCTCCTGAGTCACGACGGTTCGATAATCTGGAGCAACAAGACCATTCCGGGAGGAGGGCGAGGCGGCCCTCCAACTATAGCAGACCTCACTGGGGATGGCTTCCCGGAAATCGGCGTTGCCGGTGCCAACCGATATGTTGTTTTCAACGCGGACGGCAATATTGTTTGGCAGTCTCCGACCCGCGACAACTCCTCTCACAAGACGGGGTCGTCAGTTTTCGATTTTAATGGGGATGGGCGAGCGGAAGTCGTCTATGCGGATGAATATTATCTCCGAATTTATGACGGCCCCACAGGCCAGGTCATCTACGAGATCGAGAATACCAGTGGAACCACTTACGAACTCCCCGTTGTCGCCGACGTGGATAATGACGGCCATGCTGAAATAGTTGCCATATCTAACAGTTACAGTAGAGGGACTTACGCTGGAGTTCGGGTTTTTGAGGACGAGAGCGATTCCTGGGCCCCAACCCGCTCCATCTGGAACCAGCACGCCTATAACATCAACAACATCAGTGATGACCTGACGGTACCGGCGCATCCCGCAGCAAGCTGGCTGACCCACAATACCTTCCGCCTGAACACCTTCCCGGACCGGGACGCTCTGTCGTTGCCGGATATCACCGTCAGCGGTATCGAGTATGACGAGGCAACAAGCACCGTCTCGGCCAAGGTGCTGAACCGCGGCCTGGCTCCGGCGGACGGACCACTGACTGTCAGCTTTGTACACGATCATTCCTGGACCGGAGAAACCACCCTGGGGCAAGTATCCGTGGGTGGGCTTGAGCCCGGGTCGCAAACGGTCGCCAGCCTGGTGGTTGACGATGAGATCCTCGTTCAGGCGATCAAAGCCAAAGTTGCACTACCGGATAACGTGGTGGAATGTGCGGTGGATAACAATGAGACCACTGCCGCCGTGGTTGATGCCCGTGCCTATGACGAGGCGGGACTGTTCGATACCCAGAAGTTTGCCGTGTCCATGGCAGACTCGAACGACGCACCGACATTCGCCAGCGCCGCGTCCAGCACCGGTGTTGCGGGCGAGACTTACGGTTTCGAGTTTGAGGTGGCCGACCCGGATAAAGGGGATGCCCACCGCTTCGAACTGGTGGGTGCGCCGGAAGGTTTTGAGCTGAATGAGCGTACCGGAAAAGTGGTTGCCGAGGCGCTGCCTGAAGGCATTTACACGCTTGATGTCCGGGCAACGGATCTCTCCGGCGCGGTCGCCGAGCAGACCCACGTGGTGACCGTGACTCCGCCGGACAATCTACCGCCGGTGTTTGAATCGCAGGCCCCGGAAACCGTTCAGGCAGGGCAGACTTACCGCTATGATGCCGTAGCCACGGATCCGGATGGCGACGAGGTCGTCTATCTGCTCAGCCGCTCCCAGCGTGGCATGACCATCGATGGTGTCA
>Ga0114983_1000523_pt1 | contig 16234 bp, 16 predicted proteins | sample Shrwel_input2_RT_FD_87182 | JGI IMG/M metagenome (GOLD analysis project Ga0114983, IMG submission 87182) | Subsurface microbial communities from deep shales in Ohio, USA - Utica-3 well 1 S input2 RT | ecosystem: Environmental > Aquatic > Deep subsurface > Shale gas/oil reservoir > Produced... | reverse complement strand
GGCTGCAACTGCCGTTCGTGCCGGACCCGGCGAATGGCGATCGTCGTCCATCGGATGCCGAAGTGACGGCCGCCTGCAACGGCGGCCGGCGCGGGCAGATCAACCGCGCCGCACTGGCCTACAACTGCCCGCGTCTCGACCAGTACGGCCTGTTCACCAATCCGGCCGATCCGCGCGCCAACCCGGTGCAGGGCATCGAGTACGACCTGAACACCGCGCTGTTCAGTGATTACTCGACCAAGTACCGCTTCCTGTTCATCCCCGACGGCCAGCCGGCGCAGTACCGCGACCAGGCCAGCCACGGCGTCGTCGCCACGCTCGATTTTCCGGTCGGCACGGTGATCGCCAAGACCTTCTCGTTCAAGTCGCGCAACACCGAGAACATCGTCGAAACCCGGTTGCTGATTCGCCGCCAGTCCGCCACCGGTCCGACCTGGGTCGGCCTGCCGTACATCTGGCGCACGCAGGCCGATGGCAAGCGGGTCGCGGAACTGCATGTCGAAGGCGGCTCGGCGAGCGTCAGCTACGACTACGTCGATCCGGACCCGGCAGTGGTCGGCGTCAACGGCCAGCGTGTTCGCTACACCGGCGCGGTGCCGCGCTACACGATTCCGGCGGCACTGAGCTGCGTGACCTGCCACGGCAACGACGACCGCGAAGCCGGTGCCGCGCCGATCGGCCCGAAGGCGCGCAACCTGAACAAGCTGCACCGCTACGCCGACGGCAGCACGCAGAACCAGCTCCAGCGCCTGAGCCAGCGCGGTCTGCTGACCGGCCTGCCGGCCGATCTCGCCGGCATCGAAAAGCTGCCGCGCTTCAATGTGCCCGGTGATTCGGGCGAGTTGCCGGGTTCCGATCAGGATGTTCACAAGCGCGTGCGCGCCTATCTGGAAGTGAACTGCGTGCACTGCCATTCCGGCGGCGGCTCGGCGGCCAACTCCGGGCTGTTCCTCGATACCTTCCGGCCAGTCGATGTCCGCCACGGCATCTGCAAGCGGCCGATCGCGGCCGGACGCGGCTCCGGCGAAGGCCGCCGCTACGACATCGTGCCGCGCGATGCCGGCAGCTCGATCCTGCCGTTCCGCGTCGGCTCGACCGAAGCCGGCGTGCGGATGCCGCCGGTCGCTCGCAGCGTGACGCACGGCGAAGCGGCGGCGCTGATCACGCAGTGGATCGACGACGTGCTGCCGACCGCCGACACCGAAGACAACACCTGCTCCGGCCCGCTGCGACGCTGAGAGGCGGGACCGCGGACTGGATCCCGGCGTCCGCCGGGATGACGCCGGAAGTAGGCGGGAAGAGGGCCGCGGCCTTCCAGGATCCGTCATCCCGGCGCAGGCCGGGATCCAGTACGCCGCAGCCCATCGTCCAAGCAGGGTTGTCATCGCGCCGCGCGCCGCCGAAGCTAGCGCCCCCGCTCCCGCAGGATCCGCGACCGCATGGAATCGAATGTCCTCATCGGCAAAGGTGCCGCCGCCGACAGCCCGCAGCAGTGGTTGTTCGCCAGGTACGGCAACCGCCACGGCCTGATTGCCGGGGCCACCGGCACCGGCAAGACGGTGACGCTGCAAAGCCTGTGCGAAGGCTTCAGCGATCTCGGCGTGCCGGTGTTCGCGGCCGACATCAAGGGCGATCTGTCCGGGCTGTCGATGGCTGGCGAGGTCAAGCCGAAGCTGGTCGAGCGCGCCGCCCATGTCGGCCTCGCGAACTACGCGCCGACCATCTACCCGGTGGTGTTCTGGGATGTCTTCGGCGCCCAGGGCCATCCGCTGCGCGGCACGGTGTCGGATCTCGGGCCGCTGCTGCTGGCGCGGCTGCTGAACCTGTCGGACGTCCAGGAAGCCGTGCTGCAGCTGGTGTTCAAGTTCTGCGACGACCAGGGCCTGCTGCTGCTCGATCTGAAGGACCTGAAAGCGGCGCTGAACCATGTCGCGGAAAACGCCAAGTCGCTCGGGCCGGACTACGGGCTGATCTCGAAGGCTTCGATCGGCGCGATCCAGCGTGGCCTGATCGCGCTTGAAGCCGACGGTGCCGAAAGCTTCTTCGGCGAGCCGGCGCTCGATCTCGACGACCTGATGCGCCAGGACATGACCGGCCGCGGCGTCATCAATATCCTCGCGGCCGACGTGCTGTACCAGAAGCCGGCGCTGTACTCGACGTTCCTGCTGTGGCTGCTGTCGGAGCTGTTCGAGCGGCTGCCGGAAGCCGGCGATCTCGACAAGCCGAAGCTGGTGTTCTTCTTCGACGAGGCCCATCTGCTGTTCACCGATGCGCCAAAGGCGCTGATCACCAAGGTCGAGCAGGTCGTGCGGCTGATCCGCTCGAAGGGCGTCGGCGTCTACTTCGTCACTCAGAACCCGCTGGATCTGCCGGAAACCGTGCTCGGCCAGCTCGGCAACCGCGTGCAGCACGCGCTCCGGGCGTTCACGCCGCGCGACCAGAAGGCAGTGAAGGCCGCGGCCGAAACCTTCCGCCCGAACCCGAAGCTCGATGTCACCGAAACGATCCAGCAGCTCGGCGTCGGCGAGGCGCTGGTGTCCTGTCTCGGCGATGGTGGTGTGCCGAGTGTCGTCGAACGGACGCTGATCCGGCCGCCGCGCTCGCGAATCGGCGCGATCACGCCGGACGAGCGAAAAGTAGTGCGTGGCCGCAGCCCGGTCGGTGCCAAGTACGACACGCCGGTCGACCGCGAATCGGCATACGAAAAGCTCAATGCCCGCGCCACCGCTGCTGCTGAAGCCGCCGAAGCACCACCGGCAGCCACGCCGCCAAGCGGCAACGGCTGGTGGGATCAGGGCAGCGCCCAGCCAGCGGCCCCGGCTCCGGCCGAAAAGCGCGCCGCTGCGCGGCCGTCGAACCGCGAAACGGTGTTCGAAGCGGCTGCCAAGAGTGTGGTTCGCAGTGTCGGTTCGCAGGTCGGCCGGGAAGTCGGCCGGCAACTGCTGCGCGGCCTGCTCGGTTCGCTGACCGGCGGCAGCAAGCGCCGCTGATTGCCACATTCGTTCCCCACTCGGACCTGTCTTGCGCTTGAAGATCCATCGTCTGCCGCAGATCGCTGCGGCGCTGTCGCTGTGCCTCTTGGTTCCTCAGAGCGTGCGTGCCGCCGATCCGGCACCGCGCCTGCAGCTCGAAAAGTCCGTGCTGCTGATGCGCCACGGCATCCGCTCGCCGAACCAGACGCCGGAGCAGCTGGCGAAATCCGCCAGTCGCCCATGGCCGGCGTGGCCGATCGGGCCGGGCCTGCTGACCGAGCGTGGCGAGTCGCTGCTGCGTTCGCTCGGCGGCTGGTACCGCCTGCATTACGCCGATGCCGGCCTGCTGGCCGAGACCGGCTGTCCGGCATCCGGCACGGTCACCAACTGGTCGGACAACGCTGCGGCGCGGATTCCGCTGAGCGGGCAGGCGCTGCTCGACGGGCTGGCACCGGGCTGCGGGCTGAAGGTCGCGTTCGCGCCGCAGACCGCGCCGGATGCGCTGTTCAACCCGGTCGGCGCCGGGACCTGCCCGATCAAGGCCGGACTGGCGCTGAAAGCGGTCAGCAAGGCTGCCGGCGGCGATCTCGACCGCGCCTCGGCGAAGGTGCGTCCAGCGCTGCGACAACTGCAGGCGCTGCTTCGGGTGCGCAGCGTGGCCGGCTGCGCGAACGGCGAATCGTCCTGCGGCATCGACGGGCTGGCGAATGTCCTCGGCGAATCGCCGGACGGCCCGAAGCTGGAAGGCGGCATCGCCCGCGCGGCAACGATCAGCGAGAACTTCCTGCTCGCCTATGCCGACGGCCGGCCGGAAGCCGACATCGCCTGGGGCGAAGCGACGACGCCGGAAGCGCTTGCCGAACTGGCCCCGCCGCGCAATCTGTTCCTGACGCTGACCCGCAAGCCGGCCTATCTCGCGGCGCGGCACATGACCTCGCTCGGTCGCGCGGTGCTGGCCGAACTCGATGGTGGCGCCGGCGCCGGCAATGCCGCACGGCTCGTGCTGTTCATGGGCCGCGACCAGCATCTGGCCGGCATGTCCGGGCTGCTCGGCATCGACTGGACCTTGCCGGGACAGCCGGACGCCGCCGCACCCGGCACGACGCTGGCGTTCGAGCGCCTGCGCAATCCGGCCAACGGCGAGGTCTACGTCCGGCTGAAGCTCTGGTACCAGACGCTGGCGCAGATGCGCGGCAACGTGAAGCACGATCGCGCCACGCCGCCGGGCGAACTGCTGCTGCACGTACCGAGCTGCGCTGCGCAGGAGATCGACGGCGCCTGCCCGCTGCCGGTGCTGCGCGCACGGCTCGAAGAGGCGTTCGCAGCGGAGTGCCCGATCCGCACGCCGTAACGGCGGCGATTCCGGTCGCCGCAATGAAAAAGGCCCGCCGATCGGCGGGCCTTTTTTGATGACGCAGCTGCAGTCGATCAGCGCGTCGCGATCGGCGCGTAGTCGCGAACCGGCGAGCCGGTGTAGACCTGACGCGGACGGCCGATCTTCACGCCGCCCGGCTCTGCGGTCATCTCGCTCCAGTGGGCCACCCAGCCAACCGTGCGAGCAATCGCGAACATCGGGGTGAACATGTTCACCGGGATGCCGAGCGCCTTGTAGATGATGCCCGAGTAGAAATCGACGTTCGGGTACAGCTTGCGCTCGCGGAAGTAGTCGTCGTTCAGCGCGATTTCCTCGAGCTTCATCGCCAGTTCCAGCTGCGGATCGTTGATCTTCAGCTCGCGCAGCACCTTGTGGCACTGCTCGCGGATGATCGTCGCGCGCGGGTCGAAGTTCTTGTAGACGCGGTGACCGAAGCCCATCAGGCGCACGCCCGAGTTCTTGTCCTTCACCTTGGCCATGAAGTCCGGCACCTTCTTCACGTCGCCGATCTCTTCCAGCATCTTCAGCACGGCTTCGTTGGCGCCGCCGTGCGCCGGGCCCCAGAGTGCAGCGATGCCGGAGGCGATCGCGGCGTACGGATTGGTGCCGGTCGAACCGGCCAGACGCACCGTCGAGGTCGAGGCGTTCTGCTCGTGGTCGGCGTGCAGGATGAACAGCACGTCGAGCGCCTTGGCGGCGACCGGGTTCACTTCGTACTCCTCGGCCGGCACGGCGAACATCATCCGCAGCAGGTTCGAGCAGTAGTCGAGGTTGTTCTTCGGATACATGAACGGCTGGCCGAAATACTTCTTGTAGGCCGCGGCCGCGATCGTCGGGATCTTCGCGATCATCCGGTGGGCAAAGATCTCGCGGTGCTTCGGATCCTTGTTGTTCGTGGTGTCGTGATAGAACGCCGACAGGCTGCCGACGATGCCGGTCAGCATCGCCATCGGGTGGGCGTCGTAGTTGAAGCCGTCAAAGAAGCCGCGCAGCGACTCGTTGATCATCGTGTGGCGACGGATCGACGCTTCGAAGGTGTCGAGTTCGGTCTTGGTCGGCAGTTCGCCGCGCAGGATCAGGTAGGCCACCTCGATGAACGTCGAGTGCTGGGCCAGCTGGTCAACCGGGTAGCCGCGGTACAGCAGCACGCCCTTGTCGCCGTCGATGTAGGTGATCGCGCTCTTGGTCGAGCAGGTCGACGTGAAACCCGGATCGTAGGTGAACAGATCCATCTTGTCGTAGACCTTGCCAACATCAAGGCCAACCGGACCCAGCGTGCCCTTGACGGCCGGCAGATCGACCTTTTCGCCGGTCTCGTTGTTGATCAGGCTGTAGCTAGGCGTCGTCATCTCATCGTCTCCGTGTGGCCGTTGGAACACTGGACGCTGTGTCCCGCAAAAAATGTGCAGTGCCGCAATCAATCCGCGCGATCTCACGTCTGCGCGCCACGAGGGGCGGCGAAGAGGTCTTGGGGGATTTCTCGGCGAGTGCGCGAAGCATAACGATTTTCGGGGTGCTTCGGCGAGCGAGGACCGGCTGCATGACGCTGCTGTCCAGCCACCCGGATACGAAAAAGCCGCCCGAAGGCGGCTTTTCAGCAAACAACGACGGTGCGCGCCAGAGTGATCAGGCGGCAGCGCCGGCGTAGCGCTTGCGGAACTTGTCGATGCGGCCACCGACGTCGGCGACCTTCTGCTTGCCCGTGTAGAACGGGTGGCACTTCGAGCAGACTTCGATCTGCAGGTCACGGCCGACCGTCGAGCGCGTTGCGAACGTGTTGCCGCAGCTGCAGTTGACGTTAATGGCGACGTAGTTCGGGTGGATGTCGGGCTTCATTGCGATCTCTCGAAAATCATGGCCCGGAAAGTTCGGCTCGGGCGAAGGGACGCGGAGTGTAAAGAAGCCGATCGCGAACGGCAAGCCTCGATGCAGCCGTCCGTCAGTCGCTCTCGGCCTCGACATCGACGGTGTGCTCGTCGCCTTCCTCGGACACCCAGACCCGCACCGTCATCGGTCGGCAGCACACCGAGCAGTCCTCGGAATAGGTCTGCGAACCGGCCGACAGATCGATCACCAGCGGGATTTCCTCCCAGCATTTCGGGCAGGTGACCCGGGTTTCCTCGAGGCCGTCGGCATCCCTCGCTTCCGGTTCTTCCTCGCCGACTTCCTCGACCTCGACCGTGTATTCGTCATCCTCGTCGACGATCAGGCGCACGACGATCGGGGTGTCGCAGACACAGCATTCCTCTTCCCAGGTCTTCGAGCCTTTGGCCGGATTGACGGTCAGCGGAATTGATTCGTGGCAGGCCGGGCAGATGACTTCGACGTCTTCGCGCATGGTCGAGTGGGCAAGGGGCTAGAGAAATTCGGCGACCAGTGTATTCAGATGCGCGCGTCCGAGGGAGGTCGCGCGATAGTGGCCATCGACGTGCTCGATCAGACCCTTGGCGGTCAGCGCCGCAAGCCGCGCCGCGACGGCCGCCATTGGGATTCCGGTTCGCGATTCGAACAGCGCCGACGTGAAGCCCTCATTGAGCCGCAGCGCGTTCATGACGAACTCGAACGGCAGTTCGGCAGCGTCCAGCGCCCGTTGCTCCTGCACTGCCGCAGCCGCACCGGCGCCGACCTGATAGACGCGCGGCAGTTTGTGCCGCGCACGGCGCTCGATGCGATCGCCAAAGGTGCGCTTGCCGTGCGCGCCGGCACCAATCCCGAGGTAATCGCCGAACTGCCAGTAATTGCGGTTGTGGCGGCACTGCCGACCGGCCTGCGCGTACGCCGACACCTCGTACTGCCGATAGCCGGCATCAGCCAGCAGCGCTTGCCCGGCCAGCTGCATCGTCCAGGCGCTGTCATCGTCGGGCAGCAGCGGTGGCCGGGCAGCGAATTCGGTATTCGGTTCCAAGGTCAGCTGGTAGTAGCTCAGATGCTCGGGCGCTAGCCGGATCGCAGCACGCAGATCGGCCTCGGCCTCGGCTTCGGTCTGCTGCGGCAGCGCGTACATCAGGTCCAGATTCAGGTTGTCGAAGCCGGCGCTGCGGGCGATGTCGACGGTCTTCACGACATCGCCGTGGCCGTGGATGCGGCCCAGGCGCTTGAGCATCGCGTCGTTCAGGCTTTGCACGCCGATCGACAGGCGATTGACGCCGGCGGCGCGGTAGTCGCGAAAGTTCGCGGCATCGACCGTGCCGGGATTGGCTTCCAGCGTGATCTCGATGTCCGGCGCGAAATTCAGCCGGCTTGCGAAGGCTTCCAGCACTCGGCCGATCGCGCGGCCGGAAAACAGGCTCGGCGTGCCGCCGCCCATGAAGATCGAGTTGATCGGGCGCGGTTCGGGCTGCGCCAGTTCGAACGCCAGATCACGGATCAATGCCTCGACATAGGCGTCTTCCGGTACTTCGCCACGCAGGCCGTGCGAGTTGAAATCGCAGTACGGACACTTGGCGACGCACCACGGGAAGTGCAGGTACAGCGCCAGTGGAATCGTCGCGGGATCGAGACTCACGACGGCCGCAGCTGCGCGAGCAATGCGGCGAACGCACGAGCCCGGTGGCTGACGGCGTTCTTCGCGTCGGCCGTCATTTCGGCCGCTGTCAGACCCGATTCCGGATCGAGGAACAGCGGGTCGTAGCCGAAGCCCTGCGTGCCGCGTGGCGCATGCAGGATCCGGCCGGGCCAGGCGCCGAAAGCGATCAGCGGCACCGGATCGTCGGCATGGCGCAGCAGCGCCAGCACCGAGATGAAGCGCGCGCTGCGCAGCTCGTCCTTCACCTCGGCCAGCGCACTCAGAAGCTTGGCGTTGTTGGCGGCGTCGTCGCCGTGGACGCCCGAGTAGCGCGCCGAATGCACGCCCGGCGCGCCGCCGAGCGCTGCCACTTCAAGTCCCGAGTCATCGGCAATCGCCGGCAACCCCGAGACGCGGGCCGCGTGGCGGGCCTTGATCAGCGCGTTCTCGACAAACGTCGGCGCGCTTTCGTCCGGCTCGACATCGCTGAATTCGGACACCAGCCGCAGCCGGTAGCCGAGCGGCGCAAGCAGTGCTTCGAGTTCCAGCAGCTTCTTGCGATTGCGGCTGGCAAGGACGAGATCAGCCATGTCGCGGGTTCCGCGTCAGCCGCCGAGTGCCGCCCGCTGCGCGATGCACAGTTCGGCGATGCCCTTCTGCGCCAGCGCCAGCATCGCGTCGAGTTCCTCGCGGCGGAACGCATGGCCTTCGGCGGTGCCCTGCACTTCGATGAAGCCGCCGGCTTCGTTCATCACCACGTTCATGTCGGTCTCGCAGCCGGAGTCTTCCGGGTAGTCGAGATCGAGCACCGGCACGCCGTTGACGATGCCGACCGACACTGCCGCCACCTGGCCGTGCAGCGGATCGCGCTTCAGCTTGCCGATCTTGCGCAGGTGGGCAACGGCATCGACCAGCGCCACATAGCCGCCGGTGATGCTGGCAGTGCGAGTGCCGCCGTCGGCCTGCAGCACGTCGCAGTCGATGGTGATGGTGATGCCGGCCATCGCGTCGAGATCGAGCACCGAACGCAATGAGCGGCCGATCAGGCGCTGGATTTCCTGGGTGCGGCCGTTCTGCTTGCCCTGCGCGGCTTCGCGCTTGGAGCGGGTGTGGGTCGAGCGCGGCAGCATGCCGTACTCGGCAGTCAGCCAGCCGCCGTCCTTCTTCCAGGCCGGACCGCGCTCCTCGATGCTCGCGGTGCACAGCACCCGAGTGTCGCCGAACGCCACCAATACCGAGCCTTCGGCGTGGCGCGTGAACTGGCGCTCGATGCTGACGGCGCGCAGCTGATCGGGGGCTCTACCGGAGGGTCTGGTCACTAGCGGGGGCGGTCGGCGTGGGGCGGGCGCGGAGTATAGCGCCGCGCACTTTCGGCCAAGGCCAGCGCCAGAGCAGCAGCACGGCGAGGATCGCGGCGTACAAGAGCGGCTCGCGCAAGTCCTTCTTGACCAGCCAGACGTAGTGCAGCACGCCGAGCACGGCAGCCGGGTAGATCAGCCGATGCAGCGTTTTCCACTTGCGCTTCAGCCGCCGCTGCCAGCCGTCGGTCGAGGTGATCGCCAGCGGCAGCAGGAACAGCCAGGCGGCGAAACCGACGGTGATGTACAGCCGCTTGACCAGATCCTCGGCCAGCTGCGCCAGCGCTCGCGCCGGTTCGAGGATGTTCAGGTCGAACACGATGTAGACCGCGAAATGCAGGCAGATGTAGGCATAGGCCCACAGGCCGACGGTCCGGCGCAGCCTCAGCGGCCACGTCCAGCCGCTCAAGCTGCGCAGCGGCGTCAGCACCAGGCTCAGCAGCAGGAAGCGCAGCGACCAGTCGCCAAGATCACGTTCCAGGAACTCGATCGGATTGGCGCCGAGCCGGCCATTCAGCGTGCGCTCGATCAGCAGCGCCAGCGGCGTCGCAGCACCAATCCAGACCAGCGCCCGCGCCAGCCACAGCCTTGCCGCAGGCGACATCAGTAGTACCGGCGCAGGTCCATGCCGGCGTACAGCGGCGCGACCTCGGGGTAGCCGTTGAACGGGAGCGTCGGCTTGCGGAACAGCTCGCCAAGCCGCCGCTCGCTGGCCTGGCTCCAGCGCGGGTGATCGACTTCCGGATTGACGTTGCCGTAGAAGCCGTACTCGGCAGCGCCGATGGCATTCCAGGTGGTTTCCGGCTGAGTTTCCGTGAAGCGGATGCGGGCGATCGACTTGGCCGACTTGAAGCCGTACTTCCACGGCGTCATCAGCCGGATCGGCGCGCCGTTCTGGTTCGGCAGCACCTTGCCGTAGAGGCCCACGACCATGAACGCCAGCGGGTGCATCGCTTCATCGATCCGCAGGCCTTCGCGATACGGATACGGCAGCACGCCGCGCTTGATCATCGGCATCTGCGCAGCGTCGGCCAGTGAAAAGAACTGCACGAACTTGGCGCGCGAGTTCGGCTTGAAGCGCTTCAGCAGATCGGCCAGCGGAAAGCCGACCCAGGGAATCACCATGCTCCAGGCTTCAACGCAGCGCAGCCGGTAGATCCGTTCCTCCAGCGCATGCGGCTTGATCAGCGTGTCGAGATCGAGCTGACCGGGCGCATCGCATTCGCCATCGATCGCAACCGTCCACGGCCGCGTGCGCAGCGTGCCGGCGTTGCGGGCGGGATCGGCCTTGTCGGTGCCGAACTCGTAGTAGTTGTTGTAGCGGGTGACGTCGTCGTACGGCGTCAGCTTTTCGTTGCCGGCCATCTCGGTCTTCTTCTTCACGTCCAGTGCCGGCAACGCGGCTTCCGGCCCTGCAGCAGCACTGCCCGACGGCAGCGGCGGCTTGGCATCGCTGCAACCCGCCAGCGCCAGCCCGGCACCGGCCAACCCCATTCGGGCAAGGAACTGACGGCGATCGGCATGGACCGATTCCGGCGTGATCTCGGACGGCTTGATCGGATGCTGCGGCGAAACACGAATCAACATGGCGAACACTCCTGCGGACCTGCCGGATGGACATCAGCTTTGCCGGGCAGTTGCCCGTACCATAGGAACAGAACGCCAGAACACGAAATCCGGACGCTTGGACACGCACGACAACACCGCACTGCAGGATCTGATCGACACTTTCGACATGCTGGGCGACTGGGAGGAGCGTTATCGCTACCTGATCGAACTCGGTCGCAAGCTGCCGCCGATGCCGGACGCCGAACACGATGAAGCGCATCTGGTACGCGGCTGCATGAGCAAGGTCTGGCTGGCCGGCGATGTCGGTGCCGATACGCTGCTGCGCCTGCTCGGCGATTCCGAGGCCCACATCGTCAAGGGCCTGATCGCGCTGATCCTGACGCTGACCGATGGCCGCACGGCGCAGGAAGTGCTCGATACCGACATCAAGGCGGCTTTCGCGCAGCTGGGGCTGGAAAGCCATCTGTCGATGAACCGCCGCAACGGCTTCTACGCGATGGTCGAGCGGATTCGCCAGATGGCCGCGTCGACGGCCGGATCGGCCTGATCCGGGCACGGCATCGCGCCGTTCAGAGCGGATAGATCATCGAGTTCGGGATCATCTCGCTGTCGTAGATGAATTCGCGGCGCGCGAACCGGAGCCCTTCCGCCGTCCGCACCACGACATCGAGACTGCGGCCGACGTTGTACACGGTGGTGAGCTGGCTCAGCTTGGTGCGGAACACCGCGTAGTTCGCTTCCACTTCGAAGCGGCCTTCGTCCGCCCGCAGCAGGCGCGGCAGGCCAACGACGTGGCGCTGGTAGTACGGATCGTGGAACAGCGTTTCCCGAATCCCGTAGGCGCGGTCCTTCAGCATGCCCTTGCTTTCGAAGCTCAGGGTCGCCAGCGGAAAGCCGCGCTCGAAGTTTTCGCGCGGCTGCACGCGATAAACGCAGTCGTCGGTGAACAACTCCGGCCATTGCTCCCACAGCCCGGCATCGACCACGTGCGCATAGTCCGCATACAACTGCGTCAGCGCCTGCCAGTCCTCGAAGCCGATTGCCGCCGTCATCGCGCCATGACCTCGCGCCAGTAGCGGTACATGCCGCGGATCAGGGTCTCGGTGACCATGTGATCGGTGTTGGCGACCTCGTCGCCGCCGAGTTCGACCAGCGTGCGGTGCGCCGGCTTGGCATCGAAAGTCTGCTGCGAGAACTCGATCACTTCGCCGTCGTCGGCCGACACGAAACCGGCCGGACCGAACAGATTGGCCTGACGCAGGCGGCGCTGGGTCATTTCCGGCGTGTCGTCCTCGAAGCCGAAATGGGTCCAGACGAAATCGAAGTGGCCGTGACCATCGGGCACGATCTGCCGCGTCGATACGCTGTTGACCTGCTGCTGCAGGATCACGCTCGGGAACAGCGTGGTCATCACTGCCGTCGGGCCGTTCCACCAGGCTTCCGGGACGATGTCGAGAAAGCGCGGGTCGTGCAGGTTCATCGTCTGCTTGAAGCTCGACACCCGTGACACTTCCGACACGGCACCGGCATTGCCACGGGTGGAGATCATCGCTGCATGGCGATGGTGGCGGTCCATGACCATCTGCGCGCGATTGTCGGCGCGCCACAGTCCGAAGGTCACGAACCAGGTGTGCAGCAGGCCCGGGTGGTACGGGTCCTTGATGTTCTCCTGCATCAGCTTCCAGTTGCCGGGAATCCGCTGACGGTTGTAGCCGAGGATCGTCAGCTTGCGACCATCGAACAGGCGATCGAAGTAGCGCAGCACGTCCGGCCCGACGAAGTCCTCGAACGACTCCACGTCGTGATCGAAGCTGGCGAACACCACTCCACCACGCACGGCCACTTTCAGCCGGGTCAGGCCGTGATCGGCGAAGTTGAAATCGGCCGGCATGCCGCCCTGCACGACACCCTCGCGCTTCACGCCATGGCGCATCGGCACGCCGCGCAGGCGGCCATCGAGCGCGTAGTTCCATTGGTGATATGGACAGACAAACGCCTGCACGTTGCCGTGCCGGGCGCGACAGAACGCGACACCGCGATGCGCGCAGGCGTTCTCGACGACGTGGATCACGCCGTCGAGCGCCCGGACGAGGATCACCGAACGCTCGCCAATCTCGGTGCGCTTGTAGTCGCCCGGATTCGGGATCTCCGCTTCCAGCCCGACGTAGCACCAGTGCTTCTCGTAGAAGAAGCGCTGCAATTCGAGCTGGTGCAGGGCCGGATCGTTGTAGACCGCGAACGGGATGCGGCTGGTGCCGCGCTCCCAGTTCATCGAGCCGGCCGTCAGTTCGGCAAGTGGAATCGGCGCGTTCATCGCGGCTGCGCTCAGGCCAGCTTCGCAAGCACGGCAGACAGCGCCGCCGGGCTGTCCATCATCAGACAGTGGCCGCCGGGCAGGCGGTCGAGCGTCCAGCCGGCCGCGCCGTCGTAGCGCGTGGCCTCGGCCTGAAACGGGCTCGGCTGCCAGTCGTTGGCGACGATGTAGCTGCGCGGAATCGCGTCCGCCGCACCGGTCAGCAGCACCGGCCACTGGAACGTCGCCAGCGACTGCGGGTTGCACTGCCGCTCCATCCATTCGGTGGTGCTCGGCGTCTGGCCGAACAGCGCGCCGGGGATCGGCGGAATCAGGCCGTCGTTGTGCCGGGCCTGATGGAAGTGGCCGATGAAGATCGCTGCCGCTTCGGCCGGCAGATTGCGGCGAATGCAGTCGACCAGGTTCTCGCCATGCGTCGGCACGAAGGCATCGAGATAGACCAGCCGCCTGATCTGCGATGCGACGCGGTCGGCTGCCGAGGTGATCACCATGCCGCCGTAGCTGTGGCCGACCAGAATGACGTCGTCGAGTTCCTCGGCCGCAATCAGCCCGAGCACATCGCGGGTATGCGTTTCCAGCGTGATGCGCTCACCCCCGAGGTGGCGCGACTCGCCGTTGCCGGTCAGGGTCGGCGTGAACACCGTGTGGCCTTGCGCGCGCAGCATGCGGGCGGCATCGCGCCAGCACCAGCCGCCGTGCCAGGCACCGTGGATCAGGACGTAGTTGGCCATGCTCCGACTCCTCGTTCGTCGTTGTTGTCAGTTGGCGACGCGCACTTCGATCTCGCCGAGTCCGGCGATCGTCCCGCGCATCACGTCGCCCGGTACCACCGCGTTCACGCCTTCCGGCGTGCCGGTCATGATCAGATCGCCGGGCTCAAGCGACTCGTACATCGACAGCTGGGCGATCGACTCGGCGACCGACCAGATCAACTTGTCGATGTCCGAGGCCTGCCGCGGCTGGCCGTTGACGGTCAGCGCGATCAGCGCGTGCTCCGGATGACCGATGTCGGCCGCGCGATGGATCGCGCCGATCGGCGCCGATTGCGCGAATGCCTTGCCGAACTCCCACGGCCGGCCCTTGTCGCGAGCGTCGAGCTGCAGGTCACGGCGAGTCATGTCGAGGCCGATCGCGTAGCCGTAGACATGGGCCAGCGCCGATTCGACGTGGATGTCGGCACCGCCCTTGCCGATCGCCACCACCAGTTCGATCTCGTGATGGAAGTTCTTCGTTCGCGGCGGATACGGAATCGTCGCGGGGGCGCTGGCATCGACAGCCGCCTGCGCCGGTTTCATGAAGAAGAACGGCGCTTCGCGATCCGGATCGCGGCCCATCTCGCGGGCGTGGGCGGCGTAGTTACGGCCGACGCAGAAGATGCGGTTGACCGGGAAGCGCTCGGCGCTGCCGGCGATACTCAGGCTGCGCTGTGCGGGGGCGGGAATGGCGTAGGTCATGGGTTCAATCGGGCGGAAGGATCAAAGCCGCTCTTCGCGCCACAGGCCCAGCGCCTGCTGCACGGGGCGGTCGGAAAAGCTGAACAGCATCGCGTCGCGGCTGGCGCGCAGCTGAAGCCGATGCCAGGACGGCACGACGAAGACATCGTTCTCGGCGAAGCGATAGGTCGTGCCGGCGATTTCGGCCTCACCGCTGCCTTCAAGGCAGACGTGGATGGTGCCGTCGGTCGAACGCAGCGCTCGCGTCTCGAAGCCGGCCGGAATCGCTTGCGTGAACGCGGCGATCGTCGGCATCGGCGAGGTACCGGTGGCCGGATTGACGTAGCGCTGCTTGTGCGCGAGGTGTGGATCAGGCGCGCCGGCAGCGGCGATCGCCTGCATCGCGGCACGGGTCTTTGCGTGCGGGTAGACGAACACCCTGGTCGGATCGGCCGGCTTCGGGGCGTAGTCCAGCGGCAACAGGTTCGCACCGTAGCGGGCCAGCGCGTCGCCTTCGGGGCGAGCAACCGACTGCACCTGCGTAACGGCTTTCTCGGCAAAGCCGGCGTCGAGGAAACGCACGGTCGGGATATCGAGCCCGTCGAGCCAGACCACCGGCTGATCGCCAAGGTTGCCGTGATCGTGAAAGGTCCAGGCCGGCGTGATGATGAAATCGCCGCGCCGCATCGTCGTGCGTTCGCCGTCGACCGCCGTGTAGGCGCCTTCGCCATCCAGTACCAGCCGCAGTGCGGACTGCGTGTGGCGATGCGCCGGGGCGACCTCGCCCGGCAGGATCAGCTGCAGGCCGGCGTACAGCGACTGGGTGATGCAGGACTGGCCGCGCAGGCCCGGATTTTCGAGGATCAGCACACGGCGCTCGGCCTCCTCCGCCGTGATCACCCGGCCGGCTTCCATCAGGTGCTCGCGCAGCTCGGCATAGCGCCACAGTGCCGGCACGGCCGGCGAGCGCGGCTCCGGCGGCACCAGTGCGCCAAGCACTTCCCACAGCGGCGTCAGGCCGTGAGCGGCAATGCGGTCGTAGTAGGCGCGGCGGGCGTCGGTCATCGGGCTTCGGCGAATGCGTAGGGGCAAGAAGCAAAAGCGGTCTCACGCCAAGCCGCGGAAACCGCAGGGAAAAGCGACGACAGGAAAAGCGCGGGGCCTCGTCTTTCTCTGCGTTCTCCGCGTTCCCTGCGTGCGATCGCTTCTGACGTGGCACCGCCGAATCATCACCGTCCCAGCGCCATCAACCAATAGAATGTTCTGAATACGCAACATCACGTCTGTGATTGATAGGCCCCCGATGGACCTGCGCGAAATCGATCTGAACCTGCTGGTGGTCTTTCATCAGCTAATGGCGGAGCGGCGGGTATCGCGTGCCGCCGATGCGCTGGGCCTGACCCAGCCGGCCGTCAGCAATGCACTGGGGCGGCTGCGCCGCCTGTTTGGCGACGAGCTGTTCCGTCGCACCTCGCGCGGCATGGAGCCGACACCGTTCGCCGAGGCGCTGGCCGGACCGGTCGCCACCGCACTCGGCCTGTTGCACCAAGCGGTCAACCAGCGCACCGCCTTCGACCCGGCGACCTCCGAGCGCGCCTTCACGATCGGCATGACCGACATCGGCGAGATCTATTTCCTGCCGACCCTGATGGACGCGCTGCGCCGCGACGCGCCGCAGCTGAGCATCAGCACGGTGCGCAACACCGCG